>Ga0157369_10011178_pt1 | contig 10202 bp, 9 predicted proteins | sample C25metaG_FD_113461 | JGI IMG/M metagenome (GOLD analysis project Ga0157369, IMG submission 113461) | Corn rhizosphere microbial communities from Kellogg Biological Station, Michigan, USA - C2-5 metaG | ecosystem: Host-associated > Plants > Roots > Rhizosphere > Soil | place: USA: Michigan...
CGAGGCCACGGCGCGGATCATCGCGGTCAATCTGTCCGCGGTCATCCACGGCACGCGCGAGGCCGTCCGCCGGATGAAGCCGCGCGGCAGTGGCCACATCGTCAACATCGCCTCGATGGCCGGCAAGCTCGGCGTGCCCGGCGGCGCGACCTACTGTGCGACGAAGCACGGCGTGGTCGGTCTGTCCGAGGCCGTGCACCTCGAGCTGCGGGGAACGGGCGTGGACGTCAGTTGCGTCATGCCGACGATCGTGCGCACCGAACTCGCGGCTGGTCTCAAGGACACCCGGATGAGCGCGATGATCAATGCCGAGGACGTCGCGGGGGCGATCGTCGAGGCGCTGCGCAAACCCCGCTTCGACGTGTATGTGCCGAAGTACCTCGGGCCGGTCAGCAACATCACCCGCGTCTTCCCGCGCCGGTTCACCGAGTTGATTGGACGGCTCGGAGGCGCGGACCGCGCACTGTCGACCGGCGTGCATTCGCCCGAGCGTGCCGCCTACGAGGCGCGGGCCGCAGCGAGCGCGCCGGCGTCCGAGCACGTCGAGGCGTAGATGGGACGGACGCGTCCGCTCGGCGGCAAGCTGGTGTTCGTCACCGGTGGCGCCCGCGGGATCGGCCGCGCCACCGCTGCCGCGCTGGTTGCCAAGGGTGCGCGCGTCGTGATCGGCGACCTGGACCGCGAACTTGCTGCGCGCACCGCCGCAGAGCTCGGCGGGGGAGTGCAGGCCGTCCAGCTCGACGTGACCGATCATCGAGGGTTCACCGCGGTGCTGGACCGGATCGAGAACCAGCTCGGCCCGATCGACGTCCTGATCAACAACGCCGGGGTGATGCCGATCGGGCCGTTCGAGGACGATACGCACGAGTCCGCGTACCGCCAGTTCTCGATCAACGTGTTCGCGTTGATGCACGGCACCCGCGAGGCGATCAAGCGCATGAAGCCGCGCGGTCGCGGTCACATCGTGAACGTCGCGTCCATGGCCGGGGTTGTTCCCATTCCGGGCGGTGCGACGTACAGCGCCAGCAAGCACGCGGTGGTCGGGCTGTGCGAGTCGCTGGCGTGGGAGCTGCGCGGCACGGGGATCGACCTGTCCTACGTGCTGCCGGCGCTGGTGAACACCGAACTGGCCGCCGGCGTGCGGCGTTCTCGCGCGGCGAACACGATTGAGCCGGAGGTCGTGGCGCGCGAGATCGTCGGCGCGCTGGAGCGTCCCCGGCTCGCCGTCTACGCTCCGCGCTCCATGGGTGCCATCACCAAGCTGACGGGCCTGATCCCGCGCCGGCTCGGGGACAAGATCATGACCGCCTCGGGGTCGGACCACCTGCTGGCCGATTCGCTCGGCGATCCGGCGCGGCTGGCGTACGAGGCGCGCGTCGCGGCGTCGGCGCCCGGTGCTGAGAAGCGCCGCGCCGGTGCGATCGACGCGCCGCGGTGACCGGTGTGGTTTGGAGGCGCTCGGACACGTCCGGTAGACTCGTCTTTCGGTTCGGGATGCATGTGCAGCCCGGGCTGACCCTTGGGGTATGGGGTAATTGGCAGCCCAACTGATTCTGGTTCAGTTAGTCTAGGTTCGAGTCCTGGTACCCCAGCGCTGCGTTTGCAGTATGCAGTTGGAAAGTATCTGGGGCCCCATCGTCTAGTGGCCCAGGACGCCGCCCTCTCAAGGCGGTAGCACGGGTTCGAATCCCGTTGGGGCTACATTTTTTTGCGCGCGATAGATTGCCGCATGCCTCTGGACGATGCAACGGCGCTGCGTCTTGAAATCCTTGACGCCATGATCGTCGCCCTGGAGAACCGCCGGCGAATCTTCGACATCATCGGGGCCGCGGCTTCGGCAGACCAGGCGCGGCAGGACCTGATGGTCGATTTCGACATGAACGAGATCCAGGCAACGGCGGTACTCGACCTTCAGGCGCGACGCTTCGCGGAGTTCGAGCGCACGCGCCTGATCCAAGAGCGAGAAGACATCCTGAATCGCTGAGAGCGACGACGATGCCGAGCGGCCATCACCAAGCATTGCTACGGTGTCGCCGCCTGTTCGCGATTGGCCCTCAATCGCAGGTGAGCGCCATCCCAGCGGCGCCGCAACCAGGGGTCGTGGGTGGCGACGATGACCGTCCCGGGCGTCGTCTGCAGCGCGTCCTCGCCCTCGCCGGCGGGCGCCATGGACAGGTGGTTCGTCGGCTCGTCAAGCAACAACAGGTCGGGTGCACCGGCGATCGCGATCGCAAGGGCGAGCCGGCGCCGCTGCCCCTCCGACAGCAGGCGGACGGGGGTGGCCTGACGAAACGGCGGGAGTAGGCCGAGATCGCGCAGCGGCGCCAGCACCGCGCGTTCGGCTCCGACCAGGGTGTCGTACGCCGAACGGGCGGACCGGTCGGGGTGCTTGAAGCGCGCGTCCTGGACGAGCTCGGCGACTCGGTGCGCGCCGACCAGCACCGAACCTGCGGTAGATGTCACGCGGCCGGACAGCACCTCGGTGATCGCCTCGGACATCACGACCGCGTCCATGCGCAGCTTCTCGATCGTCGAGGTGATGTCGGCGGTTGCGGCGGACGTGGCGAGCGCCAGCTCCTTGACCTCGTTGGCCACCAGGCTGAAAGCCCTTGCCGCTCTCGCCCGCACGCGCCGCCTCGATGGTCGCATTGAGGGCCAGCAGGTTCGTCTGCTTGGCGACGCCTGCGATCATCTCGGCCACGCCGGCGATGTTCTGCAGGCTGGAGCTCAACTCCTCGACGGCAGCGCTGGCTCTGGCTCAGCACCGCGTGCGTCAGCTTCGTGGACGCCTCGACCCGCTGCTCGATCGTGTTCGCCGCGGAGTGCACCTCAGCGGTGTTGGTGCGGATCCGGTTCAGCTCGTCCATGACCACGCCGATGATCAGCAGCAGGATGCCGCCGATCACGGCCAGGCTCTTCTCCGACCATGACGTCGCCACGGCGTGGATCGGGCGCGGCCGGGTGAACTCGAGCAGGACGTCCGACCCGGTCGTCGTCGGTACGGCGGCGTCGAGGACCATCTTGTCGGAACCAACAGTTGCGGTCGTGACCGTGATGTTGCCGAGCGTGCTCTTGAGCGTCGAAACCTGACCGGTGTGCTGCTTCGCGACGACTGTCAGCGGCATCCCGATGATCTGTGACAGCTGCGCGAGTTTCGTCTCGTTCAGCGCGAGCAGGAAGATCAGGTTCCCGACCGGTTTGCCGGCCGCGTTGTCGTTGTAGGCGCGGAAACTGCAGAACGCGTAAGGCGTTGCGTCCGGAGTCAGCAGGCCACACTTCGACACGCCGGACTTCGCGGACGGGTCGATCAAGGTGCTGAGCGTGGACGTGCTCGTGAACGCTGCAGGCAGCGGTTCGAAGTTGCCCCCCGCCGGTGGTCAGCCCACTTGACGGCCCCGCGTGCGAGCCCGCGTACATTGAGTACGTTCGAGCAATGGTCGGAAATATCCGCACGTTGGTGCTCGTCGACGACGACGACGCCATGCGCCGACTCGTGCGGATCCGGCTGGAGGAGACCGGCCAGTTCCGGGTGGTCGGCGAGGGCGCGGACGGAGATGTCGCGATCGAACTGGCCAAGCGGCACGGCCCCGACGTGATGGTGATGGACGTAACCATGCCCGGGACGGACGGCCTGGCCGCACTGCCCGGCGTCCGTGCCGCGTCGCCGCAAACCCGGGTCATCGTGCTGACGGCGCTGAACGATCCGGAGGTCGCCACGCGCGCGTTCCAGCTGGGTGCGGCCGACGTCCTGGACAAGTCCGCCGGCGTGGACGCCCTGCGGGACCGGCTCACGGCGCCCTTCCCGCCGCAGCGTGACCGCGGTGCGGCGGCGGATTCGTCCGCGCCCCCTGACGATTCGCTTGCCGGCGCCGTCACGCCCACCGGCCGGACCGAGGCGCAGCGGGCGACGCGGGCGCTGGAGCTGCGTGCGGGCGAGGACCGCTACCGGTCCCTCGTCGAGGCTGTCCAGGACTACGCGATCTTCATGCTCGGCGTCGACGGCACGATAGTGACGTGGAACCCGGGCGCGGAACGGATCAAGGGTTACGGCGCGGAGGAGATCATCGGCCGGCACTTCCGCGTGTTCTACCCGGACGAGGTGCAGCAGCAGCGGCACCCGGAGCACGAGCTCGAACTTGCCCTGCGCGACGGCCATTACGAGGAGGAGGGCTGGCGCGTCCGCAAGGACGGCACCCGCTTCTGGGCGAACGTATTGATTACCGCGGTCTACAACGCCGCCGGCGAGCACATCGGTTTTGCCAAGGTCACGCGGAACATGGACGAGCGACGGCAGATGCTGCTGGAACTGGAGGAAGCCGGCGCGGCGCTGGCGGCGGCCAACGCCGAGCTGGAGGCGGCGAACGCGCAGCTGCGCACCAGGGCGGAGGAGCAGGCTGAGTTCGTTGCCGTCACCGCTCACGAGCTGCGGAACCCGGTCAGCGTGCTGAGTGGATCGGCCACCCTGCTGGTGCAGCACTGGGACGAGCTCGACGGCGGTGACCGCGACGAGCTGGTCAGCTCGATCACGGCGACGTCCCAGCGGTTGGAGCGGCTGCTGACCGACTTGCTGACTGCCTCGCGGCTGGAGTCCGACGCGATCGCGCTGCGGCCGGAACGGGTCGAGGTCGGCACCCTGCTGGCGAGCTCGGTGGCCGCGGCGCGGACCGGCACGAGCGTCGCGGACGTCCGGCTGGACGCCGAGCCGGGACTGACTGTGAGCGGTGACCCGGGGCGGCTGGCCCAGGCGGTCGATAACCTGATCGCCAACGCGTTGCGGCACGGGGCGGCCCCGGTGTGGGTCGCGGCGCGCATGGAGGGGAGCCGGGTGCTGGTCACCGTCAGCGACTCCGGCCATGGCGTGCCGGACGAGCTTCGGCCCCGCCTGTTCCAGCGCTTCGCGGCGGGGCGCCGGAACGGCGGGACGGGCCTGGGCCTGTTCATCGTGCGCGAGCTCGCGCGGGCACACGGCGGCGACGCGTGGTATGAGCCGGGAGCCGGCGGCGGCGCGTGTTTCGGCCTGTCGTTACCGGCTGCGCGGCCGGTCACCGATACGCTCGTGACCGGATGTACGACCGCCGCACCTAAGCAGGCCTGAGCCGATGCCCATCCGTGTCGAACTGGTCGACGACGTGCCCGAAGCCCGCACCATGGTCCGTACCGCGCTGCGCTTCCGCGGCGTGTTCGCGGTCGTCGGCGAGGCGACGACCGGCGCCGAGGCCATCGAGCTCGCCCGCCGGCTGAACCCGGACATCGTCGTGCTCGACATCGGTTTGCCGGACCTCGCCGGGGAAGAGGTGCTCACCCGGCTGCGTGAGGTCGCGCCCACCGCCAAGGTTGTGGTCTTCTCCGGCTCGGAGCCCAGCGAGAACCGCAGCCTGGTTGACGGCGCAGACGGGTACGCGGTCAAGGGCGCGCAGCTGGACTATCTCGTCGAGCTCCTGGAAACCCTCGGTCGCGAGCACGTCGGCTCGGTGCGCACGAACCTGGAGTTCTCCTTCTCCAGCTCTGCCGTCGCCCGCCAGTTCACCCGCGACACGCTGGAGTCCTGGCACGTGCCGTCGCTTGTCGAGGACGCCCTCGTGGTCGTCAGCGAGATGGTGAACAACGCGATCCTGCACGCCAGCACGGGCTGCGAGCTGTGCCTGTCGGTCAACGCGCTGGCGCTGCGGATCGAGGTCGCCGACCTCGGCGGCGGCACCCCGGACCCGCTGCCGCCGAGTGAGACCCGCACGCACGGCCGCGGGCTGCATCTGGTGGACGCGATCGCTGCCGCGTGGGGAGTCCAGCCGCGTCCCGGTGGCGGCAAGGTGGTGTGGGCCGAACTGCTGCGCGAGTCCGGCGACCCGAACGACGAGTTCGCCTGAGCAGGTCCGGTCTCAGGCCACCGGCTCGCAGATGACCACGGGGATCTCCCGGTCCGTCCAGGTCTGGTACGACGCGTAGTCGGCGTACACCTCCAGCAGCCGCGGCCACAGCCGCGCGCGTTCGGCAGCGTCCGCGGTACGGGCGCGCATGCGGCGCGTGGTCCGTCCGAGCTGCACGGTGACCTCCGGGTTCGCCCGCAGGTTGTGGTACCAGGCCGGGTTGGTCGGTAGGCCGCCCTGCGAGGCCACCAGGATCACATTCTCGCCGTCGGCCATGTGCAGCAGCGGGACGGTGCGCGGCTGGCCCGATTTGCGGCCCGTGGTGGTGAGCAGGCAGACCGGGACGCCGTTGCGCAGCGCGCTGCCGACGTGCCACTTCTTGCCGAGCCGTCCGCCGGTGTGCCGGTAAAGCCACGTGTGCGCGATGGACATCGCCTTGATGATGCGCACCGTGCTCGGCCGGTCCAGGCCTTTCGGCTTCGGCTTGGTCTTCGCGGTGGTCACGGCTGCCCCCATCGGTTCGCGGTGAGCTTCCAGCTCGGGACGTCGTCGAGAGACTGGACGGCCTCGTAGCTGCGGACATAGCCGGTGCGCGTGATGTGCCACCGGCCGTCCGTCCCGCGGGCATAGTCGTCCTCGTAGAACGCGGCACCGGTGAGCAGCAGCCGCTGCTCGGTGACGATCACCTGGTCCTGCAGATACCACGTGCCGTGCGCCGTGTGGCCGGTGACCGTGATCTCGGGGTGGTGGCACTGGTGCACCGTGATGACGGCCGGCCCGAGCGAGTTGCGCATGAACTCGACGACTTGCTCGCGGCCGGTGAAGGCGAGCGCGGGTCCGTACTCGGCGGTGACGTCGGCGCTGAGCGTCGCTGCGAACTCGTCCCACAACTTGAGGTCGAGGCTGCGCAGGTAGCGGTACTTCAGCTGTTCGATCTCGCGGATCGTGATCAGGTCGGTGGCGTCCACGCAGCAGACGCTAGCGACAAACGAGAACATGTTCTAGGCGTACCGATAGAATCCGGTACTCGTTGTACGAAGTACCGCCGAGAGCCGTGGAGGGATACCGAATGGGTCCAGGTCGTCGCGCAGTGCCGGTTGGGATCCGGATCGCGCTCGCCGCGGTACTCGTCGGTGGCACCGTTACCGCGGTGTCCGTCGGCCCCACCGGCGCCGGAGCGCTGGTCCGGCCCGACCCGGTCGCCGATGCGATCGCCGCGAGCGCGGCACCCGGCAGCACATGGCAGCCGGACCCGGCCGCGTACGGGCACAAGCTGATGACCGGCGTGCAGGAGTCGATGCGTGACGGCGTCCGCCTCGCGGCGAACGTCGACTACCCGACCGATCCGGCCACCGGGCAGATCGCGTCCGGCACGTTCCCGGTACTGCTGACGATGACGCCGTACGGCAAGGACACGGGTCAGGCAGCAGGGCTCGGCACCGACGACTACCTGGTGGAGCGTGGCTACATCGACGTCGTCGTCGACGTGCGCGGCACCGGCGCGTCCGAGGGATCGTTCGACCTGTTCGATCCCAAGCAGACGGCCGACGGCGTCCAGCTGGTGCACTGGGCCGCAAGGCTCGACCACAGCGACGGGAAGGTCGGGCTGCACGGCGCGTCCTACCTCGGCATCGACCAGATGCTGACCGCCGGCGCCGTCGGCCCGAAGTCACCGCTGAAGGCGATCTTCCCGATCGTCACCGCGAACGACATCTACCGCGACACCGCGTTCATGGGCGGCATCCCGGACCTGTCGTTCGACATGGCCTACCTCGGCGCGCTGCTACCGGTGGTCAACCTGCTGAACCCGTTGATCAGCGCGGCGGTCCAGCCGTCCAGCGCGCTGCGCGCCGTTCTGGGGCTGCTCAACCACGCGAAGGGCGCGCTCAGCTACAACGCGCTGTTCCTGCTGCGGACCTATCTCGGCGGGCCCGACTCGTACGACGACGCGTACTGGCAGGCCAAGGATCCCGCGAACGTGCTCGGCAGGATCGTCGCGAACGGCATTCCCGCCTACCTGATCGGCGGCGAGTTCGACCTGTTCCAGCGCGGCGAGCCGCTGAACTACGCCGGGCTGCAGAACGCGTGGGCAGGGCGCCCAACCGACGCGCCGATGCTGCCCGGGCAGGCGACGACCGGCCGCTACCAACTGCTCGACGGCCCTTACACGCACCTCGCCGGTGGCGGCATCGGCTCGAACTTCAACCAGCTCGAGCTGGAGTGGTTCGACACCTGGCTCAAGGGTGAGGACACCGCTATGGACCGGACGCCGACGCCGCTGCACTACTACGACCTCGGCAGCGGTCGTTACAGCGAGACCACCACCTATCCGTTCACCGGGGCCACGCCGACGACGTACTACTTCGCCGGCACCCGCAGCGGGAGCGCGCCGTCCCGCAACGACGGCTCGCTCGTGACGGCGGCACCCACCACGACGTCGGCCTCGGACGCGATCACCTGGGCGCCGGTGTCCGGCACGATCTGCGCGCGCCAGCAGGACCAGTGGGTGATGGGCGCGGTCTCGCTGTTCACCAGCCACTTGTCAGGGGTCGTCCCGTGTATCGATGACGACCGCGCGGCGCAGGTCGGGCCCGCCGCGCTCACCTATACGACCGCGCCGATGTCCTCGGCCCGGACGATCGCGGGACCCATCGACGTCACGCTCTACGCCAGCGCGAACACGCGTGAGACGCAGTGGGTGGTGAACGTCGAGGACATCGCACCATCGGGGATCTCCACGCCGCTTACCGAGGGCGCGCTGCTCGGGTCGGCTCGCGCCCTGGACGCCTCCCGCTCCTGGTCGGTCGACGGCAAGATGATCATGCCGTACCACCCCTACACCAAGGCGGCGTCCGCTCCGGTCGTGCCGGGCAAGGTCACCCGCTACGACGTCGAGGTCTTCCCGACCTTCGCGACGATCGCGCCCGGCCACCGGATCCGCGTGACCGTGTCGACGGCCGACTTTCCGCACCTGATGCCCACGCCGCCCGAACTGCTCAAGCTGGCGGGCGGCCGCTACCGGGTGCAGCGGACGGCGGGCGCAGCGTCCTCGGTGACGATCCCGCTGATCGGCTAGCCGTTCAGCCAGCGGCTCAGGTGCACGTAGACCTGCGGATCGTTGAGCAGGTCGAAATGGTGCTTGCCGCCGATGTGCAGGAGGTGTTCTGGCTCGAACGCGATGCGCCGCGTGGGATGCACGCCGTGCGCACTCGCGTGCTGTACCAGCAGGTCGTGGGCGAACCGCCCGTCCGGCCGGCGCGACAGCGTTGCCGAGGCCGCCGAGTAGGTGACACCGTCGAGCATCGTCGCAGGTGCGCAGCGGTCGACCAGCCGCTCGTCCGGATCGCAGTCGAACCAGTCGGTCCGCACGACAGCGCCATAGCGCATGTCCTTGATCCCCACGCTGCGCCGGTTGAGCCACGTCGCGAACGGGCGGGTCTCGGGAAGCCGCGCCAGGGCGTGCGTGCCGGCGTTCACCAGCCGCTCCAGCGGCGCGCCGGTGTTCGGTGAGCCGAGGCCGACGACGTGCCGCAGCGAGCGCACCCACGTGCGGTCCTGCTCGTGTGCCTGCTGTGCCGCGCTGCGCGCGACCAGGCCGCCCATCGAGTGACCGATCAACGCGATCTCGGTGACCTGTACCGGCCACGCGGCGACCAGTTCGTCCAGCAGCGCTGCGAGCTGCTCGCCGTTGTCGGACACGTGCAGCCCGGTGTTGTACGACAGGTACAGCGGTGTCCAGCCGTGTTCGGCGCGCAGCCGGGACCCGTACGTGACGTCGGGGTCGCCGTAGCGACGGGCCGCGGCCAGCCACCAGGCGCGGTCGGACTCGCACAGGCCGTGGACGAACACGGCCAGGCGACCGGACGCGTCCGCCCCGGCGTCGAACGCGACGTTGGCCGGCACGGCGCGCAGCTCACCGCCGTGCGTGCGCAGCGTCATCGCGCACGCGAGCGACGGCTGCCGGTCGGCGAGGCGGTCGCCCCAGAAGCCGTTGAGGGCGTTGAGCGCCAGGTGCACGCGCGGCGAGCTGTGCACGGAATCGGCCGACGACGTAGCGAGATCAGCGGACGCAGCACCGATCATCGCGGGCAGCGCGCGCACGCCCAGGCAGGTCGAGCCGTAGGCGACGGCCGCGATCGCGTCGTGCAGGACACGCACGGGAACGGCCGGCGCGCCCAGCACCCCGAAGACGCGCGCAGACACGCCGCGCTGCATGTCCCGCGCCGTCTCAGCGAGTTCGCCCAGCGCCGTGCCGAGCAGTGCGCCCGCGTCGCGGATCTCCTCGCGCTGCATCCCGCGAGCCTATCGGCGCGATAGCCTGCGCGGATCATGAACGAG
>Ga0157369_10011179_pt1 | contig 10201 bp, 10 predicted proteins | sample C25metaG_FD_113461 | JGI IMG/M metagenome (GOLD analysis project Ga0157369, IMG submission 113461) | Corn rhizosphere microbial communities from Kellogg Biological Station, Michigan, USA - C2-5 metaG | ecosystem: Host-associated > Plants > Roots > Rhizosphere > Soil | place: USA: Michigan...
CGCACGAATTGCGGCGGGCGGCGCACCAATTGCGTCAACCCGCAGGACCCTTTCGCCCCTAGAACGCGCTCTCGTGTCCCGGATGCAGCGCAGCATGAAAGGCTGCACTGCTGATCCGGGACCCGGCTTTCACAAGAATGGGCCCCGGATCAGCAGTGCACCACGCCGCATTCGCGGCGCGCTGCACAGCATCCGGGGAACGGGAAGCAGCGAGATTGACGACCTTAAGCGTGCCTTCGCGCCAGCCCAAGCCTTGCCTTCACCTCGGCGATCTTGGCGCGGCTGACGGGGACGCGGTGCGGGGTCGGCCCGTCGAGCTCGATCACCGCGCCGTCGCCCTCCTTGCGGACGAAGGAGACATGCGGGATCGCTACGATGTGGCTGCGATGGACCCGGACGAACAGGCCGGGGTCGAGCAGGGCTTCGGCCTCCGAGATCGACCAGGGGCACATCCGCTCGCGGGTGCCGTCATGCACCCTGGTATAGTGCGCGTCCGCCCGGACGCTGCGGACCTCGGCCGCATCGATGAAATGGGTGCCGTTGGCGCCTTCGAGCGGCAGCCGCGGCGCGGGCGCGGCGCGCGGCGGCTGGCCGATCCCGCCGAGCGGCGCCGGCATCATCCTCGGCGAGGTCAAGGCTATTGGCACCGCCTCCGGTGCCACCGCGGCGACGGGCGCGGCCACATCATCGGTCACGACCGCGGACTGCCTGCGCGAGTCCGGCACGAGCGACAGCAAGAAGCCCGCCGCGATCACAAAGCAGAGCACGGCCACGATGATCGACAGGATCTGCTGCGAGGCGGCCAGTCCCGAGCCGAGATGGTGATGGGCCTGCGCGGTCAGCGGCGCAAAATGCATGCCGTCCATCGCGGTGTAGTGCATACCCGACACCGCAACCCCGAACGCCACCGAGCTTGCGATCAGGCGGATGCCCTCCTGCCGCGCCAGGAATGCGCGCAAGCCGCCATAGGCGGTGCCGATCGCAACCACGACCGACAGCAGCACCATGGCAGTGTCATGCTGGATCGCGAAATCGCCGGTGAGGCCGTGAATACCGACATAGTGCATGCTGACAATGCCGAGCCCGAGCAGCACGGCGGACGACACGACGCGCGTCAAGGTCGGCTCGCCGATCGAGACAAAAAACAGGGAAATCCCGACCACCAGCGCGCAGATCAGAAACGAGATCATGGTCGGCAGCACCAGATAGACGGTATCGGCCGGGATCGGCGCCGCCAGCATGCCGACGAAATGCATGGTCCAGATGCCGACGGCCAGAAACGCAGCCGCACCCGCCAGCAGCACGCGACGGCTCGCGCCCGGCGCGGTGCGCACGCGCGCAGCCAGCGAGAAGCCGGTGTAACCTCCCAGAATCGCGATCGCCACCGAGAGCGCGACGAGATAGGGATCGTGTCCTTCGAACATGATCGTCTCGGCCGGCGCGTCTTCACGGGCCAGCCTCCTCCCGATGGCGAGTTTATAGGCGCGCCATCGCAAATGACAATCAACCGATTGTCGCGATCAATCGATTGCGATGTTGATTTTGCGACGGGCTCGCCGATCGAACACCGGCTGCATTAACGGCTGTTCAGCGATCGAGCATACGGATGTGACACAACTCACATCGGCGCTGCCGTCCAACTCATGCTCCCGAACTTCCAGGCGCTGACGGGAACCAAGACACAGATGTGAATGGTCACATCCAACTCTTCAGGAGCCGATCATGCCTGTCACTTCGTTTATCAAAAGAACCTCTCTGATCGCCGCGGCCTTCGGCTTCACCGCCTATGGCCTCGCGACGATGCCGGCAGCGGCACTGCCGCTTTCCGGCTATCTCAACGGAAGCGCCGGCCAGTTTCACAAACCCATCGGCGAGCTCGGCAACAAGCCGGTGGTAGTCGGACACGGACCGGTGGTGAATCCCAATCATCCGCCGATCCACATCTGCCCGCTCTACTCGCCGGAGTGCAAAGGTCCGCCCAAGGCGAATCCGAACCCCAATCCGCCGGCAGGCGGCCATGGGCCGATCGTGGTCAATCCTCCGCCGGTGATCGTTGCCGCTCCGCCGATCGTGGTCACAGCGCCGCCGCCCGTCATCGCGCGGCTACAGCCGGTATATGCGGCCCGGCCGATGCAGGGACCGGCGCCAAGCACCAATGCCAATCCCAACCTCGCATCGGGTGAACCCTGCAACTGCCTGACCAAGCAGTATCTCGGGGATGGCAGCGTCGTGTTCCGCGATCTCTGCACGCACGAAGCCGCGATGGCGACCCAGGCCGACCTGCAGGCCCAGCAGGCCGCAGCCCAGAACCCGAGCCAGGACCAGCCTCAGGCGACGCCGGCCAAGTGAGCCTGCTTGTAGGGTGGGTTACGCCTTGCGGCCAAACCCACCCCGCGCAGCGTCATCCGCTCACGCGCTCGCGACGATCCCCGCGGCGACCTGGCCGCGCAGGCGCTCGAGCGAGAGCAGCGTGTTGGCGCAGGCTTCGGCGACCTCGATGCCCTTGGTCGCAAAATGCTTGCGGAAGAAATCGAAATGCGCCTGGCTCTCGTGGAATTGTTGCGGCGTCAGCACAGCGGAGAACACCGGCACCTCGGTTCGAAGCTGCACATCCATCAGCGCCTTGATCACGGTGTCGGCGACAAATTCGTGGCGATAGATGCCGCCATCGACGACGAGGCCGGCTGCGACGATCGCGGTGTAGCGCCGCGTCTTGGCGAGGATCTGCGCATGCAGCGGGATCTCGAACGAGCCGGGCACCTCGAAGATGTCGACCGCCGAGCGCGGGATATGCCGCGCCTCGGCTTCGGTGAGGAACGCGGCCTGGCACTCCATCACCACGTCGCGATGCCAGCTTGATTGCACGAAGGCGACCCGCTGCGGCTTGGCAAAGCGCGGATGGCTCGGCGGCAACGGCGGTGGACCAGCGGTCCTGGAAGTATCAGTTTCGGGGGTTTTGGTGTCGGTATCTTGCAACATCTGATTCATGGCTTTCCTCTTTGGGACCAGAATCAGGGCACACGGAACGAGAAACCCCGCGCTCAGGCGAGCGCCGGCATCGCGACCGTTCTCTTTCATCCGGACTTTAACCGTCGGCTTCGGAGTTGCACCGAATCTGCTGACCCTTCTTCCCTGAACTCGGCTCTGATGAGCTTCGCTCTGGAGAGGAAGGCGCTCGCGGGCTCGAGCTTCGAATTGAAGCCCTTACCGCCGGTGGGGAATTTCGCCCCGCCCTGAGAACGCGAGCATTTTCAGGCAAAGTGGGAACCGGTTTGCCGTAGAAAATGCTCCAGATTTAGATCTGCGCGTATTCTTGTCGCAAAACCGGTACCCACTTTTGCGGAATACGCGCAGGCCGTTCGGGATGAGCGGCCTGACGGGAATAATGGCGAAACGCCGGCCGCCGGGCAAGCGGCTTTGGCATGGGGAACCGGCATGGTCCCCATGCTGGCAGCGGGCGACTCCAACTCCGCGCGGGCTTGGGCTGACTTGGACTGACTTGGGCGGACTTGGGCTCGGCCAAGTTTCGCCGTGAAAAATTAACAATTGCGACGGGGACACAAATCCGATTCTGGTTTGTTCCGTTCGTTAACGCGCGCGCCAGCATCTGTTGTGGGAAACTTCACAGGCGCCCTGTGGACGGAGTCCGGGGGCAGTTGCGCAGATTCCGCAAATCACATCACTTGAGCCCGGCAGCCCCGAGATACCTTTTGGGATTGCGCCCGGCAGCCCTCGTAAGTCGCGGGCCGGCCAGCCCCGTGTCGCGTATCAACGAGAAACTGGAAGATTGAGGTCGAGACGGCATGTCCATGCTCGAAGGCATTATCGATTCCCGAAGCCACCCTCTTGCGGCGGTCGAGGACATTGCCGCGCATAACAATTGGGCGTTCGAGCGTTCCGGCGATGATGAGATCACCATCGTCTCCAAGGGCGAATGGACCGACTATCAGCTCTCCTTCACCTGGATGGGAGAGATCGAGGCGCTGCATCTGGCCTGCGCCTTCGACATGAAGATTCCGCCCGCGCGCCGGGGCGAAGTGCAGAAGCTGATCGCCAGCGTCAACGAGCAGCTCTGGATCGGGCATTTTGATCTCTGGACCCATACCGGCATGATCATGCACCGCCAGGCCCTGGTGCTGCCGGGCGGCCTCACCGCCTCGACCGCGCAATGCGTGAGCATGCTGGACGGCGCGATCCACGCCTGCGAGCGCTACTACCCGGCGTTCAATTTCGTGGTCTGGGCCGGCAAATCGCCGCAGGAGGCCATGGCCGCCGCGATGTTTGACGTCGAGGGCGAGGCTTGATCACCCTCAATTCGTCATGCGCGGGCTTGACCCGCGCATCCATCTAAAATCTAAAAGACCTTCTTTGTTGGATGGATTGCCGGGTCAAGCCCGGCAATGACGAGTTGGTTGTGCGGCATGACTCCAAGCACTCTACAAAACATCACCGGTACCATCGCGCTTGCCGGCGCCGGCAAAATGGGCGGCGCGATGCTGACGGGCTGGCTCGCGGGCGGCCTCGACGCGAAACACGCCGTAGTGATCGAGCCGATGCCGTCAGCCGAAATCACCGCGCTCGCCGCTAAGGGCGTCCGCCTCAATCCAAACGACATCGGCCCCCTCGAGACGCTGGTCATCGCGGTCAAGCCGCAATCGTTTCGCGAGGCCGGCGCAGCGCTAAAGAAACATGTCGCGCCATCAACGCTGGTGGTTTCGATCATGGCCGGCACCACGATGAAATCGCTGCAAGAGATCTGCGGCGGCGCGGTGGTGCGCGCGATGCCGAACACGCCGGCGGCGATCGGTCGCGGCATCACCGTTGCAGTTGCCGCCGGCAATGTCAGCGCCGCGCAGCGCGCCACGGCGGACGCCCTCTTGCGCGCCACCGGCTCGGTCGAATGGGTCGAGGACGAAGGCCTGATGGACGCGGTGACCGCGGTGTCGGGCTCCGGCCCGGCCTATATCTTTCTGCTCGCCGAAGAGCTCGCACGCGCCGGCGTCGCCGCCGGACTGCCGGAAGAACTGGCGACCAGGCTCGCGCGCGAGACCGTCGCGGGCTCGGGCGAACTCTTGCATCGCTCCGACCTCTCCTCCGCCACGCTGCGCCAGAACGTCACCTCGCCCGGCGGCACCACCGCCGCCGCGCTGGACGTGCTGATGGGCAAGGACGGCATGCGCGAGCTGATGACCCGCGCGATTGCCGCAGCGACGGCCAGGTCGAAGGAATTGGCGAAGTAGGCTCCTCCTCGTCATTGCGAGCGAAGCGAAGCAATCCATGGCACCGCAAGCGGAAATATGGATTGCTTCGTCGCTTCGCTCCTCGCAATGACGACGTGGTTGTCGCCCGCCCTACTTCGCCCCGAACCGCTTGTTGAAACTCTGCACATTGACCAGTCCGCGGGCGTGGAGACCCTCGCCGATCTTGCGCTCGCCGTGGAAGGAGGCGACCTCGAAGCGGATGACGCGGCGCTCGACCGCGATCACCTTCGCCGTCGTGCGCACCGTGGCGCCGACCGGCGAGGCCGCGAGATGCTTGATGTTGACCTCGGTGCCGACGGTGACCCAGCCGGGCGCAAGATGATCGCGGATCGCATCGCCCGAGGTCAGCTCCATCTGCAGGATCATCATCGGCGTCGCGAACACCATCGGCATGCCGGCCACGAAATGGCCGACCGTCTGCTCGGGCGGCACCACCAGCATACGCTCAGCGCTCATGCCGATCTGGATGACCTCGCGTGCGTCCATCTTAAATCACCTTGATCCAGCCTTATATTAGTTTGAGCAAGCTTTGGGCCGGATCGACTTCCACCTCGGCACCATCGGGCACCGCCGATGTGATGTCCTCGTCGAAGCCCGCGAGCATCGCGACATCGCCGAGGGCTGCGCCCTGGGCCAGGATCGGATTGACCGAGTTGAACACCAGCGCCAGCGGCACGATGCCGCGCGATTTCATCTCGTGCAGCATCCACGCGGTGGCGACGCCGCCCTTGGCGGTGTCCAGCACCAGGATCTTGCCGACATAGGATTGCCCGGCGAGCTTGTGCGCGGGACGGCTGAACACGCCCTTGATGCGGTCGAGATCGTAACGGGCGGAGAAGCCGTCATTGGCGACCAGCGCGGGCCCACGCACCACCGGTCCCATGGCGTGCCGGGCCCTGAAGATTGTTGCACTCATGTCCGCACCAGCTTGCCGCTGACGGCGGCATCGACGCAGGCTTCCATCGACGCCAGCATCGGCCGGTAGCCGTAGCCGCCCAGGATGTTGACGAGCTTGGCGCTGTTGGTGGCGAGCCGCTTCCAGCCGCGCGCTTCGGAAATCTCGCGCGCGTAGGATTGATAGAAGCACATGCCCGAAAGCACGCTGCCGCCCGCGGCCTCGATGCGCGCAGTGTAACCCATGCGGTCGGAGTCCGGCTTCACCTGCGGGCTCGTCACCGCCAGCATCGGCACCGAGAATTTACGGCCGTCGCAGAGCGAGGCGAGGTCGCCGAGCTCATAGAGGCTGAGCTGCGGCGCGGAGAACACCACGACATCGACGGTGTCATCTGTGTGATAGGATTTCTGCAGCGCCTCGACATCGGCGCGCGTGACGCGATGCACCGGCAGGTCGCTCGCCGCGACGTCGGAAAGCTTCGTCGCCTCCGGCGTCAGCCCGACCAGATGGTAGAGCGCGATCGAGCCAAAACTCGCCATCGAGGCGCCGAAATGCTTGAGCTGATCCGAACGCGGCGCGCCCTCGATGCCTTCGATGACCGGCACCGCCCAATAGTTGCCGGCGAGGCGTCCAATCACGCCGCCAAGCCCGCCCCAGCCGTTGAGCGTGGTTGGGGTGTAGTCGATCTGGATGCGCAGCGTGCCGCGGCGCTGCTCGGGCAGATGAAAGCCATAGCGCGGCGTGCGCCCGGTGAGACCCGCCGACAACGCAGAAGGTCCGCCCTCGAAATTGGAACGCGCGCCGCAGACCGAGTTGGCGTAGATCACAACGCCGGTATCACCGAACGCCGTGTGCTCGTTGCGGGTCGGCGGCTGGATGGTCTGGTAGTTGATGCAGGTGTTGGTCATGGCCACACCGAGCTTCTCGAACGCGGCAATGGCGCGGCGCTCGAGATCGACCATGCCCTTGGTCTGCCCGAGCCAATCGGCCTTGGCGAAATCGGTGCCGCGCGGATCGGTGATGGTCGGGACGCGCACGCGGTGCTGGCCTTCGGTGGTCGCGGCGAGGCCCTCGAGCCATTGCACGCCGGCCTCACCGAGGCTCTCGGTGTCGGCCATGATGTGGGCCTGCGTCACCGGCACGAAATCCGCAGCACCAAAAAAATCGCCGACCTTGATCTGATGCTGCAACGCCTGTTGCGGCACCGGGCCGGCCTTGCCGGCGAGAATGTCTCGCTCTTCGTCGTTCAGTTTCATCGCATCAATCGATCTTCAGTCAATTTTCACTTGGGCATCTTTCACGGCCTTGCCCCACTTCTCGACCTCGCTCTTCTGAAACTCGGCAAACGCCGAGCCACAGAGACCGGCGACCGTGGTGACACCGAGCGGCTCGAGCTTTGCGCGGAATGCGGCGCTCGCAGCAATGCGTTCGCTCTCGGCGACGAGCGAGGCGGTCAAATCGTCAGGCAGCTTTGCCGGCGCGAACACGCCCCACCAGGCTGTGGTCTCAAAATCGGCATAGCCGGATTCGGCAATCGTCGGCACGTCGGGGACGACGGGCGCGCGCGTCTTGCTCGACAGCGCGAGCGCGCGGATCTTGCCGGCTTGCACATTCGACAGCACCGATTGCAGCGGATCGAACATGAGCGGGATCTGGCCGCCGATCAGGTCGGTGAGCGCCGGTGCGCTGCCTCTGTAGGGCACGTGCTGAATGTCGATGCCGGCGGCACGTCGGAACATTTCCGCCGTGAGATGGCCGGGCGTGCCCGGTCCGGCCGTGCCGTAGCTGAGCTTGCCCGGATTTTTCCTGGCGAGATCGACAAAGCCGGCCAGCGTCTTGGCCTCGAGCAATGGATGCACCACGATCGCGACCGGCGCCTGCGCGATCAGCGCGAGCGGGGTGAAATCCTTGATCGGGTCATAGGGCAGCGCGGCGTAGAGCGCGGCATTGATCGCATTGGTGCCGACGGTACCGACCAGCAGCGACTGCCCATCCGGCGCTGATTTGGCGATGAGATCGGCGCCGATCGATCCACCGGCGCCGCCGCGATTGTCGATAATGATGGTCGCCTTCAACGCTTCGCCCAGCATCCGCGCGAACGGCCGCGCCACGATGTCGGTGGGACCGCCGGGCGGAAACGGCACGACCACGCGGATCTGCCTGCCCGCTAGCGACTGCGCCCGCGCCGGCAATACCCGCGTGACCAAGCGGGCACCGGCGAGCGCCGCGGCCAGACCCAGCAGTTCTCTGCGACGCATTGGTGTGTTCCCCCGAATGGTTGGGTAGAACTAGCAATGGCTGTCGTCCCGGCCAAGCGAGCATCGCGAGCGCGAGCCGGGACCCATAACCACCGATGGAAGTGTAATGTAAAGCTGGAGCGGCAGCTTTACCAAACAACGATGGCCTGTGGTTATGGGTCCCTGCTTTCGCAGGGACGACAGAGGGGCTTACTTCTTCGCCGCCGCCGCGCGTTCAACAAACGTCTTGCCGCCCTTCATCTTGTGGTGCAGCGGGGCTTCGTTGATCTGGATCACGACCGCATCGGCATCGACGCCGAGATTCTTCACCAGCGCCTGGGTGATGTCGCGCATCATGCCGGCCTTCTGCTCGTCGGTGCGGCCGGCGGCCATGCTAATGGTAATCTCAGGCATCGCTTACTCCCTTTGTTTTCGTCATGGTCGCGCTTATCCCGGCCATCTACGTCTTTCTTATCAAACAAGACGTGGATGCCCGGCACAAGGCCGCGCAGGACGTCCTTAGCGAATGGCTATCCCCACTTCACGTCATGCCGGGCCAGGATTTTCTGCACGGCCTCGACCAGCGCGCTTCGGTCCACCTCGGTCTGGGCCTCGCCCTGCCGCTTGAGATATTCCTCGCGGTCCTTGATCTCGGTGAGCCCGGCGCCCAGGATCAGATCCTTGATCTGTATCTTGCCCCGCGCCTTCTCGTCGGAGCCCTGCACGATCGCGCAAGGCGAGTTGCGGCGGTCGGCATATTTCATCTGCTGGCCGATCGAGTGCTTGGGATTGCCGAGATAGAGCTCGGCGCGGATGCCGGCGTTGCGGAGGCTCGCGACCATCTTCTGGTAATCGGCGATATCGCCGCCGAACACGGTGACCACGACGGGGCCATATTCCTTCCCGCTGTCGAGCTTGCCGAGCATGGTGAGTGCGGCCTGCAACCGCGACACCCCGATGGAGAAACCGGTCGCCGGCACCGGCTCGCCGCGGAAGCGCGACACGAGGCCGTCGTACCGCCCGCCGCCGCCGACCGAGCCGAAGCGCACAGGCCGGCCCTTCTCGTCCTTGGTCTCGAGCAGCAGTTCAACTTCATAGACCGGGCCGGTGTAATATTCGAGGCCACGAACGACGGAAGGGTCGATCCGGATTTTGTTTCGATCGTACCCAGCGGCTTCTACCAAATCGGAGATTAGCTTGAGTTCTTCGATGCCCGCTCGTGACGTTTCATTCGACCCAAAATGAGTCATCAGCCCATCGATGACCCCCTTGTTACTTTCGGCAAAATACGATTTTGCGCCGTCCTCGGACGAAAAGGTCATTACGCGCCCGCGATCCGATCGAGCCGAAGGGGCTAAGTTCGTCACGTCTTCTAGCTCAGTAATCTGACCTTCCTGCAAGAGGGCAAAGACGATCACCTTGTCTATCTGCTTCTTATTTAGACCTGCACCTTTCGTGAAGTCGCCGCTCTCGTCTTTCCGTCCTTCGCCGAGAAGCTCGCGCACGCCGTCCGAGCCTAGTCGATCTAACTTATCGATCGCACGCAAAACGGTAAGTCGTTGTCCGGCGTGCTCTTCGCCTCCGAGGCCTATCGATTCGAGCACCCCATCCAGCACCTTGCGGCTATTCACCTTCACCACATAGGAGCCGCGGGGAATGCCGAGCGCTTCCATCGTGTCGGCCGCCATCATGCACATCTCGGCGTCGGCGGCCGGTGTCGGGGCACCGACGGTGTCGGCGTCGAACTGCATGAACTGGCGGAAGCGGCCGGGGCCGGGCTTCTCGTTGCGGAACACCCAGCCGAAGCG
>Ga0157369_10011181_pt1 | contig 10199 bp, 13 predicted proteins | sample C25metaG_FD_113461 | JGI IMG/M metagenome (GOLD analysis project Ga0157369, IMG submission 113461) | Corn rhizosphere microbial communities from Kellogg Biological Station, Michigan, USA - C2-5 metaG | ecosystem: Host-associated > Plants > Roots > Rhizosphere > Soil | place: USA: Michigan...
ATCAGGTCGTTGACGTTGTTCGCCACGCAGTCAACGCCGATCGGCTCCCAGCGCCTGGCTTCCTCGGCCAGCATGATCTTGGTGCCCACGCCGTCCGTGGTCAGCGCGATTGCCGGGCCGGGCGGCAAGTGCATGATCGTCGCGAAGTAGCCGCTGGCAAGGCCGGTGATGCTGGTGACCATGTCAGACCGCACCTTGGTGCGGGCCAGCCACGGGCGCATGACCCGGGCGAACGCGACCTGCTCCCGCTCCTCGTCCACCCCCGCCTCGGCATAGGAGGACGGCGTCGGTTCTGGTGTCTGCGGCGTCGCGTTCATGGCCAAAAGGTTAACCCATACCCCCCGACCTGCCCTTAGCCGGGCGGGATAGCCTCTTTAGTCATGCTCATCGCTTTCTCTGTTACCCCGCTCGGCGTCGGCGAGATCGTCGCGGAGGCCGTCCGCGTCGTGCGCGCCAGCGGCCTGCCCAACCAGACCGACTCAATGTTCACCACGATCGAGGGCGACTGGGTAGGGGTTCAATAAACTATTTATTGGCGAACCTGCATCCGCAGCACGGTAACCGCCTCTGAGCAGCGGGAAGACCGTCCAGCGATGTGACCCGCCTGCAAGCCGCTAACGCAACGCCGTCTTAGCCGGTTCCCGTTGTGGTAGCCAGGCGCTCGCGGCGGCGATGGCCAGCCAGCACACCTCTTCAGTAGTCGCAAGCTGTGCGCTCTCGGCAACGGCCTGGATGTGGGTCTTGATGAGCTTCCGCTCGCTTAGGAACCCTCCGGGGAGATGATGCCACCGGGCCTCGATCTCGGCCATCCGGTCGGCCGCTTCTAGCCGCTGGATGTACCGTTCGCCCGACTGACCCTCACCGGCCAGGTACGCCTTGTTGGCCTGATCCCAGTCGATGATGTCGCTGATGATGTCGTGCATCGTCCTACTCCGTTTCGTGCCTGTTGATCTGGCAGCGTTGTGATGGTGAAGGCCCCCGGGCGCGAACGCCCGGGGGCCGGTTGGCTGCCTGCTGTTGTTCAGTTCCGGGAGACGAAGCCGAGCAGTCCCGCTAGCCCCGCGCTGTCCCGGTGGCTGGGCGGGTCGAAGCCCAGTTCCCGGAGCAGGCAGCCAGGGTCTGCTACTCAGCACACTGTGCGGGAGACGTAGACGACCTTGCCAAGAATGATCGCCTCGTCGCCGAGGATCGGGTCGTAGGCGGGGTTCTCCGGCATCAGCCAGACATGCCCGCCGACCCGCTTGTACGTCTTGAGCGTCGCCTCGCCCTGCTCGGGGGAGGTATCGCTGTTCTCGAACCAGGCGACGACGGTGTCTCCGGTCCTGGCTTCGCAGCCGCGCCGGACGACCACCCGGTCGCCGTCGATGATCGCCTTGCCGATCATCGAGTCGCCGGCGACCTCAAGCGCGAAGTGCTCGTGCGCGCCGACGATGCCGGAGGGCACGTGAACATACTCCTCCCACCCCGTCAGGTCGACTGCGGTCACTGTTCCGCCGGCGGCAGTCCTGCTGATCACCGGTACCAGCGTCCGCCCGTGTTCACCACGCCCGGGGTGCGACTGTGGGCGGACCGCTCTGGTCGGTACGGTCGTCCGGGGGCGGCCGAAGTCGCGGCTCAGGTGGCCCATCTTCCGCAGCTTCTGCACCTGGTAGGAAACGCTTGAGGTGCTTTTCAACCCGACCGCGGCGCCGATCTCCCGCAGGGTGGGCGCGTAGCTGTTGCCTTTGATGAAGTCCTCGAAGAACCTGATGATGTCGCGCTGCCGTCGGGTCAGACCCGGGGGCTGCGAGCCGGTGCGATCCATAGGTTCTCCTCGTAAATCGTCTATGTTTTCGAGGATAAACTTGCTGACCCTTACAGTCAAACACACTTACAAGGACCTGTTAACGGTCGAGTCGATCGCGCGGCTCAGGCGAGCCTCTTCATCCCGTCATCAAGGAGATGGGGCTCTACCAGTTAGCTCTCCCATTCCATGACGTGGGTGCCGCTCTGGACTGCCCCCGTATCGAGGGGCACAGCCAGCGGGCCTTCATCCTGTGCGGGCAGCGAGGAGTTGCGCGCGACTGTAAGTGGTCACGCTGTCCTTGGGGGTGTTTTCAACCAGTGAGTACAGGCCGTCGTCCGGTTCGGTTTTGCGGGAGACAGCCGGGCTGGTGATGTCGTCTAGGAGGTTGCCGAGCAGTTCCGCGAGGGCGACCGGGCCGCCGCCGCTATACCCCCAGGACAAGCCGTGACCGGGAAGCTCGGGGGCGAGCCAGATTCCCCCGTCTTCGGTGTGGACCCATACTGTGTACCTGCCCAGGGTTACCGCGGAGAGCGGGGCGACGGTGCTGATCCGCTGCGCGATGCTTGCGAACATGGTTACCTTGCCGAGGTGGTCGATCCGGCGGACCGCCGAGCAGCCGGAGGCGTCGTCGTAGAGCAGGACGCCGTGATCGGTACTACGAATATGCTCCAGGAGCCTTCGTTCGAGCACGGTCGGCGGCTGGCCGCCGGGTGCCGGGCGCAGCCGCTGGGTCCATTCGGCGGCGGCCGGGCTGGACACCGGGTCGAACTCGGCGACATCCGGGGCCGGCCATGACCTGCCGCCGTCCCACTGGAGCACCACCTGGGCGACTGCTTCAGCAAGGACATCGCGGCGCTCGGTGATCTGTGCCCAGCCGGCGCGGCGGGTCGTCTCGCTTGGCTCGTCGTCGTCTGGCCTGGCCACCGGGGCAGGGACCGCAGCGATACGGACGTACGCGCAGTCGCTGTTCGGGTCCTTGGCCGCAGCGCGGATCTCGCTGATGTCCCGTTGCGCGGCGGCGGAGTCCAGGCAGCGCAGGTGCCTGGCGAGCCACAGGCACACCGCCGCCGCGGGCGAGCCGTCAGGTTCATCGGCCGCGAGTTCTAGGAGCGGCCCTGTCCGCAGCCCTGCGTCCTGCGCAGGAACGATCGCTGGCGGATCGCCTGGTTTCCATTCGGTGATGGTTTTCTTGTCCCGGAGAGCGTAGTGGAACCAGGGGACCGCCGTTCCCAGGACGGTGGCAACCTGGTGCCAGGTCGGCTCGTACTCCTCGGACATCCGGCCGCCTGGGTACAGGTCGACCGCTCGCAGTTCGGGGGACTGGTCGGGGTTCACCAGAAGCATCGGGACGACAAGGGTCGTGTACGCCTTGTGCATGTAGTCCCAGAGATGTTCGTACATGGCATGGGACAGCGACACCGCTGAGGTATGCGCGGTGTGAGTAGGGTGCGCCCAGCCGATTGTTCCGTACTCGGTTTCCCAATTGAGAACAACGAAGTCGTCGAAGGTTCGGGAGCCGGAGAAGCGTGCCGGTTCTGACGGGGCTGCTCGCATCAGAACCGGCGACTCTGGCTGATTCTCGTGAGGATCGCGCTTACGCCAGAAATTCGGCATCCCCTCCTCCGATCACCTGGGAACAACGGCCGGATCTGATCCAGGCGCATACATCATCCCATATAGTGACATAATCGTCACTATGGGTTTTCAGGGCTTGGTCTAGGCACGCAGGGTTCCCATGAGACGATGGCATCGAATCGTCGCCCCCACGCGAAGTGCAGCTCTCAGCCGACGGCCTAGCGCGTGGGCAACGTACTGAGACACCACAGTTATCGGTCTGTTTTCGCTGTTCAGCGCTGTTTTCCCTGGCGAGGTACACACGAGGTACAGGTTAGGTACACGCCAGGTACACGTCCTCACCGAACTTGACCAGGATTACCGACTCGGTCCGCGTGGTCGGGGTTGCGTCGGTCTGCGGGTCGGCCGGGGGGCTTCGTCCGCGCTGGGCTGTCCCGTTGCGGTCCGCAAGCTGCGCGACGGTACGGGCGGGCCGGTGAAGGACCGGGCGGCGAGGCCGACAGCGTTGCGGGCGCGGGGCGGGCCTGGCGGCCGAGACGGTGGCGCGAAGCGAACCGCGTGAAGCTGCTGGGCGGCGAGGGCGGCACGGGCCTGGGCGGCGCGCTGCTGGGCGTCCCGCAGTTCCGCGACGGCCTCGGCGAGGGCGGCAAGCCGGACGATCACGATCGCCCACTCATTGGTATGGTCCCCGCCCAGGTGCGCGTAGGTGGCCATGATCCGGGCGGCCTGGCGGAGCTGGTTGCCCGCCTTGGTGGGCAGGGGGATGCGGCCGAAGGGCTCGCGGGCCGCACGCTTGTAGAAGCCGGCCGCCTCGCGCAGCGTGCGATTGCGGAGCATCGCGGCGGCGACGTGCAATGTGTCGACGGCGGCCTGGGCGGCGTCGGCCGCTGCGCCGGGGCTGGTGGCACCGAAGGCCCTGATGTGCTCGGTGGCGTTCGCGGCCACCTTCGCCGCGTCGTCGAACAGGGCGGCGCGCTCGGCGTCGGTGAGCTTGATGTTGGTTACCTGCCTGGCGGGGTGCCAGCGCAGAGCGAGCTTAGGCCACGTGAGGTCGGCGGCGAGCTTCCCACCCGAATACCAGACGGGCTTGCCGTCCTTGTTCTCACGTCGCCGTCCAGCGCCACGGCGTACCCGGTCACTTGGCTGGGGTTCTTCGTGCTGTAGCGCGGCGGACGGTGATCCCCGTGGCTTGCAGGCGGGCGAAGAACTCCTCCGCAGTGGCGGACGAGGCCGCGGCGACACTTACCGCGCGGCGCAAGGTGACCCGGGGTGCTTCGTCCAGCCCGCGCCGGGTGGCCTTCTCGGATTCGGCGCGGGTGGGGTAGCGGTGCGCGGTCCGGTCCGCCGGACTGGTGGACCGCAGTCTGTATTTCCGTTCGGCGGCCCGGCAGGCGTCCCGGACACGGTAGTAGTCGTTACTGACGCGGGGACGGCGGCCGTCCTGGCGGGCCAGCATGACCACCAGGTGAATGTGGTCCGGAGCGTGCCGGACCACGATCCAGCGGACCGCGTCGTCTTCCTCCCCGTAGTGGGATAGCCCGGTGCGGTTCATCACGTCGTGCGCGATCTGCGCCCACTCGCCGTCGCTGAGCGTCTTGTCCCCGGGGGCGGCGCGCAGCGCGCAGTGCCACACCGGCCGGTCGGAGGCGAAGCTGCCCATGGCGTCGTTCGGCTGGTTGAGCAGCCCGTTGAGCTTACTGAAGTCGCGGGTGCCGTCCGCGCGCAGCGGCGGCTCTAGCGCGGAGTGCCGGAACCCCGCGACGATATGGGGGTCGGTGTGCTCTTCGTGGCGTCCTGGGCCGAAAAGGTACCGGATCAGCGGCTCGACGCGCTTGCCGCGCGGGGCGCCGATCTTCCCGATCACCGGACCGCGCTCCGCACGGTCCGGGATGCGATCAGGATCGTCCGGCGCTGGTCCGCGACGGCCAGGGCCGGACGCCGCGCGGACCGGATCGCGGTCCGCGCGGCCCCCGGCCTGTTCCGGACGGTCCGGGTGTGGCGGTCAGTCCGGTCCGCAGCGCGGGCCGCTGTGAACGCGGACTGAGGGGCGGTCACCGGATCGTCTTCCGGAGCTCTTCGGCGGCGGCGTCCATATTTGCGACGCGGCGCATGCAGATCCGCGCGCACTCATCGAGTTCGCCGGGACGCTGCCCGGTCGCGTTCAGCTTCGTCACCGCCTGGTTAAGCAGTACGCCGGTCTTGTGCGTCAGCCCGGCCGCGTGCACCAACTCGCGCAGCGCCTCCCGGTCCGGTGCTTCCGGCCCGGCGTCGCTGCCGTTTACGTGGCCGAGCACGACCTGGGCGGCGTACGCGCCCCGGGCCAGGCCCGCGCGCCCGGCCGCGTCCTCCAGCGCCGCGAACTCATCGGCCGTCAGTGAGAACTCCACCCGGTGGCAGCGCCTCGCCTGCTGGCGCGGCCGACGCGATCCCTGCGCCTCTCGATTGCCGCTTACTGCCATCTGCCACTCTCCATCGCTGTCGGCCGCCAATTCCCGGTGCCCGCTTTTCCTCGCCGCGATCTCCCGGCGGGCTTTTCCTCGGGCCTGCCCGAGTGCCAGTGTATGTATTGACCGCGCCCGGTCAATACATATCCCGGGTTTACCCATATCTTGCTCCCCGGGGCTCAGACCGCATCAGGCGAAAGACAGAAAGGCGCCCGGTGCGACCGCAATTGCGGTAACGGCCACCGCCGGCGCGGCCCGCTCCTGCCGCTGCGCGTAACCGCCAGCGCTCGCCAGATGCCTCGTGGGCAGGCGGTTCAACCGGGCGACCCCGCGTTGGCGGCCGACCGTCGCGGCTGGCGTGACGGCCGTCGGCGATTAGCCCGGGACCGGCCGTCATCAATGCGGTACGGTAAATTTCCGGCTAATTCGAAACTGGTTTAGTGGTGCCGAGTGATGACTGTGCTGGTTTAGTGATGAATAGGTAGATGACACGTTAAGCAATTAGCTTCCGCTCGGAAAAGCACGGGTAATCTCCGAACCGGAGAAAGAGGCTGCGCGTTATCCAGGAAAACGCCAGCCGGGCAAGTTCCGGGAGACAGCTCATGGCCAGGACACCGCATGACGACTGCGGCCCGCGCGTGCCGCGGCCGCCCCACGCGTCTCTTGGCCAAGGGCACGCAAGGCCCTCGCCTCCACCGAGGCGTCCCTCGACATCCAGGTCGCGACCGCCGCCTTGGACCTGCGCGTCCCCTGCCCTGCCTGCGACCCAGTATGGCTGCACGGCGGGCACGCGCCGATGCGGCTCATCGACCTAAGCGAAGTGCTCCCCGACCCCTGGCGCACCGAACACGAGCACGACGAGCAAGACCAGTACGAGCTAGACCCTGCCGAGACCGGGTGGGATGAAGTGGAGTCGGACCGCCTATGACAGCCCCATTACCCCCAGCTCACCGACCGGCGATTCCCCCAGCATCCCGAACCCTTCGAACGGAACGTCATCGGCCGGGTCACCGGCACCGCAAGCACCCAGTGAAGCAGACCCGCCGGAGAAGAAGGCGGATGACGTTTGCCATATCCAGGACCCTGGGCGGGTGTCACGAGAGCAGGGCCTCAGAGCGTGGGCTGCGGCGCTGGCGGCCGAGCTGCCGCCGCTGACCAGCTCGCAGGCGGCGGCCAGGATCGCGGCGCGTCTCGACGCAAGCCACAGCCAGGGTCCGGCCGAACCAGCGTCCCAGCTCGATGACACGGCGGCGGCACCCGGCCCGGTTCCGTAACGGATGGATTCGTTCCATGGCGAGAAACCGTGTCCCGACGAGGTACCCCAAGGACGCACCGTCTCCCGGCGAGATACGACCCGGTAAGGCGCATGATCGAGGTCGTACTCTCCCAGGGCGTCGCCGCAGAGCACTGGCCGGACGCCGAACTCGCCGAAATCGTCAGGCTCGCGGGTGCCGAAAACCTGACCGCGTGGATCGAGCACCTGCGCGAGGCCGAGACATCCATCCGGCGGCACCGGAAACGGCTGGAAGCAATGCGAGATAGCGCCACGTCCCGGGTCTGCCCCGGGCGCGGCGGCCCGGTCGTCGGCCGCGCGGACGCGGTCTACTGCGACAGTACCTGCCGGGTCCGCGCGCACTGGGCACGCTCCCAGCCTCACGACGATACGGCGCGCTAGGCCGCCGGGGAAACCCTTTCGTGTGGGTCTGACTCGCACTGGCTAGCCGGGCTCAGGGGTCACCAGCTCCGCGAACACTTCCTTAGTCGCCCGGTTCATCGCCTGGTGACGCGGGCCTGCTCGTCGGGCGAGTGCTTCTCAGTCAATGTGGTGGATTCCAGGAACCATTCCCGCTGTCTGCGCGGCAACGGCAGGTCGGCCGCGATCGCATCGTGCGCGGGTACAGATGTGATGTGCATCACATCTTCAGCACTCGGGCTTGATTTCACCCTAGAGAGTAGAGGGCTGTACGGCGATTCGAGCGAGAAGCAAGGGATGCAAAAGGTGACAACACGCGGCACCGCACGAACCCCCGGCGGTCAGCAGCACGCTTCGCGCCCTGATGGAAGCGGCTCAGCCGAGCTCGTAACCGAGATGCTGAACCTTCGCAGGCCACTCGACCAGATCGCGAGCTTGCCGGCCGTGGCCCAGGCACATCGACTGACTGCGCAGGTGGCCCTGGTCCTTGAACCTGTCTGGAGTGTGGTTAACACTTCCGGGGCAGCCGGTACGAGCGGAATCGGCTACCTTCGACGCTACGGCTCTCCCGACCCGAATCAAGAGGCAGCCGCGATCAACGCCGCAGTGGCAAAGCGAGCGGTGCGAGCCTATGGGTCACTAGACCTAGTAGCCCCGGCTACTCGTGACGTGTGGCAGGCTTTGGCGCGGCCAGCGGAGGCGCTGTGGTGCTCTGTCCAAGGCAAGAACCGGCAGTTTTCGCAAGGGGGCACTACCTCAGGGGGGACGGTCACCAGTGTCACGCCTACCGTACGGCCGGCACTTCCAACCGCCCTGCTCGGTCCTTGGGGCTGCGATAACGACGTCGTCCCACTGCTGCGGCGCCTGCTGAAGCGGTGGTGCGAGCTAGCACGCCGCTCAAGCGGGGAACAGGGTGAAGCAGCCCGCCTAACCCTCGCGGCGGCGATGTTGACCCGGGGCGCTGTCCTCGACGGAGATTCGGCAACGGTGAAATGGTTCATCGACAAATGGCTTGGACTCAGTGCTACGGAAGCACGAATCGACGGAGCCAGTGCCGCGCTACTTGAGAATGGTTGGATGGCGCCAACGGTAGACAGTGAGTTGTCAGCCGTAATCGATGCGGTCACTTCCTTGCGTGTCGATTCGAAATATCAACATCGACTACATCGGCCTGTATGGGAAACACAGCTTGGCGGGTTTCCAGTCAGCTCTCTATCAGAGGAATTCCAATCAGCCGACGGAAGCTATTCGCTGACGTTGGCGGATGCTCTCGTGAACGAAGCAGACATCTCCCCCTAGAGCACGTCGAACACTCCATGTTCGTCAGCCAAATGCATGCGGTACTCGACACGCTTAGCGAACGCGAAGCCTATGTCATATACGACATAGCATCAGGTGAAAAGCGCAAAGATATCATGCAGAAATACAATATCACAAGGTATCGACTCGACAGGATCGTGAGCGAAGTTATGTCAAAGCTTCGCGATCCCAGCCGGGCTCGGACTCTTCTGGATTACGCGGACTAAAACGGTGAAATCTGTGTCGTGTAGCTGCGGCACTCGGGACCGTCAGCCGCCTCGAAACTGGCTTAACCTAGCGGATCGAATCTTGATACGTGCTGGCCAATCATGGAGCTACACATGCAAATTCACACTCCTTACCTTCATTGTATTCGGCACCCTAGGAACCATAGGTTATTTGCTGATCGAGATATTTCGTACGATTCCAGATCTTGGTCCGGCGCTAGGCATCACGGGTGGCATCGGCGGCATCACGGTCCTCTTCCGACACGGCCGACGTCGAGGTCACCAGTGAAGCCGGGCATCCTGGAGCTACGCTGACAGCAGCTCAGGACACCCACAGGAGGTCTCTCCGTCATGATCATCGCGTTCTCGGTCGCTCCGTCCGGTACCGGACGTGCCGACGGCTCCGTCTCTGATGCGGTTGCCGCAGCGGTGAAGGTCGTACGAGACTCCGGCCTGCCGTACCGGACGTCGTCGATGTTCACTGAACTTGAAGGTCCCACCTGGGACGAGTGCTTCGATGTGGTGAAGCGCGCCACCGAGGCCGTGCTCCCGTTTGGGTCGCGGGTCTCGCTGGTGCTGAAGGCGGACATCCGGCCAGGCTACGAGGGCCAGATCGACTCCAAGCTTGAGCGACTGGAGGCAGCGATCGAGAAGCGGCACAACCAAGCCCACTCGTGACCCCGCCTGTTAGATCTGCCATGGACAGGCGGATTGGCGGGGGTTCCGATTGCGCTGATCATCAACGCAAACCAGTCGGCGGTGGAGGCGAAGATGGGCGCGCAACGTGCAGACAGCCGACGTGGCAGTCGGTGAAGGGCCCCCTGATCCATCGCTGGTGCTGGCCGCAGGAGGCAAGTGGCTCACTGTCCACGACGCTTCCAGACTGAGCGACCTATTCAATTTTCAGGAGCCAAATCTAATAGCCGAAGCCCGCTGAATGGCCCAGCAGCTCGGTCCCGCGCCGGAGCAACGCGATCACAGGCTCTCGTATGGGCGCTGATCGACTCATGCGGGCCGTACTGGCCCCTAGCGTAGGACCACTGCCTAAGCCTTCAAACCCGAAGGCCAAACGCGTACGGTCGCCGGCCTTACAACGCAACGACGGTTCATCTGACGCTTCGGGCGGCCGGGGTCCAGATGTGTAATTCTCACGAGCGGAAGCGCTCATTGGGTTG
>Ga0157369_10011183_pt1 | contig 10199 bp, 6 predicted proteins | sample C25metaG_FD_113461 | JGI IMG/M metagenome (GOLD analysis project Ga0157369, IMG submission 113461) | Corn rhizosphere microbial communities from Kellogg Biological Station, Michigan, USA - C2-5 metaG | ecosystem: Host-associated > Plants > Roots > Rhizosphere > Soil | place: USA: Michigan...
CGATTTCGAGCGCTTCGTCCAGGTGGCGCGCACGGCATTCGAAGCGCACCAGGGGCCAGGCGGGCAGCCGTTGTCGACGCTGGTGTTCGGCGCTGGCGCCGGGCCGGGGAGCGGCGCCGCGGGGACCTGATGCCGGTGCGCTTGTCGATCCGGGAGATCGCGCGCCGAGGACGTGAAGGCCGGGCGGGGCAGGGCTGGGATGGCGCGAGGGCCGGATCTACGTGGATCTTGCCGCGCGCCGGCGCACTGAACGCTTGCCCTGGGGCGCCCAGATCCGCTAGACTGTATTCAAACACAGTACTCGAGGGTCTCCGGTCGGCAGCATTGCCGGGCTGCGACGTCCCCGTCTCGCCAGTCGTGCGCCTTCGCTGTCCGGTCACCGTCGATGTCCTCGCCTTCCTCCCTGCTGCCGCTGGAGCATCTGCATCCCGCGCTGTGGCGTGCCCACCAGCTGGGGCGCGGCCGGGAGGCGGTGCAGGCGAGCGGCTATGCCGCGCTCGATGCCGAGCTGCCGGGCGGCGGATGGCCACAGCGGGCGCTCACCGAGCTGCTGCTCACGGGCACCGGCTGGGGTGAGATGCGGCTGCTCGCGCCCGCGCTCGCACGCGTGGGCGCGGCCGGCCGCGGCGTGCTGCTGGTGGGGCCGCCGGCCGAGCCGTGTGCCGAGGCCCTGGCGCAGCTGGGGCTCGACCTGTCGCGCTGCGTCGTGATCCGCGGCGACGACCTGCTGTGGCCGCTGGAGCAGGCCCTGCGCAGCGGCCAGGTGGGCGCGGTCGTCGCGTGGACGCCGGCCAGCCTCAAGGGCGAGGCGCTGCGCCGGTTGCAGCTGGCCGCGCAGTCGCACGATGGCCCGGCCTTCGTCGTGCGCGCCGCCGCCGCGGCCTCGCAGCCCAGCCCGGCGCCGCTGCGGCTGGCGCTGGCCGGCGCAGGCCCCGACGCGATGGCCGTGCATGTGCTCAAGCGCCGCGGCCCGGCGCTGGAGGACCCGGTGCTGCTCGCACTGCCGCCGGTGCTCTCGCGCGTGGCGCGCCAGCGCGCGCTCACGCCACGGCGCACGCGCGCGACCGTGCCGGCCCTGTCGGCCACCGCATGACGGGGCGATCACCATGCTCTGGATCGGCGTCCACCTGCCGGCGTTGTCACTGGAATCCTTCGTCGCCACGCTGGCGCCGGAGCCGCGGGCCGACGAGCTCGATGATGTCGACGACATCGACCTCGTCGGCCCGGTCGCGCTGATCGCGCAGCACCGCATCGTCGCGGCCAACGACGCGGCACGCGCCTGCGGCGTGCGGCCCGGCCAGAAGCGGGCCACCGCGCTCGGGCTGGCGCCGCACCTGCGCCTGGGCGAGGCCGACGCGGCGCGCGACGACGCCGCGCTGATGGCCGTTGCCCACGTGCTGATGGGCTTCACGCCCAGCGTCTCGTTCGGCGGCGACCACGTGGTGCTGGCCGAGGTGCAGCCGAGCCTGCGCTACTTCGGCGGCTTGCCGCGCCTCGTCGAGCGCCTGCGCGCCGAACTCGCGCCGCTGGGCCACGTGCTGCGCCTGGCCTGCGCACCCACGCCGCAGGGCGCGCAGTGGATGGCCATGGGCGACGACGACACCGGCTTCGTCGACGACAAGGCCCGCTGGCGCGCGCGCGTCGGGGCCGTGCCCGTGGCCCGCATGGCCGCGGCTGCGCCGCACCTGGCCGCGCTCGGCACGCTGGGCCTGGCCACCGCCGCAGACCTGTGGCGGCAACCCCGCGCCGGCCTCACGCGCCGCTTCGGTGGCCAGCTGCTGGCCGACATCGACCGCGCGCTCGGCGACCAGCCCGACCCGCGCACCCCGCTGCAGCCCGCGCCCACCTTCGACAGCCGGCTGGAACTGTTCATGCGCGCCGACGACAGCGCCGCGCTGCTCACCGGCGCCGCAGTGCTGCTCAATCGCCTCACCGCCTGGGCGACCGCGCACCACGGCCTCGTCGGCGCCTTCGAGCTGCGGCTGCACCACGAGAGCCGCCGCAGGATGATCGAGGATCCGTCGCTGCGCACCACGTCGCTGGACATCGGCCTGGGCGAGCCGGTGGCCGACACCGCGCACCTGCACTCGCTGCTGCGCGAGCGCCTGCAGCGCCTGCCGCTGGCCTTCTCGGTGATCGAGATGAGCCTGCACTGCCACTCGATCACGCCCGGCGCTCCACCCAACACCGAGCTGTTCCCGTCGGCCGCCAGCGTCGGCGAGGGCTGGAACCGGCTGCTCGAACGCTTCGAGGCCCGGCTCGGCGCGCACAACATCCAGCGCCTGCAGCCGGTGGCCGATCACCGGCCTGAGCGCGCCACCGCCGTGCGCGCGGGCGGTGACGCCGCGCCGTCACGCGATCGCGCGGCCGGCATGCCGCTGAACCTGGCCCCGCCCGTGAACGCGGCCGCGGCCGCCTCGGGCGACCCGGCGCACTGGCCGCGCCTGAAGCGTCCGGTGTGGCTGCTGCGCCAACCGCAGCCCTTGCGCGACGAGGCCGGCACGCCGCTGCTCGCGGGCAAGCCGCTGTGGCTGGTCGCCGGCCCCGAACGCATCGAGTCCGGCTGGTGGGACGGCGGCTACGCGGCGCGCGACTACTTCATCGCGCAGGACCACGAAGGCGCGCTGCTGTGGGTCTATCGCTTCCGGCACGCGCCGGAGGTCGACCAGACAGGGTGGTTCCTGCAGGGGCGGTTCGGTTGAAGTGGGTCCGCCGGCCTGCGGCCTACCAGATGCGCCACCAGGGCTTGTGCGCTTGCGGGCCGGGCCGATCCTCGACGAGCGCCTCGCCGTCGGGCCCGTAGAACTCCGATTCGTCGCCCTGCACGCGTGCGCCCAGGGCCTGGGCCAGGCGCCACATCTTGGCGCGGATCTCCGCATCAGGATTCTTCGCCATGACATTGCCGCCCGAGTGCCAAATCCAGGCCATGTTGCCGTCCACGCCGTGGCCGGAATACGCGAGCCAGACGGCCAGGCTCGGATCTTCCGCGCGGAAGACGCCGCCATCCGGCAGACGCGCTTCGGCGTAGCCATCGAGCCGCATCTCCGGATCGATTGCCACGAGCGCCGTCCATTCGTGGAGCGCGATCTCCGGCCCGCCGTCATCGAACCAGTTCGTGCGGCGAGTGAGGTGGATGTCGTAGCCCATGCAGGAGCGAGATGCCGTCAGGAAGGCACGGATTCTAGGCGGCGCTCAAGGCAACGCATACGCCCGCAGCCGCCGATGCCCGTCGCCGCCCGTGGCCTCCAGCAGCACGAGCTTCCTCGACGCCAGCACCCAGGTGCGCCCATCGAAGCCGTCGCGCAGATCGATCTGCGCGATCTCGCGCTGCAGTGCCAGGTTGACGACGTGCAGCTGCGTGTCGTCGGCCGAGACGGCGATCGTGCCGTCGATGGCCGGTTGCGCGCGCAGCAGCGGGGCCGAGCGGTCGGCGCGCGGGGCGATCGATGCGCCGCTCCACCAGACCAGCCGCGCCATGCCGGGCAGCGGGCCGCAGGTGCTGCCGCGCTGCGATCCGAACGGACCGGCGCGCCAGTCGTAGCCGATGGCGATCGGCGTGCCGCGTGCGTCCTGGCAGGGCGCGGGGGCCAAGGCGGCGGGACCGGCAGGATCGTCGCCGAAGGCGGCCAGCGTCGTCGCGGCTTCGCGCAGGCGCTTGCCGTTGGCGTCGTAGTCGGCGATGACGATGTCGTGCGCCGGCGACGTCCAGGCCACGCGCGCCACCTCGCCGCGCACCGGCAGCAGGGTCGCCGTCCAGCCGGGGCGGCGCTCGACGACGCGGCGGCGCGTCGGGTCGCTGGCCGCGGCCAGCGGGCGCCATGTGAGCGTGTCGCCGCCGGCGTTGAGAAAGCCGGTGCCGCCGGGCGTGACGACGCTGCAGACGTTCCTCGATCGCGGCGTGGGCAGCGCCGTGGAGGCCGTGCCCGTGGCGGGGTCGAGCCGGGCGACCTGCATGCCCTGGTCGAGCCACAGGCCGCCGTCGCGGGTGGCGAACACCGACGCGTCGCGCGCGGTGCTGGCGCACGGTGCCGACGCCGGGAGCGGGGCCGGATCCGTGCCGAGATCGCGCGTCCACAGCGGCTGCAGCACGCGATCGGCGTGCGCCAGTGCGCGGGCACCCGGGGTTTCGCCCGGCTCGCGGCAGACCTCCGACGCCCATGCCCTGGCGGCGTCGCGCGTCGCCTCGAGCGCGGCGGCTGGCAGCGCGATGTCGACCACGCGCTCGTCGTCCGGCACGGCCGGCCAGCCGGCGATCGTCTCGCCCGTCTCGGGCTCGACGGGCTGCGACGCGAGCGCGAACAACCGGTCGCCGGCGGGCGTCGCCACCAGGCCGGCCAGGGCGTGCTTCGACGTCACGCGGGCCAGCTGCCGGCCGCTGGCCAGGTCCTGCACGACCAGGACCGAACGTGCGCCCATCGCCAGTTCCGCGCCGTCCTGGGCCGCGGCCAGCGGTCGCGCGGAGGCGATCCAACGGCCGTACGGATCGACGACGAAGGCCGCGCCGAGGCCGTCAGCCAGCGCGGCGCGCACGCGCGGCGCGGCGCCGCACACGCCCGGGGCGAACTGCACGAGCTCGAGCGGCGGCGGCACGGATGCCGCGCCGGCCGGCTGCGCGAGCGTGCGGCGGCGCTCGTCGACGGCGAACAGTGCGCCGGTCTGCGGCGAGAAGTCGACCTGCAGCGCGGCGCGCGAGGCCGGCGGCACGCCGGGGATCTCGATGTCGTTGACGAGCGCCTTGCTCGCGAGGTCCCACACCGACAAGCTCAGGCCGCCCGCGGCCGGCGAGCCGGACGGAGCCAGCGTGGCGGCGGCGATCATCAGGCGGGCGTCGTGGTCGACGAACTGCAGCCGCAACACGTGCCCGTCGCCGGGCAGCGAGGCGACGACGCGGCCGGTGGCGGTGTCGATGACGGCGTCGGTCGCGGCGACCAGACGGCCGTCCGACGAGATCGCGACCGGCGCTGCCTGCGGGCCGCCGCCGCAGTCGGCCGGCATGGCCGCGGTCCAGGCGCCGTCGGCGGGCCCCAGCGGCCGGCCCTCGCCGCTGACGATCCAGGGCCGCCAGGCCAGCGTGGCCGCGGCGCCGGGCTGGCCGCCGAAGTCGGCCAGGCCGACGCACTGGCGCCGGGTCGAGATCGCGACGCGCCGGCCGTCGCCCGATGCCGACAGCCGCTGCACGCCGGGCGGCAGCTGCAGGGCCGTTTCCTGCGTGGGGTCCGCCAGGCTGACGCGATGCAGCACGTCATGCGCGTCGACGTGCAGGCGCCACGCGCCGTCGCCGGACACCACGAGCGGCGCGTGCGCGGCTTCGATCTCGAGCAGCCGCTCCTGCGGCGCGTCCAGGCCTGCGGCCGCGGCCGTCGCGGACAGGCCGATGAGAAAGGCGAGCGGGAGAAGGCGATGCGGGATCACGTGCGTTCGTCGGTGGTGGCGATGCCGCCGACGATAGCAACGGGCGACCCGACCCGCGCGGAAGGAACGCTCACGCGTCGCGGAGACTTCGCGGCGCCCCGGGACGGATGCCGGGAAAGACGATCGTGTCGATCGCGGGCGACTCGCCTCGGCCGGCGGCGTGAATCCAGGTGTCTGATGCGGCGTCCAGGAGTCGCCAGGTGCGCACGAGCGAACGAGGGGCATACCCCGGGGACGTACCCGGAAAAGGGGATGCATCGCCGTCGCTTCCCCCATTGACGCCATGCAGGGCGACTCCAACACTGGCGCTCCCACCGCATCCCACCGGAGATCCGTGATGAGCTTCGAATCGCGCAACCGCATCGTCCGCGTCGCCATCGCGACGGCCCTGGCGGCCGCCTCGGCAGCGCCGGTCCTCGCGCAGACGGCCGCCCCCGAGGCCGCCACCGTGAGCGCCGAGGCGCTGATGCAGGAGAACTGGCGCGAGACCATCGCGCGCACGAACGTGCCGCACGAGGGCTGCTTCCAGGCGGAGTTCCCCAACGCGGTGTGGGTGGAGACGAGCTGCAGCGTCGCGCCGGACAAGGTCTACGTGCCGCATGGCCACGGCGGGCCGCAGACGGTGGGCAACGGCGTCGACTACGCCGCCAGCGTCGGCAACCTCATCTCGTCGTCCGTGGGCACCTTCCCTTCGGTGACGGGCGTGACCAGCGAGCGTGACGGCGGCAGCAACGTCTACTCGATCCAGCTCAATTCCAACTTCATGTCGACGGCCGCCTGCAACGGCCACTCGGGCTGCCTCGCGTGGGAGCAGTTCGTGTATTCGTCATACGAGCAGTCGGCCTTCATGCAGTACTGGCTGATCGACTACGGCAACAGCTGCCCGAGCGGCTGGAACGCGTACAGCGGCAGCTGCTACAGGAACAGCGCCGCGGTGAACGTGCCCAAGCAGCCGATCTCCGTGCTGTCGCAGCTGAAGATGTCGGCCACTGCGGTCGCCGGCGGCAACGACACGCTCGTCTTCACCACGCCCACCAAGGCCTACAGCACCACCGGCAAGGACAGCGTCACCGACCTCGCCACGGCATGGAAGCAGTCGGAGTTCAACATCATCGGTGACGGCGGCGGCTCCAAGGCCACGTTCAACGCGGGCTCCAGCATCACGGTCAAGGTGGCGGTGGCGCACGGCTCGACGGCCGCGCCCACCTGCGCGTCCAACGCCGGCACCACCGGCGAGACCAACAACCTGAGGCTGGGCAGCTGCAGTGCCGTCGGCGGTGCCACGCCCTACATCCAGTTCAAGGAATCGAACTGATCCTCGTCCACCGGCGCGGTGGCTGACCCGGGCCCCGGCTCGCCCCTCCCGGGCCGGGGCCCGACAACGTCGGCGACCGCGATCTCCCCGCCGTGCCGGCGGCGGCCAATGCGGACGGCAAGCCGCGGCACCTCTGGTGTCCGCGTCCCGAATATCCGCCTGCCGCGGTGCGCGCGATGGCCCAGGGACGAACGGTCATCGAACTGGACGTCGACGACGCGGGGCACGTCGTCACGGGCGACATTGCCGGCAGCAGCGGCCCCGCGCGGGAGCGCCGCGTGGTGGACAACGCCGCGCTGGCGTCGATGCGCGGCTGCGTCTTCGATGCGGGGCCCAGGTGCGGCCGTGGGCAACACCCGGCTGACCTACACCTGGGCGCTGAGCGCGGAGCCGGCGCCGCCCGGGTTCGACGCGTCGGCGTCGTCGCGCCAGCGTCGCCGCCGTTCAGTCGGGGACGCGCCTCCGGCGCGGCGTACCCGCGCCGTAACCACCGGCGCTAGACTGCCCGCCTGCCCTCCCTGCCCAGGACGTCCGCGTGTATTTCCAGAAGATCCGCCACCCCTCCAACTTCCGGTTCGCCAGCGGTCATGCGGGCGATTCGCTGCAGATGGGCGATGCCGCCGCGTTGCGGGCGCGCGTGCGCGACCTCGGCGAGGATGTGTTCCACGTCGAGTTCCGCGACGACGCGCGCTGGCCGCTCGACCCGCGCCTGCTGCGCATGCACGACGACGCGTTCTCCGGCGCGTCGACGCACCGGCTCGGCTTCGACGCGGACGGCACGCTGCGGCTCGCCGACGCGCAGGGCGCGAGCGCGCTCGCGGGCGTGCCGGGCGCCTGCGTGGGCGTGTGCGGCAAGGCCTGGCTGGTGCAGCTCGGGCGCAGCGAGGACATGCGCTTCTACGGCCAGGGCGAGAAGCTCACGGGCATGGAGAAGTCCGGCAAGCGCACCAAGTTCTGGAACCTCGACGTCTGGGCCGACCATCCGATGTCCGTCATCATCGACGGCCAGGCCGACCCGCAGTACGCCGCCATTCCCTACCTGCTGATCCGGCAGGGCGCGCGCTGGATCGGCGTGCTGGTCGACCATCCCGGAGCCACCTGGATGGACACCGGATCGAACTGGTTCTTCACCGGCCGGGACGACCACGACGCGCCGCCCAGCCTGTGGTTCGGCGCCGACGAGGGCATCCCCGCGTTCTACGTGATCGCCGGCGACAGCATGGGCGCCGTCACGCAGCGACTGCAGCGCCTGGTGGGCAAGACGCCGCTGCCGCCGCTGTGGTCGCTGGGCCACCACCAGTGCCGCTGGGGCTATGGCGGCACGAAGGACCTGCAGATGCTGGACGCGGGCTTCACCGAGCACGCGTTCCCCAACGACGGCCTGTGGCTCGACATCGACTACATGGACGACTACAAGGTCTTCACGACCAGCCCCGCGCAGTTCGGCGACCGCGCGGCCGAGCTGAAGGCGCTCGCCGACAAGGGCCGCCGCATCGTGCCCATCCTCGACCCGGGCGTGAAGGTCACCGACGGCTACGAGGTGGCCGAGAGCGGCCTGAAGGCGGGCATCTTCTGCCGCAACCCGGAGGGCCAGCCCTACGTCGGCTTCGTCTGGCCGGGCCGCACCTGGTTCCCCGACTACTCGCTGCCCGAGGGCCGCGCGTGGTGGGCCGGCTACGCGCGCCAGTTCCGCGACTGGGGCTTCGGCGGCGCGTGGATCGACATGAACGACCCCAGCACCGGTGCGGCCGACGTCGACGACATGCGCTTCCAGCACGGGAAGTGGGACCACTGGACGTACCACAACCTGTACGCGACGGGCATGGCGCAGGCCACGTGGGAGGGCTTCAAGGCCGCGGTGCCGGACGAGCGCCCGTTCATCCTCTCGCGCAGCGCGGCCACCGGCTCGAGCCGCTGGACGGCGCTGTGGACGGGCGACAACTGGAGCAACTGGCACCACCTGCGCATGAGCATCCCATGCACGCTCAATCTCGCGTTGTCGGGCATCCCCTTCAACGGCCCGGACGTGCCGGGCTTCGGCGGCCATGCGGACGGCGAGCTCGCCGTCGCCTGGTACAAGGCCGGCATGCTGTTCCCCTTCCTGCGCAACCACGCGGTCAAGGGCTCGGTGGCGCAGGAGCCGTGGCAGTTCGGGCCGCAGGCGCTCGAGATCATCCGGCACTACGTTCGGCTGCGCTACAAGCTGCTGCCGTACCCCTACCAGCTGTGGGTGGCGCAGGCGCGCGACGGCACGGCCGTGATGCGCCCGCTGTTCCACGACTTCGACAACGCCGACGGGCTCGACCTCGACCGCATCGACGACCAGTTCCTCGTCGGCCCCGCGCTGATGCAGGCGCCGCTGGTGCACCCGGGCCAGCAGCAACGCACGGTGGCGCTGCCGGGCACCGGCCGCTGGCTGGACGCGGGCACGGGCCGCTTCGTCGCCGCGGGCCGCAGCGTGCAGGTGCGCAGCGACGCCGCCTCGACGCCGCTGTACGTGCGCGAGGGCCAGCTGCTGCCCATGCAGCCGGGCGTGCGCACGACGCAGTTCAACGATCTCGCCGACATCGAGCTGCACGTGATCCTGGGCCGCGGCTGCACCGGCGAGGCGGTGCTGGACTACGTCTTCGACGACGGCCTGAGCGATGCGCACGAGCGTGGCGAGCGCGGCGTCGTGCGCCTGCGCGCGACGCGGGCCGGCGACGAGATCACGCTGCGCGTCGAGACGCTGCAGGCCTGGAAGCCGCTGCGCCTCAGCGTGGTCGGCTACGACGGCGCCGCCCGCGCGCGCCTCGTGCTGCCCTCAGGCGAGCAGGCGCAGGCGCTCGCGCCCGACACCTGGACGTTCGCGGGCCAGCCGCTGGCCGTGAGACGCGGGGCAAGCGTCGCCCTCTGATCCCGCCATCGCCCTGTCGACGAGTCGCGGCTGGCGGCCGCGGCCGACTCGCCTGTCACCGGGTCGAGAAGCCGGCCTGAAGGCGACGACGGCACCGGTCGATGAACGAGCGGTGCCGTCGCGCAGGGCCGCGTCACGCGCGCGGTGGGCCCGCGCGCGCGAGGACGCGCGCCGGATCAGGAGGCGAACTGGTCGGCCAGCTGGCTGAACGAGGCCTCGTAGCCCGGGAACTGCCGGGCGCCTTCGGCGACGAACTGTTCCTTCGTGATCTTCTTGCTGTACAGCGCCTCGCACTGGGCGAAGAACCATTCGCGATCCGCGGTGGAATTCAGCGGGATGCTCTTGTAGTTCGGATCGGCCTTCACGGTCTTGATGACGGTCGACATCTTGTTGTCGAAGGCCGTGCTGGCCATCGACGACGTGGCGGTCAGCAGACCCGCGGCGAGCGCGGCGGCAGCGGCGACGGCATGAAACTTGTTCATGGAGTTCTCCAGATTCGAGTTGGGGTGTGTCCCGCGCGCCGGCCGCTCGCGCGAAGACCAGATCATCCCGGCCCATGCGACCTTGAAGTCGCCG
>Ga0157369_10011184_pt1 | contig 10198 bp, 3 predicted proteins | sample C25metaG_FD_113461 | JGI IMG/M metagenome (GOLD analysis project Ga0157369, IMG submission 113461) | Corn rhizosphere microbial communities from Kellogg Biological Station, Michigan, USA - C2-5 metaG | ecosystem: Host-associated > Plants > Roots > Rhizosphere > Soil | place: USA: Michigan...
AATGTTCACCTTCTCGTGCAGGTTGCCACCGCGTATCAAGGAGAGCACGCGGTTGCCTTCGCCAATGGGCAGCAGGATGGCGTCCAGCATATCGTTCACACCCTCGAGAATCCTGCGGTATTCACCCTGGTGCCTGGCGACTTCGGCGCGCGTCGAGAGCTGTCCTTCTGCCGAAGCCTTGATCAGCACCTCGGTCTCCGTCACCAGGGCCTTGATGTTGTCGATGCAATTGTTCAGGTTGTTCTTGATCACGTTGAAATCGCCCTGGTAAGGGTCAGTGATCTTGGGCGGAATATCGCCCTTCGAGATACGGTCCACGTATTCCGCCGAAACATTCAATGGGCCGATCACCGCGTCCAGTGTGGCGTTGACGCCCTCTAGCATCTGTCGATACAGCCCCTCGAATCCTTCCAGGCAGGCTCGCTTGGCTAGTTTCCCCTCTAGAACCTCCTTCGTGAGTGCAAAGATCTGATCCAGAGCCTTCAGCTCAGTGTCCAACGGATGAATCAGTTCGATGACTCCAACCACCTGGTGGGCGTCGTCGAATATGGGAGCTGCCGTGACCCGCACGGTCATCTCTTTGCCTTGAACAATGGGGTGTGCTTCTCCTGTGCAGGTCATGCCAGTTTTCGCCGCCTGTGCAGCTGCGCACCTGCCCGTACGACAGCCTTGGCTGTCGAAAAGATCCCAGAACTTGAGACCTATACATGCGTGCCGGGACTTCCCGGCAACTTCGGCTGCAACCCGGTTCAACTGCAGGATCGTATGATCCCGATCCATCACGACCACAGGCTGCGGAATCAGCTCAAACAGCTCTGCTCCCTCGATTCCTAGACACTCGAATGCGGACTCTTCGCGATCCAACACCGCGGCGCCGGTGGATGTTGTCCGGACGGGACGCTTGCCTGAGCTACTGCTGCTTTGTCTTGCCATGGTATTGCTCCTTTTGTTTCCTCTTTGCTTCGCCGCAGCGGCGGCTGTTATTGAACTGTGCACGGGCTGGCGTTACTCGCCGCTACGCCACCCTTTCGACGGCGAGATCCACCGTTCGCTCCGTATCGAGCACGAGCAACAGCCGTTCCTTCAGCTTGTAAACTCCGCGGATGATGTCCCGCGCCGCTGGATCAAGGTTCTCCGGGGGCCGTTCGTAAGTAGCCACATCCACATCCAACACGTCTCCGATCTCATCAACCAGCAAACTCACCGCGCCGTCATCGGTGCGAATCACAACGTTCGTGGGCATCTGACCGCCAGCGCGCGGCGGCAATCCGAGCCGACGCCGCAAATCGATTGCGGTAACGATCTGCCCGCGCAGATTGATCAATCCCTCGATGACCTCAGGAGCTTTGGGCACGTGGGTCATCTGCTGGAAGCGCAATACTTCCTGGACCCGAAGAACGTCCACGCCGAAGAACAAGTCAGCCACGAAAAACGTTGAAAACTGGCCGCTGGCCTTAACTGATTCGGATTTCACGGTCGCAATATCGCTTGTCATTGGTTACTCACCCCTGCCATACAGGCCAGTTCCGCTTCGGCGAAGGCGGTCGCAGGTTCAGAGGCAGCGTGCGCCGATGCCAGACGTGCCACCGACTCAAGCAATGCCTCCCGGTCGAACTTATCCTGACAGCCATGGAAAACCAGTGCCTGAGCGGCGGCGGATTTGGCTTGTGCGGCCGAGTCCGCCAACGCCAGGACCGGAATTTGCTGCAAGCCCAGCCGCGCGCGCATGGCAGTGCAAAGAGACGCAGCGCCGCTGGGTGGAAGATCGAGCGCAGCGAGTACGACATTTGCCGCCTGTTGCTCCATCCCGCGAATCGCTTCGTCCAGATTCGCGGCCTCCAACACCCGGTAGCCAGCCGTCTCAAGAGCACTGCGGATGAGGCTTCGCGAGAATGCCGATGCTTCTGCGACGAGGATGGTCTCGCCAGTCCGGCCCCCTTCTCCACCCTGGAACCAGCTTTTCGTGGCGGTGTGAATGACTTCGTTAAGATCGAGGAAATCCGTGACTCGCTTGCTGATCACTGCTGATCCGAGCAAGCCGCGGCGGGTCGATTTCTGGCGCACCACCACGGCCTCTTCGGCGACATCCAGTATCTGATCGACCACTACTCCCACGGTGCGGTCGTCCCCGTCGTTGAAGACCACAACCTGGATGGGATCAAGCGTCTGCTCCTGTTCTGGCGCATTGGGTTCGAGCAGAGTCCGCAGAGACACGAGCGGAAGAATGCGATTCCTGTACTGCACCACCGGGCTTCCCCCGGCGAACTCGATGGAATTGCGGGAAAACTCCTCGAGCCTGGCGACGCAAGAAAGCGGGACGGCCAGCCTCTCGAAGGAGCCCGCGCGGAACAGGAGCAGCCGCTGCTGCTCGGCGCCCGCATGCGTCTTCTGTTCCACCGCCGCGCGTGCCTGCTCCCGGGATTCGGACAGCACTCCAGAGCGCTGTCCGATGCCCAGGACGTCGAGGATAAGTGCCACGCGTCCGTCGCCCATGATGGTGGCGCCGGCATATTCTGTGAGCCCTTTCAACTGCTTGCCCAAAGGCTTGACCACGATCTCCTGGGTGTCGTTGATGCCGTCTACCACCAGCCCAAATTGCCGGTCTTCGGCTTGCAGCACCACGATGCTGACCGCCTCGGCTCTCTCGGCAGATTGCAGCCCCAGCACCTGGTTGAGGTAAGCGATCGGCAGCAGACTGCCGCGCCGGCGATAAACTGGCGTTCCGTGCACCTGCTCGATGTGCTTATCGGAGGAATCGCCCTCCATGCAAATCAACTCCAGCAGGCTCACCTGGGGAATGACGAAGCGCTCTCCCCCACTCATAATCACCAGACCGGGAATGATCGCCAGGGTGAGAGGAATCTTGAGCTTGACCGTGGAGCCCTCGCCGTACCGACTGAAAATGTCTACCACGCCGCCGATCTTCTCGATGTTGGACTTCACCACGTCCATGCCGACGCCGCGTCCTGAAACGTTGGTTATGCTCTGCGCCGTTGAGAAACCGGGCAGGAAGATGAGGTTCAGCGCCTCGCGATCACTGATTTTCTCCACCTGGTCGGATCGCAGGAGCCCATTCTCCACGGCTTTCTGTTTAACCCGCGCAACATCAATTCCCGCTCCGTCATCGCTGATTTCAATATTGACCTGGCCGCCTTCGTGATAGGCGCGAAGAGTAAGTCTGCCCTCGGACGATTTCCCAGCCCGCACGCGGACTTCAGACGGCTCGATACCGTGGTCGCACGAATTGCGAACCAGGTGCACGAGCGGATCTTTGATTGCCTCGATGATGGTCCGGTCCAGTTCCGTATCTGCGCCGTCCATCTCCAGCCGGATCTGCTTCCCAAGGGACACTGCCATGTCGCGGACAACGCGCGGTAGCTTATTCCAGACCATACCGATGGGCTGCATACGCGTCTTCATGACGCCCTCTTGCAGTTCGGTAGTGATCAGGTTCAGGCGCTGCGACGTAGTGTTCAGCGCAGCATCCTCCCGTTCGGTGTTGAATTGGAGAATCTGGTTGCGGGTAAGCACGAGTTCCCCGACCAGGTCCATCAACTTGTCCAGGAGCCCCACACCCACACGGATATTTGCATCGGCTACGGCGGACGATTTCAGGGCGCTCTCTTCGAGCTTTGGCCCTGCGGGAACCTCGGAGGAGCCATTCACGGCCTGCGGTTCGGCCAGCTGAGCGGAGGTCGAACCGACGCCGCGCTGGTCATCGACATCTGTCGGCGATTGCGCTGCGAGGCGTAGGCGTTCCGCAATATCTTCAAAGTGGTCTGGACCTTCTTCTCCGCTCGCTTCGATCGAGGCCAGCACCTTCCGGGTGGCGTCGACGGTTTCAAGGATGAGCGATATCAGGGACGGCGTGAGTTTTCGCTTACCATCGCGGAACTGGCTTAGAAGATTCTCAGCCTCATGGGTAATCCGCTCTAACGTTGAAAACGCGAAGAACCCGCAGGTTCCCTTGATCGTGTGAATGGTACGGAAGATGCTTGCCAGCAAAGCAGAGTCCTGAGGGCGCTGCTCAAATTCAACAAGTTCCTGATCCAGGCGCGAGAGGTTCTCATGACTCTCGACGAGGAATTGACGGATCACATCCTGATCTTGCATGCAAAACCCTCTCCATGGAGTCTGAACGAGGCTCCCGACGATTCCTTGGCGCAGTGGCGCGATGCTTTCCTTCAACCCTGACCGGCGTTTGTGGCGGTGGGAGAACCTGGAGCGCTCGAACTGATCGATCACCTTATCGGCACGTTATCGACCAGAAAGCGGAAATTTCAGATTGGTTTGCTGTAACCGGAGAGGGCCAGACAAATTTCCCTGGAAGCTTCATGCCTGGCTCTCCTCAGTTTTTGTGAGGATAGGGGGATATTCAGTATTGTCTCGGCAACTATCTCAAATCGGTGTCCAGGAACGAAGATGAGAAAAGTCCGGGATTATGGAACGTCAGGCGGCGGGTCTTCAGATGCGGGTCTTCAGATCGGATCCAGGCACGGATAGCGGAAAAAACGGCCGGGATTTACCACCGATGGGCATTGACACTCGATCCCGACTTCTGAGAACTCAGGAATCCGCTCGCAACTCGTATATCAGTGACCTGCCCCGTTTTTCTCAACCAGCTATAACCAGAGTTTCTAGTTTGAGCCAGGCAAAGTAACAAGGAACTGCGCGATATCTTGGCGTCGCCGAGGCTTCGGTGAAAAGTCGCGGTTGGGTAATCCCCGTCCCGACTGAACGTTTCTGACCAGACGCAGGCGGCAGTTGCCGTGCTGCAGCGCGGGCTCGTTCACCTGTGGCGCAACTCGGGGCGGCAGCTCTAGCTGCGGGACGCTTTGTCCAGATACTCCACGGTGACAGCGGAAAACCCGGTGGGCCGCAAGAGGTCCACAACGATTCTCCTCACCGCCGGGATGGAAGGCCTGATCTCATACGTTCGGGAGGATTCGGGATGCAATTCGGCCACGTCCATCGTGCCGCCGTCCATGGGCAGATCGTCATATCCGTAAGCCAGCCATCGCAGGGAGTAGCCGCGAAGCGTGTAGCTGGGAAGCCGCTGCCGCGTCGTGACCTCGAATTTGTAACGGCCCTCTTCCGCTTTGCTTAGGATTGCGTTCTCGACGGGACTCGCCTGCAGCCGAAGCGCCTCGAACGATGGTTTTTTCCTTCCGTAAAGATCCACTACCCCGTGTACTCTTTGCCGCATGGCGCCTGCACCCTTGTCGCCGACCAGTGTGCGGTAGTCGTTGTAATCAAAGTAAATAGCGCCGGCGACCTCTGGAAAGCCGCGAAACACCTCCGTATGGGAGTTCACGATGGACACCCGGTTCTCATCGCCGGGCATGATCATCGGCTGGCATTCGCACCAGCCATATTCAGAAACCACGATGGGCTTATCAGGGAACGCCTTGCGTATCCGATCGAGATGGGCCTCAACGTCGGCTGGAGCGCCCGGTGTCCAGCTCCCGTAGTACTCGTTGGTTGAAATGAAGTCAAACTCCCCGGCCATATCGCTGCCGGGATCGCTTCCCAAGGTATTGGAGGCATAGGTTTGCAGACGCGACGGGTCGAGACGGCGCGCTTCTCCACCGACTACGCGCGCAAACTGCTGGGTCCGCGGGTTCTTGCCGTCCACTTCATTGCAAAGGCCCCAGGCAACAATGCACGGATGGTTGCGATCGCGCTGGATCATCTCCCCGAGCTGCTCCAGCCCGTTCTGCTCCAGCGTGCGCTGAACATCGTCGGATGTATTCCGGAAGGTCTCAGGTCCCCAGGCCGGCACTTCCTCCTGCATGAGAATCCCGTGCCTGTCGCAGAAGTCAAGCACGCGGCGATCCTGGGGCCAGTGCACTCGCGTGAAGACGCAATTCAGCTCCTTCATGTCTCGATGGTTGCTTTCGATCCACTCCGAGCTTTCCGCCAAGCCCAATTCAGGGTGGCTGCCGGCCATGCGCTCCACGCCCATGAGGGAGACCTTCTCTCCATTCAGGTAGAACGCCGAACCGCGGACTTCGAACCTGCGAATGCCGAACTGATCGATGAACTCGTGCCCATCGGCCGGGCCATTGAGCTCGATTCGCGCCCGGTAGAGATGTGGACTATCGAAGTGCCATAATGCAGGGTTGTGTAGCGTCGCGGGACCGAGTTCAAGAAATTCGCTGCTATGGGGCCCGAGAGGTACGCTCGCCGCGGTGAGGCGCAATTCTTCTTTCGCGGCGCCGATCCGGCAAATCGTAGCGTTCAGAGTCGTCGTGAGGCGTTGCGGCATGGTGTTGCGAACAAGCGCCCGAATACGAAATTCGGCGGAGCGATTGGTCGAGTCCGGAAGAGCGTCGATTTCTACTCTCTCGATGAATGCTTGTGGCGTCACCAACAGATTGACCGGGCGGATGATGCCACCATCATCGGTCCAGTCGTAGTTCTTGTTGCGCGGAAGCATTCGATCATTAGGTCGGTTATCTACGCGGACCAGCAACGTGTTTTCGCCTGCGAGCTTCAGGTGAGGGGAAAGGTCCAGGGTGAACGCGGTATAGCCCTTGCCGACGTGTTCGCCGAGAGCCTGCCCGTTTAAAAACACGTGCGCAGTGTGGTTTACGGCTTCGAACTCGATGCGCACATGCCGTGAGGCCCAGTTTATCGGCGCCTCAAGGCGAAGCCGGTACCACGCCACTCCAGCATATTCGGGCGATCTGCCGAGAGACTGCCACGTATGCGGCACCTGCACGGGAGACCACCCCGTCTCCTGACGAAAAACGTCGGAGGCTTCCTGCGCCGCCGAGGGATCGAACCGAAATTCCCAATCATGGCTGAGCGGGATGGTGTAACCGGAAAGTCGCTCGCCCCGTGATGCCATCTCCTCAGATTTAACTGTGTCAGTGGCGACCATCAATAGGCTGCTGGCCGAGAGAGCCTGAATAAACTTTCGACGGCTATGCAAGCGCACCTCGCAGGGCATAATTCTTGTGTGCGTTCAACAATGATACCTGGAGCGTCAAATGCTGCATCCATCGGCTGATCAGGACAAAATCCCCGTCCGTTACCTCACCTTGCCAGATGCTCCCGTTGACCAGCGCGGACCGGTGAAGGCATGGCTGCAGGATGTCGAGATCCTGACGTACCTTCCCGACGCGCCCGATCGCAATCCAATGTTTCTCCAGAAGCGCGTGTACCAGGGCAGCAGCGGACGCGTCTATCCGCTCCCCCTTGTTGATCGTATCGCGACCGAGTCCACGCTGAAGGCGTGGAAAGCTGTCCATATCGAAAACGAATACATTCGGCTGATGATTCTCCCGGAGATTGGCGGCCGGATTCATATCGGCTATGACAAGACAACCGGCTACGATTTCTTCTATCGTCAAAACGTCATCAAACCCGCCCTCGTGGGTCTGGCCGGCCCGTGGATCTCGGGGGGAGTCGAGTTCAACTGGCCCCAGCACCACCGGCCGGCTACGTTCATGCCGGTCTCAACGGTAATCGAAAGCGCCGATGACGGGTCCGTGACCATCTGGTGCAGCGATCACGATCCCATGGTGCGGATGAAGGGCATGCATGGCGTATGTCTGCGACCGGGTCGAGCTGTGGTGGAGCTGAAAGTGCGTCTGTATAACCGCACGCCATGGATGCAGACGTTTCTCTGGTGGGCGAACGTCGCCACTCGCGTAAACGAGAAGTACCAGTCCTTTTTCCCTGGCGACGTGCGGTTCGTGGCGGACCATGCCAAGCGCGCCATCACCTCTTTTCCACTCAGCGAGGGCCGCTATTACGGCGTCAATTACGCGGAGCGCGCACGAAACGGAGTTCCGGCCGACGAGAAGCCGCGACAGTTCGTGCCCGACAGCGGCCTTCCGCCCAACGACCTGAGCTGGTACGCCAACATTCCCGTTCCCACCAGCTACATGATCACTGGAACCGAGCAAGACTTTTTTGGGGGCTATGATCACAAGGCCGGAGCCGGCATGGTGCACGTCGCCAATCACCATATTGCTCCTGGTAAGAAGCAGTGGACGTGGGGCAACCATGAATTCGGTTACGCGTGGGATCGCAATCTCACAGACCATGATGGACCTTACGTCGAACTGATGGCCGGCGTGTATACCGACAATCAACCGGACTTCTCGTTTCTTGCTCCCTGGGAGACAAAGACGTTCACGCAGCTCTGGTACCCGATTCATGCGATCGGAGTCCCCGTGGCGGCGAATGCGGATGCCGCCCTGAGCCTCTGCAGGGAGGGCGGCAACATGCGCATCGGCATTTGCGTGACGAGTGCCATTCAGCCCGCAACCATTTTGTTGAAGAGGAACGGAAGTGAGCTGCGGCGGTGGGAAACAGCCATCGACGTCGCCCATCCCGCTCTGATCGAAACGCCGCTATCGCCGGGGACCGAGGGGCCGGAACTTGCGGTGACCGTCTATGCAGGCCCTCGCACCGTCATCGAATATGATCCTGCCCGTATCGAGCCCGCCGCTCAGGTTGCGATTGCCAAGGAGCCAAAGCTGCCAGAACAGATCGACAGTATCGAAGAACTGTATCTCACCGGTTTGCATCTCGAGCAGTATCGCCACGCAACCCGTATGCCCGAGCTCTACTGGGCTGAAGGCCTGCGGCGTGATCCAAACGAATCTCGCATCCGCAACGCCATGGGCCTGTGGCACCTTCGCCGCGGCGAGTTCGATGAGGCGGCCGCACATTTCCAGGCTGCCATCGCCCGGCTCACCGGGTTGAACCCTAATCCGCGTGATGGGGAACCTTATTACAACCTCGGGCTCGCGCGCCGGTATCAGCGCCGCGACAAGGAGGCATACGACGCTTTCTACAAGGCCACCTGGAACGCCTCATGGCGAACGGCGGCTTACTTTTCGCTCGCTGAATGCGATGCGGTCAAGCAGGACTGGCGCGCTGCTCTCGACCACGTGGAACGCAGCCTGCGAGCGGATGCGGATCACCTGAACGCGCGCAACCTTCTCGCCAACATTCTGCGAAGAGTTGGGGAAGTCTCCGCGGCGGATCGCACCCTGGACGAAACCCTTCGCCTGGATCCGCTCGACATTGGAGCTCGATGGCAGAAGGGGATCCCACCGCCCACTGGCCAGGAGTGTCTCGACCTCGCTTTCGACTTAATGCGCGCAGGGTTCAACAAAGATGCGCGAGACGTGCTTGGCACGGCAGACCTTAAATCGCAGGACGGCTCGGTACCGATGCTCCTGTTCACGCTCGCCTGGGTAGAGGAGAAGCTTGGCACCTTCAGCATGGCACAAACATTCGCGACGGCAACCAAATCCTCTCTCGAATACTGCTTCCCTAGCCGGCTGGAAGAAATCCTCGTGCTCGAGTGGGCTCTCACCAAAGGTTCTCACTGGGTTCCATCGTACCTGCTTGGCACAATGCTTTATGACCGAAAACGCTGCGGCGAAGCGATCCGATACTGGGAGCACGCCGCCCAGGAAAATCCCTCGTTCGCAACCGTGCACCGCAATTTGGGCATCGCTTACGTCAACATTCGTAAGGACCCCGCAGGAGGGTTGCGCAGTTTCGATTCCGCTTTTGCGGCGAATCCGCGGGACGCTCGTGTGCTCTACGAGCGTGACCAGCTTCGGAAGCGGATCGGGCACTCGCCTGAAGAGCGTCTCAACGAGTTGCGGAAGTTCCCAAGGCTCGTCGAATCCCGCGACGACTTATCTGTTGAACTGGCAACTCTCCTCAACCAGGTGGGGCAGCCTGATCAAGCGCTAGCTGTCCTGCTCAGTCGCCACTTTCAGCCTTGGGAGGGCGGACAGGGCGTCGTACTCGGACAATATGTGCGCGCTCGTCTCCTCCTCGGTCAACGCGCTCTCGATGGCGGCGATTTTGCTCAAGCCCGGCATCAGTTTCTCGCCGCGCTCCAACCGCCTGAGAACCTAAGCGAAGCAAAGCACCTGCTGGCAAATCAGAGTGACGTTTTATATTGGATCGGCGAATCCCTCCACAACGACGGAGATACCAAAGGAGCCCAAAACTGGTGGCTGCGGGCTGCCCAGCAGAAAGGCGATTTCCAGCAGATGTCCGTTCGGAATATTTCGGACATGACCTTTTGGAGCGGTCTCGCTCTTGAGCGCCTGGGCAGACCTGAAGAAGCGGCCGCTCTGTTCAATCACATTCTCGAACACTCCGTGGAACGCGAACGCACTCAGCCGACGATCGACTACTTCGCGACCTCGCTGCC
>Ga0157369_10011185_pt1 | contig 10198 bp, 3 predicted proteins | sample C25metaG_FD_113461 | JGI IMG/M metagenome (GOLD analysis project Ga0157369, IMG submission 113461) | Corn rhizosphere microbial communities from Kellogg Biological Station, Michigan, USA - C2-5 metaG | ecosystem: Host-associated > Plants > Roots > Rhizosphere > Soil | place: USA: Michigan...
CGCCGATGACCGGGCCCCAGCCGCCCGCGGAAGTACGCCGGCCGTCTGCGGTTCGGCCGACCACGTTTGAGCCGGTGCCGGCGAGCGCCAGGACACCGCGGCCTCCCTGGAATGCGGCATCCAAGGCGATCTCCTCGTCTCCGCAGAGAATGAGTTCGCCGCCGATGCGCCTAGTGTGCTGCTCGCTCAGCCAGGAGACTACGGACGGCGCCCTCAAGCCGGCGCTGCCGATGCAGGTGCGTCGCACCTGAGCGAGTGACACTCCGGAAAGCTGCTCCAACTGCCGTGTGGCTTGAGTGAAGTTTTCCGTCGCCACCTCGGCAGGGGTGTTGAGGATCTTTATGGATCCGGTACGCACTCGCGCGAGTTCGGCCGAGTCATCGGCGAGCAGGAATTCCGCTTTTGTCCCACCGGCATCGACGGCGAGATAGTACTTGTGCTGCTGGCGAGTTGCGTTGTCCACTGAGCAGCATTTTAGTCGCACGATTGGCAGAGGCGATGTAATTGATAGAACAGGAGAAGCCCGGCAAGACGTTTCCGTCCGCTCATTTTCCCGCGGGAACAGGTGTGCTGACGGATACATCGATTGTGCAAATCTCTGCTACAAACGTGACGCTCTGCATCTAATGACCCATGAACCTGAAGAGCATGCAGCAGCGTAAATCGGCCCAGCCCGCAACCATGATGGTTCTAGACGATGCCGAGATGGCATTGGAGATGGTCGCCCTCCAGAACACAGTTTCGACGACGTATGCAGCTCCCGTGATGTCGACCGACCTGCTGGCCGAACTGCAATCGGCGGCCAGCATGGTGATGGACAAGGAAGAGTGCGAGGCGCTGGTGCGGGAGCTCGAAGCGATGCAGCGTCCAGCCCGTATTGCTGCCTGATCTGCCGACAGGATTGTCCCAACTCATTACGTCGCGCTCAGTCCAAGGCGCCCGCCTCTTCGTGAGGTGCGCCCTACTGCCATAGGGCGGTACATGCTTACTCCAGCAGACACACTCCACATCCGGGGATGCTGTATCCGCGGCATCTTCGCGTGCGTTTGTAAGTCACGAGAGGGGTTGCGAGGGAATGGAGCCGATGAACGGATTTGAACCGTTGACCTACTGATTACGAATGGAGTCCCTTGTTCTTCCTGGCCGACCAACTCCAACGAACTTCTGGCGATCCTCCAACGAACTTCTAGCGATTCGGATAACGCGTCACCGCAGGGTCGGCCTTATGTGCGCAGAGTGTGACCCTAACGGAAGATTTGATTTACTCCGTCCCGAGTGCTGAGTGGCCGTAGATCTCGCGTGAGCCCATGTATTCTGTCCTCGTCGATGCGCGCGGAACGGTGGAACCAACAGCGACTCTGAGTTCAATTTCCAGGTGGCCGCAGCGCGAACGCGTGTCGATCCAAACCGTCATCCCAAACGGAAGGCCCGCCCGAGAGCTGGCCTTTCCCTCGCTTCGACGGCGCCAGCCTTCACCGCCAGCGGTACACAACCGTCTGACTCGTGGTGCCTGCGGCGGAGGTCTCCACGAAGTTCTCTGACGCCAGATCGCGGAAGGTGTTACTCAAGCTGCCGACATTGCCCGACAAGAACGGCGGCGAATTTCCCTCAACTGAGGCCACGGGTGCACCCGAGTGGTCGACCAATCCTGCTATGTGTAGAAAGGGCTCGCGCTCCGCCGCGTGGCTGAAGCCCCCTACGACTGTTGCCACTTGTGAGCTGCGGTCGCCGCTCTTCACCGCCAGTAGACTCTGTCGCAGCGTCGCGCGATCCGTCGCAATCACGCAAATTGTCCCACGAACGGCGAGCGCCAACCCGTAGACGCCATCTAACTCCGACCAGTCCCCTGCGGGATCGCGTTGCGCCGTCCAGCTCAGCCCCTGCGCCGCAACCGAGATGGTGGGGCCAAGCGCTGCCGTCAACGCACGCTGCAGGTCGGCCTCGCTCCACGCCCCGGCCGCCTGCAATACCACCGCCGCATGGATGCTCGTGAATATCGGATCCGCCGTCTCCGCCTGAGCGCCCGCTGCGGAGGAATACACCAGCATCGCCTTAAGTTGCGCTCGCGTGATCGCCGCCTTCAGTGACTGCGACGCAACTGCCCGCGGATCCGCAGCAATAAACGGCTCGTCGATGAACTGCTCCAGATCCGAGGTGCTCCCCGCCGTCGGCACGCTGATATCGGCAAGCGGTGCAATGCGTGGGTCGCGGTACGCGTTGGCGGCCCGAACCAGCAGCCTGTCATCGAGTTGGCCCAGCGCCTCGTCGACCGATGGCCCTGCCACCGCCCGATATACACCCGTATCCACAGGAACGTACGCCAGGATCGCCGAGAGCTCCGCTGGCGCAGGCAGGTCCTCCACCTTCACCGGCAACAGAGTGCGCTCTTCGCGGAACTCGCTCTTCTCCCGATACAAGTCGCTGATCGCAGCTGTGTACTGCTTCAGCTCGGTGATGTTCTGCTGGATCCAATAGCTGCGGAAGTAAGGCGACGGTACAATGCGGTCCAGGTTCATCGTCATCCGCAGGTCGCCGGGTGTGCGTGCCGCTGCCGCCACGGCTACGGCGTACCACTGCTCGCTACCGAGTCTGCGGTCCGTAGGCTTCTGCATCAAATCCAGCGCGCTCGCCATCAGGTCCGCGCTGGTCGCTAGCAGTAGCAAATCACCGCGTGCGGCAAATGCACCGTGCGGTTTGTGTCCTGATCGGTCCGCATATAGAACGTGGTGTCTCCCACCTTCCGCTCCTGGAACCTGCTGCGAAGCTCAAACAGTGGAGTCTTCTCCAACCCGCCCTCCGGCATGCGCGTGATGTACAGAAACTCCAGCTTGCCGATGTCGTACCACGCGAACAGGCTCTCCTTGCCGGCGATCGCCTCGAGGAATGCTGTATCTGGTGCGAGCCCGACGGTGGTTGCGAACTGGGTCTGCGCCTCGGCCAGCCGCCCAAACAAGCGTGAGCGCGAGAATCCGGCGTAGTTCTCACTGCCCAACCATCGCTTTTGCTCCGGCGAACCCGTCCACTGCCGCAGCACCGACGCAAAATCGGGCGATTCAATGGCCAGCAGCGCACCCGGAGGCGCGTAGCTCGACAGCGGCGCCGCAGCCGACGCGCGTGATGCCTGAAAGCTGGCGTACAACGCACCGGCGCAAAGTAGCGCCAGGACGGCCGCGAACAACAAGCGCCGGAGCCTCATCGCTGATTCCTCCTCGCAGCCGGAACGCCCGGCCTCGCGTTGCCATCTGTTGCCCCCACACGGACAAGGCCCACACGTGGCTGTACTCGCACCCTCTGCTGGAGCGAGTCCTGAATCACTGGCCGGCGCGCCGCATTCTGCCGATCGATGCCGATGTGACGTTCGAGTGCCCTGATGCGCAGAGTAACGGTTTGGCGCTGTGCTGCCGTCGCTGTGAGCCGGCTTGCGGTGCGCAGATCGATGACGGCCTCGGAGAACTGATCCAAATGCTCGTGCACAGTCGCGAGCGTCATCAACACCGCGCGTCGGTCCTGATTGGATGCGACCGCTGCCTCCACACTGTGCGGGTCAAGCGTGGAACCGCGCTGTGAAGCAGGTGCATTGGTGGCCCCCGAGTCCTCGTCCTCATCCGAGGCTGCCGATCCTGCCGCAGTTCTTGGCTGTGCACTACCCATTGCCGCGAAGAGGCGTATCCGGCCTCCCCGCGTTAGCACCGGGCCTATCGCAACCTCCGCCTGCTCGTACTTGGTCTGCGCCGCCTCCGATTGGAAGATCCGCAGGCGCAGCCAGTCCAGCACGGAGGCAGGCGCGACCGAGACAGCTTCGCGCAGCAACAACCCACGCTGCGCTACTGGCAACGCGGACGCAGCCAGAATTCTCGCGTAGACAAAGTAGGGCTGGTGAGACTCTGGCGCCGTCGCAGCGCCGCTCGCCAGCAGCGTCAATTCCGCATCGACACTCCGCACCGACCCTCCGGCCTCATGCGCGCCCGTAGCGGCGACTGCACGCACCGAATACGGCAACTGGTCGGATTGCGCCAGCGCTGCAAAGCTGCTGCCCGCATCCGCGGCCTGCTTCAGCGCGAGCTGCGCCTGGGCAAGCCGCAGACGGTACTCCGGATTCCATGGCGCGCCGGCCGCAAGCCTGTTCAGAAACGGCAGCGCCTCCGCGGCATGCCCAGTCCGCACCAGCAGGTCCGCCGCAGAGTCCAGATTCTCGTACAAATCCCCCTGTAGCGTAAGCCGCTTCAGCACATCGACCCCTCGAGCGACATCGCCCGTGCTGATGCGCGCCTCCGCGAGCCCAAGGTAGTCCGGCGCCGTGAGCGCATTGATCCTGAGCTTCTGATCAAAGATGTACTCCAGCACCAGCCTGGCATTCTGCAGGTCCTTGTCGTTTCGCAACTGATTCGCCGCGTTGCTCAGAGTGGACAGACTCGGCGCATCCGCCGCTTGGTCTGCGTAGCCGGCCAGCAGCGCCGGCACTCGCGATTGCCTGGCAGCGAGTCTCACTTCGATAGCCTGCAGCGCCGCGCTATGGCGCTGCTCCGCGGGGATACCGTCAAACACGCGTTGTGCGTCCGCCGTCCGCCCGTTCGTCAGCAGCCATTGGAGAAATTGCGTCTGCAACTCGCGCAGCCGCGATTGCGGATAGCTTGCGTCGGCACTGCTCTTCGCGGCCTGCACGTCCTGGTCAGCCAAGGCGATCAACCGGGAGTAGATGGGTTCCAAGGTACGCCGCGGGACCGACCTACTTCTGAGCAGCTCACTCAACGCCGCAGTCTGTTGGCTGCTCTCCATCGCGGCGACGGCCGATAGCACGAAGCTCATCGCACTGCTCTCGCTCGTGCTCGACATCGCCTGGTACGCAGAGGCCAGCAGCTCCTCCGAGCGGTAGTTTCCATTCTTGCGAACATACGCTGTCAGAACGGCATTCATTCCAGGCCGTAACTGCGCAGCAACCCGCTCCGTTTTCGCGTCCGCCGCAACTCGCGCAAACGCAGTCCAGAAGTTCTCCGGAACCGCGCGTTCATCGACCATCGCACGCAACTTACTCAGCGCAGCACTCCAGCTGCCGAGCGCCGCATCGCGCCGGCCTGCCGACCACAACGTCTCCGCGATAGATATATCCGGCATCGGATCCTCTGGCTGCAGCTCGATCACGTGGCGGTACTCCTCAATTGCTGCATCGAGCCTATGCGCGTCGCGGTACGTCTGCCCCAGCGAGTTGTAGCTGGCCGGATCGTTCGAGGACAACTCCAGTTGCGATGGCAGATAGTCCTCGGCATCGTGCGCAGGCGACGGTGCGAGCGTCAGCAGGTAACCATAGCGCTCGCCATACGCGAACCATACCGAGCCGACCAGCTGCTTGCTTTCATCAGGCCGCGCCTGCAGCCGCTGCCCAATCGGATCGTTCGCGAGCGCAACCTGAAACGCCGCATCCGCCATAGGCCAGTTGTCCCCAAAGTAGAGGCCCACCAGTGCTGTGCTCGCAGCGTTCCAGACCGCTGGCCGCAGCGCTGCGCGGTTCGCTACAGCACGATACGTCTGCGCCTCTGTTCCATGCGCAAACAGGTAGTTCGCCGCCGCATCGCCCACCGGCCCACGCGTCGAAGTCAACTGCACCAGCGCCTCGGCGTTGCCGTGCAGATACAGTTGGAACAGCCGCTCTTGAATCTGCGCCTGCTGGCTCGTTCCTACAAGTGCCCGTAGATCGGCAATCTCCCGCTGGCGATTGCCGGCGTTCCGCCATGCAGTCGCAGCCATCGAGATCACGCTGGCTCGCCGTGCTATCGGCACGCGCCGCGCATACACATCCAGCGTGTCACCGAGTTCGCCGTACTCCATCCGCGCACTTTCAAGCTCGTTGTACGGCGCGAGCTGCGCGTCGGCGAAGGACGTGCCACTCAGCAGAATCTCCTTCCGCCACGCTGCCTCGCGATCTCTCAGGCCGGCCGCAGCGGCCGCGGGAATCCACGCCGTCACTGCGTCCTGGGTGGAACCAGCCGCGCGTTTAGCATCGAGCAGCGCACCGAACGCGCTCTTCTCCTCGGGCGTGTAGAACTCCGCAGCAACAGCGGACATTGCCAGCACCGCCGCGCTGTAGCCTTGGCGCGCATTCTGCTCCTGCACTTCCACCAGGTGCTTGCGCCACTCGCTATCCGTCACGCTCGCCAGGCCGCGCGTCTCGATCTGCTTCACGATCAATGATGACGTTGACGGCGACCGGTTTGCCGCCTGCAATGCATGCTCCAGCGCGGAGAATCCCTCCGCGGCTTTGCGCTGCCGCGCGAGCAGCCTTGCATACAGCACCGCGCCGTCACGATTCGCCGCGTCGGCCAGCAGGTCGTCTCCCGAAGCGTTTACGCCTTGCACAGCAAACGAGCTCGCCTCCTGCACCATGTTCCACTGCTCCAACTGCATCGCCACGCGGAAGTAGTCCTGCGCCTTCGGCGTGTGCCCTGTTAGCCACGCGGTCTCAAGCGCCTTCACTGTCAGCTCCGGCCTGCCTTGGCGTGCGCGCGCCAGCGCGACCTTCTCGATCCACTGCGGGTCCTTGTAGGTCAGCACATACAGTCGTTCGTAGTCGGCGCACACTGCGTCGAACATCTGCTGGTGCTCCTCCAGGTCCGCACGCGCGATGTACACGTCCGGCCGGTCACTCCGGATCGCGATCGCTTTCGAGTACGCGTCCAGCGCGCCCGTGTAGTCCTCAAATTGCACGTCGACGCGCCCAAGGTCGATCGCGAATCGCGAATCCCGTGGCGAGTCTGCCACCGTCTTTTTCAGAAAATCGACCAGCCGCGACTCCAGTGCATACCGGCGACCGTACGTCGACGCTGCCTGCAGTATGGTCGCGTCCTCGGGAAAGGCGCTGATCAGCGCAATGTGCTGCTCCAACCCTCCCGAGTAGTCCTTCAGGTCGGTCAGCGCAGGAATGAGCCCCTGGCGCACCAGCGCCACCTTGTCTCGTTTTTCAAGCGCCGGTATCTGCGCCGCTCGCAGCGCCGAGAGCGTTGCCATGTAGAAGTCACGCAGGCCCACGCTATCGTGTGATAGCGAATAGCTCTCCGCCTGAAGATTTAGGTACTGTGGAAGGAACGGCTCCGCCGCCAGCAGCGGGTTCAGTAGGGTGCGTGCGCCCGCATAATCGCCGCTCTGGTTGGACTTGGCAACTGCCTCCAGCAGAAAGTCGTGCGACAGCCCCGGATTTGCCTGCTGCGATGCGCGAACCAGCGTGGCAACTGCACGCTGCGGCTGCTTGGTGTTCCAGTAGAAGTCCGTGGTTGCGCGAACCACGCCCATGATCCGCGCATTGGTGCCCTCGTTATAGACCGCCTCTATCACGCGCTGAGCCTGGGGCACATCGCCCGCCTCCTGCCACGCCCGCACCAGCTCATACTGCAGTTGCATTCGCTGGATCGGATCGGCACTCAGCGCAATTTCGCGGCCCAAGGCGGCGCGGTACGCTGCTGCAAGCTGGTGTGACTGGCTGAAGGCTGCCAGCGCGCCCGCCTGCTCTACCGTCGACGCCTGTCCAATGGCTGTCTGGACGAGCGTCTCCAGGTCCGTTGCGCGATGCAGTGCGTTCAGAATTTCCGCACGCAGATCCAGCGCAGCAACGCTCGGGTGGGAGCCTATTGCTTCCGCGGTCGCCTGATCTACTGCTGGGGCCGGCGCCGGCCTGCCTGCAAGCTGTACGAGCCGCGACTCCGCCGCCGACCCAGTTCCTTGCGCAATCGCTGCGGCCACATACTCTGCGATCGCATGTGGCTCGTCGCGCTTACCTTCGTAGATCGCGCCGGCTTCATATCCAAACATTGCCGGCTGGTGGAATCTTGCGCGAGCTGCCTGAATCTGCCCAAGCGCAGCGTCGTAATCGAAATAGTCCCAGAACACCGTGGCCGACTGCAGATATCCGTCTGCCATCCCTGGACGAACCTCGGCCATGCTCCGCCAGAACGGTGCCGCCGCAGCAAGCTGCCGCGTCGCATCCGCATTCAGACTCGCTGCCGTACTGTCGGCCAGCGTGTCTCCAGTCGCAGCGAGCCGATCGAGGTCTGCCGGCTCAGCCTCCGCAAGCTGCTGCTGAATCTTGACCGCGCGCGCGATCTGGCCGGGGTCAAAGTACGCAAACGAGCGGAAGACACTGGCGGCCTGGTCGCCCACAGTCGCGTCGGCCGGATACGCGGCTGCAAGTTGTCCCAGCAGCGGTGCACTCTGCTCGAAGTGTGACTGCCACATGTGGATTTGCGCCAGCTCTCGCGCAGCCGCCGGGTTCTGCTGCTGCTCGCGGGCTGTGGGCAGTAGCTTCTCGAGTGCCGCAAGCTCATCGTTCAGCCGCCCGGACTTGCTCAGCTCGTAGAAGAAGCTGTTCTGCAGGTCGGTCGATTCCACCCAATGCTCTCGCAGCAGCTGGTCGTACGCGGCATCATCGTAAGTCTCCCTTACGTGGTATGCCGTAAGCAGGTTACGCGTGAACACCAGGTCATGCGGGAACCGCTGGTGTGCGTACAGGTTCAGTTGCAGGTACTCCTGCGGCCACGCGCTATTCACCGCCCCGAAGTATTGCTCCAGCTCCGTACCCTGGAAGATGTCTACGACTTTCCGGCTCAGCGAGTCGAAGTCCTCACGCCGTTTTTGCCGGATGTAGAACCGCGCCAGCTTCTCGTAGAAGTTTCGGTCGTTGAACCGCTCCAGCGCCTTGCGGTAGACCTCCTCCTCCTGCGCAGCAAGATTGTTCTGCTGCAGAAACGAAGCCAGCCGCTCGTAGAAAAGCGGGTCATTCGGATTGCGGTCCAACTCCCGCCGAAGCAGCGCAAGGCCGCCCAGCGGTTGTCCCGTCGCGACCAGTCGGCCGAGATAGCGCTCCAGCACCGACCGGTATTGAGCAGCGGTCGCGGCCCGCGCAGGCTGCGCCACCGGCAGCTTCAGTGTCCCGGCCAGCAGATCGTCCGCAGAGGGTGCCGCAGGCTTCTCGCGTGGAACCTGGTCGTCGCTTTCCTCCCCGCGGACGGCCGCGGCGACGTTTGGCTCCGCCGGACGCCCTGCTGCCGTCAACGCCATCCCATGCAGTGGAGCTGCGAGCTCGTTCAGCAGCATGTCGTACAACGCGAACTCGGCCTGCGTGTCGTTGGTGCGCTCGTCGGCGTCCGCTAACTCAAGCGCGACCGTCAGGTGCTGCGGCGCCTGCGGAAAGTCTGCCAAAAAGCGTTGCCCCGCATGCTTCACCGCCGCATCCTGCCCAAGCGTCACGTACGCCGCGATCAGCGCCGCATGCAGCTCCGGCCGGGCCTCCGAGGCAGGGAAGCGCTGATCCAGCTGCGCCAGCAGCTCCGCCGCCTCCTGCCGGTGGAAGTACGGCTCGGCCTTCTGCTCTTCCTCGTGGAACCGCGCCACGGGCTCCTCCGAGTTGAACCACAACGACAGAATCCCGTTCAGATATCCTGGCCCCCGGTCCAGAGTCGCCGCATCGCGATAGATCGCCAGGTTGCCGGAGCCCAGCGTCACCGGCTGATCCGCCGCATCGAGCAGCGTACGCGTCAACCCAACCAGTCCCGCTTCTGTCGCACTCTGCCGTGCGACCCTCAGGGTCCCGGGCGTCGCTGCCAGCGCATAGTAGTACCGCGCAGCCTCCGCATGCTGGCCTGCGCGGCTCAGCAGCATCGCGCACGTGTACAACTCATCGGCGGACCAGGTCGCGTGCCGCGTCGTCTTGCTCGCGCCGTACTCGGCAAATACGTTCAGCGCGGCATCCGTCCGGCCCTGCTGCTGATACAGCTGGAACAGCTTGCTCGCCGCCGCAAGGTCGTCCGGGTTCCGCACCAGCTCCGCCCGCGCGGCAATCAAAACCGCATGTCGCGTGTGCATCGCATCCAGCAGTTCAAAGTAGCTCGCAATCAGGTCCGCAGGCCACATGGGCTGGTAAGCGCGCTCCATTCCTGCCAGCGCCTGCGCCGTCGCATCCGGCGTCCCCTTCCGAAGTGCCAGCAGCGCCTCCGCCTTGATCGGGAACACCTCGTTCTGCGGGAACGCGGTCTTATACTCATCAATCGCGCGCTGTGCTTCATCGAAGCGCCGCATCTTCACCAGTGCCGCAATAAACTCCCCGCGAACGGCCGGCTCTGCGGGATAACGCGCGATCCATGCGCGGTAAATAGCAATCCCGGCGTCGTCTCCTAGCGCATGCTCCTCCGCGACGTGCAGCATGCGCGGGAACGCC
>Ga0157369_10011186_pt1 | contig 10198 bp, 9 predicted proteins | sample C25metaG_FD_113461 | JGI IMG/M metagenome (GOLD analysis project Ga0157369, IMG submission 113461) | Corn rhizosphere microbial communities from Kellogg Biological Station, Michigan, USA - C2-5 metaG | ecosystem: Host-associated > Plants > Roots > Rhizosphere > Soil | place: USA: Michigan...
ATGATCATCTGGCCGGGCGTCGCGTAGACCAGACAAATATCCGGCGGATTGAGTCGGCCAGATGTCAGCGGGCTCACCGCCATCGCTTGGTATTGTCCGAACGGCACCACATCGAGCGCCTCCTGGCGCTTGCGCGCGTCTTCCGCCGTGCCATGCCAGACGCCAACGTAATTTGCGCCCTCCAGCCATTTCTCGTCCTGCGGCGCAAGGCCAACCACCGCGCGGCATTGGCTACCTACGAGATCGTCGGCCGTGATGCCGACGGTCCAGCCGAGCCGCGAGGCCATGCTGACGATCTGGTCGGTGGTATGGACCGCGTTCGGCCGGCGGATTTTCGGAATCGCCTCCATATCCTCGACGCGAGCGAACATCTTGATGCCCGTGACGGTCGTCTTCAGCCTGAGCAGGCCGTTGAGATCGGCGACCATGGCGGCGAGGTCAAATTGTTCTTGCGGTGTCTGTTGCTGCATGGCGTCGTCTCCCGAAAAAGCTTTGGCGCGATCCTAGTGCTGTCAGGCGCAGGCGGGAAGAGCATTTGGCCTTCGTCGTCGCGAACGAAGCGGTCATATTTATCCAACGCCGTCATTCCGGGATGGCCCGCAGGACCGGACCTCAGATGCAATTGCGCATAGGGGGAATCTCGAGATTCTCAGGTGCTGCAATCGCGCACCATAGTTCGATGCCCCCATCGCCCCAGAATGACATCGTAGGCGAATGACGAGCGCTAACATTCTCGCGGCGGAAATTAGTTTTTCGCCGTGCGCAATTTGGGTGCGTTCCAGGCACCCAGGAGATGACCGGCCAGTTGAAATCTGGTTGAACTGATTTTGCCCGTCGGGCAACCATCCAAGGCGTGGCAGATTAGCGCGCTGGCGGATTCCGCCGGGCTCCATATCTTGCGGGCCGTTGAAACTGCGGATGGGCCGTTAGCTGCGACGATCCGTGACGAACGGACGCGACGCTCAGGGTCGCCAGCGATGCCCGCACGGCAGAAAATTTTTGAGGTTAAAGGGACGATCGATGAACATTCTTGGAATCAATGCGGTGTACCACGAATCGGCCGCCGCGTTGCTCGTCGATGGCAAGCTCGTGGCCGCGGTCGAGGAAGAACGCTTCAATCGCATCAAGCACGGCAAGGAAGCAAATTTCGACAATCCGCATCAATTCCCCGAGCGGGCGATCCGTTACTGCCTGAAGCAGGCCGGCCTCTCCGGGCGCGATATCGACCATGTCGCCTACTCGCTCGATCCGGTACAGCGGCGCAAGCACTATCGCGCTGAATGGTGGGACCCGAAATTCGAGGAAACCTTCCGCCTCCGGATCGGTCAGGTGCGCAATGTCGCAGGGGAGCTTCTCGAACGGCCGCTGGGATCACGATTTCATTTCGTATCGCACCACCTTGCACATGCGGCCTCGGCCTATTTCCCTTCAGGCTTCGATAGCGCCGCGATCCTCTCCATCGACGGCATCGGCGAGACGGCCGGCTCGGAGCTTGCCAAGGCCGAAGGCCACCATATTCAGCCGATCGAAATGTTCGATTATCCCAATTCCCTTGGTTTCCTCTGGGAGGTGCTCAGCGGCCATCTCGGCTTCTCGAATTACGACGCGTCCAAGGTCATGGGGCTGGCGGCGTATGGCAATCCCGAGGTCTATCGCCGTCAAATCCAGTCGATCCTGCGCGTAGGCGAGGAGGACTATGCGGTGGACGGGGAGGTGCTTGGCTTCCTGCCGAGCAAGTTCGACAAGCTGCAAAACCTGTTCGGTCCGCCGCGATATCTGGATCCCGAACTTCTGCCCCGACATGCCGACATTGCGGCGGCGCTGCAGGAGGCCACCAACGCGGCAGTCGCGGCGCTGATGCGGCGGATCAAGCGCAAGGTGCCGTTCGACAATCTGTGCATGGCTGGCGGCGTCGCCCTCAACTGCACGACCAACGAGTTCATTCGGCAATCGGGCGTGTTCGCCAACGTGTTCATCCCGTCCGCACCGCACGATGCCGGGACCGCGATCGGCGCGGCCATGGTCGTGCATTGCGCAAAGGAGAAAAAATCTCCGCAACGCGGTTACGCGACGCCCTACCTCGGACCTGCGTTCAACCGCCGTCAAATCCTCGCCTCGGTGGAGGCGGCAGGCCTGAAGGCTCGCCAAAGCAAGTCCCCCGCGCGCGACGCCGCCAAGATGATCGCCGACGGCAAGATCGTGGCTTGGTTTCAGGGCCGCATGGAATTCGGACCGCGCGCACTCGGCAACCGCTCGCTGCTCGCCGACCCGCGCCGGCCGGACATGCGCAACATCCTCAACCAGAAGGTCAAACACCGCGAGGATTTTCGCCCCTTTGCGCCGAGCGTGATGGCCGAGCACGCCAACGATTGGTTCGAGCTCGGCTCGCATCTGACGAGCCATGAATTCATGTTGTTTGCGCCGAGGGTAAAGGCCGGGCAGCACGAGCGCATCCCCGCCGTCGTGCATCGCGACGGCACCGCGCGAGTGCAGCTCGTCAGCCGCAAATCAAATCCACGCTTTCACGAGTTGTTGTCACATTTCCATGAACGAACCGGCGTGCCGCTTGTTGTCAATACCTCGTTCAACGACAGCGAGCCGATCGTCTGCACGCCGACGGATGCGATCGTCACTTTCCGCAAGTCCGGCATCGATGCGCTGGTCATGGATGATGTGATTCTGATGGCGCAGGGATAGAGTTCCAAGCTGGAAACTCGAAGGGAACTTTTGGGCGCTTTGCGCGTTGTATTCGCATGACAGAAGACTATTCAGCCCGTCCGCCGAAAATCCTTACCTCCGAAGAACGCAAGGCCCGCGACGCCGCGCGCCGCGCCGATGCCGAGCAGGCCATGCGCGAGCATGAGGCCGCGCAGAAGGCGTTCTATGAGAACCGCGAGCGCCTCAAGGCGCTCAGGCTCGCACGCGAGGCCGCAGAACGCGCCGCCAGCCATAGCTGACCGGCGCGAGCAGAGATTACCCTTTAGGCTTGGCCTTGCCGTCGCCCGCGTTCAGCGCGACGGACGCTTCCGTCGTCAGCAAGATGAAGGTGAAGGACTCCTCAAGATAGAGCCGCACCTTCTTCTCGTCATGGCCGAGATAGCCAATCGACACATCCTCCCCGAGATATATCGCGAAATCGCCGCCGCGCGTCGTCAGCACGAACGCGCCCGTGATCGCCGGCGCCCAGATGACCTCGCCGTCGATAAGCTCCTTGATGTGCCGCATCACGGGATAGCCGTGATCGCTGCTTTCGCTGACCTTGGTGTAGGCATCGGCCCCTAACAGCACCGAATACGGGCCGTTGACGCCCTCGAGCCGCAACTGGCTCAGCGCCTGCGCGATCGCGTCGGGATAGGCGTGCACGTCGGCGGGAAGCGTCAGCACAGGATTGCTGGTACCCTGGCGGATGCCGCCGATACCGGCTGCGGCATAGCCGTCGAAGATCGCCCGGTCCTCGGCGAAGGCGAGCAGTTTCGCGGCGTCCTTTACCGGCTGCCAATCCGAATCATTGGCACCGCGCTCGACGTCGTCGATCTGCTGGCGATCGAGCTCGAAGGGCACGCGCAACTCGACCAGCGGTTTGACCTCGCGCTGCCGCGCCACGATCCCCTCGCCGGGAGCTGCGACATTGCGCAGATGGCCGGTGCCGACGGCCGACAGCGACATGCCGCCCGGTCCCTCAACGTCGACGACGCGCCGTGCGGCGAGATAGCGCTTGATGGTGCGCGAGGCTTCTTCCTCGATCTCTGACCAAGCCGCATCCGATATCGGGGCAAGCTCGCGATGAAGATTGTTCATGAGGCGGGGTCTCCTTTAAGCGAACCGATATGAAGCGAACCCGTGCGCCGCGGTGCCGGCGATGGCTGCGGCGCGGGAGCTTCGCCCTGATCTAAAATTGCGGCCGGCTCCTCATTCGTGACACTGTCGAGGAACGTTGCCGACGGCACGAAGAACAACGTGCCGGTCCTGGCCACGCTGAAATCGAGCAGGCGATCGTAATTGCCGGGCGGTCGTCCGACGAACATGTTCTCCAGCATCTGCTCGATCGTGCGCGGCGAGCGCGAATAGCCGATGAAATAGGTGCCGAATTCCTTGTCGCCGACACGGCCGAACGGCATGTTGTCGCGAATGATCTTGATCTCCTTGCCGCCCTCTTCGATGGTCGTAAGCGCGTTGTGGGCGTAGGAAGGCTTTGTGGCGTCGTCGAGCTCGATATCGGTGAGCTTGCTGCGGCCGATGATGCGCTCCTGCACTTCCGTCGACAACGCGTTCCATCCAGCCATGTCGTGGAGATATTTCTGCGTGATCACATAGCTGCCGCCGGCAAAGGCAGGATCCTCCTCGCCGATATAGGCGGCATCGGTCGCAGCCTGTGCGGTGGGATTTTCCGTGCCGTCGACAAAGCCCAGGAGATCGCGGTCGTCGAAATAGCGAAAGCCATGGACTTCCTCGACCGCCGTCACGGCATCGCCCAGCGCGGCCATGATTTGCGTGGCCATCTCAAAGCAGAGGTCCATGCGCTTGGCGCGGATGTGAAAGAGCAGATCGCCCGCGGTGGCGACCGCATGGCGCGGGCCGGCCTTGATCTCGCGAAATGGATGCAACTCCTTCGGCTTCGGCTGGCCAAATAGCCGGTCCCATGCCTCCGAGCCAATGCCCATGACGCAGGAAAGATTGGCCTCGATATCGCGGAAGCCGACGGCGCGCATCAGACCCGGAAGGTCGCCGCAAAACGATCGCACGGCCGAGCGGCTCGCACTGCCGGGATTGACGCTGGCGACCAGGAAGATCGCGGAGCGCGTCAGGGCGCCGACCACGGACTGCGGCTCGGGAGGCAGCGCGGGTGCACCGGGCGCGGTCATGGGATCAACTCTGTCCGTGCCACGCGAAAAACTGCCATTTCTATTGCGCCTGCCTGTTACGCCTGATCGTTGCTGAACCGCCCTTGCGGCATCACTTTAGCGACTGTTCCGCCCCGCTTCAAATGTCCGCAGGTATGGGAGTTGAAGCGCACCTGTGCGCTAATTCGCATCCGGTCCCGGCAACAACGTATTGATCTTGCCGGTGAGCCGGTAGGCGACGAGCCCCATCCATTCGCGCAAGCCGAGGTCGGTGCGTCCGAGACCACCATTGGCGAGCGCGTCAAATGCGAGTACGTCGGCCCAGCCGGTGCCGACCCGCCAATCAACCGGATACGGCTCGACCTCGAATCCCGCCTTCCGGAACAGGCCGACCGAACGCGGCATGTGGAAGGCCGAGGTGACGAGCAGCCAGCGCTCGCCGGGCTTCGGCTTGACCATGTCCGCGGTGAACTGCGCATTTTCATAGGTGTTGCGCGAGCGCCGCTCCATGATCAGGCGCGACTTGGGAATGCCGAGGCTCTCGAAGACCGCGCCGGCATAGTCGGCCTCGCGCGCATCGTTGCCGATCAGGTTGGGACTGCCGCCGGTAAAGACGAAGCGGGCATTGGGGTATCGGCGAGCGAGCGCCGCGCCCGCAATGATGCGGTCCGGTGCGCTATTGATCACAGGCACTCCGTGCGCAACCGAAAGATCGGCGTCGATTGGTCCGCCCAACACGATGATCCCATCAGGCGTGCCTTTCGCTGGATCCCAGGGCGGGAAACGGCTCTCCAGCGGATATACAAGCAGATTGCCGATTGGCGAGAAGCCGCAGATTGCGAGCAGTACGATCGCTGTTAACGCAAGCCTGCGCCCAAGTCGCGCCCATCGGGTCGCACACAATAAAGCGCCGAGAATGCCAAGGCAGATCAGGAAATTCGTCGGCAGTGCCATGACGCCGAGCGTTTTCGAAAGCACAAAGAACAAGGAGGGCCTCAGGGGGTGGCGGAATAGTCAGACGCGGGGGTTGACGTATGGATGCATCTCACAAGAATGCATGCAGGGAAACAACCGAGCAAGAAGCCCGTCATGCCGCATCATCATCTGCATTCGTCCCCTGAAACCTGCCATTGGGGCTTTTTCGAAGCAAAGCTCAAGCCCGTCCTCACCATCGACAGTGGCGATGAGGTGACCATCGACACCATTTCCGGAGGTCCTGATGTCGTGCCGGACCGGGCCAAATTTCACGTTCCGCCCGAGCTGCTCGAGGTGCATGCCAAGAACGAACGCATGGTGCCCGGCCATATCCTGACCGGCCCCATTGCGGTTCGCGGCGCCGTGCCCGGCGACGTGCTGGAGGTCGATATCCTCGACGTAAAGCTCCGGCAGGACTGGGGCTACAATCTGATCCGGCCGCTCGCTGGCACCCTGCCCGACGATTTCCACGAAACGCGGCTGCTCAACATCCCGCTCGACGGCAAGCGCATGGTCGGCCACCTGCCTTGGGGCCTGGAGCTGCCGCTCGCGCCGTTCTTCGGCGTGATGGGCGTCGCGCCGCCACCGGCCTGGGGCCGCATCACCTCGCTGATCCCGCGCGCCATGGGCGGCAATCTCGACAACAAGGAACTGGGCGCCGGCGCCAAGCTCTATCTGCCGGTGTTCGTGTCGGGCGGGCTGTTCTCCTGCGGCGACGGCCATGGCGTGCAGGGCGACGGCGAGGTCTGCGTCACCGCGATCGAGACCGCGCTGCAGGGCCGCTTCCGCCTGACACTGCGCAAGGACCTCAAGCTCGGCTATCCCCGCGCCGAAACCGCCACCCATTACATGACCATGGCGATGAATCCCGACCTCGACCAATGCGTGGTCCGGGCCTTGCGCGACATGATCGTGCTGCTTGGTGAAAAGCGGAATCTGTCGCGGGAGGACGCCTATACGCTGTGCAGCCTGGCAGCCGATCTGCGGGTAACGCAGACGGTCAATGGCTCCAAGGGCATCCACTGCATGATCGCCAAGAATATCGTGCACGGATAGGCGTTAACGGCGGAGCTTGCGCCGTTCGGGAGCCCCGGAAGCGGCGACAAATCGTGCCTATATCCTTATTTGGGCTGCCAGTTGAGATGACTGCCGTCCCTCTGCGAGAGCGCGATTGCCGGGAAGATGTGGCCGTGAACGAGGTAGCCGATACGCGCCTGCGCGATCTCAAGCGGATGCGCTTTTTCGCGACCGCGCTGCTCGTCCTGATGTTCCTGATTTTCGTCGCGACGTCGTTCGCCGAGGCACAGTGGCCCTGGCTCGCTTTCCCACGCGCCTTCGCCGAAGCCGGCATGATCGGCGCCTGTGCCGACTGGTTCGCGGTAGTCGCGCTGTTCCGCCATCCGTTCGGCATCCCGATCCCGCACACCGCGATCGTGCCCCGCAGCAAGGAGCGCATCGGGATTGCGATCGGCCGCTTCACCGCCAATAATTTCCTCTCCCCGCGGGTGCTGGCCGAGCGCATCCGCGAAGTCGACATTGCGGGCTGGATTTCGCGCTGGCTCGCCACGCCCGGCAATGCCCACAGCGTCGCGCAGCGCGCAGCCTCGGTGCTGCAACAAGTGCTGCGCTCGCTGCCGCGCGAGGATGTCAACGCATTTCTCACTGGCGCTGCGCGCTATGGCATCGAGGCGATGCCGGCCGCGCCGCTCGCCTCACGGCTGCTGGCGCTGGTCTGGGCCCATGGCGAGATGCAGATGCTGATCGAACATGGCATCAGCTATGCAAGCGCGGCACTCAAGCGAAACCGGCAGACGATCAAGCAGAAGGTCTCGGAGCGCTCCTCGCGGCTGATTCCGAAATGGGTCGACGGGATCATGGCCGACAGGATCGTCGCCGGCCTGACGCGCGCGCTGGAGGAAATGCGCGAGCCCAGCCATCCCTGGCGCATCGAACTTTCGACCGCCGTCGAAAAGCTGATTGCAGATCTCGCCACCAATCCGGAGATGCTGGCGCGTGGCGAGGAGTTGAAAGCGCGCATCCTGGAGAACCCCGTCGTTGTGAAGCAGATCGATGCAATGTGGGGCGACATCGAGGACAAGCTCGATGCCATTACCTCGTCCAACCGCCTGTTCGAGATGCTGGAGCAGGCCCTGCTGAGCGCGAGTGAGCGGCTCGCGACGGATGAGCGCATCGGTGAAGGTATCAACCGCTGGCTCCGTGTCGCTCTCCTGCGCACGGTCGCGCCGCGCCGGGCCGAGATCGCCGCCTTCATCCGCAAGGTGGTGGAGAACTGGGATGCCGAGACGCTGGTCAAACGCATCGAGCTGCAAGTCGGCCGCGACCTGCAATATATCCGCATCAACGGCACGTTGGTCGGCGGGCTCGTCGGGCTGATCATCTTCAGCGTGGCGCACTGGCTGAAGGTGCCGGGCTAGGGCGTGTACTCGTACGCGCTTGCCGCAGATCAGCGCGCCGATTGAAGCCGAGCGCCTTCGCGGTTTTCAGATTGACCAGCAGCTCGTACTTGGTCGGCGTCTGCACCGGCAGATCAGCCGGCTTCTCTCCGACCCTTTATCAGCGCGATCATGGGCCATGCAGGAGCGGCCCCAACGTCAGCGTCCTCTTCGTCCAAAGCTCGGACGAAGTTGCCGGGCGGTCCTCGCCGGGGCCTCGGCCTCAGTCAAATCGGACGCCAAATGCCCGCGCTGCTTAGCTTGACATTTCTGGATCTGAAATGCGGGTCAGCATCTTCACGTGCGGTCCCGCCCGTTTGAAGATCGGCTCCCAAAAGGCATAGGCCTTCTCGGCGAAACTCGCGCTTATGGTGAACTTCGTAAGCGCCCCCCGATATGCGGCCTGTCGCCGGCAGCCCTGCCCCTCGACAAGGTGCCAGATGAATTGAGCGACCTGGCGCGCGTACGTGCTCGGACGACCTCGGTGGTTGGGTACGATCTCAAGCCGCATGGTCCCGGTGTCGTGCGTCTCCGGTTCGGTGATATTGGCAAGCCAGATGAAGATTGATGGATCAATGCTCGCGGCATAGCCGTCGCGCTTGAGCTGCTGATTGATCATAGAGAACGCGCTGGCGGCTTCTCTGAAGCATTCGCTCAGGATGAAGTTCGCCTGATTGTCCAGCTTGCCGCTCCGAAGATCGTCCAGCAATCTGACCGCCTCGTCAGTGAGCCGCCGCATGTATCGCGGTTGCGGCTGCCCTGCGCCGGCGGCAGGTTCATGCTGCACAATCAATTCGACCGCATCCGCGCGGACCTCCGTTGCGGCTTCTGTGATGTTTTCGAAAGCCCTGTTTTGATAGTCCTTGGCAATCTTCACCATCATCTCGGTGGCAGTGTCGGAATCTAGGAATTCGTTCTTCGGCGCAGTCGCATTCCGAGATTCAATCACCGCAACGGGACTCGGAGCCGTCGCTTGCCTTGCAAGGATTGTTTGATCAGACGTCTTCTCGCCTGTGTGCTCCAATCGCGGATTGGAAGCAGCAATCCCGCTGGACAACACAAACAGCCCATCGTCAACGGCTCGGCTCGCAGCCGCGGTAAGCTCCACCAGCGAGCGCCGCGCACAGCGCGTATGGCTAGCACGCCGCCTTCTTTGCGTGTGGCTCATGATCTAACGACCCCTCGACAAGCTTTTTCAAGACCCAGCGCCACAGCTCACGAACTTCCTCCGAGGCTTTTGCCTGTTGTGCAAACTCGGTCACGCCTAATCCTGCCCCAAGCGCGTCCTGGTGGTCATTGCGCTGTCCGACATAGGGAAGCGCTAGCACCCCGAGCGAATTGAGCGACGTTGCAGCTTCGCTCAAACGGCAGCCGCGCGGCGGCGTCTGATTGAGGACGAACGCAAATCGGCGCTTGAACCTACGAATAGCAATCAGCGTCGGTATCGCAGCTTCGATGTCCGCGGGACTCGGACGCGTCGGGATCAGGCAAAGATCGGCCTTCGTGATGGCGTGCATGGCCAGCGCATTGTTCGTGGCGGCAGTATCGATGATCGCAAGCCAGATCCCCTCAGCTTCGAGACGGATCAGCGCCCTTTCTGTCTCGGCAGGATCGGCGACCCGAACGACCCGCGGAAAGGAATGGCCGCGGCGCTCCTTCCATTTTGAAATCGTGCCTTGTGGATCAGCCTCGACAAATGCGACGCGCTCCCCGTTCTGCATTGCCGCGACTGCAAGTCCGACGGCCAGCGTGCTCTTGCCGCTCCCGCCTTTTTGGGTGACCAGAGCAAGGACGTACATCTCCTGTGCATCCCCGATAACAACGAAATTAAACGCTCGTGTCTTCGAAAAAATTTGGCCTACCAATCGGTACGCCTATCACTCCTCATCGTGAATCGCATTAAGAGCGAGCGTGGAACTCACAACCAAA
>Ga0157369_10011187_pt1 | contig 10197 bp, 11 predicted proteins | sample C25metaG_FD_113461 | JGI IMG/M metagenome (GOLD analysis project Ga0157369, IMG submission 113461) | Corn rhizosphere microbial communities from Kellogg Biological Station, Michigan, USA - C2-5 metaG | ecosystem: Host-associated > Plants > Roots > Rhizosphere > Soil | place: USA: Michigan...
GATCCGACCCAGGTCAGCTATGCCGATCTGCTGCGCGTCTATTTCTCGGTGATCACCGATCCGACCGAATTGAACCGCCAGGGCCCCGATACCGGCACCCAATATCGTTCGGCCCTGTTCCCGACGAACGAGGCGCAGCGCAAGGTCGCCGCCGCCTATATCGACCAGCTCCGTAAGGCCAATCTCTGGAAGAAGCCGATCGTGACGCGAATCGAGCGGGCTCAGCCTTTCTATCCGGCTGAGGCCTATCACCAGGATTATCTGACCCTGCACCCGGACTCGGGCTATATCCGCTACAACGACCTGCCCAAGGTCGCCGCGCTCAAGGCGATGTATCCCCAATTGTGGCGCGACAAGCCGGTGCTGGTGAACGCGACGCGGGGCTAGATTCTCGCCGGAACCGGCGGATCACGCCGCCAGCGGAAAGCGCAGCAGCTTGTTCTCGACCGGTACCAGTGCCTGGGCCGAACCACCGAGTGCGCGGATGATCACCGGGTCGTCCGCGTCCATGCCGCCGGTCAGCGCGCCGAAGGCAGGCAGGATCAATTTGGTCCCGCTCGCGACGAAGCAGCGCCGCGCGACATGGCGGCCACGCACGTTCAGTCGCAGCTTGGGATGGAAATGGCCCGATAGCTCGGGGCGCGGGTCGCGCGGATCCGCCTCGTGGCGCAGCACCAGCCCGTCAATCTCCGTTTCCTCCACCACCTCGCCGCCGCAATGGTCGGTCAGCACGCTGTCGTGGTTGCCGGTGATCCAGGTCCAGCGCGTAGCCCCGGTCAGCGCGATCAGGCGCGCGCGGGCATCGGGCAGCAGCCGTTCGCAGCCTTCCTTGTCATGGAAGCTGTCGCCCAGGCACCAGATCTCCTTCGCGCGGGTCTTGTCCTGCAACGCAGCCAGCTCGCTCAGGGTCGCGATCGAATCATAGGGCGGCAGCATTTGCCCGCCGCGCGCAAACCAGCTCGCTTTCTCCAGATGCAGGTCGGCGACCAGCAGGGCCTCGCGCGCAGGCCAATAGAGCGCGCCAGGCCCCAGCGCGGCCAATGCGACACCGCAGAACGAAAAGCGAACCATGGCTTGCTATAGGCATGGCGCCGATGCCCGCGCAACGGCTAAGGGTCGGCATGGGCCTCATCCGCATCGACCATGTCCAGCTTGCCATGCCCGCGGGAAGTGAGGATCTCGCGCGCGCTTTCTATCGCGACGCGCTCGGCCTTTCCGAGGTGGCCAAGCCCGCATCCCTGGCCCGGCGTGGCGGCTGCTGGTTCGGCGACGGTGCGCTCAAGGTACATCTCGGCGTCGACCCCGACTTCCAGCCCGCGCGCAAGGCGCATCCCGCATTCCTCGTCGATGATCTGGCCGGGCTGATCGCGCGGCTGGAAGCTGGCGGTCATCCCATTGTCGAGGACGCGCCGATCGAAGGGCAGGCGCGCATCTTCACCGCGGATCCGTTCGGCAATCGGATCGAGCTGATCGAACGTGCCGCCAAAGCCTCGTAACCAGCGGCACCCATTCCCATATTCCGTTGTGGCGCGCGCTTTCCTTTTTTACCTCCAAGGGCTAAGGCGGCGCACTTTTTCGGTACATCGCAAGATTAAGAGGATTTCGCTTGGCGAAAGAAGAACTGCTGGAAATGCGCGGTCAGGTGGTTGAGCTTCTGCCCAACGCCATGTTCCGCGTGAAGCTCGAAAACGATCATGAGATCCTGGGCCACACGGCCGGCAAGATGCGCAAGAACCGCATCCGTGTGCTGGTCGGCGATGAGGTCCTGGTCGAGCTGACCCCCTACGATCTGACCAAGGGCCGGATCACCTACCGCTTCAAATAAACGGTGCGTCGAGCCGGCGGCCGACGGATCGTGCAGGTACCGTTCGCCCTGAGCTTGTCGAAGGGCTGTCCTTTCTTCCTCCGGATGAAAAGAAGAACAGTGCTTCGACAAGCTCAGCACGAACGGGTTGGACTATATATGCCTGCGGTTCGGGATTGACCCGGCAATGCGCCTGATCCTCGCATCGTCAAGTCCACGGCGCCGCGATCTGCTGGCGCGGATCGGCGTCACGCCGGATATCGTCATATCCCCTGCGATCGACGAAAGTCCCAGGCCGGGCGAGTTGCCGCGCCTCTATGCGCTGCGTCTCGCGCAGGAGAAAGCGGCGGCCGTCGCGCGGGACGCGGGCGATGTCGTCATCGCGGGCGATACCACGATCGCGCTTGGCCGCCGCATCCTGCCGCCGGCCGATAGCGAAGGCATTCAGCGCGATCTGCTGCGGCTATTGTCGGGCCGTCGCCACCATTGTCTGTCGGCGGTGTGCGTCATCGGTCCGGACGGCAAAGCGCGCACCCGGCTGGCCGACACGATCGTCGCCTTCAAGGCGCTGTCGGAGGCTGAGATCGAATCCTACATCGCCAGCGGCGAGGGGCTGGGCAAGGCCGGCGGTTATGCGATCCAGGGCCGCGCCGAAGCCTTCGTGCGCTTCCTGTCGGGCACGCACTCGGGCGTGGTCGGCCTGCCCTTATTCGAGACGCGTGCTTTGCTGCAAAGCGCGGGATATCCGCTTGGCTGAGTGGCTCTACGAGGCCGGCGTCGGCGAAAATCGCGGCGCCCTGGTCGAGGGCGGGCGCATTCTGGAAATGTTGGTCGAACGCGATGATGCGGGCTTCCGCGTCGGCGCGATCCGACGTGCGAAGCTGACGCGCAAGGCGGACGGATCGGGGCGTGGCCTGGTGATGCTCGATGACGGCATGGCCGCCCAGCTTCAACCGGTGCCGGGGGGATTGACCGAAGGGGCTGCCCTGATGGTCGAGGTAATCCGCGAGGCGCTGCGCGAGGGGGCGGAGACCAAGCCGCTTCGGGTCAAGGCTGCGGCTGGTGAGGCCAAACCGTCGGACGGGCCAGACTTGCGCGCGCGCCTTGGGGCGAGCGGGTTGCCGGTCACGGTGCTTGGGCCGGGGCCCGATCTATTGGAGGCGCATGGCTGGTCCGAAGCGCTGGAGGAGGCGGCAAACGGGGTGGTGACCACGCCGCAGGTGCTGCTGCGGATCGCACTGACGCCCGCAATGACCCTGATCGACGTCGATGGCGCGGGCGCTCCGGCCGAGGTCGCGCTGGCGGGGACGCGCGCGTCGGCGGAAGCGATCCGGCGATTCGGAATATCGGGATCGATCGGGATCGACCTGCCGACCGTCGCCGACAAGGCTGGGCGCCAGGCGGCCGCCATCGCATTCGACGAAATACTGCCCCAGCCGTTCGAACGCACCGCCGTCAACGGCTTCGGCTTCCTGCAGATTATACGGCGGCGCGAACGCGCCTCGCTGATCGAGATCGTGCAGGCCGATCTCGTGCTGGCCGCGGCGCTGGCGCTCCTGCGTCGGGCAGAACGGACGCTCGGTTTTGGCACGCTCACGCTGCAGGCGAATCCGGCTGTCCTCGCCCGGATCGAAAGCCGGCCGAACTGGATCGACGCACTCGCGCAAAGGTTGGGCGCCCCGGTTGCCTTGCGGCCTGACCCGGCGCTCGCCATATCCGCAGGCCATGCAAGCCGCGCCCAAAACTAACCGCTCCGCCTGCCCGAATTGCGGCAAGCCGATGAGCCCGCAACACAAGCCTTTTTGCAGCCAGGGCTGCCGCGATCGCGATCTGATCGCCTGGCTGTCCGACGGCTATCGCATTCCCGGGCCGCCCGCCGAGGCTGATGAACAAGATTCTGATCGGAACGGGCTGGACAGTTAGCGGAACCGGCCTCTATAGGCGCGCCTCCCAACGCTTCCGTGCCCAGGTAGCTCAGTTGGTAGAGCACGTGACTGAAAATCACGGTGTCGGCGGTTCGATTCCGTCCCTGGGCACCATCTTTCCGATATGGCATCCTCGAACGGCCATCATCCGGAGGAATCGAGCGTGATCAGCGCAAAGAATGTGCCGCCCGACGATCTGCCACGCTATCGTCTGCTTACCGGCAAGGACGACGCGGACTTCTGTCGGCGCGTCTCGGCCATCCTCGATATGGGTTATGTTCTCTACGGATCACCGTCCTCCACCTTCAACGGCAAGGATGTGATCGTGGCGCAGGCGGTTATCTGGCCCGAATAAGCGGGCGGCGCCCTATAGGATGCCGATCCGGCTTCCTTCGATGATCGTGCATATGACCGCCACGGTCGAGGCCAGCGCACCGCAGGCCAGCATGGCGACGGTGGTGCGTTCCAGAAAAGAGGCCTGCGACGCCGAGCCGCAGGATTCGGGGGTCTCGAACATCCGTTCGAATTCTCGCTTGCTCATTTACGCCTCACGGGACGCGGGTTCCGCGCCAGGGAAAGCCATAGATTCTCCCGCCATAAAGGGCGACTAGCGAAGGATAGTGGCCCTTCGGCCTTTCTCGTCCGAACCGGTTGTAACATCGACACCAGTAGCGGCATCTTCGTGCGTTCCGCCGCACGAAGAGGAACTTAGGTTACTTCCAGGCTTTTCCGTGCCTCGACCATCCCGTCGCCAAGGACCTTTATGCGCGGCACCGATCTGATGACCCATTCGAAGGTCATTCTTCGCCCCAACCCCAGCCGCACTGTGGTCCGGCCTTTCCAGCCCGCCGATCCCGATGGATATGCGATCGAAGGCCAGCCGCGCCCCCACCGGATTGCTGAACGGATATTGTCGCTGGACGAGGACGGCCTGAAGGCTGAGCTGGACCGTATCATGGCGTCGTTCAGCGGCCATCAGGACGATATCGAGGAAATCCTCCAGCGGCGTTTCGATGAAGAGGTGAGCGCACTCGAAATCCCCAACGGCAACGGCCTGACTCATCTGCGCAAGCTCGTGATCGGCGGCTATTTCTGCGAGGAGTTTTCGTTCGAGGCGGCCGCCTTGTTCAATCCCAGCATCGTGATAAGCCACGATCAGTCCGGCCTCGACGAAGGCACGATCCGTTTCTTCATGGCGTTGCGCGGGATCGGCGAGGGGCATGTCTCCTCGGTCACCTTCCGCACCGGGACCTGGACGCCCGCGAGCGGCGAGATCGAGATCGACACTCCGCGTCCGGCGGGGATTCCGCCCCAGATCGAGCGCAAGGAAGGCGAGGAGGGGCGCGAGAGCCTTTATCTCAAGAGCATGGGCAATCACGACATTTCGGAAACCGTGCTCTTTCCGATGACCCAGGCACAAGCGCGCGGAATCGAGGATCTGCGGCTCTGCTCTTTCCGCGAGGATGACGGCCGGATCGCGCATCTCGGCACCTACACTGCCTTCAGCGGCTTGGAAGCCCGTTCCGAGCTGCTCCGCGTGAGCGATGACCTCCGCCATTTCGAGATGCATGTGCTCAAGGGCTCGTCGGCGAACGCCAAGGGTATGGCGCTCTTCCCGCGGCGGATCGGCGGAAAATACGCGATGCTCGGCCGGATGGATAATGAGAATGTCTGGTATCTGACCTCGGACGATCTGCTGACCTGGAATGACGGGAAGATCATCATCCCGCCCAAATATAGCTGGGAATTCGTGCAGATGGGCAATTGCGGCTCGCCGCACGAACTGGACGAAGGCTGGCTGGTGATCACCCACGGCGTGGGGTCGGTACGCAATTATTGCCTGGGCGCGAGCCTGCTGGACAAGGACGACCCGACCAAATTGATCAAACGGATGAAATTGCCTCTCGTCCATCCCAGCCCGAAGGAACGCGATGGCTACGTCCCCAATGTCGTCTACAGTTGCGGGGCCTTGATACACGATCGCATGCTGCTTCTGCCTTATGGGGTGGCGGACAGCTTCACCACTTTCGCATCCGCAAAGGTCGACGATATTCTCGACGCTATGGTGTAGCGCTCCGGCTTTCCCTACGCGATGGTCTAGCGCGCCGGGTTGGCCTACATAGCGGCTCCGGCGGTCCGTTCGCCGTGGGAGTGACGTTTGATGAAAGTGCTGCGCGGGCTTTGGAAGCTGCTGGTCGGCGTCAAGGACGCGCTCGTCCTCCTCCTCCTGCTTCTCTTCTTCGGCTTGCTTTATGCCGGCCTCACCGCGCGGCCCAACCCCAAGCTGGCCTCAAGCGGCGCGCTCTTGGTCAAGCTCGACGGCGCCGTGGTCGAGCAGCCCGAGGATGCCGATCCGCTCGCGATCGTTTCGGGCAATGGCCCGGCCACGCGCGAATATCGTCTGCGCGACGTGATCCGCGCGATCCGTTTCTCCGCGACCGACCCGGCGGTGAAGGCGGTCGTGCTCGACCTCGACAATTTCACAGGCGGCGGGCAGGCGGCGATCGCCGCGATCGGCGCCGCGCTCGACGAGGTGCGGCATACTGGCAAGCCGGTGCTGGTCTATGCCACCGGCTATGCCGACGAAGGCTATCAGCTCGCCGCGCATGCAAGCGAGGTCTGGCTCAACCCGATCGGCGCGGTCCTGATCGCAGGGCCGGGCGCGCCGCACCTTTATTATAAGGGGCTGCTCGACAAGCTTGGCGTCACCACGCACGTCTATCGCGTCGGCAAGTTCAAGTCGGCGGTCGAACCTTTCATCCTGACCGGCCAGTCGCCCGAGGCGCGCCAGGCGAACCAGGCGCTCGCGGATTCGCTGTGGGAGACCTGGAGACAGGATGTCACCCAGGCGCGGCCCAAGGCCAAGGTCGCGGCTTATGCGGCCGATCCCAACGCGGCGCTTGTCGGCGCGGGCGGCGACAGCGCCAAGGCGGCGCAGGCGGCGGGCCTAGTCGACAAGCTCGGCGACCGCATCGCCTTCGGCGAACGTGTGATCGGGCTGGCGGGAGCCGATGGCACGGGTGCGCCGGGCGGCTTCTCGACCTTGCCGCTGGCAAATTATCTGGCCGCGCATCCCGAGGGCGATGGCGGTCAGGTCGGTGTCGTCACGATCGCGGGCGATATCGTCGATGGTCGTTCCGGGCCGGGCAAGGCGGCGAGCGAGACAATCGCGGGCCTGCTGACCGAGGAACTGGGCAAGCACCGCATCAAGGCGCTGGTCGTGCGCGTTGATTCGCCGGGCGGGTCGGTCACCGCGTCCGAACGGATTCGCAGCGCGATCCTCGCCGCCAAGGCGCAGAAGATGCCGGTTGTCGTGTCGATGGGCTCGGTCGCGGCTTCGGGCGGCTATTGGGTTTCCACCCCGGGCGACACGATCTTCGCCGAACCTTCGACCATCACCGGCTCGATCGGCGTTTTCGGCATCATCCCGACGTTCGCGGGCACCCTGCAGAAGGTCGGCCTGTCGGCGGACGGCGTCGCGACCACGCCGCTCTCCGGCCAACCTGATGTCTATCGCGGCACCAGCCCGCAATTCGATGCGCTGATCCAGACCGGCATCTCCAACATCTATGCGCGCTTCACCGGGCTGGTCGCCCAGTCGCGGCATATGAGCGTGCAGAAGGTGGACGAGATCGGGCAGGGCCATGTCTGGGCGGGCGGCATTGCGCGCCAGATCGGGCTGGTCGATCGGTTCGGCACGCTCGACGACGCGATCGCTTATGCCGCCAAGCAGGCCAATCTGACCGGCAGCGCCGCGCATCCGCGCTGGATCGAGCAGCAACCCAACAGCTGGAAAGCCCTTCTGCGCGACTGGACCCAGAAGCGCGACGGCAATGCGGACGGCGTGGTCGATCCCTGGACACGGATCGCGCATCGCCCGCAGGACCTGTTGGCGCACGCACTGGCGGATGCCCGCGCGCTCGCATTTGGGCCGGCAATCCAGGTCCGCTGTCTCGAATGCGGCGCAGCCGAGCCGGCGTCGGCGCAGGACAAGGCTTCGCTCGCGGCGATCATGGCAAAGCATCTGGGCTTCTAGCCGGGCCCTCTCGCGCCCGACCCCAACTTACTCTAGAGGCCCCCGCCTGATGGCGAAAATCGAGACTCCCCGCCCCATTCGCGGCACCCAGGATATGCTGGGCGAGCAGGCGCAGCGTTTCACCCAGGTGGTCGAGACGTTCGAGCGCGTGCGCAAGCTCTATGGCTTCAACCGGATCGAGACGCCCGTATTCGAGGCGACCGCGGTCTTCTCGCGCTCGCTGGGCGAGACCACGGACGTCGTTTCCAAGGAAATGTACACGTTCGAGGATCGCGGCGGTGACAGTCTGACGCTGCGTCCGGAGTTCACCGCAGGCATCGCACGCGCCTATCTAACCGAAGGCTGGCAGCAATATGCACCGCTCAAGGTCGCGACCCATGGCCCGCTCTTCCGCTACGAACGCCCGCAAAAAGGGCGTTTCCGGCAGTTCCACCAGCTCGATGCGGAGATTATCGGCGCGGGCGAACCCGCCGCCGATGTCGAGCTCCTCGCCTTCGCCGACCAGCTTTTGCACGAGCTGGGGGTGGCCGACGGCGTCACCTTGCAGCTCAATACGCTCGGCGACAGCGCCACGCGCGAAGCCTGGCGGCAGGCCCTGGTCGCGCATTTCGAGGGCGCGCGCGACGCGCTTTCGGAGGAAAGCGTCGAGCGCCTGGCCAAGAATCCGCTACGCATCCTCGACTCCAAGGATCCGCGCGACCGCCCGATCGCCGACGCCGCGCCCGAGATCGACACGCATATGTCGAGCGAGGCGGGCGCCTTCTTCGAGGCGGTGACCCGAGGATTGGACGCGGCCGGCGTCAAATGGACTCGCAATGCGCGCCTTGTGCGCGGCCTCGATTATTATCGCCACACCGCCTTCGAATTCGTGACCGACCGCCTGGGCGCGCAAGGCACCGTCCTCGGCGGCGGCCGCTATGACGGGCTGATCGAGACCTTGGGCGGTGCGCATACCCCCGCGGTGGGCTGGGCGGCGGGTATCGAACGGCTCGCCATGCTGATCGATGCGCCTGCGCAGAATCGGGATTTCGTCGCGCTCGTGGTCGAGAATGACGCAGTCCACGAGGAAGGTATCCGCACCGCTGCTGCACTTCGCCGCGCCGGGATCGCGGTCGAAATCCTGGCTTCTGGCTCGCCCCGCAAACGCTACGACCGCGCGGTCAAGCTCTCGCCCGGTGCGATCCTCTCGCTCGACCAGCAGGACGGCGGGATCACCCGCCGCTTCAAGACGTTGGGCGGCACTATCGGCGACGTGGAAGGCGTGCTCGCAAGCCTGGCATGATCACAATCCCGCTCGACCGTATCCGCCAGATCGAGGCCCGCCGCGACGAACTGTCCGCCGCGATGGCGCGCAGCGATCTCGCGCCCGACCAGTTCGTGAAGCTGTCCAAGGACTATGCCGAGCTCGAACCGGTCGCCAATGCCGCGCACGAGGTGCGTCGGTTGCGCCAGGAGCAGGACGCGCTCACCTTCATGGTGGAGCAGGAGGCGGACCCCGAGCTCAAGAGCATGGCCGCCGAGGAACTGGCGAACCTCAAGACACAGCTCGAAACCGCTGACCGCAAGCTCGCGCTGGCGCTCCTGCCCAAGGATGCGGCCGACGAGCGCTCGGCCATCCTGGAAATCCGTGCCGGCACAGGCGGCGACGAGGCGGCGCTGTTCGCGGGCGATCTGTTCCGCATGTACCAGCGTTATGCCGACGCGCAGGGCTGGCGCACCGAATTGATGTCTGCCTCTCCCGCGGAATTGGGCGGTTACAAGGAAGTCGTCGCCTCGATCACCGGGCCGGGCGTATTCGCCAAATTGAAGTTCGAGAGCGGCGTCCACCGTGTCCAGCGCGTGCCCGCGACCGAGAGCGGCGGTCGTATCCACACCTCGGCCGCGACGGTGGCGGTGCTGCCGGAGGCGGAGGAAGTCGACGTCGCGATTGACGAGGCCAAGGATCTGCGCATCGACGTCTATCGCTCGTCGGGGCCGGGCGGCCAATCGGTCAACACCACCGACAGCGCGGTCCGCATCACCCACCTGCCGACGGGACTGGTGGTGATCCAGCAGGACGAGAAATCGCAGCACAAGAACAAGGCCAAGGCGCTGAAGGTGCTGCGCTCGCGTCTCTACGAGATGGAGCGCGAGCGGCTCGCCAACGAGCGCGCCGGCGCGCGCAAATCCATGGTAGGTTCAGGCGACCGGAGCGAACGTATCCGCACCTACAACTTCCCGCAGGGCCGCGTGACCGACCACCGCATCAACCTTACCTTGCACCGCCTGCCCGAGATCATCGAGGGGCAGATGGACGAATTGCTCGGCGCGCTGATCGCGGAAGACGAAGCGAGCCGGCTGGCGCAGCTTTCGGAATAAGGGCAGGCCGGGATGCTCCCGCTTGTCTTTCTCGCGACGGTCTTGCCCGCACCTTCGGCGCAACCCACCTTGGC
>Ga0157369_10011191_pt1 | contig 10196 bp, 8 predicted proteins | sample C25metaG_FD_113461 | JGI IMG/M metagenome (GOLD analysis project Ga0157369, IMG submission 113461) | Corn rhizosphere microbial communities from Kellogg Biological Station, Michigan, USA - C2-5 metaG | ecosystem: Host-associated > Plants > Roots > Rhizosphere > Soil | place: USA: Michigan...
GCCATTGGCCGGAAGGTCGAACCGGCTGCGCCTGTCGCTCAGGGGGCCACCGAGACCGTGAGCCGTGCTGTGGAGGCGTTCCAGCACAACCTCCAGACAGCCGATGGCGAGGTGCGCGCCCAGCTCGGTGACGGACTCGTGGACAACCTCAGCCGCTACACGAACCCTGACCACTTCGACAAGGTGCTCAAGGGAATGCACGACATCCTGGACGGCTCCACGGATGTCCACACCCTGAAGGAGCTGGGTCTGGAACCCAGCGAGATCCCGCTCGGGCTGCGCAAGGTCCAGCGTGTGCCGAACGTCGTCAAGCCAACCCCTTATGTGTCTGATCTCCCACCTGAGCCGCTGAGCGATGCCACGCGCGCTCTCGTGGACAAGATGGGCGAGGGATCGCTGACCGAGAGCCAGCACATCGCAGATGACGTGCTCAGGGACACGATCAAGCGCGAGTTCGTGGATGCACGAGACCCCGCCATCTACATAGACCGCACCAAGCGGGACGCGCTGCGCACGGCCACGGAGTACGGCGCTGGCAACGCCCTATGGAAGCGCGAGTTCAACGAGTACAGCGTCTACACCACCCTGGCTTCGCTGCGCACTCGCGTGTCCAAGATGGTCGCCAAGATGGGCGGTCGCGCTCGGGCGATGGCCTACTCATCCAAGTACCTGTCGGCCCTGAACCTCGTGGAGCGCAAGCTCGACCAGCTCGGTGTCCCGGTTCACATCGGGGTCAAGGACGAGAAGGTGCTGCTCTACCCCTCCCAGATCCTCGGGCACATGAACCAGCTCGACAGGAAGGCGATGGACTGGGGATGGTGGAACGGCGGCACGGCTGCCCCGGAAACGAACGTCATGGATGCTGTGGTGGCTGCTGTCGGAGGCAAGGTGACCTTGGCCGATGGGGTCACGGTATCCGGCCCTGAAGGCATCCGTGCTGCACTGCGGCAGACGGCCACCAAGTACAGCTACAAGGGTCAGGTCACTCACTTCGACAACAAGCTCGCGCGTATCAACCAGGATGGCCGCTCGATGGGTCCGGGCACGCTCGGCAAGGAGAAGCTGACCGGTGACGAGCTTGTCGAACAGATGGCAAATCTGATCGAGCGCGCTGCGCCCGGTCTGCGGGCTGCTGCGGAGGACAATGCCAAGGCGTGGATGGAGCGCACCGGGGCTGAGGTTCACGACCTCACCGATCAGACCCTCAACCACCTGAATGAGGTGTTCTCGACTGCCACCGGTCAGGGAGACCTGATTCGGGGTATCGATGAGCTGCCTCGGCTCATCAGCACGGAGGGTACTGACATCGGAGCTACGCAGAAGGCTGTGGACCTCACCGGAGCGGCTGTGGAGGGCACTGTCGATCCCATCGTGCGCACGACGGTGACCAGCTACGTGAAGACGGCTGACAAGCTGGAGCGCGCTGAGAAAGCTGTGGCGACGGCTACCAAGCTCGACACCAAGGCTCTGAGCCGGATTCGGGCTGAAGGTGCTCAGGAGCGCACGGATGCCATTCTGGCTGAGCTGGCACGCTCCCAGAAGTTCGATCCTGCCGGGGCCACTCGTGACTTCGGTGAGGATATCGCCCAGCGCATCAACGAGGGCTTCCTGGGCAAGGTCAGGACGGTGTTCGACAGGAGCTATGGCAACGAGAACCTGCACGAGTTCTGGAGGCGTGCAGAAAGCGTCTGGCACACCAGTGGAGCGGCCTACGCGAAGAACCTGTCGAACATCCAGCGCAAGCTCGGGCTGAAAGAGGACATGGAGGCAGCACAGCAGGCGTACTACCACCTCCAGCACGGCCTCGCGGCTCCGAATGATCGTGTGGCTGCGATTATGAAGGATCTGGAGTCCCCTGTCGGCCAGCTATTCGGTACCGCTGCACAGGGCAGCCGGGGGCTGCTGGACAGTGCCTTCGCGCGTGAGGGCATCGACATCGACCATGCCAACTCAGTCATGGAGCACTACGGACTAGGCGACTACGTTTTTGACGTAGATAAGGCAAAAAGGGTGGCTGCCGAGAAGAACATCTCGATGAGCGAGGCACTGGCCCAGCAGTGGCGCGAGCATGACGTACAAGACCCGCTGGCCTACCTCAACAAGATGTATACCGCCTTCTCCAAGGCAGCCGCTGACCAGCTTCTCGTGAACGACTTCGTGAACTGGGCACACAAGCTCGGTGCGATCTCACTGACCCCTCGCCAGGGATTCAAGCGCGTACTCGACAATGAGGGCGGCTCGATCCTCGCGCACTACCTCCCCACGGAGGCATACTTCCACGATGAGGCCCTGCGACAGCTTCACGTCATCGACACCCTGATGCGCAACCCGCTGAAGAAGCAGGGGCCGATCTGGGACTTCATCAATAACTACTACGTGCCGCTGTTGGACATGTGGAAGTGGGGCAACACGCTGCCCAACCCCTCCCACCACGCGCGCAACTTCGTTGGAGACACCACCCTGACGATGATGGCGAACGGCTCCAAGGGGCTGCGCACAGCCTCGCGCAAGGCCATGCAGGCGATGGCTACTCACAACGCCTACGACGGCTACGACGCTGTAGCAGCGCTCCAGGGCATCCGACAGCTTCCTCAGGCCGGGAAGGTGCTCAGTGAGGGCAAGCTCGGCAAGCTGACAGCCAACGACTTTTATGAGGCAGCCGCTGAACGAGGCAACCTGCCCACCTTCCAGGTGCTGGAGCAGTTGGAGACCCACCTCACCGGTACGGCCCTCCCGGCGCGGAGCTGGGAGAAGCTGACCGGCACCAAGGGCGCTCAGGTCATCGGTGGGGTCTCGGAGGCACGCGACCACTACGTTCGGCTCGTCCACTTCATCCAGTATGTGGACCAGCGCATCAGCAGCACCAAATTCCACTCGCTCAACGACTTGCTCGATGAGGCTGCCAAGGAGACACGCAAGTGGCACCCGGATGGCTCCGACCTGACCAATCCCGAACGGGTGTTCAAGCTCGCCATCCCGTTCTACTCGTGGATGCGCAAGGCCATCCCGCTCGTGGTGGAATCGCTCATCACACACCCTCAGCGGGTGAACGCATTCAACAAGGCCAGCTACAACCTCGCGGTGGCAACCGGCGTCAACCCCTACTCCCTGTCGGACCCCTTCCCGACCGATCAGATGTTCCCGAGCTACCTGACCGACCAGGATTTCGGGCCTCAGTTCGAGGTGAACAACAAGTATTTCGGCATCTCTCCCGGTATCGCGCCGTGGGACGTGCTGGACTCCACCATCGCGGGCAACCCTCTTCAGAACGTGATGGGCCAGACGACCCCGATCATCAAGGCTCCATTCGAGATCGCTACCGGCCACAGTGCAGGCACCGGGGGCACGATCCACGACTGGAGCGACTACCTCGATTCTCAAATCCCCGGTGTGGCCCAGGGTGCTCGCCTGAGCGGTGTGTCCCCGACAGGGAGCATCGTGTCCCTGCTTCAGGGCAAGGGTCTCGACCCCCAGTATCAGGTCGCTCAGGGCAACAAGAACCCGCTCACTTCGGTGGTGAACTACTTGACGGGCCTTGGCCTTACCCCAATGTCGGCCAAGAACACTGTAAGCTTTGCTCAGTTTGAGAAGCTGAACGCAGCCAAGGCATCACCGAGCGGATTCTGACATGGCACAGGGATTCATCGACGCGCAAAGCCGACTTGCCGCTTTGCAGTCAACGCTTGCCCCCGCGCCGACAACCTCACCGTCCCCGGGGAACGTGCTGCCCTCCAGCTCTGTCGGATCGTTCCGCAACCAGCAGCTCGGTGGCCTCACCACCGGCACCAGCGGGGTCACTGGCGGCTCGTCACAGACCACCGATCCAGCGATGGCACAGTTCTCTGGAAATGCTCCCGGTCAGAGCGGTGTCTCGACCATTGCCAACCAGACGCTTCAGAACGTTCAGGATGCCCGTCAGCGCACGAATGATCTCTACAACATACTTGCCCAGAAGAAAGCTCAACAGGCTCAGACGGCTGCTCCAGCCTCTGGCGTGAGCGTTTCTGCGGGACAGCCCCGGCCTCAGCCGCAAAGCGGTGGTATGGGCAAGGCATATCAGCCCAACGGGCAGCTTTCGTCTGCTCGTAACCAAGCCCTGAAGACTGCGTTCAGCTACGTCGGTGATCCCTACGTGCTCGGTGGCCTCTCACACCGGGGCATCGACTGCTCGGGCCTTGTGATGGCCGTCTACGATCAGTTCGGATTCGGGAAGTATCTGAACTCACACCTCTCTAACCGTCAGGCTGCTGCCATCCCCGGAGTCCGCACCTCGGTGAACAACCTCCGGCCCGGTGACATCGTTGCATGGCGCAACGGGCACCATATCGCCATCTACGCCGGAAACGGCATGATCGTTGCAGCAGCAGCTCCCGGAGAAGGTGTTAAATACCAGCGTGTGTGGGGGGATGTCTTCGGCATCGCACTGAGATTGCCGGGGGAGTAATGGACTGGATCAGCGCAGCAGGCAGTCTCACAGTCACAGGTGCTGTAATACTCGTAGCCGGATTCTCGATCTTCTGCTTCGCCAAAGGATGGCTGCTCGTGCCTTTCCAGGTGAAGTCTCTCGTGGAGACCCAGAACAACCGGATCGATGAAGCCAACAAGCGTGGCGACGACTGGCAGGCCGCATATGACAAGCAAACGGTCGCGTTGAACCTAGCATTGGGGCAACTGGAGAAATATCAAGTAGTGGGAGAGACCACCAACAAGCTGCTGGCTAGTCTACCCCCAGTTCAGGGTACAAATCCTACGAAGGATGCCTGATGCGGAAGTGGCTGAAGACCTTGAAAACACCGGTAGTGCCAGACGATGCAGCACTCCGACAGGAAGCCTTGTGTGCAGCGACACAGAACGTTGAGTCTGTCCTCCAAAGACAGGATCTGGTGCATGAGGTGACAGAATCGATTCGTCAGCATGGAGCGCGTAACCACTTCATCGAGCGACTGGAACTGTCATACGGCATCAATCGGAGGTAGGGATCGTGGACATCGACACCGCTGTCGGCTGGATTGGATTCACCATACTCGTCAGCTCGATCATCCCCATTGGGATCTTCATCTACCGGTACACGATGTTCTCGCCCTGGCGACTAACGGTGCTCGGTCGAAGTCTGCTCTACCAGAAGATCGTTCTCTTCCTGATCCTGCTATTGAGCCTGATCCCAGTCGTCTTCGGCTACTTCAGCGGACTGCTCGAACTTCGGCTCATCGTCTACGCAGCGGTGCTGTTCACCTTCTGGAACGACCTCTACCAGCTTTTGAAGATCCAGCGACAATACAAGCACCCTCGGGGCAAGCGTCAGCGGATATGAAGAGAGGCCCCGGGTAGTTACACCAGGGGCCTCTTCGCGTCGAGAGATTGGACGTGACTCGAACAGCTCCTAGTCTAGCACCCTGCTCACACCTTTGAGCAAGCCCTGCGACTCGAAAAAGTAGTAGCCGTGCAGATAGGCACTCATCTCATCCTTGATGTGGCCCTTGGGCAGCTTGATGTTCGCGTGCATGGCGGTGAGCCTGAGGATGCTAGGGTCTTGCAGGATGAGCGCTGCGCCGTGCAGCTTGGCGAACAACCGCACCATACCGATGCACTGGCTCGTGAGCATCCGGCTGCCGGTCTGTGCGATCTGCTTTCCCTGTCGGAGTCTCCAGTCCTCCAGTACGACTGCGTTGATCGGTTCACCGTCACTCCAGCCGTCCAGAGTGAGGTATTCCTCGAAGTCGAGCAACAGCATCGTGGTGTTCATGCGGAGCTTGCCGAGATCACTCCACTTAGCAACGCCTACGCGCTCTCCTGGGTCGATACTGAGGACTGTCATGCTGCCCTCCGGGATTCTCGATAACGACGACAGGCATCACGACGACACTGAACGCAGCCTTTCCAGCCTTCTTTTGTCGTATACCTGCCAACTTCCGCGTACACATGACCTGCATGGCACACTTCTCGATTACGTGGCCATTTACCTGCCTGTCCGCGCGCTGAATTGAGCTGAGGTGTCACTATCTCCAAGTGTGTTGGATTCACACACCTACGATTCCGACAGCAATGATCGATATGCATATCAGCCGGGATAGGGCCAATCAAAAAACTCCCACGCCCATCGATGAGCAGGGACCATATGCCCTTTCTGGGTATCCCAGAATCGACCGTGCTCGTTAGAGACACCTCCTGTCCAAGTCCAGCAGTCACCGACCTCGACCTTGGAGAAAAACCTCTCTTCAGGCAGCACGCGACCACCCCTTAGAACCGTAGTCAGGTGCTGCTTCTACATCGAACTTCACGTCGAACAAGGTATGGCCTACTGAACAAGAGACATCACACATAATCTCTCTAATCACTGGAATGTATTGTTCAACGAGGTCTTCTCGAATCTCGAAAACAATCGCATCGTGAACCTGTAGAAGCATTCGACACTCAATGTCGTCATCGATCTCATTGAACAAACGTACCATACACATCTCCATGATGTCGGCGGCACCGCCCTGGATGACGCTGTTCATGGCCTTGTAGCTCTCGGACTCGTACTGGAAGTGCCTGTACCGGCCTGACCAGATTCGGACCTTCATGGCCTGTTCGGCCTTCGCTGCGCACCTGTCGGAGAATGCCCTGAAGCGAGGGTAGGTGCTCGCGTAGGTCGCCAGCATCTTTTTAGCCTGCTCACGGCTCACACCGAATGCTGACATGATGCGCTTGACCCCTGCACCGTACTGCGTGGAGTACACGAAGGTTTTTGTCGTCTGCCTGTCAAAACCGAGCTGGAGCGACATCTCGGTGAAGATGTCACGGCCTTCTTCGAAGACCTTCTTCAGGCCCTCTTCGCCTGCATAGGCTGTGCCGACTCGAAGCTCCAACTGGCTGTAGTCGGCGTTGACCAGCACGTAGCCGTCCTGTGGAATGAAGCACTTCTTGGTGTTCTCGTTCCAGGGCATCACCCCTTCCTTGGGGATCTGCTGGAGGTTCGGCTTCTCGCACGAGAACCGCCCGGTTCGTGCCGTATCCAGCCGGTAGTTGCACCGGAGCCGTCCGTCTGGGCTGAGTAGTTCGACGTAGGGCTTGTAGCTGGCCGAGACCGCCTTCTGCCAGCCTCGATACTCCTTGACCAGTCTTGCCGTTGGATTGTCAAGACGCTCCAGCATGGCCTCGTAGTCAGGCATCACGGTCTTGTCGAAGCTCGGCGCACCGGTCTTCGGGGAAGTCTTCAGCACCGGCAGCTTCAGTACGTCGATGAGCAGCGTGGTCAGGTCTTTGTGGCTGCCCGGGTTCATGCCCAGTTCAGCCTTGATACGTTCAAGTTCAACCTCACCTTTAGAGATCATCTCTCGGGCCAGAGCTTCATCCACTCGAACTCCACGGCCCTCCATGACCAGGAGCACCCGGATCAGGTCTACCTTGTGCGCCCAGACATCGGGCAAGTCAGGCTCGTGGCCGTCGTGCAGCTTATCCAGGAGCAACACCGCCAGCTCGTAGGTGGTCACGGCATCCATCACCGCGTAGTCCCACTCTTCCTGCCAGGTGATGTGCTGGTTGCCTGACTTCTTCTCGGCCTCGACGTAGGGGTCTTTGACCTTGCCCTCCTTGCCCAGGTAATGCAGAGCCAAGCTGTCGAGATCCTTGCGTGGCGGGTTGTTCTCGTCCAGGAGCTGCGAGATCGTACAGGTATCGTAGAAGAACTGCTGGCAGTCGATTCCGGCTGTTTGCAAGCTCACGAGATCGAACTTGGCATTCTGGAACAGCAGGATCTCCTGATTCTCCAGCACATAGGCCAGCCGCTCGAAGCGGCCTCTGGGGATGTTCTCCCCTGTCGGGTGGGCCACCGGGTAGTAGTAGCCCAGAATCTCACCGTCCAGCTCGAATGCGATGGAGATGCCGATGCAGTAGTCGAGATCCTTGATGCGCAGTCCTGTGGTCTCGGTGTCCACAGCGAGCGGGATCTCAGGATGCTCCGACAGGTAGGTGAGAGCGTCGTGCGCCTCGATAGCCAGCTCGGAGAACTCCCTGTCCGTGTGCGTCGGCGGGGACGGCAGGATCTCTTTCTTAGATCTGGAGGGTCTGGTGGTCGTCTTCGGGGTCACGAGTACCGAACCTTTCTGTGATTGCGTCGAACTCAAGCGTGAACGTCAGGTGCTCATCTCGATAGACCTCGAATGCGGAGATGCTGGGACCGAGCCGGTTCTTGAGCATGTCCACCGAGAGCATCGTCTGATTCATCGTCTTCAGGCTGAGCACGAAATCTGCATAGGCGGTGATGTATGTGGAGCCGTAGACATCGCTCAGCTCCACGTCCTTCTTCTGATTGTCGTTCGATTTCTTGCGGTTGTGATGCACGATCAACATGCTCGTCCGATACTTTTGACGTACAGATGACAAGTATTGAAGTAGTGACTTCACGGCTGCCTCGTCGGACAAGTCGGACGAGAGAATCGTCTGGAGCGAGTCGATGAAGAGGATGTCAGGCATGAACTCGTCCAGCAGGTTGTTCATAAACGCCTGCCCCTCTTTGGTGTCCAGGGGCAGCGGCTCACCGATGGGGGCCACCATGAAGTTGCGCTGGAGCAGATCCTTGTTCTCGTAGGCTCCGGTGATGGTGGACATGAAGAGGTGCAGCGGATTCGGTCCCATCTCCAGCGACAGGAACAGCACCTTCTTGGGGCCGTCCTTGTTGTCCCAGCACAGGAATCTCTCGTAGCCCAGCGCGAGGTGGTGCGCGAGCTGGAGACAGAACTGGGTCTTCCCGGTGCCGGGGTAGCCGGTGACGAATCCCAGCCCGCCTGAGGCGAACAGACCCTCCAGCAGCCAGTCCACATGGAACTCGCTGGAGAGGAAGTCACCATACTGCCAAACGATCTGCCGGGACTCTTCTACAGGGGCTTGGCTCGGCCCTTTCTTGGTGGTCAGGCCAGCGAACGTGAACTCCGAGATGTTGCCGTATCCGTACTTGGCTCGTGCCCGGTTGATGAATTCGACCAGACGCTTATGCTGATCGTTGCGGCCCTTGTACTTGCCCCAGCGCTCGTCCACATCGAGAAGCGCTGCCATGATCTGTGGGTCTTCCCAGCCAAGCTCGGCACCGAAGTAGGCAATGCGGCTCATCGCTGCCGACCTGTCGAGACCTTCTCCCGGTTCCTTGTCGAACAGCGCGAGAAGCTGGCTGTTCCAAGTAGCTAGCGTCCGCACCTCATCTATTGACGGTAGCTCGTCAAAATTGAGGCTGTTGGATACCTGCTCTTTGATCGACGGAACGTGTGAGAACGCCTCCAGGCTGAGAGTCTTCACTACAGCTCCCAGTCCTTCACGAACACAGGCAGACCTCGCTTGTGGTTGATCGTCCCGATGGGTCGGAGCACCTGATCGGCGTCCCAGCCTGAGTTGTCTGCCTTCAGCAGATAGGTCAGTGCCCGGTTGCGGTCCTCCAGCAGCGCTGGGTCGGTCAGGAACTTGTCCAGGTGCCAGTACCAGTGCTCATGGCCCTCCAGAGAGGATTGCACAACCAGAGTTGGCTTGGGGACGCTGAGATCCGACAGGTTGGGTTCGGCAGCATTGCCGTCCAGGTCTACCCAGAGCACCCAGCTCCCGAGCACGTTCTCTTTCGTTGGCCTCGCGGCCTTGAACAGCGCCGGGGCGAAGTAGGTGTCGGCACCTAGCGCTGAGAACTTCAGCACATGCCGGATGATTGCGGCCTTCTGTCGGGGCCACGCGAACATGAAGCTGTGCCACTCCCCGTTCTCTTTGACGGGGAGGTAGGCGAACGTGACCTTCGCTACGGGCTGTGCGCCCCACATGTAGTCGAAGAATGTGCTCAGCTCGTCGCTGATCGCGTCGCTCATCAAGGTGTCCAATCTCTCAGGGTGTGGCAGCGGCCCGGTGCAATCCCGAATAGAGCACCGGGCCGCTCGTTCACGTTACTACTTCTTGAACGGATTGGGGCGTGCGCCACCCGCACCCTGAGCACGCGCGGCACGCTTCGCAGCGATCCGGGCCTTGATGTCCTCCACCGACTCTTCCTGCTCGTCGTCGGTGGTGACCTCGGGAGCCTCGACCTCAGTCGGCTCGGCCTCCGGCTCGTCCTCGACCTCTTCGACTGGCTCAGGCTTCACGACCTGAGCCTTGGGAGCGGCCTTCGGGGCAGCGGCGGGCTTGCGCGTCCGGGTGGCCTTGACCACGACCGGAGCAGCGGCAGGCTCGTCGTCCTCTTCATCCAC
>Ga0157369_10011193_pt1 | contig 10195 bp, 9 predicted proteins | sample C25metaG_FD_113461 | JGI IMG/M metagenome (GOLD analysis project Ga0157369, IMG submission 113461) | Corn rhizosphere microbial communities from Kellogg Biological Station, Michigan, USA - C2-5 metaG | ecosystem: Host-associated > Plants > Roots > Rhizosphere > Soil | place: USA: Michigan...
CCGCGAAGGCCGCCCGAGCGAGGACGCGATCCTCACCTGCCGGCTCACCGACCGGCCGTTGCGCCCGTCGTTCGCGAAGGGCCTGCGCAACGAGATCCAGATCGTCTCGACGATCATGGCGCTGCACCCCGACCACCTCTACGACGTCGTCGCGATCAACTCCGCGGCGGCGAGCGTCCTGCTCGCCGGGCTGCCGTTCAGCGGCCCGGTCGCGGCCGTCCGCGTCGCGCTGATCGACGGCGAGTGGGTGCCGTTCCCGACCCACAGCGAGCTCGAGCGCGCCGTGTTCGACATGGTCGTCGCGGGTCGCGTCATCGAGGGCGGCGACGTCGCCATCATGATGGTCGAGGCCGAAGCCACCACGAGCACCATCGAGCTCGTCCGCGGCGGCGCGCAGGCGCCGACCGAAGAGGTCGTCGCCGGCGGTCTCGAGGCCGCCAAGCCGTTCCTCCGCCAGATCGCCGAGGCGCAGCAGCAGCTCGCCGCGAACGCCGCCAAGCCGACACGCGAGTTCCCGGTCTACCTCGACTACGGCGACGACGTGCTCGAGGCCGTCACCGCCGCGGTTCGCGAGGAGCTCGCCAAGGCGCTGACCATCGCGGACAAGCAGCAGCGCGAGACCGAGCTCGACCGGGTGAAGGACCTCGCCAAGGAGAAGGTCGCCCCCGACTTCGAAGGCCGGGAGAAGGAGATCTCCGCCGCCTACCGCAGCCTGACGAAGAAGCTGGTCCGCCAGCGGATCATCGGCGAGGGCGTGCGCATCGACGGCCGCGGTCTCACCGACATCCGCGCGCTGTCCGCCGAGATCAACGTCGTACCCCGCGTGCACGGCTCGGCGCTGTTCGAGCGCGGCGAGACGCAGATCCTCAACGTCGCGACGCTCAACATGCTGCGCATGGAGCAGATGATCGACACGCTCTCCCCGGACACGCGCAAGCGCTACATGCACCACTACAACTTCCCGCCGTACAGCACGGGTGAGACCGGCCGTGTCGGTTCGCCGAAGCGGCGCGAGATCGGCCACGGCGCGCTCGCCGAGCGGGCTCTCCTGCCGGTGCTTCCGAGCAAGGAGGAGTTCCCCTACGCGATCCGCGCGGTCTCCGAGGCGCTCGGCTCCAACGGCTCGACGTCGATGGGCTCGGTCTGTGCGTCGACGCTGTCGCTCATGGCCGCGGGTGTGCCGTTGAAGGCGCCGGTCGCGGGCATCGCGATGGGCCTCATCAACGAGGGGTCCGACTACGTCACGCTCACCGACATCCTCGGTGCCGAGGACGCGTTCGGCGACATGGACTTCAAGGTCGCCGGCACCCGTGAGTTCGTCACCGCGCTGCAGCTCGACACGAAGCTCGACGGCATTCCCGCGTCGGTCCTCGCCGCCGCGCTGAAGCAGGCGTACGACGCGCGCCAGACGATCCTCGACGTGATGGCCGGCGCGATCGCGGAGCCGGGCGAGATGTCGCCGTTCGCGCCGCGCATCATCACCGAGAAGATCCCGGTCGACAAGATCGGCGAGGTGATCGGGCCGAAGGGCAAGATCATCAACCAGATCCAGGCCGACACCGGTGCCGATCTCACCGTCGAGGACGACGGCACGATCTACATCGCGGCGGTCGACGGCGACAAGGCCGAGGCCGCGTTGCGCGCGATCCGCTCGATCGTGTCGCCGCAGCTGCCGGAGATCGGCGAGCGTTACCTCGGGACGGTCGTCAAGACCACGACGTTCGGCGCGTTCGTGTCGCTGACGCCGGGCAAGGACGGCCTGCTGCACATCTCGCAGATCCGCAAGATCGTCGGCGGCAAGCGGGTCGAGAACGTCGAGGACGTGCTGCCGGTCGGCAGCAAGGTCCAGGTGCAGATCGCCGAGATCGACCCGCGCGGCAAGCTGTCGTTGGTGCCGGTCCTCGAAGGCGAGGGCGACGGTGCCGCGGACGGTGCCGCCGACGGTGACGCCGGTTCGGAAAGCGCTTCCACGGCGGACAGCGCGGAGTAGTCCGCCGATGCCGATCGAGCTGGCCGGGCGTCCCCAGACGCCCGGCCGCACGCGCACCCTCACGTCGAGCCCGGACGGCGGCGTCGTCCGCCGTACCGTGCTTCCCGGCGGGCTGCGCGTCATCTCCGAGGCGGTGCCGGGCGTGCGCTCGGTCGCGTTCGGGGTGTGGGTCGGCGTCGGTTCGCGCGACGAGACGGCGTCGCTCGCGGGCGCGTCACACTACCTCGAACACTTGCTGTTCAAGGGAACGAAGCGTCGCGACGCGATGGCGATCGCGGCCGAGATCGAAGCGGTCGGCGGCGAGCTCAACGCGTTCACCGCGAAGGAATACACCTGCTACTACGCGCGGGTGCTCGACAACGACCTGCCGCTCGCGGTCGACGTGATCTGCGACATGGTCACGTCGTCGCTGGTGGCCGGGCGCGACGTCGATGGCGAACGCACCGTGATCCTCGAAGAGATCGCGATGCACGACGACGACCCGGGCGATGCGGTGCACGACATCTTCGCCGCGGCGGTGTGGCCCGGCTCGCCGCTCGGCCGGCCGGTGCTCGGCACCGTCGAGAGCATCACCGCGATGAGCCGCGCGTCGATCGCGGGTTACTACCGGCGGCGTTACCGGCCGGGCAACCTCGTCGTCGCCGCGGCCGGCAACGTCGACCACGCCGCGCTCGTCCGGTTGGTCAAGCGCGCGTTCGCCGGCGTCGAGGTCGACGGGTCCGAGACGCCGGCCGCCGTACGCGTCGGGGGAGCGGCTCCGGCCTTCGCGCCCGCGACGGCGGTGGTCTCGCGACCGCTCGAACAGGCCAACCTCATCCTCGGCAGCCCGGGCATCTCCCGGCAGGACGACCGGCGGTTCGCGCTCGGCGTGCTCAACGCCGCGCTCGGTGGCGGCATGTCGTCGCGGCTGTTCCAGGAGGTACGGGAGAAGCGCGGCCTCGCCTACTCCGTCTACTCGTTCACCTCGCACTACGCCGACACCGGCCTCGTCGGGGTGTACGCCGGCTGCGCGCCGAAGAAGGTGCGCGAGGTGCTCGACATCTGCCGCGAGCAGGTGCACCTCGTCGGCGCCTCAGGTCTGACCGCCGAAGAACTCGAGCGCGGCAAGGGGCAGATGCGCGGCGGGCTCGTCCTCGGGCTCGAGGACACCGGCTCGCGGATGTCGCGGCTCGGCAAGGCCGAGCTCGTCTACGGCGAGCTCATGACCGTTGACGAGATCCTCGCCGCGATCGACGCGGTGACGCTGGACGACGTGCACGAGGTCGCCGCCTCGGTGTTCGGCGGGCCGACGGCGCTGGCCGCCATCGGCCCGGACAACGGCGACACCTCCCTCGTCGCCTAGCCGCCTGCCCCGCCCCCGCCTGCCCCGCCCCGGCTGGTGATCATGGCGTTTGCAGGCTGCGAACGCCATGATCACGCCCAAATCTGCTGCGAACGCCATGATCACGCAAGGGCGTCGATAGGTTGATGCTCGTGATCCGGGTCGGTGTCATCGGCGCGCAGGGCCGCATGGGCTCCGAGGTGTGCCGCGCGGTCGACGCCGCTGACGACATGGAGCTCGTCGCCCGCCTCGATGAGGGCTACGACCACGCACAGCTCACCGGCATGCAGGTGGTGGTCGACTTCACCACGCCGAGCGCGGTCATGGGCAACGTGCAGGCCGCGATCGAGCGGGGCCTGCACGTCGTGGTCGGCACCACGGGATTCGATGACGCGAAGCTCGGCCAGGTACGCGAGTGGCTGAGCGCACACCCCGACATCGGTGCCCTGATCGCGCCCAACTTCGGCATCGCCGCCGTACTGATGATGCGCTTCGCCGCGACCGCCGCGCCCTACTTCGAGTCCGTCGAGATCGTCGAGCTGCACCACCCCAACAAGGTGGACGCGCCGAGCGGGACCGCCCGGCGTACGGCGGAGCTCATCGCGGCGGCGCGCGAAGGCCGGCCCTCGCCCGACGCGACCACGGACGCGCTCGACGGCGCCCGGGGGAGCGATGTCGAAGGCGTACGCGTGCACGCCGTACGGCTCGCGGGGCTGGTCGCGCACCAGGAGGTGCTGCTCGGCGGGCACGGCGAGACGCTGACGTTGCGGCACGACTCGCTGTCGCGCGAGTCGTTCATGCCCGGCGTCCTGCTCGGCATCCGCTGGGTGACCGAGCACCCCGGCCTCACGGTCGGGCTGGAAAAACCACTAGGCCTTTAGCGCCCGCGCGTCGTACCGTTCGCGAAACGCGCACCGAGAGCGCCGCGACTTCGGAGGGGGTGAGTGACATGGCCCGACCCGCCCATGCCCGGACCAGTTCCTCGCCCGCCTCCGAAAGGCACCGCCTTGTCTCACCCCACCCTCGCGTCCCTCGGCTGGGACGCGCTCCACACTGCTGAATTCGCGCCGTACGACGACCTCGCCGTCCCCGGCCGCGTCGTACGCGTCGACCGCGGCGCCGCCGACGTCCTGACCGCCGACAACCCCGTCCGGGTCGCGACCGACACCGCGGCCGAGCCGCTCGCCGTCGGCGACTGGGTCGCACTTGTCGCAACCGACGACCGCCGCTGGATCGTCGACACCGTGCTGCGCAGGCGCAGTGCGATCCGCCGCGCGGTCGTCAGCGGCGAGTCGCATGCGCAGGTCGTCGCCGCGAACGTCGACGTCGTCCTCGTCGCGGTCCCCGCGATCCCCGCGATCCCCGAGCCGCGCATCGGCATGGTCGAGCGGATGGTCGCGCTCGCGTGGGACAGCGGCGCGACGCCGGTCGTCGTCCTCACGAAGGCCGACCTCGTCACCGACCCCGAGACCGTTGCCGCGGACCTCGCGGCGAGCGCGCCGGGCGTCGATGTGGTCGCGGTGTCGGCAGCGACCGACCGCGGTTTCGACGCGCTCGCCCCCTGGTTGCAAGACGGACGTACGGTCTGCTTGCTGGGGCGTTCGGGCGCCGGCAAGTCGACGCTCGCCAACGCCCTGCTCGGCTTCGACCACCTTGCGACCCGCGACATCCGATCCGACGGCAAGGGCCGGCATACGACGACGCACCGCGAGCTCGTCGTACTCCCCGGCGGCGGCTGCCTCATCGACACCCCCGGGCTCAAGGGAGTCGGGCTGTGGCTCGGCGACGACGGGCTCGACCGGGCGTTCGCCGACATCGAGGAACTGGTGCCGCTGTGCCGGTTCGCCGACTGCCGGCACGAAACGGAGCCCGGCTGCGCGGTCCTCGCCGCGATCGACGCGGGCACATTGCCGGCGCGGCGGCTGGAGAGCTGGCGCAAGCTGCAGCGCGAGGCGGTCTGGATGGCGTCGCGCACCGACGCCCGGCTACGTGCCGAGCAGAGCCGCAAATGGCGTGCGATTCATCAGGAAATGCGCCGTTCCGGCCGCACCCGTCCCTAGCCGGGCGGGCTGCTCCGGCGTGGGGGTCGCCGGGTGAACGCCATCGTCCAGTTCGTTTCCCAGGTGGCACCGCCGTCGGCGGAGAACGCTTGCTCCCACAGTGCGTGGTCGCGGTCGACCCGCTGCCAAACGAAGCGCACGCGTACGGGCACGCCATCGTGGTGGTCGTCGCCGTAGAACTCGCCGACGTCACCGTCGAAGCGGCCGCGAACCGGGCTGTCCAGTGCGCCCGCCGTGCCGTTGGCCCAGTAGATCCACCATTCCCCAGTGGCCGCGTCCAGCAGCCTCAGCGCGACCGCCGACATCGAGACGTCGACGCCGCGGTAGGTGTCGATGTTGCCGCGGCCGTCGAGCAGCGGCGCGGACTCGACCTCGGTCTCGAACTCCTCCCACGCCTCGGAGCCGACGAGCCGTGCCGCGAGCCGTCGGTTGTGCACGCGCCAGGACCCGCGCAGGAAGTCGAAGTCGTGCAAGGCCGTGGGTTCGGACATCGGAGCGACGGTAACGCTCTCCGGCGGTCGCGGCCTCACCCGGTCGACTGCGACGTTGTGTGTCAGTGCGACCCCCCGGATCGACACACAACGTCGCACTCGACGGGGGCACGTGCGGCGCTCGCTACCCCGGCGGGGCCGCGGGGCGGCGTACGACGATGCCGTCGAGCAGGCGCGCGGTCGCGGCGGCGACCTCCGCGACCGCGGCCTCGAAAGCAGGCTGGTTCGCGGCAGACGGCGCGCGCATCCCGGCGATCTTCCGGACGTACTGCAGCGCCGCCGCATCGACGTCCGCGGGCGTCACCACCTCGGTGTACGGCGGGCGCAGGGTCTTGATGCTGCGGCACACGGCGCCAGCCTCCTCGCGGACGGACGCAGGAACCGGCGGCCCGGCGTCGAACCTTAGGTCTCAACCAGCCTTTCACGGAGGAACCCAGATGGCTTCGAAGTTCCGCGCGACCCTCTTGATCGCCGCCCTCGTCGCCGGCACGACCGCCGGTGCCGCCGAAGCCGCGACGCACAAGCCCGCGCCGAAGAAGCACGTGTTCAAGCCGATCTCGACCAAGTTCTACCTGAACGGCAACGCATCCTCCGGCTCGTGCACCGAGTCCCCGACGCTGTCGACCCGGCTCGACAGCAGCGGCAGCGAAGGCTGCGGCATCGAGGGCCTTCCGGTCGAAGAGGTCTTCTACCAGGCCGGCTCGCCCGACACCACGACCTATTCGACCACCAAGGGCGACGGCATGCCGATGATCGCCGACGTGAAGCGCAAGATCACGGGCCAGGTCGGCACCTCGTCGTGGACCGGCGTCGTCGGCGGTGTGGGCAAGGTCGAGGTCGACATCGAGGTCGACGCGGTCACGAGCACCGGCCAGTCCGTCGTGGTCAGCACCCAGTCGCTCAGCACCACTGTCACGCCGGCCGGGCCGGCCGTCGCGAACCTGCCGTGGAGCGCGTCGTTCCCGGCCTCGCTCACCGGCAAGACGCTGGTGTCGTTCAGCGTCTCGACCACCATCCACGGCGACTACATCAACCAGGGCGCCAAGCACTACCAGGGCGACTCGTACGTCGTCGTCCCCGGCCTGAAGTAGCCCGGAGCCAAGCGCCGCGCGCGCCGGGGGCCGGGATCACCGGCTCCCGGCGGTAGCGTGGCGTCGATGGCAGCGAGCACGATCAACACAAGTTACGAAGACCTCCTGCGGCACGTCTTCGACACCGGCACGCCCAAGGCGGACCGCACCGGTACCGGCACCCGCAGCGTGTTCGGCCACCAGATGCGCTACGACCTCGCCCAGGGCTTCCCGCTCGTCACCACGAAGCTCGTGCACTTCCGCTCGGTCGCCTACGAGTTGCTGTGGTTCCTGCGCGGCGAGGGCAACGTGCGCTGGCTGCAGGAACACGGCGTCAGCATCTGGGACGAATGGGCCGCGCCGGACGGAAGCCTCGGTCCGGTGTACGGCGTGCAGTGGCGCGCGTGGCCGACACCCGACGGCCGGCACATCGACCAGATCTCGCAACTCCTCGACGGCCTGCGTGCCGACCCCAACTCGCGGCGCCACGTCGTGTCGGCGTGGAACGTCGGCGAGATCCCGCAGATGGCGCTGCCGCCGTGCCACACGTTGTTCCAGTTCTACGTCGCCGACGGCCGGCTGTCCTGCCAGCTCTACCAGCGCAGCGCCGACCTGTTCCTCGGCGTGCCGTTCAACATCGCGAGCTACTCGCTGCTGACGCACATGATCGCGCAGCAGGTCGGCCTCGACGTCGGCGAGTTCATCTGGACCGGCGGCGACTGCCACATCTACGACAACCACATCGACCAGGTGCGCGAGCAACTGTCGCGGGCGCCGTACCCGTTCCCGCGCCTCGAGCTGCGCAAGGCCGCGTCGCTGTTCGACTACGACTACGACGACATGACCGTCGTCGGCTACGAGCACCATCCGGCGCTGCGCGCTCCCATCGCGGTGTAGTGCTCGGTCTCATCTGGGCGCAGTCGCGCGGCGGCGTCATCGGCCGCGACGGCACGCTGCCCTGGCACCTGCCCGAGGACCTCGCGCGCTTCCGCGCCGTCACCACCGGCGCGACCGTCGTCATGGGCCGGCGTACCTGGGAGTCGTTGCCGGAGCGCTTCCGCCCGTTGCCCGGCCGGCGCAACGTCGTACTGACGCGGCAGCCGTCGTACGACGCACCCGGCGCCGAGGTGGTCGCGAACCTCACCGACGCGCTCCGCCTGGGCGACGGTGGAGACGGCGACGGGGACATCTGGGTGATCGGCGGCGCGGCGGTCTATCGCGACGCCCTGCCGCTGGCCGACCGGCTCGCCATCACCGACGTCGACGGCGACTACGACGGCGGCGTGATCGCGCCCGAGGTCGGGCCGGAGTGGACCGAGTCGGCGCGAGGCGAATGGCAGACCTCGTCGACGGGTGTGCGGTTCCGGTGGCGCGACCTGCGCCGGGCGAACCGGTAGGTTCACCTCATGGCAGCCACGCCCGACAGAGCGCACAGCGCGGCGCCGTTCGGCCGGATGGTGACCGCGATGGTCACGCCGTTCCGGGCCGACGGCTCCCTCGACATCGACGGCGCGCAGACCCTCGCCCGCCATCTCGTGGACGCGGGCAACGACGGCCTCGTCATCAGCGGTACGACGGGGGAGTCGCCGACCACGACCGACGAGGAGAAGGACCGGCTGCTGCGCGCGGTCGTCGAGGCGGTCGGCGACCAGGCAGTCGTCGTCGCGGGCGTCGGCACGTTCGACACCGCGCACACGATCGAGTCGGCGAAGCAGGCTGCCGCGGCCGGCGCGCGCGGGCTGCTCGTCGTCTCGCCCTACTACTCGCGCCCGCCGCAGGCCGGGCTGATCGAGCACTTCACCCGCGTCGCCGACGCGACGGACCTGCCGGTGATGCTCTACGACATCCCGGTGCGCACCGGCGTACCGATCCGCACCGAGACGTTGCTCCGGCTGGCCGAGCATCCGCGGATCCTCGCGGTGAAAGACGCCAAGGAAGACATCGGCGAGACGTCGTGGGTGATGGCGCGCACGGACCTCGCCTACTACTGCGGCACCGACATGCTCAACCTGCCGTGGCTGTCGATCGGCGCGGTCGGCTTCGTGAGCGTCGTCTCGCACGTCGCAACGCCGCAACTGGTGGAACTGCTCGAGGTCTGGGACGCAGGCGACGCTGCGACCGCTCGCACGATTCACCGGTCGCTGCTGCCGATCTACACCGGCATGTTCCGCACCCAAGGCGCCATCCTCGCGAAGGCGGCGCTGCGGCTGCTCGGCCTGCCCGGCGGCCCGGTGCGTTCGCCGCTGGTCGACGCGACCGAAGACCAGATGACCGCGTTGAAAGCCGACCTGGCCGCCGGCGGCGTGCACCTCTAGATGACGGGCCGCCGCCGATGAGCCACCCGCACCCCGAGCTGGGGGATCCGCCGCCACTCGCCGCCGGCGCGCTGCGCATCGTCGCGCTCGGCGGTCTCGGCGAGATCGGCCGCAACATGACGGTGTTCGAGTGCGCCGGCCGGCTGCTCATCGTCGACTGCGGCGTGCTGTTCCCCGAGACCGACCAACCGGGCGTCGACCTGATCCTTCCGGACTTCGGCTACCTGCGCGATCGCTGGGACGACGTCGACGCGATCGTTCTGACGCACGGGCACGAGGACCACATCGGCGGCGTGCCGTACCTGCTGCGGGAGAAGCCGGACGTCCCCGTCGTCGGATCGCGGCTGACGTTGGCGCTGGTCGAGGGCAAGCTGCGCGAGCACCGCATCACGCCGTACACGCTGGAAGTGAAGGAGGGCCAGGTCGAGCGGCTCGGCCCGTTCGAGTGCGAGTTCTTCGCGGTCAACCACTCGATCCCGGACGCGCTCGGCGTCGCGATCCGATCCGAGGCCGGTGTCGTGCTGCACACCGGTGACTTCAAGATGGACCAGCTGCCGCTCGACAACCGGCTCACCGACCTCGGTGGCTGGGCTCGGCTCGGCCGCGACGGCGTCGACCTGCTGATGAGCGATTCGACCAACGCCGAGGTACCCGGGTTCGTCACGCCCGAGCGCGAGATCGGCCCGGTGCTCGACGAGGTCTTCCGGCAGGCGCAACGGCGCATCATCGTCGCGTGCTTCGCCTCGCACGTGCACCGCGTGCAGCAGGTGCTCGACGCCGCGGCGGCACATGGCAGGCAGGTCGCGTTCATCGGCCGGTCCATGGTGCGCAACATGGGCATCGCGCGCGACCTCGGCTATCTGACGATTCCGCCGGGCCTCATCGTTGGCATGGACGAGCTCGAGGAGCTCCCGCCGGAACGGGTCGTGCTCATCTCAACCGGGTCGC
>Ga0157369_10011194_pt1 | contig 10195 bp, 9 predicted proteins | sample C25metaG_FD_113461 | JGI IMG/M metagenome (GOLD analysis project Ga0157369, IMG submission 113461) | Corn rhizosphere microbial communities from Kellogg Biological Station, Michigan, USA - C2-5 metaG | ecosystem: Host-associated > Plants > Roots > Rhizosphere > Soil | place: USA: Michigan...
CACCTCCAGGTCGAGCTGCTGCGACGCTATCGCGCCGGTCAAAGCGACGATCGCACGCGGCGTGCGATTCACCTGACGATCAATGGCCTCGCCGCCGGGCTGCGCAACAGCGGTTGATCGGCGCACTCGCCGCACCGGCGGCGCCTATCCGGCATCGGCACATCGCGCGTGCGTTCACCGCGTCAGGTAATCGGGATGCCGCGCGCGGATCGCATCGACGTGCAGCAGCGTCCCCGACAGATGCTCGCGCACGCGTTGCTGCGCGACATCGGGCTGGCGCTTCGCGATGGCATCGACGATGCGCGCATGATCGCGCAGGATCGCCTCGCCCTTTCCTTCTGCCGGCAGGTGCAGCCGCCGCAGCCGGTCGATGTGGCCGCTGCGCCTGCGCACCTCGTCCCATAGACCCGGCACCTCGGCCGCTTCGTACATCTGGCGGTGGAACGACTGGTCGCACGCGACGAAGACGTCGTAATCGCCCCCGGCGAGCGCTGCGCGCTGCTCGGCGATCGTTGCGCGCAGGCGCTCGACGAGCGGCGCGCTCGCCATGGTTGCAAGCGTGCGCGCCACCTCGAGCTCGACGGCGCGGCGAAGGAAATGCGCCTGCCGCGCCTGCGCGATGTCGATGCGGCTCACCACCGTCTTGTGCTGCGGGAAGATCTCGACGAGGCCTTCCTCCTCGAGGCGCATCAGCGCGTCGCGCACCGGCGTCTGGCTCACGCCGAAGCTCGCGGCGAGGTCCGCGCGCGGCAGCAGCATCCCCGGCGGCAGATCGAGCGCGACGATGCGCGCACGCAGGTGGTCGAGCACCTGCGGCGCGGCGTGGCGCGAGCGGTCGAGCCGCTGCGCCCGCAGCGCCGGCGCCGCGGACGTTACAAGGGTGGTCGTCGCCGTTGACACACTAATATTTTAGTGCTTTACTCGGTCGCGTCAACGCCCGCGATGCTCGCGGCGCTTTCCTGGAGGCAATTTCCGATGCGACCCCTCACATCGCTCGTCGCGATCGCGGCCTGCGCGACGTTCCTCATTGCGCCCCTCGCGGCGATCGCGCAACAGAAGAACGAAATCACCATCACGCGCCAGCCCGGCATTCTGTACCTGCCATCGCACGTGATGGAGAAGCAGCGCCTGATCGAGAAGGAAGCGGCGAAACTCGGCGTGCCGGATCTCAAGGTGAACTGGGCGAGCCTCTCCGGTGGCGGCGCGCAGACCGATGCGCTGCTCTCGGGCAACGTCGACGTCGTCAACACCGGCGTCGGCAACCTGCTGCTGCTGTGGGATCGGACGAAGGGCGGCGTCAAGGGCATCGTCGCGAACTCGGCGCTGCCGCTGACGCTCATCACGCGCAATCCGAACATCAAGACGCTCAGGGACTACGGCCCCAACGACCGCATCGCCGTGCCGACGCTCAAGGTGTCGACGCAGGCGATCCTGCTGCAGATGGCCGCGGAAAAGACTTTCGGGGCCGACCAGATGACGAAGATGGATCCGAACACGGTGCAACTCGGCCACCCCGATGCCGCGGTCATGATGGCGAACCCGAAGGGCGAGATCACGAGCCACTTCGCGGCGCCGCCCTATTCCTATTTCGAGCTGAAGAACGTGCCGGGCGCACACGTCGTGCTGACCTCGCCCGAGATCATCGGCGGACCGCTCACGCAATCGCAGTTCTTCACGACGACCAAGTTCGCCGACGCGAATCCCAAGCTCATCGCGGCGATCAAGGCGGCGACGTTCGAGGCGATCGCGTACATCAGGAAGGACACGCCGGATGCCGTGGACATCTACAGGGAAATCACGCACGACAGGATGGCGAAGGAAGAGATCCTCGACATGCTGAAGCAGCCGGGGATGATGGAATGGGGCGCGGCGCCGCAGGGTACGATGAAGTTCGCCGCGCACCTGCACAAGGTCGGCACGCTGAAGACGATGCCGCAGAAGTGGACGGATTACTATCTGCCGATCACGGCCGACCTGCCGGGGAGCTGATCGAAACAGCGTTCCCCGCATCGATCCGCTTCGCCAACCCAGCCATCATGACCCGACGCACGGCCGCCGATCTTCGCAGCGCACGCTGGTTCGCCGACGACAGCCTGCGCGCGTTCGGCCACCGCTCGCGCATGATGCAGATGGGCTACGACGCCAGGGACTGGGTCGGCCGTCCGCTCATTGCGATCATCAACACGTGGTCGGATCTCAACCCCTGCCACGCGCATTTCAAGGAGCGTGTGGTCGACGTCAAGCGCGGCGTGCAGCAGGCGGGCGGCTTTCCACTCGAATTGCCCGCAATGTCGCTGTCCGAGAGCTACGTCAAGCCGACGACGATGCTCTATCGCAACCTGCTCGCGATGGAAACCGAGGAGCTCCTGCGCAGCCACCCGGTCGACGGCGCGGTGCTGCTCGGCGGCTGCGACAAGACGACGCCCGGGCTGATCATGGGCGCGATCAGCGCCGGGCTGCCCGCGATCTTCGCTCCCGCGGGACCGATGCTGCGCGGCAACTGGAAAGGCAAGGTGCTGGGCTCGGGGTCCGACGCGTGGAAGTTCTGGGACGAGCGGCGCGCCGGCAACATCTCGTCTTGCGAATGGACCGAGATCGAGGCCGGCATTGCGCGCAGCCACGGCACCTGCATGACGATGGGCACGGCGAGCACGATGACCGGCATCGCCGACGCGATCGGCATGACGCTGCCCGGCGCGTCGTCGATTCCTGCCGCCGACGCCAATCACATCAGGATGATGGCCGAAAGCGGGCGCCGCATCGTCGACATGGTTTGGGAAGACCTGACGCCGGCGAAGCTTTTGTCGCGCGCGGCTTTCACGAACGGCATCGTCGCGGCGATGGCGATGGGGTGCTCGACGAACGCGATCATCCATGTCATCGCGATGGCGCGCCGCGCCGGCTTCGACATCACGCTCGACGACTTCGACAAGGCGAGCCGCACCGTACCGGTGCTCGCCAACATCCGGCCGAGCGGCGACAAGTACCTGATGGAGGACTTCTACTACGCGGGCGGCATGCCGGGGCTCCTCGCGCGCCTGACCGGGCATCTCGACCTCGACGTGCCCACGGTCAACGGCCGGTCGCTGCGCGACAACATCGCGCACGCCCAGGTGCACGACGACGACGTCATTCGTCCGCTCGACAATCCCGTTTATGCCGAAGGCGCGCTGGCCGTGCTCACCGGCAACCTTGCGCCGAACGGCTGCGTGATCAAGCCGTCGGCGTGCGAGCCCCGGCTTCTTGCCCACACCGGTCCTGCGCTGGTCTTCGACGACTATCCGTCGATGAAGGCGGCCGTCGAGCGTGACGATCTCGACGTCACGCCCGATCACGTGCTGGTGCTGCGCAATGCGGGGCCGCTGGGTGGCCCGGGCATGCCCGAATGGGGCATGCTGCCGATCCCGAAGAAGCTCGTGCAACAGGGCGTGCGCGACATGCTGCGCATCTCGGACGCCCGGATGAGCGGCACGAGCTACGGCGGCTGCATCCTGCACGTGGCACCCGAGGCGTACATCGGCGGCCCGCTCGCGCTGCTGAAGACGGGCGACCTCGTCAGCGTCGACGTGCCGAAGCGCACGATCCGGATGGAAGTGAGCGACGACGAGCTGGCGCGACGCAAGGCCGCGTGGACGCCGCCGCCACCGCGTTACGAGCGTGGCTACGGCTGGATGTTCTCGCGCCACATCGAGCAGGCCGACCAGGGATGCGACTTCGATTTTCTCGAGACGCGGTTCGGCGCGCCCGTCGGCGAACCCGACATCTTCTGACGGTCGCGGGAAGTGGGACGACGCCCGCGACTTTCGCGCAATTCGAAGCCGAGCCGATTGTCGGCCTGGAGCGAACGATGGCATTGAGCAACGACACCCATGAGAAGCTTCGCAGCGTCAGCGTCGCGACGATCACGACGGCCCTCTTCAAGCGCGGCTTGCGCAATCAGTTCATCCAGGACGTGCATCCGCTCAATCCGGCGCTCGGCAACATGGTCGGCGAGGCATTCACGCTCCGTTACATCCCGGCGCGCGAAGACCTGAACCCGATCGGCGTGTTCAAGGATCGCGCGCATCCGCAGCGCAGGGCGATCGAGGAATGCCCGCCAGGTGCGGTCTTGGTGATCGACAGCCGCAAGGACGCGCGCGCGGCGTCGGCGGGTGCCATCCTCGTCGCGCGCCTGATGAAGCGCCGCTGCGCCGGCATCGTCACCGACGGCGGCTTCCGCGATTCGCCGGAAATCGCGAAGCTCGCGATCGCCGCCTATCACGAACGCCCCGCGTCACCGACGAACCTGACGCGCCACCAGGCGCTCGACGTCAACGTGCCGATCGGTTGCGGCGACGCGCCGGTGTTTCCCGGCGACGTGATCGTCGGCGATGCGGAAGGGGTCGTCGTGATTCCCGCGCACGTTGCCGACGAGATCGCCATCGAGGCCGTCGAGATGACGGCGTTCGAGGATTTCGTCACCGAGGAAGTGCTGAAGGGCCGCTCGATCCTCGGGCTGTATCCGGCCACCGATCCGCAGACCGAGCGCGATTTCGCCGCGTGGCGGAAGGCGGCCGGTCGCTGAGGGCACGGCGATCGCGAACTGGTCGCTGCGTCCGATCCTCGCCTCACCAGGTGCATGACTACGGGGCGATCCCGTACTGGCGCTCGACTGCGTTCGCGTACGCCTTGCGGCTTTGCGGCTTCACGAACAGCGTGACGACGTCGGGGCGTTCGGCGCGCACCTTCCGTTCGATGTCGAGCACGATGTTCTCGACGTCGCTCGCATTCACCGAATCGTCGAAATCGACGCTCAGCGCAGCGACGATCTGATCGGGCGCCATCTGCACGGTGATGACCCCGTTCGCGCTGTCGACACCCGGCTCGGTGCGGGCGATGCGCAGGATCGCCTCGCAAAGATCCCGGTCCGCGCGCTCACCGATCAACAGGCTCTTGCTCTCGCGGGCGAGCAGCATCGCCGTCAGCGCGAGCACGATGCCGATCAGGACCGACGCCACGCCGTCCATCACGGGCATGCCGAGGCTCGCCGAGGCGAACGTGCCGATCGCCGCGAGCACGATGCCGATCAGCGCCGCGCTGTCCTCGAACAGCACCATGAACGACGGCGGATCCTTGCTGCGGCGAAACGCCTCGATGTAGCCGAGCTCGCCCTTGGCCTCGCGAAACTGGCGCAGTGAAACCGCCCACGACCCGCCCTCGAACAGGAACGCGAGGCCGAGCACGACGTAGTTGACGACCGGGTCGGTCACCGTCTCGGGCTCGAGGATGTGGCCGATGCCTTCGAAGATCGACACGCCGGCGCCGAGGGCGAAGATCAGGACCGCGACGATGAAGCTCCAGAAATAGAGCTCGCGGCCGTAGCCCAGCGGGTGGCCGGGATCGGCGCGCTGGCTCGCCCGATGCATCCCGTAGAGGAGCAGCACCTCGTTCACCGTGTCGACGAGCGAGTGCACGGCCTCGGAGAGCATCGACGAGCTGCCGGTCCACGCCGCCGCGATGCCCTTGGTGACCGCGACCAGGAGGTTACCGATCAGTGCCGCGTAAACGACGACCTTCGACGACGGTTTGGCGGCCATGGCTTCGCACCGGTAGGGATGAGCGCGGTCCTGCGCCGGCGCGGGCGGCTTGCACCGGCACGCCGGCCGATGCTTGTGCGAGGCGCTACTTCGTGATGCGCGTCAGCGCCTGGTCCAGCGTGCGCACGGTGCGCTCGATATTGCCGAGCTTGTCGAGGCCGAAGAGGCCGATGCGAAACGTCCGGAAATCGTCGCCCTCGTCGCATTGCAATGCCACGCCCGCCGCCGTTTGCAGTCCCGCCTGTGCGAATTTCGCGCCCGACTGGATACCCGGATCGTCGGTGTAGCTCACGACGACCGTCGGCGCCTGGAAGCCCGGCGCCGCGACGCTTTGCATGCCGCGATCGACGACGACGCGACGCACGCGCTCGCCGAGTTCCTGCTGCGCGCGCCGCGCGTTGTCGAAACCGAACGCCGCGGTGTCCTGCATCGCCTGCGCGAGCTGGGCGATCGCGTCGGTGGGCATCGTGGCGTGATAGGCATGGCCACCCTGGTCGTAGGCTTCCATGATCGCAAGCCACTTCCGCAGGTCGGCGGCGAAACTGGTGCTCGTCGTGCCGTCGATCGCCGCCCGCGCGCGCTCGCCGAGCATCACGATGCCGAATCCCGACGCGCTGCTCCAGCCCTTCTGCGGCGCACTGACGAGAATGTCGACGCCGATGTCGCGCATGTCGACCCACAGCGCACCCGACGCGATGCAGTCGAGCACGAACAGCGCGCCGGCCCGCCGCGCGGCGCCGGCCAGATCGCGCAGATAGCCATCCGGCAGGATGATGCCCGACGCGGTCTCGACGTGCGGCGCGAACACCATGTCGGGACGCATCGCCTCGATCGCCGCGACCACCTCGCCGATCGGCGGCGGCGCGAACGGCGCCGTCGGCCCGCTCCCGATGCGCCGACCCTTCAGCACGCGCGCTTCCACCGGAATGCGGCCCATGTCGAAGATCTGCGACCAGCGGTAGCTGAACCAGCCGTTGCGGATCACGAGGCAGCGCTTGCCGGTCGCGTACTGGCGCGCGACGGCCTCCATGCCGAACGTGCCGCTGCCCGGCACGATCACCGCGGAGCGCGCCTTGTACACGTCGCGCAACGTGCGCGAGACGTCGGTCATCGCGCGCTGGAACGCGCGCGACATGTGGTTCAGCGTCCGATCGGAAAACACGACCGAATACTCGAGCAGACCGTCGGGGTCCACGTTGGGAAGCAGGCCAGGCACCATCGACTCCGGCGAGAAATGATTCGACAGCATACCCCGAGCGCGCAACCGCGCGCTCGCGGCTACGCGGTCGTGACCGCGGGACGCGGCGTGCGATCGGGATTGCGATTGCGCTCGAGCCAGCGGTCGACGAGCGCGACGACGCCGTCGACGGCCGCGAGGCGCATGCCATGTTGGGCGCCGGCCGTCTGCACGAGACGATCGACGCGCTCGATGTTGCGCGCGCCCGCGGCGAGCGCGCGGGCGGCCGACGAGGGCTTCGCGAGCCCGCGCGCGGCATCGGCGTATTTCTCGAAGGGCACGAGGTCGGCATCGGTGGCGCCAAGCGCCTTGCACACCTGCCCGACCCAGGCATACACGGCGCGCGACGCGTCGATGTCCGCGTGTACCGCATCGCGGATCGAGCGCATGGCGTCGGGCCTCACGCAACGATAGTTGCCGGTCAGCAGCATGCTCCATTTGGCGAGCGGCACGAACACCGAATCGTGCACCCGCAGCTTCACCGGCAGTTCGACCGGGCCGTGCGCCGTGTCGAGACGGCTGGCGTCGATGTCGGCCTCGAGGTCGCGCAGGATCGCCGTATGCGCGTCCGACGCGAAGCGCGCCGCCTTGAAGTTCGTCGGCAGGCTGACCTGCAGCACGTTGATCTTCTCGTCGGGCGGCCGGAACGCCTGCGGGTCGGGACTGCACAGCGTCACCAGCGCGGGATCGAACGCGTCCCACACCGAAGCGTCGGTGTAGCAAGTGCGCAAGGCGCGCACGTCGAGCGCCGGGATGCGCGCGAGGTAGGGCAGCGGTGGCATGTTCATGATCGACATGCACGGCACCTTCGAAAGCGCCACCGCCTGCAGCAGTTCGCGCACGCCCGGCGACGCGTATTGCGGTTCCTGCATCGCGAGTGCGACGAGGTCGTAACGCGACGGATCCACGCCGCCGGTCCCGCCGGCCGATGCGCGGCCCGACAGCCGGCGCGTGTCGATCTCGACCAGTTCCGCCGATCCGCGCACCGGCAGCCGGACGCGAAAGCCTTCGCGCTCGATCAGCTCGGCCTCGGCCGGCAGGCACACGAGGTGCACGTCGTGCCCGGCGAGCAACAGCTTCGCACCGAGCAGCGAGCCGTAGGATGCGCCCATGATCAGGACGTTGTACTTGCGTCGCATTGCGCTCTTCCTCCTTCGTGACGGTCACACGAGTCCGGTGACCGGAATGGCGGCGCCGTGGATCGCACGCGCCGCCGGGGACGCCAGGAACACGATTATGCGCGCGAGGTCGTCGGGCGCGACCCAGCGCGCGGGATCGGCGTCGGGCATCGCCTGGCGATTGGCCGGCGTGTCGATGATCGTCGGCAGCACGCAATTGACGTTGATGCCGTGTTCGCGCAGTTCGGCGGCCATCGCCTCGGTCAGCCGCACCACCACCGACTTGGACGCGCTGTAGGCGCCGATGTTCGCGGCGGCCTTCTGCGCGGCGAACGCCGCGACGTTGACGATCCTTCCGCCGCCACCGGCGAGCATCGCGGGCACGATGGCGCGCGCCATGTTCAGCACGGTGCGTGCATTGACGTCGAACAGGAACTGCCACGTCGCATCGGACGTGGCGTGCACCGTCTCGCCCATGCGGAACCCGCCCGCGATGTTGCACAGTACATCGATGCGGCCGAAGCGCGCGAGCGCCGCTTCGGCCACCGTGTTCGCGTCGTGCTGTACACAAAGATCGGCGGCGACGAACACGCGTTGCGCCGTTTCATTGCCGAAGCGCTGCGCAAGCGCCGCGCGCTCGACGTCGACCAGCACCAGGTCGGCGCCGCGCTCGGCGAACGCATTCGCCACCGCGTGGCCGAGATGACCCGCCGCACCGGTGACCACCACCGCCCGACCGCCAAACTCCATTCGCCGCCCCCTTTCCACGCAACGCCGTGGTGCGCCTGCGGCCGGGTCGGCAGCGCCGAGCGACGGCCACCTCCTCCCGCGGCGATAATTTTGCTATCGTCCACGGTTGACGCGCATCGCGCGCACTCCGCCGCCCGCCATGGACACGCAAGCACCGCTTCGCCGCCCGAACACGTTGGGCGTGCATTCGCTCGGTCGGTTCGCCGTCACGGTACCCGATATCGGCGTCGCCGAGCGGTTTTACCGGACGTTCGGTCTCGACGTGCAACGCGAAGGCAACCGCCTCGATCTCCGAGCGCCCGATCACCCGCATTGCTGGGCGAGCATCTTCGGCAACGGCCAGCCGAAGAAGCTGCAGTATCTCAGCTTCAGCGCGTACGACGACGATTTCGACGCGCTCGCGGAGCGCTTTCGTGCGGTCGGCGCCTGCGAGCCGCATCCGCTTTCGGACGGGCGCGGCGTGTGGACACGCGATGCCGACGGCACGCCGGTGCAACTCGTGGCCGGCGCGAAGGTATCGCCGTCGCGCAAGGCGCTCCCGACGCCACCCGCGCCGGTAGCCCACGGCAAGGGCGCCGCGCCGAACCGCAAGACAGCGGCGCCGGTGCGGCCGCGGCACCTGTCGCACGTGCTGCTGTTCACGCCCGACGTGTCGCGTCAGCTGGCGTTCTACAGCCACACGCTCGGCCTGCGCCTCACCGACCGGTCGGGCGACATCATCGCGTTTCTGCACGGGCCGCATGCAAGCGACCATCACATGATTGCGTTCGCGAAGTCGCACGCGCCCGGCTTGCATCATTCGAGCTGGGACGTCGGCAGCTTTCACGACGTGGGCCTCGGCGCCGAGCTCATGAAGGCGCAGGGCTACGCGAAGGGCTGGGGCGTGGGACGCCACGTGCTCGGGTCGAACTACTTCTACTACGTGCAGGACCCGTGGGGCAGCTGGGCCGAGTATTCGTTCGACATCGACTTCGTGCCGGCCGATGTCGACTGGCCGGCCGCCGACCATCCGCCGGAGGACTCGTTCTACATCTGGGGACCGTCGGTGCCCGACGACTTCGTCGTCAACCATGAATCGCCGGCGCCGGCCTGAACACCAAATCCCTATCCACGAGACGTGGCGTCGCCGGCAGGCGGCGTCAGCCATTCCCCGCACACGCGACAAGTGGCGCCGCCGCCAGGCAGCGCCGGCCACGACGACGACAAAGGGAGCCATCATGACGTTCGCAACACGCCTCGCGCGGCCGTTGGCCGTTGCCGCCTGCGCACTGCTTGTCACCGCCGGTGGCGCGCTCGCGCAGAACACCCCGCCGCCGATCCGGATCGGCAGCACGCTCGCGCTCACCGGGCCGCTCGCGGCGACGAGCCTCGTGCACAAGGTGGTCGGCGAGATCTACGTCGAGCAGTTGAACAAGCGCGGTGGACTCCTCGGCCGCCAGGTCGAATGGATCGTCAGGGACGATCAGTCGAAGCCCGATCTCGCGCGCACCCTCTACGAGCAGCTCGTCACGGCG
>Ga0157369_10011196_pt1 | contig 10194 bp, 10 predicted proteins | sample C25metaG_FD_113461 | JGI IMG/M metagenome (GOLD analysis project Ga0157369, IMG submission 113461) | Corn rhizosphere microbial communities from Kellogg Biological Station, Michigan, USA - C2-5 metaG | ecosystem: Host-associated > Plants > Roots > Rhizosphere > Soil | place: USA: Michigan...
GCCCACCACGTCATCCCCTGGCAACAACACCAAGAAACCCACATCGACAACGGCGTCCTCCTCTGCTGGTACCACCACCACACCATCGACACCAACGGGTGGACCATCCGCATGATCCACGGCCGACCCCAACTCAAAGCCCCACCCTGGATCGACCCCACCGGCACCTGGCGAACCGCCGGCACCCACCACGCCACCACACCCACCCCCAGCCGGTAGCCGGTAGCCGGTAGCCGGTAGCCGCAGGTAGCGTCAGCGGCACCAGCCGGTAGCCGCAGCTGAGAGTCTCGATTCCGAGAAGATCTACAGTCCCGGAATCCGGCTGGCGCCTAGGCTGAGCGCATGCCAGATTTCGCGAGTCATCTGCCACTCAGCAACCGGCCCAAGCAAGACGAGACCGGCGTCGGCACCCGCTGGAACGAGGAGATGGCGCTAACGCTCACGTCCCTCGCCGACCTGCTCGAGAAGCTCCCGCCCGACGAATGGGAGACGCCGAGCGAGTGCGAAGGCTGGCGGGTGCGCGATGCCGTAGGCCACATCGTCTGGCGCGTCGGCACGCCGAACCGGCAGCTGCTCTCCAGCGCTTTCTCCGCTTGGCGACGCAACGGCTTCCGCGTCGACCGCGCCATCGATGCCGAGAGCAAAGCCATCGCTCAGGCTGAGCCTGTCGAGCTCCTCGCCCGCCTGCGCGCCATCGCCGCCGATAAGGCGGCCGGGCGCGGCCGCACCGGTGTGAGCGAACTGACCGAGGTCGTCGTGCACGGCTTTGACATCACGCATCCGCTCGGGCTCACCCTGCCGGTCTCCCCCACGGCATCCGGCGCCGTCGCACTCCGGCAGGCCCTTCTCGCCCCGCTCAGGGTTCGCGCGGTGCTCCGCTGGCGGGCGCTCGTCGCAACGGATGCCGGTTGGCAGGTAGGCCGGGGCGCCCCGCTGCAGGGCACGGCCGAGGAGCACATCCTGTTCCTGTTCGGCCGCCAAGGACCAGCCGTGCACGAGCGGCCGGCGACTACTCCAGAATCCGCCTGACCCGCTCCACATCGTCGGCGATCTGCGCGATGAGCGGGTCGATTCCGGTGAACGCCGTCATCCCACGGATGCGCTCGACAAACGCCACATCGACCACATGGTCGTAGAGGTCGATGTCCTCGTCGAGCACATACGCCTCCACCTGCTTCTGCGGCACGCCCTCGAAGGTGGGATTGTTGCCAACCGAAATCGCGGCCGGGTACCGCACCCCGGCATCCGTCAACCAGCCGGCGTAAACGCCGTCAGCGGGAATGAGGCCTTGCGACTCGGGCGACAGGTTCGCGGTCGGATAGCCGAGTTCCCGCCCGCGTGCGGCGCCGTGCACGACCATGCCACGCACTTCCGGTTCATGGCCGAGCAGCCGGGTGGCCGCCTCAACATCGCCGTCGGCAAGCAGTTCACGGATCCACGTCGATGACACCCGCCGCTGCTGGTCAGGCATGACGTCATCGATGAGCCTGACGTCGAATCCGAAGCGACCGCCGAGTTCCTGCAGCAGCGCGACATCGCCGGCACCCCGGTGACCGAACCGAAAGTCCTGCCCGACGAGCACGAGGCGCGCGTGGAGGGCATCGACGAGGATCTGCTCCACGAAGTCCACGGGCGTAAGGGTTGCGAGGGCCTCGTCAAAACGCAGCACCACGGTGGCGTCGACCCCCGTGCCGGCCAGAAGGTCGATCTTCTGCTCCAGGCTCACCAGGGTGGGCGGGCATTTCTCCGGGGCGACGAGGGCCATCGGATGCCGGTCGAACGTCACGACGACGGTGGCGGCATCGTGCTGCCCGGCGAGCTCCTCCAGCGCGGCGATGACCGCACGGTGCCCGGCGTGTACTCCGTCGAACTTGCCGACCGTGACCGCAGAGACCGGCCAGTCCGCCGGGACGGCCTCGACCCCGTGGAAGACCCTCATGCGGCGTCCGCCGGCTGAGACTCTGCCCGCGGCTCAGCGTGCGTCACCGGCCGATGCGTGGCGAGCCACCACATGCCCAGCACGGGCAGCACCAAGGGGATGAACAGGTAGCCCATCCCGTAGGCCGACCACACCGTGGACTGCCGCCCGAACGGATCGATCGCGCCCTGGCCGAGCAGCGACGGCCACAGCACGCTCACGGTTCCGATGATCAGCACCCCGGCCAGCTCGAACGAGATGGTGGCCCAGGCGACCCGGTACCAGGCGCGACTGCGGAACACGAGCGCGACCGTGGCCACGATGTAGACCACGGCGGACAACGCCGAGAGCAGGTAGGCGACCGGCGCCTCATGGAACCGCTCGATGAGTTGGGTGGCGCTGCGGCCGGTTGCTGCGAGAGCGAGGATGCCGTAGACGACGATAAGGAGACGGCCGACACCCGTCACTCGCCGGGACGGTTCAGCTGCAGGGTTCAGTTCACTCATCGCCCTGCAATTATCGCAGCTTCCGCGCGGCTCACTGTTCCGCGGCCGCCGCGGGCGTCAGGCGCCCTGAAAGACCCAGATCGCGAGCATCCGGTAGAGCATGACGGCGACAGACAGGCAGACGACCCCGAGGATGACGGTGCTCCAGCGGGTGCGTTCGACCAGTCCCCAGAAACCCGCCGCAGCCGGCAGCAGCAGGGCGCTGATCAGGTAGACGTAGAACTCGACGAGGCTGCCGCTGGCCCGGTTGCCGGTCAGCGGAGCGACGATCGCAACGAACAACTGCACGATCAGCAGCAACTCGACGAGGGCCGTGGCGCCCATCGTGAGGTCGGTGGGCTTGCGGCCGGCCAGGCCGAGCGCCACACACAGGGCGCCGCCGGCCGCGGCAATGCCGATCTGCACCCAGGCGAACCACTCGATCATGATCCGCCACCCCTCGCGGGTACGGGAGCGTCAGCCGGGGAGTCGCCCGGGAAATTGACGAGCGTTCGCGCCTCGCTTCCACGGTATTCGACGAGGCCCACGAGGCGGTGGCCTCGGGCGATGGCTGCAACCGGCCCAGCCGGCACCGCTACCGGCTGCTGACCGTCATACACCCGAATGCGCTTACCGTGCCCGAGGTCGACCGCCTGCTCATCGGTCAAGTCGAGCCGCGGAAAGAGACGGGCCGCGGCATCCGCTGGGCTGATGAGTCGGGCGGCGACGTCGAGCTCGTCGAGGCTGCATGCGTCGACCACGTCGAACGGCCCGACCCGGGTGCGCCGGAGCCTCGTCAGATGGCCGCCGACGCCGAGCGCCGCGCCCAGGTCGCGGGCCAGCGCACGGATGTAGGTGCCCGAGGAGCACTCCACCCGCACGTCGAGGTCGAGGAAGCCGCCGGTCTGCGACTGGCCGACGAGGGCGAAGGTGCTCACGGTCACCGGGCGTGCCGCCAGCTGCACGTCTTCGCCGGCGCGCACCCGGGCGTAGGCGCGCTTGCCGTCGACCTTGATGGCGCTCACGGCGCTCGGCTGCTGCTCGATGTCTCCGGTGAGGGCGTCCATCGCCGCTGCGAGCTGCTCCGGGGTGATGGCGGCAACGGATGTCGGGTCGGCGCGTTCCCGCTCGTCGCCCTGGGCGTCATCCGTCGTGGTCGACACCCCGAGCCGGATCGTGGCCTCGTACTCCTTGCCGAGCCCCACGATGTAGGTGAGCAGCCGGGTGGAACTGCCGACACCGAGAATGAGCAGGCCGGTGGCCATCGGGTCGAGTGTTCCCGCGTGGCCGACCTTGCGCGTGCCGGCGAGCCGACGGGTGCGGGCGACGGCGTCGTGGCTGGTCCAGTCCGGCGCCTTGTCGATGAGAAGAAGGCCGGTGGTCACTCTCAGAGGGTACCAGCGCCAGCCGGGCGGGGCCGGGCAGCACGGCGGGGCCGGGCAGCACCAGCAGGAGCCATAAGATGTGACGCGTGCGAATCGCGATCATCGGTGCCGGCGCCTTGGGCGGCACCTTCGCCGCCCGGCTGGCCGCGGTCGGGCACGACGTGACGGTGACCGCCCGTGGTGCGGGACTGGCGGCGATCCAGGCCGACGGCATCCGTTTGACCGGTGGTTTCGGCGAGACGCACGCCCACCCGGTGGCTGTCGAGCGCCTGGCCGAGCGCCCCGATCTCGTGCTGGTGTGCACCAAAGCACAGGATGCCGAGGCTGCGATCAGCGCGAACGCCCGGGTCATCGACGGCTCGCCCGTGATCGTTGTGCAGAACGGCCTCGCCGGTGTCGACACGGCGCGCCGGCTGCTTCCCGCCTCCGACTGCTTCGGGGCGCTCACGATCATCGCCGCGAACTACACGCGCCCGGGCCTCGTCACGGTGACGACACCCGCGCCCACCTACCTGGGGCGCGGCGACGGCCCGGCTGACGAGGCCACGCAGCGTTGGCAACGCGTTCTCGACCCGGCCGTGCCGGCAGTCGTGATTGACAACTTCGTGGGCGCCCAGTGGACGAAGCTCGTCGTCAACATGCTCAACGCGCTGCCTGCGATCACGGGGCTGAGCGTGCAGGAGGTCGTCGGCGACCCGGGCCTCCGCCGCGTCATGACCGCCAGCATGCGAGAGACGGTTCGGGTGGGGATGGCGCGCGGCGTGCGCTTCGGTTCGCTGCAGAAACTCGGCAACCGGCGATTGCGGGCCTTCTCGCGTTTGCCGCTCTGGGCGGGGCAGGTGCTGCCGCTCATGATGCGGGCGCGCATGGGAAGCGTACCCAACCTCGGGTCAACGCTGCAGAGCATCCGTCGCGGCCAGCCCACCGAAGTGGACTTCTTGAACGGCGCGGTCGTGCGCGAGGCGGCCGCTGCCGGGGTGCCGGTGCCGGTGAATGCGCAGCTGACCGCGCTGGTGCATGAGGTGGAGCGGGCGGGCGCGCCGCTACCGGTCGCCGAGGTGCTGCGGCGGTTCGACCGATCCCCGGCGTGACCGAGCCTCAGCAGCTGTCGGCGAAGCTGCGGGCGGGATGGTCGGCATCCCGCGTGTCGACCACGGCGCCGGCCAGCTCCCGCGGGTTCGACTCGGAACGGTACAGCGCGTAGGCCGCGGCGAGTGCGCCACCCTCGGGAACCGCCACCTCATCGCCCTGGCCTTCGAGCAGCAGGGTGTAGGCCCAGAGGTTGCGAAGCTCCGGCCGGTGAAGGAACTCGCCGTCGACGATCAGGGAGGCGTCCGGGGGCGCAGTCGTCCAGGTGGGCTCGATCCAGCTGCGGCTGTCAGGATCGAACTGGCGCGTGACAAAGCCGGCGCTGCCGCCCATGCGGAACGGGTCGAGGAGCACCCGCCGCAGCACCTCGTAGTCGTCGCGCCGGTGGTAGATCTCCTCGCCCGTCTCCCGGCCGAACTGCTCCTGGTTGTCTTTCGAGCGCTGGAAGTACCGCATCGATGCGCGATACACCGGCTGCCCCGCTTCTTCGAACACCGCGGCCAGGTCGTCGGCGAACGCCTCACGCACGGCGCGCACCGCGCCTTCCACTGCGATGAGAGACCGCCCTCGGCCATAGTTGTGCAGGATCTCACCGCGAATCGCGCGGAGGAACTCAATGCGGGGCGTGGACACGAGCTTCATGAATCGAGCCTAAGTTAGACGGGATGAACCCGACAGCCCCCGCCGCCGCAGCGGGCATTGCTCCCGCCGTGAACGCGTGGTTCCGGGCGAACGCCCGTGACCTGCCCTGGCGGCGGGAGGGGTTCGGCGCGTGGGGCGTGCTCGTCAGCGAATTCATGCTGCAGCAGACTCCCGTCGCACGGGTGGTGCCGCGCCTTGAGGAGTGGCTCTCGCGCTGGCCGACCCCCGCAGCACTCGCTGCGGAGCCCGCCAGCGAAGCGGTGCGCGCGTGGGCCACCCTCGGCTACCCGCGGCGGGCCCTCTGGCTGCACGCCGCGGCGACCGAGATCGTGAGCCGGCACGGGGGCACGGTGCCGGGCGACGTCGACGCCCTGCTCGCGCTCACCGGCATCGGCGACTACACCGCGCGGGCGGTCGCGGCTTTCGCATACGGCCACAGGCATCCGGTCGTCGACACGAACACACGGCGGGTGATCGCGCGTGCCGTCGACGGGCAGGCGGAGGCCGCTCCCCCGGCGCGCCGTGACCTCGTCGCCATGGAGGCACTGCTCCCCGGCGACGACACGGAGGCTGCGGTCTTCAACGCAGGCGTCATGGAGCTCGGTGCCATCATCTGCACCGCACGGTCGCCCTTCTGCGACGGATGCCCGATCCGCGACCTGTGCGCATGGCGCGCCGCCGGCTACCCGGCCTACGAGGGCCGGCGGAGGCCCGTGCAGAAGAAGTACGAGGGCAGCGTGCGCCAGGTGCGCGGCGTGATCCTGGCCGCCCTGCGAGCGGCCGAACACCCGGTGACCGAGGCGGCTGTCGCTGAGTTGTGGCCTGACCCTTCGCTCCGGGACCAAGCCCTGGCCGGGCTCATCGCCGATGGCCTGGCGGTGCCGGTGGGCGCCGGCGCCTACGCGCTGCCCGGCTGAGCGCTGCCCCAACGCCGAAAGCGCCCGTTCCGGTCGAGGCATACCGGCGCGCCGGGCGGGCTCGACCGGAACGGGCGGTGTCGACGGCCTCAGCGGCGTTCGGACCCGCCCAGGTCGTCCTCATCCTCGTCGAGGTCGTCCTCGTCCTCGTCGAGGTCGTCCTCGTCCTCGTCGTACACCCGCGGCTTCACGTAGGGGTCCTCGTCGCCGGCGTACTGGGCGGTGCGCGCCAGCTGGCCGACCTCGTCGTCGCGTTCCCGGGCCTCCCGCAGGAGGTCGTCGATCACACGCGCGTTCTCGGGGATGGCGTCGGCGATGAACTCGAGTGACGGGGTGAGGCGGGCCGTGATGTTCCTGCCCACCTCGCTCCGCATCATCCCCGTTGCCGCCTTGAGTGCCGCGGCACTGTCGGCGCGCTCCTCATCGGTGCCGTAGACGGTGTAGAAGATCGACGCATGCTGCAAATCGCCCGTCACCTGCACATCCGTGATGGTCACGAAGCCGAGCCGCGGGTCGCGGATGCCGCGCTCGAGACGCTTGGCGACGATGACCTTGATGCGGTCCGCCATCTTTCTGGCGCGTGCCGGGTCTGCCATGACTCTCTCCTCTTCTTGCGCGGCCCCGCCAGTGGCGGCGCCGGAAATAAAAATTTATTTCGCGGAGCAACAGGCCGACAACGTACGTGTCTTCCCAACGCGGGCTATCGCGAAAACTGGAGGTCGGACCGGGTATCCGGCTAAGGCGCCTCGGGGTAGGGGTCCCCGCTCGCGCCGTGCCCGATGCCCGGTCCGACCGACCGGCCGCAGAACTAGCCTCGCGGCTTCTCCTTCATTTCGATCGTCTCGATCTCGTCGCCGACCTGGATGTCGTTGAACTTGCCGAGGCCGATACCGGCCTCGAAGTCCGTGCGCACCTCGGTGACGTCATCCTTGAACCGACGCAGCGACTCGATGGTGAGGTTGTCGCCGACCACGACGCCATCGCGGATGACCCGCGCCTTGGCGTTCCTGGTGATCGTTCCCGACCGCACCACGACACCGGCGATGTTGCCGAACTTCGAGGAACGGAACACCTCGCGGATCTCGGCGATACCGCTCTGCACCTCTTCGAACTCGGGCTTGAGCATTCCGGTGAGGGAGTTCTCGATGTCCTCGAGTGCCGAGTAGATGACCGAGTAGAAGCGGATGTCGACGCCTTCGCGCGCTGCCCGCTCCCGGGCCTTCGTGTCGGGCCGAACATTGAAGCCGATGATGATGGCGTTGTCGACGGTCGCGAGGTTGACGTCGCTCTCCGTGACCGCACCCACACCACGGTGGATGATGCGCAGCTGAACCGACTCGTCGACATCGATCTTGAGCAGCGACTCCTCGAGCGCCTCGACGGCACCGGAGACGTCACCCTTGATGATGAGGTTGAGCGACTCGACCTTGCCCTCTTCCAGAGCACGGGTGAAGTCCTCGAGGCTGATGCGCTTGCGGGCCTTGGCCAGCAGGGCGTTGCGCTCGGCGGCTTCGCGCTTCTCGGCGATCTGGCGGGCGGTGCGGTCCTCCTCGGTGACGAGGAAGGTGTCACCGGCGCGGGGGACGCTGGAGAGACCCTGCACCTGCACGGGGCGGGACGGGACGGCCTCGGTCACGGCTTCGCCGTTCTCGTCGGTCATCGCACGCACGCGGCCGTATGCGGTGCCGGCGACGATGGCGTCGCCGACGCGCAGCGTTCCGGACTGGATCAGCACGGTGGCCACGGCGCCGCGGCCCTTGTCGAGCTTGGCCTCGATGGCCACGCCGCGTGCGTCCTTGTTGGGGTTCGCACGGAGGTCGAGGCCCGCGTCGGCGGTGAGCAGCACGGCGTCGAGGAGGTCCTGGATGCCGATGTTGTTGAGGGCCGACACGTCGACGAACATGACGTCGCCGCCATACTCCTCGGCGACGAGGCCGAACTCGGTGAGCTGCTGGCGCACCTTCGCCGGGTTCGCGCCGGGCTTGTCGATCTTGTTGACCGCCACCACGATCGGCACGTTCGCCGCCTGGGCGTGGTTCAGGGCCTCAACGGTCTGCGGCATGATGCCGTCATCCGCTGCGACAACGAGGATCGCGATGTCGGTCACCTGCGCACCACGGGCACGCATGGCGGTGAACGCCTCGTGGCCCGGGGTGTCGATGAAGGTGATCGGGCGGTCGACGCCCTCGTGCTCCGCGACGACCTGGTAGGCGCCGATGTGCTGGGTGATGCCGCCGGCCTCACCCGCGACGACGTTCGCGTTGCGAATGGCGTCGAGCAGGCGGGTCTTACCGTGGTCGACGTGGCCCATGACGGTGACCACGGGGGGCCGCGCCTGCAGCTCTTCGTCGGTCTCCTCGCCGAGCTCCTCGTCGAGGTCGATGTCGAACCCGAGCAGCAGCTCGCGGTCCTCGTCCTCCGGCGACACCATCTGGATCTTGTAGCCGAGCTCCTCGCCAAGAATGGCGAACGTGGCCTCGTCGAGCGATTCGGTCGCCGTCGCCATCTCACCGAGGTGGAACAGCACAGTGACCAGGTTGCCGGGGCTCGCGTCGATCTTGTCGGCGAAGTCGGTGATGGATGCGCCGCGACGCAGGCGGATGACCGTGTCACCGTTGCCGCGGGGTACGCTCACGCCACCCAGCGACGGGGCTTCGCGCAGCTCGAATTCCTGCCTCTTGGTGCGCTTCGACTTGCGCGCCTTGCTCTTTCCGCCGCCGCGGCCGAACGCACCGGCGGTTCCACCACCGGGTCCGCGGCCGCGACCGCCGCCACCGGCCGGACGCGGGGCGCCGAAACCGGGGGTACCCGCCGGGGCACCGGGGCGGTAGCTGGGACGAGCGCCGCCACCCTGGGCAGCGCCACCGGGACGCTGGAAGCCCGGGCGCTGGCCGAAGCCGGCGGGACGCTGGCCCTGACCGGGTCCACCGGGGCGGGGAGCACCGGGACGGGGTGCCGCGGGACGCGGGATGTTGCCGGGACTGGGGCGCTGGCCCATGCCCTGCGCGCTGGCGAACGGGTTGTTGCCGGGGCGCGGAGCGGAGGGACGGCCCATGCCCTGGTTGCTGGCGAACGGGTTGTTACCGGGCCGGGCAGCCGGGCGCGGAATGCTTCCGCCGGGTTTCGGGGCCGCGGCGCGCTTTGCAACGTCGGGCGAACCCTTGTCGGATGCCGCGGCATCCGTTGACGCGTCGGCCGCCGGTGTCGCGGCGGCCTTCTCGGCGGCGGCCTTCTCAGCTGCTGCCTTCTCGGCGGCCGCTGCCTTCTCGGCCGCCTGGGCCTGGCGCTGGGCGACGGTGAGGGGCGCGGAGGGGACCGGTGCCGCGTCGGCGGGCTTCTCAGCGGGGGCCGCGGGAGCCGGCTTCGCCGGTCCCGGACGAGCGCCGGGCTTGGCGGTCGGAGCGGCTTTCGTAGCCGCCGCAGGTGCTGCGGCAGCGGGCGCGTCGGCCTGCAGGGCGGCACGCAGCCGCCGGGCGACGGGGGGTTCAACGCTGGAGGACGGTCCCTTGACGAACTCGCCCATTTCCTTCAGTTTCGCAAGGGCGACCTTGCTGTCGACACCGAGTTCGCTTGCGATCTCGTGTACGCGTGGTTTTGCAGCCACAATTCTCCTGTTCCGGGCCTGCACCCGGAACGGGGCAGACCGTTAGTAACGGACGGGTCTCATTTCGAGCCGCTCATTAGTTATCCATTAGCCAATTCAGCCTGTTCTCTAGTTGGGTCGTGTCCGGCTGGCCGGTCACACGAAGGGCGCGCCC
>Ga0157369_10011197_pt1 | contig 10194 bp, 8 predicted proteins | sample C25metaG_FD_113461 | JGI IMG/M metagenome (GOLD analysis project Ga0157369, IMG submission 113461) | Corn rhizosphere microbial communities from Kellogg Biological Station, Michigan, USA - C2-5 metaG | ecosystem: Host-associated > Plants > Roots > Rhizosphere > Soil | place: USA: Michigan...
CGCCGACCGGTGGCCGCAAACCTCGCCGTGCCGAAGACGTGCTGCTCGATCTCGACGAGATGTCCGCGACCGACCTGCTCGACCTGAGCGTCATCGCTCGGGTCTGCGGGTTCGGCTCCGGGGCCGACGTCGTCGACCAAGCGGTGTCGCCCCGCGGCTACCGGTTGCTCGCACGTGTGCCGCGATTGCCGGGCGCCGTGGTCGATCGGCTGGTCGAGCACTTCGGCTCGCTGCAGAAGTTGCTGACCGCGGGCATCGACGACCTGCAGACCGTCGAAGGCGTTGGCGAGACCCGCGCGCGGTCGGTGCGCGAAGGGTTGTCCCGGCTGGCCGAGTCGTCGATCCTCGAACGTTACGTCTGACCGGCGAGCAGGCTTTGCTGCCAGCCGGCTGCGGTCGTGTCGAGCAGCGACTGCAGGTTCACCAGCAACACCGGCCGCCCGCCGTACGTGCGAACGCCGACGACGTACGCCGGCAACGCCTTGGGGGCGGTGTCGGCGTCGGGGAGTTCGTCGGGATGCAGCACCGCGCTCACTTCGTCGACCGCGACACCGACCAGGTCGGGGCCGGTCTCGATGACCAGGACGTCGCCGCTGCTGTCGGGCGCACCCGGCGCACGAACATCGAGAACGGGCAGCGGCAGGCCGCGCAACACGATCACGCCGGCCAGCGGCGGCGTCATGCCGGGCAATTGCTCTAGCCCTTGGAGCCGCACGATTTCCCGCACCTCGTCGAGCTTCGTCGCGAACGTGCGCTCACCGAGCCGGAATAGCACGAACCCCACGCTCACGACCCGCCTCCTCGGTGTGCCATTTCGATTCGCAGGGCGAGCTTGACACAGGTCGCGGCGAGCTCGGCCACCGAGCGGCCGCCGAGCTCGGGAGCGACGGCGTCGAGCGGCCGGCCGCCGAGCGTCGCCGCGGCCGCGCGATAACTGCGGGCCGCCGCGATCGGCTCGTGGCAACGTTCCAGCGCGCCGCCGAGCAAGAAATGCGCGAACCCGTCCTGCGGATCGAGGTAGACCGCTTTGCGGAGGACGACGAGCGCCTCGCCGTCGCGGCCGAGATTGCTCAGCGCCAGCCCGTGCAGGTAGTGCGCCTCGGCCCGCAGCGGCTGGGCGATCCCGCACTCGGCGGCGAGGTCGGCCGCTTCGCCGTACCGGCCGGCAGCGACCGCGGCGCGGACAGCAACGAGCGGATCCGGCGCCGGCGCGCTCGGCGCGGCGGTTGCCTGCCGTGGCGCGGACCGAGCGGGTGTCGTACGGCTCGGAACGACGGGCGGCGGCCGCAGCCGTGCCGGTGGTGCTGCAACGTCGGCGTCGCGGCGCTGCTCGCGCCGATCGTCCGGCCCGCGGCGGCGGTCGGCTTTGGTCGGCCGCAATTCGTCTTCGGTTCGCCGGTCCGGCAGCACCCGGCGGCGTTCGCCGCCTTCGGCTTGCCGCCGGTACACGAACGCGTCGCCGAGCGACATCAACGAGAATGCGTCGGTCACCTGCCACAACGTCTCGGCATGCCCCAGGAACAGGTAGCCGCCGTCGCGCAAGCATCCGTGCAACCGTTGCATCAACGCCTTCGTCGTGTCGCGGTCGAAGTAGATCGTGACGTTGCGGCAGAAGACGAGGTCGACCTCGCCCGGCTCATACGGCGGCGGCTCGGTGACGAGATTGTGATGGCGAAACTCCACCAGCTCGCGAATCTCGTCGCGCACCTGCCACGCGCCGGCGTTGGTGTCGAGCGCGAAGAACCGGTGCAGGTCAATGGGATCGGTCATCACGAACGAGCGCTCGGCGTAACGACCCGTCCGCGCCGCGGCCAACGCGCGGTTGGAAACGTCGGTGGCGAGGATCTTCACGTCCCAACCCGCGGCGGCCGGCAACAGCTCGCGAATCAGCATCGCGATCGTGTACGGCTCCTCGCCGGTCGAGCAGCCGGCGCTCCAGATCCGCAGCCGCTTGGTGGAGTTGGCGAGCCGGAGCAACTCCGGCAGCACGTACTTGCGCAGCGCGCGGATCTGCGGCGGGTTGCGGAAGAAGTGCGTCTCCGGAATCGTCACCTCGTCGAGCAGCGACTGCCGTTCCTTGCTGTCGTCGCGGACCAGCGTGAGATAGGCCAGCACGTCGTCGCAGCCGGCGGCGCGCATTCGCTCGGCAACGGAGTAGGACAGCGACTCGCGGCGCGAGTCATCGAACGCGAGCCCGGCGGCGGCGTGCAGCAACGCGGCCAGCGCGTTGAACTCGGCAGTGCTCAGCACCACGCGGTTCATGCCGGCTCACCGCCTGCGCCGGTCAGTTGGCGCAATGCCGCGCCGATCTCGGCGAGCGGGAGTTGCCGGTCAGCCGCGCCGATCGTCATCGCGGCGGCCGGCATGCCGTAGACCGCTGACGTCTCTTCGTCTTGCGCGATGGTGAACGCGCCGCGGTCGCGCATCCGTTTGAGTCCAGCCGCGCCATCGCGGCCCATGCCGGTCAGCAGCAGGCCGATCGCGTCGGCGCCGACGGCGTCGGCGATTGAGCCGAAGGTCACGTCGATGCCGGGCACGTGATACTGCGAGCGCGGCGGCTCTTGCGTCGTCACCCGAAGCTGGTCGTGCACCACGAGGTTGAGCCCGCTCGGCGCGATCGTGACGGTGCCGGGCAGCAGCCGCTTGCCGCTGCTGCCGACCGCGACCGGCAGCGGGCACAGCCCGTCGAGCCAATGCGCGAGGCCTTCCATGAACCCGTCGGCCATGTGCTGCACGACGACGACCGCGGGCTCGAGATCAGCGGGCAGTTCCGACAGCAACGTCGCCAATGCTTGCGGGCCGCCGGTCGAGGCGCCGACGGCGATGACTTTGACCCGGCGGGCCGTGAGCGCCGGGCCGGCGAGCGGCGGCGCGACAGCCGGCTGCCGTACGTCAGCCGCTCCGATCGGATCCGTCGGGCGGCGCAGTCGATGCGTCGACAGCCGCGCGCCCGCGCCGCCGAGCTTCGCGCGCGGGTGCGTGATGACTTTGACCCGGCCGACGAGACGCAGCCGACGGCGCAAGCCTTCGGCGTACTGCTCGAGGTTCGCCGGGCCGCCGTCGGGCGCTCCGGGTTTTGCCATGACGTCGACGGCGCCGGCGGCGAGCGCGGCCGCCGCGTTGTCGCGATCGTCGCCGTCGACGAACGACGAGTAGACGAGGATCGGCGTCGGCCGGAGCGCCATGATCCGCTCGATCGCCTCGATGCCGTTCATCACCGGCAGGTGCAGATCCATGAGCACGACCTGCGGGCGGAGTCGCTCGACGAGGGCGATGGCGTCACCGCCGGTGCGGGCCTCGCCGACGAGGGCAAGGCCGGGATCGCCTTCGATGGCCATCCGGACGAAGCGCCGTTGCACCGACGAGTCGTCGACGACCACCACCGACACCGGCGCGTTCGGCTCCGCGGTCGGCGGCGGCAACGCCACGGTCACGGTTCTCCTCACCAGGGCACCCCGAGCTGGCCCGCCTTCCGTACATGTCGTCGCGATCCGCTGGGTGCTTGAGCACTGATCGGGCCGCGGAGGGGCGGTCTGTCCCGATTTAGCCGGTCAGGTGGAACACCGCGACCGCAGACCGTACGCCGTCGACTGTCACATGCAGCTGATATGTGCCCGGCCCGGCCGCCGCCCCCGGGGTGGCGCAGCCCGCGACCGAGCGATGCCGGTCCCAGATCCGACCAGTCTTGATCGGGTGGCCGGGCCGCAGCGTGAACGACGCCCGGGCGCCGGCGCCGCAGCCGGCGGTCGTGTAGACGGTGTCCGAGCCGGACACGATCTCCCAGCTGATCGCGCTCACCGGCAGCTCGCACGGCGCGGAGCCATTGGTCCGAATAGTGGCGGTCAGGTGCGGCAGCACGCCGGCCGGGTACGTCGTCGCGTCGGTGCCGGCGCCGACGGTCAGCCGGTCTCTAGTGCAGGCCGACAGCGTCGTCGGCGACGAGTTCGGCGTCGGGCTTCCGCTTGGCGTAGTCGTCGGTTGGCCGGCGGTCGGACGCCCGTTGCCGCCGCCACATCCGTAGGCGACCAGCAGCACGAGCACCAGGACGATCGCGAGCAGCAGCACCGCGCGCCGGGTCCAGTAGACCCGCGGCTCGTACGGGCCCACCGGGTGCAACACCGCGCGCCCGTCCATGCGGGCAGCCTACGATTTGCCCGCCATGACCGATGACTTCGCCGGCGCTGTCGTCGAGTGGTACGCCGGCGCCAAGCGATCGCTGCCGTGGCGCGAGCCGGGTTGCAGCGCATGGGGCGTCCTCGTCAGTGAGTTCATGTTGCAACAGACGCCGGTCGCGCGCGTGTTGCCCGCATGGACCGGGTGGATGCAGCGGTGGCCGACGCCGAGCGCGCTCGCGGCCGAGCCCGCGGGCGACGCCATCCGCGCGTGGGGCCGGCTTGGCTACCCGCGCCGCGCGCTGCGCTTGCACGCGGCCGCGGTCGCGATCCGCGACGCACACGGCGGCGAGGCGCCGCTCGACCCGGCGGTGTTACGCACGTTGCCGGGTGTCGGCGACTACACCGCCGCGGCGGTGGCCGCGTTCGCCGGCGGCGCGCGCGTCGCGGTCCTCGACACGAACGTCCGCCGCGTGTACGCCCGGGTGTTCGACGGCGCCGCCGACGCGGGCCCCGGATCGCCGACAGTGGCCGAACGCTCGGCCGCGTCCGCCCGGATTCCGGATCCACCAGGCGACTACTCGGTCGCGGTCATGGAGCTCGGCGCGCTCGTCTGCACGGCGCGGTCGCCGCGCTGCGACGCCTGCCCGGTCGCCGGCGCCTGCGCGTGGCTTGCGGCCGGGCGGCCGGAGGCCGACCGGCCCCGTCGTACCCAGCTCTACGCCGGCACCGACCGCGAAGTCCGCGGCCGGCTGCTCGCCGTGCTCCGCGCCTGCCCAGGCCACGTCGCCGCGGCCGAGCTCGACCTCGCGTGGCCGGACGCCATCCAACGACACCGCGCCCTCGCCGGGCTGGTCGCGGACGGGCTCGTCGAGCACGCCGGCGCCGACTCTTACCGGCTCCCGGGCTAAAGAAGTACTTGCAACTTCAGTTATAGGTTTGCTACAACAATATTGGCAGTATCGCCCAACGACCACGAGGAGGTGCCTTCGATGCTGCTGGAACGTTTCGACCCCTTCCTGGCCGAGTTTGATCGCCTCGCCAACCGCGCGCTCGGCGCTGACGCCGCCGGCATGCCGATGGACGTCGTCCGTCACGGCGACGAGCTCGTCGTCCGGTTCGACCTGCCCGGCGTCGCGAGCGATAAGATCTCCGTGACGGTCGAGAACCACACCCTCACGGTCACCGCCGAGCGGCACACGTCGTACGGCGACGACGAGCAGGTCCTCGTTCAGGAGCGGTTCGACGGCACGATCACCCGCCGGCTGCGGGTGCCCGACTGGGTCGACGGCGACCGCGTGTCGGCCGACTACGTCGACGGCGTTCTCGGCATCCGGCTGCCGCTCGCCGAACAGGCGAAGCCGCGCCGGATCGAGATTCGCACCGGCGCGACCCAGGCGGAGATCACGACCTGACATGTCCCCTGCGTCGTTCCCCGACGAGAGCCGGCCGCTCTACACCGTTGGCCAGGTCGCCGATCTCGTCGGCGTCCAGCAGGCCTTTCTGCGCCGGCTCGACCAGCACGACGTCGTCTCACCGGCCCGATCGAGCGGCCAGCAGCGGCGCTACAGCCATCACGACGTCGGCCGGGTCGAGGCCGCACTCGGCCTGATCAACGAGGGCCTGACTCTCGCCGGGGTACGGCGCGTCTTCGAGCTGCAGGCCGAAGTCGACGCGCTCAAAGCGGAGATCGCGCACCTGAAGAGCGCCCGCGACTCGAAGCGCTGACTGCCCATTTTCGGCGCGTCCCCCGCGTTGCCAACCGCGCGCTCCGGCGTACTTCTCTACGACGGCGCGACGGATGACAGGGGATCGTGTGATGCGCGGGCACCGGTGGGCGCGAGGCGCGGTCGCGGTCGGCGCCGGGGCCGCCCTGGTCATCGGCACGCCCGCCGGCGGCTATCCCCGGCCCGGGCATGTCGAGCGGGTGTCGCTCGCGAGCAACGGGCACGAAGCCAACGGCCAGTCCGGTTATGACCCGACGCCCACCGGCACCGCGTACGGCGTCGTGATGACGCCGGACGCCCGCTACATCGCCTTCGTCAGCAACGCGAGCAATCTCGTGCCCGGCGCCTCGGGCTCGCACGACGAGGTGTACGTGCGCGACCTTCACACCGGACGAACCCGGATCGCCTCGATCGCCAACGACGGATCGTTCGGAGTCGGCGCGCCGAAGACAGCCGGCGCACCGGTCGACTGCGCGGGCGCGAGCTACCCGGCGATCAGCGCCGACGGCCGGTACGTCGCCTTCAGCAGCTGTTACGTCAACCTCGTCGGCGCCGGTCACGACCTGAACAACGCCGAGGACATCTTCGTCCACGACATGCGCAGCGGGACGACGCGGATGGTGTCGGTGTCGACCGCCGGCAAGCAACAGCACGGCGACGCGTGGCAGACGTCGATGAGCGCCGACGGCCGGTACATCGCGTTCTCCAGCGACGACGCGGCGACGCTCGACGGCCCGGCGTGCCAGAACGCGCTGGCCCAAGTCGACGCGGTGGCCCCGCTCGGCTTGGCGGACCTGTTGCAGTGCGACTTCCAGGTCTACGTGCACGACATGAAGACGGGGCGGACCTGGCGCGCGTCCGCGACCAAGAGCGGGGCGCCTGGCGACAGTTCGAGCTACGCCCCGTCGATCAGCCCGGACGGGCGCTACGTCGCGTTCACGTCCAACGCCACCAATCTCGCGCCGAACGACACGAACCGCTGCCTGCCGACATCGGTGGCGTCCTGTCCCGACGTGTACCTGCACGATGTGCGGACCGGCGCAAACGAGCTGATCTCGGTCGCGCTCGACGGGCAGGCGCCGTCCGGACCGGGCACTGGCGGACCGGCCACCGGCATGTCCGGCGGTGGCGAGAGCGGCGCCGCCTTCTACCCGACCACGATCTCGGCGGACGATCGGTACGTCGTGTTCGGCTCGAACGCCGACAACCTCGTTCCCTCGACGCCATTCGGCCTGCACGGCGGCATCTACGTCCGCGACCGGCTGACGGCGCGGACCGAACGGGTGTCCGTCGACAGCACCGGCCAGCCGCTGGCCAGCGGCGGGTTCGCGACGTACGCCGGCATCAGCGCGAACGGCCGCGACATCGTCATCGCCAACTCCTGCGCCGTCCACGACCTCGTCACCGGAGCAACCACGGTGCTGCCGGTGTGCGCGAAGAATCCAATAGTGGCCCCGCAGCTCAGCGCGGACGGCCGGTACGTCGCCTTCGCTAGCGGCGCGAGCGATCTCGTCGCGGGCGACCACAACAAGTCCGACGACGTCTTCCTGCTCGACCAGGGCAGCCCGCTCGGCGCCGCGCGACTGAGCAGCGCGCGCCTCGCCGGATCGGCTGCGGCGGCCGGGCCGGCGCTGGTGGCCGCGAGCGTGACCGCGCGACCGAGCCTCGGCGATCTGTTCGTCCGCCTCGACGTCGCCGACCTGCCCCGGCTAGGCGCGGCCGATCCGGGCGTCGTCTTCGGTCTCGACTTCGCCGTCGCCGGCCACGACTACGAACTACGGATCGGCGCGGTCGCCGGCGCCCCGACGTTCGGCCTCTTTGGCCGGTCTGCCGGCGGCTGGATCGAACTCGCGAAACTGCGCGGCGGTTACGGCACGACCGGCGAGTCGGTCGTTGCGGCGCTCCCACTCGCCGACCTGTCACTCGCCGACGGCCGTGCGCCGTTGACGAACGTCACCGCGTTCGCTGCGGTCGGCACGTATTTCACCGGCAGCAACACAATCCTCGACCGGCTCGCGCTGACCAACCCGAACTGACGTCGAGCGAGACGAACCTCGTCTTCTCAGCGCTCGAGAAGACGAGGTTCGTTTCCGTCGCCCTTAACTGCCTTCGGCCGCGCCCTCGGGCGCCGGAGCCGCAGTCGTCTCGACCGGGACGGCGTCGGGGGTCACCGGCTTCGCTTCGCCGCGGAAGACGAACCGCTGCTGACCTTCGTTGTCGGGGTCTGCTTCGACGTCGACGACGACGATCTGGCCGGCTTGCAGTTCGCCGTACAGGATCTTCTCGGACAGGATGTCCTCGATCTCCCGCTGGATCGTCCGGCGAAGCGGCCGCGCGCCGAGGACCGGGTCGTAACCCTTCTTGGCGAGCAGCTTCTTCGCGTCGGACGTCAACTCGATCGCCATGTCGCGGTTCTTCATCGCCGTGTCGACCCGGCCGATCATCAGGTCGACGATCTCGACGATGTTGTCCTCGGAGAGCTGGTGGAACACGATGATGTCGTCGACGCGGTTGAGGAACTCCGGCCGGAAGTGCTGCTTGAGCTCCTCGCCGACCTTCGTCTTCATCCGTTCGTAACCCGACGTCTCGGTGTCGCCACCCGCGAAGCCGAGGTTGATGCCCTTCGCGATGTCCTTCGTGCCGAGGTTCGTCGTCATGATGATGACGGTGTTCTTGAAGTCGACGGTGCGGCCTTGCGAGTCGGTGAGCCGACCGTCTTCCAACACCTGCAGCAACGTGTTGAACACGTCCGGGTGCGCCTTCTCGACCTCATCGAAGAGCACCACCGAGAACGGCTTACGACGAACCCGCTCGGTGAGCTGACCGCCCTCTTCGTAACCGACGTAACCGGGCGGTGAGCCGACAAGGCGCGAGACCGTGTGCTTCTCCATGAACTCGCTCATGTCGAGTTGGATCAGCGCGTCTTCGTCGCCGAAGAGGAACTCGGCGAGCGTCTTCGACAGCTCGGTCTTCCCGACGCCGGACGGGCCGGCGAAGATGAACGAGCCGCCGGGCCGCTTCGGGTCCTTCAACCCCGCGCGAGTACGGCGGATCGCCTGCGAAACGGCCTTGACCGCCTGCTCCTGGCCGATGACGCGGCGGTGCAGCTCGTCTTCCATCCGCAGCAGCCGCGACGTCTCTTCCTCGGTGAGCTTGAAGACCGGGATGCCGGTCCACGTCGCGAGAACTTCGGCGATCTCTTCGTCGGTGACCTCGGCGACGACGTCCATGTCGCCGGCCTTCCACTCCTTCTCGCGGGTGGCCTTTTCCGCGAGCAGCGTCTTTTCCTTGTCGCGCAACGACGCGGCCTTCTCGAAGTCCTGCGCGTCGATCGCGCTCTCCTTCTCCCGCCGTACCGACGCGATCTTCTCGTCGAACTCGCGCAAGTCGGGCGGCGCGGTCATCCGGCGGATGCGCATCCGCGAGCCCGCCTCGTCGATCAGGTCGATCGCCTTGTCCGGCAGGTAACGGTCGGAGATGTAACGGTCGGCCAGCGTCGCCGCCGCGACCAGCGCGCTGTCGGTGATCGAGACGCGGTGGTGCGCTTCGTAACGATCGCGCAGGCCCTTGAGGATCTCGATGGTGTGCGCGAGCGACGGCTCGCCGACCTGGATCGGCTGGAACCGGCGCTCCAGCGCCGCGTCCTTCTCCAAGTGCTTGCGGTATTCGTCGAGCGTCGTCGCGCCGATCGTCTGCAATTCGCCGCGAGCGAGCATCGGCTTGAGAATCGACGCCGCGTCGATCGCGCCCTCGGCGGCGCCGGCCCCGACGAGAGTGTGAATCTCGTCGATGAACAAGATGATGTCGCCGCGGGTGCGAATCTCCTTGAGCACCTTCTTCAGCCGCTCTTCGAAGTCGCCGCGGTAACGGCTGCCGGCGACGAGCGCGCCGAGGTCGAGGGTGTAGAGCTGCTTGTCCTTGAGGTTCTCCGGCACTTCGCCTTTGACGATCGCTTGCGAGAGCCCTTCGACGACGGCGGTCTTGCCGACGCCCGGCTCGCCGATGAGGACCGGGTTGTTCTTGGTCCGGCGCGAGAGCACCTGCATCACGCGCTCGATTTCCTTCTCCCGGCCGATGACCGGGTCGAGCTTGGACTCGCGCGCCGCCTGGGTGAGGTTGCGGCCGAACTGGTCGAGGACGAGGCTCGTCGACGGGGTGCCTTCGCCGGCCGCGCCGGCCGCCGCGGGCTCCTTGCCCTGGTAGCCCGAGAGCAGCTGGATGACCTGCTGGCGGACCCGGTTGAGGTCGGCGCCAAGCTTCACCAAGACCTGCGCGGCGACGCCCTCGCCTTCGCGGATGAGGCCGAGCAGGATGTGCTCGGTGCCGATGTAGTTGTGGCCGAGTTGCAGCGCCTC
>Ga0157369_10011198_pt1 | contig 10193 bp, 7 predicted proteins | sample C25metaG_FD_113461 | JGI IMG/M metagenome (GOLD analysis project Ga0157369, IMG submission 113461) | Corn rhizosphere microbial communities from Kellogg Biological Station, Michigan, USA - C2-5 metaG | ecosystem: Host-associated > Plants > Roots > Rhizosphere > Soil | place: USA: Michigan...
CGCAAGGGCGATGAAGTGGTGGTGGGCTTCATGGGCGGCGACTGCGATCGGCCGGTGATCCTTGGGCGCATGCATGGCGGGCCGACTCCGCCCGTGTGGCATACGCACGGATTGCTGTCGGGGTATCGATCGAAGGAATACGGAGGCAGCGGGTTCAATCAGCTCGTGATGGATGACGCGACCGGTCAAAACCGCGTTCATCTCTACTCGACGAGCGCCGATTCGCACCTGCACCTGGGATATCTCGTCGACCATACGGGCAACACGCGCGGCGGGTATCTCGGCAGCGGCTTCGATTTGAAATCGAACGCCTATGGGGCGATTCGGGCGGAGCAAGGATTGTTGGTGTCGAGCCATCCGACATCGGCCAAGCAACCGATGGATGTGCGGCAAGCGAGCAGCCAACTCGTCAATGCGGAGAGCGTGATCGAAGCGCTGTCCAATGCCGGCGCGGCGCATCAAGCGGAAAGCTTGAAGGACGGCTACGACTCGCTGAAGGCGTTCACCGATGCGACGCAAAAGAGCGTCGCCGGGCGCGCGGCGGACGGCGGGCGAACGGCCGGTGGCGGCACGGGGAACGCGAACGGCTTCGCCGAGCCGATCATGTTGATGGCGAGCCCCTCGGGCATCGCGCTATCCACTCAGCAATCGACGCACGTGTCGGCCGAAAAGCATGTCAACTTGGTGAGCGGGGCGAGCACGCATATCGCAAGCGGCAAATCGCTGATTGCATCGGTCGGAGAAAAGCTCAGCCTATTCGTGCAGAACGCCGGCATGAAGCTCTTTGCGGCGAAGGGCAAGATCCAGCTGCAAGCGCAATCGGATGCGATCGAACTGACGGCGCAGCAGGGCGTCAAGGTGGTCTCGGCAACGGAATCGGTGGAGATGGCCGGCAAGAGCGAGATCTTGCTGACCTCCGGCGGCGCATATATCCGCATCAAAGACGGCAATATCGAAATTCACGCCCCGGGGACGGTCGATGTCAAGGGAGCGCAACGCGTGTTCGCCGGGCCGGTGAGCCAGGACTACCCTCTGCCTCAACTTCCGACCGGCGATCTCGTTCGGAAATACAGCACCCGTTTTGCCGCCGTCGGATCCGACGAGATGCTTGCCGATAGCCGCTGGCTGGGCCAAGCGTTCAAGATCACGGACGCTGAACATAACGTATTGGCGCAAGGCACGATCGGCGAGGATGGCCGTCTGCCTCGCATTACGACCGATGAACCCAAGCCGTTGCGGCTCGAAATCGGGGCCGACGATTGGAAGATGCAGGAAGTGCCGCCGGTCGCAGCCTTGCCTGACACAGAGGATGAGCGGGCGCCTTTGGACGACGAAGAATCGCTTGGCGACTACGCCGACGTGCTGGATCACGAAGGCGGCGCGTTCTTCCATCCGGAGGACGTCCGTGTGTTGCTGTCCGACGCGGTGCTTCAGCAAATTGCGTCGTTGGAGGAATGAAAAAGTGAATCGTCGGTTGTCGAGGTGGATTTTGAAGGGGATTTTCAAGTGGATTGGCGCGAGCCTGTGCGCGCTCTCGGGCGTGGCGATGGCCGGCCCTTATACGGCCGGCGTCCACCAATGGACCAACGCGGACGGAAAAATCGTGTTGATGTCGGGCGCGATGACCGATAACGCGGCGCAGTACTTTCTGAAATACACCTTTTACTTCGAGGCGGCGGCGGATAAGAAGCTCTACCAAATACCGCTTGTCGACGGAAAGGATCAGTCGAGGTACACCCTGACGGTGACCGAATCGAGCGATGGCGATTCCGCGTTCGAGGATGCATCGATCGTGCAGAAGGGTCCCGCCACGTGGCTGTTGATCGGCGAGCGCGAGACCGCGCCCGGCGGCGAGCGTAGCGGGCCGGTGACCGTGAGAACGTACAAGCTGGTCGCTGGCAATGACGGCAAGTGGGCCTACTATTTTCAGCTTGAAAAGACTAACCGACACGCCGGTGCGAACGGTTACACCGTCGAAAAGGCGCTGAGCGACAACGCGGCTGCGTTGAGATAAGGAGACCGACGCAATGCCGAAGCTTGTAAGCGCGACGTATCACTTGGATGTCAAGACGGCCGAATACGTTGCGGACAATGGCGACCACTTGCTGCGCAGCGGCGGCGCGCCGGCGTGGCGCTTTAACAACCCTGGCAACATGCGCCCGGCCGGACGGCGAAAAATCACGACGAGCATCGGTCGCGCAACGATGAGGGACGGCGGCGTCTTTCTTATTTTTCCCGATTACGAAACAGGGCGAGCCGAACTCAAACGCCTACTGAAAGATCCGGATGGTTACGGCGAGACGACGTTGGCCGATACCGTTCCCGCGTTTGCGCCGAAGAAGGACGGGAACGATCCGAAAAAATACCTGCAATCCGTGATCCACCGCACGTCTATCGATGCGGATACGAAGTTGGGCACGCTATCGGACGCTCAACTGGATAAGCTCGCGGATTGCATCGAAACGCTGGAGGGGTTTCACGCTTACCCGGCGACGAGATCCGAGAAATGGGTGAAGGGCGCCAACATCACACTCTCCGACGGCGCTCGGCCGATTGCGGGGCAGCAGGTCGTGGTCCGTCAAGGCGGCAAAGAACGCGTGCTGACGACAGGCGCGACGGGGGCATTGCCCACGCTTGCGCTGACGGGCGGTGGCGTCGACATCTTGATGGAGGATGCGAAAGCGCAACTGCAAAAGATCGTGACGGTGGGGCAGGCGCAAGTCTCGAAATCGTATCTGCTCGTGCGCGAGCTGTTCACCGCCGATGCGTCGACGGCCCCCCATGTGCCGTTGGCGCAATCGACGCCGGCGCCTCGCGCGCCGATCACCTACCGAATCGAGCCGCATGATTCGCTCTCGAAAATCGCGGCGCGCTTCAAGACGTCGGTCGCCAAGCTTAAGGCGGACAACCACTTGGGCGATAGCGATCTGATTATCGTCGGCAAGACGCTCGTGATTTACGGCGCTGGCCCGCAGGGCGATGCGGCCGCTGCCAAGCACAAGAGCGCACCGGCCAAACGGGCGCCGGAACATACGAGCCATCCAAGAAAGGCCGCACACTCGACGCAGACCAGCGTAGCGGAAGCACCGACGCCCGCCCCAGCCTCCGCATCCGCTTCTTCGGCCGCACCTGCGTCGCCTGCACCCGCTTCTTCGGCCGCACCTGCATCGCCCGCATCCGCTTCTTCGGCCACCCCCGCATCGCCCGCATCCGCTGCTTCCGCCGCGCCTGCGCATGTCGACGTGCCGCGCACCCAAGCGGGCCTGGGGCGCCCGGTCGCTCTTCTGCCGCCCGACCAGCCTCGTGCGTCTTGGATGGCGATCGCGATCGCGGAGGCGGAGCGATGGGGCGGGGCCGACGAAACCGTGATCACGAAGACGATCAACTATCACGCAGAGATCGACGATCACAATCCGTTCAAAACGTTGTCGGGCAGTCGCAATGCCTGGTGCGCCGCGTTCGTCAACTGGGTGATGATGCAGGACGGGCGCGCAATGGTCGCCGCACGCGTGGACCGACATCGAGCGCGCAAGTTTGTCGGCGATCCGAGCTTTCCTGAAATTAAGCAACCGATCTTTGGCGCGATCGCGGTCGAGGCGAATCTCGGGCACGTGATGTTCGTGTATGGTAAGGACCCCAAGACGGGGCAGATCGTCGTCCTTGGCGGAAACCAAGGTGGCGGTGGCTCGTTTGGCGGCACCATCGATTTCGCGGAGTTCAGATCGAAAGAGATCCACGGCTACTACGTGCCGCTGAGCTACCTTCCCTTTGCGCAACAGGAGATCGCGCGAGGGGCGCAGCTACCGGAGGCCAGCGCTGAGGATCTGAACAAACTTCATCACATTAAGGACCCGAAAGGTCATGGTACGCGTTAAGTCTCGTCGCTTCGTTTTGATGTTGCTCGGTATCGTCGCATCGGCTTATGGCGCGAACGCTAGCGCGATCCCCTTGTCGGAATGCCTGACGCGATCGGATGTTTCCACCATCGAGCGCGACTTTTTCGGTGCTTATCCGGATCGCGCCGCATTTGAAAAATTCGTGGATCCAGCGAAATTTCGGTTGTCGACGAATGCGGCGGACGGCGCGCTGCTCCAGCGAACGCCCAACCCCGCTAGCAAGAAAATCGATTGGTTCATCGGAATGGTCAACGATCACCCGGCGCTGTTTCCCGATAAGGCGGGTTTCGAGCAGCCCGTTTTCGATTACGTGAAGGGGCAACTGCGCGGCGAGGAACCGTCCGTCGAAAATGGCCGCGCCACCCAAACCTTTCCGAAGCATGAATGCGTTCTCGATGTGTCGTACCGGGCCAAGGGCGCTCAGTGCGTGATGGACCAACGCCTTAGCAACTTGGCAATTACGTTTATCAAGGAAAAGAACAAGATAAAGCTGACGAGCGTCGAGGTATTTTTTATCACCTGCCCAGAACCGAAGGCCGGAAGCTAACCAAAATCGTCCCGGCGAGGGCCGAACGCAGTTGGCGTCGACCCTCGCTAACAAGGCTCATTTCACCGAAAGCGAGATGAAACTGCGGCCGGTGTCGCGTTGGATGAGCAGGGCGACATCTTTACCGCCGCGCGCGATCGCCGTTGCCAAGCCGTCGCGCGTATTGACGGCCTCGCTGTTGACCGACAAGACAATATCGCCGGCTTGAATGCCGGCGTTCGCCGCGGCGCCCGTCGCGGAGTCGACCATCACGCCCCCGGGCAAGCCTGTGGTGCGTCGCTCGTAGTCGCTCAAGGCGTGTACGGCCAACCCGGCATCCGCGAGTACGTTGCGTTCAATCGCGGCAGTCGACACGGAGGATGTAGCCGCGCCGCTCGCACGTTGATTGGCGCCGTTGTCCGCACGCGCAACGATGACGGCCGTCAACGGCATTGGGCGTTTATTGCGAACGACGGTGAGCGCGACCTTCGTGCCCGGCTGCAACGCGGAGACGTAATCCGTGAGATCCGTTTGATGGTCGACGCTCTTGCCGTTGATTCGGGTAATCACGTCGCCCGCTTTCAATCCGCTTGTTGCAACGCCATGGACGGTGGGCGCGACGGCCGTCACTAACGCCCCGGTGGCCCGGGGCAGGCCGAATGCGGCCGCAAGCCCCGGGTCGATATCCTGCGTTTGAACCCCCAAGCTGCCGCCCGCCAATTTGCCTTGCCCTTGTAATTGGGCGCGCAGCCGCAGCGCGGCGTCGATCGGAATCGCCAACGCCAAACTGCGATAGCGTCCCGTATCCGCATAGACCTGCAGGCTGACGCCGATGGCCGCTCCGTTGCGATCGAGCAGCGGCCCGCCAGAGTTGTCGGGATCGGGCGAGATGTCGGTTTCTAAAAACGTAAATGCGCCGCCGTCGGGCAGCGCATGCGGCGTGACGCTCACGAGCCCGGACGTCGCCGCGTTTTGCGGGCCGTCGGGCGAGCCGATCGCCAGCACGCGCTCTCCGACGCGCACATGGGATGCATCGCCAAGCCGTACGACGGGCAGCTTATTCGCACCTTGAATCTGCAGCAGCGCCACATCGGTTTGCGGATCGACGCCGAGCACGTCGGCTTTGAACTGGCGGCGATCGGTGAGCGTGACGACGACTTGCTCGGCCCGGTTGACCACATGCGCGGTGGTCACGACGATCCCGTCGGGGCTGATGATGAAACCCGAACCCGTACCCCAGATGACTCTCGGCGGTTCGGGTACCGTCGATTGTGCGGCGCTCGGCGCCGCCGTTGCGCGGAACAACGCGAACACAGGATCGTCGGGATCGAGATTGTCGAGGCCAACCACCCCCGTCTGTTGATCGGGCTGGTCGGCCTGCGCGGCGGTGCTGATGTTGACGACGGCGGGCCCATAACGCTCGACCATCGAGGCGAAATCGGTCGGGGCCGGAGTCGGCGCGGCAGCTGGCGCAACACGAGCGGTCTTCGCCTGAAGCCCGCCGGGCTGCCCATACGAGACGGATACCGGAACAACGATTGCACCGCCGAGCAAGGCCATTGCTACGGCAGTACGGCGCAGCGTGCGAGCGCTCGCCCTTGAATTGTGGTCACACACAGCTCACCCCCATCTATGGATCGATAAGCGGGTGGCCGGATTGACTGGTTCTTAAATGAGCATGTTTTGATATCGGTCACCAGCACGACCATTGTCGTGCGGTCCTTACCGGCTTGCTGTGACCCAACGCACGGTGGTCGTGCAATAGGCTCGCCATCCTTGCGGGGCCTTCGTCGCAGTGAAACCGCACGACCGACCGGAGTTTGCTTGAGCGCGTGATCGTATCCCTAAGGCAGGCCGTTGGCCGCTTCTTCGTAAACTTCGATCCGATTACGCCCGCGCGCTTTGGCGACATACAGCGCTTTGTCGCAGCGCGACAGCGCTTGGTAGGCGCCGGCATCGGTGGCCCGCAGCGTGTCGACGCCGATGCTGACCGTCAGCGAGACCGGCGCATCGCCCTCGCTGTCGATCAGCGGGAATTGCGCCAAGCGTTGCTGCACGCGCCGCGCGAATGCAACGGCTTCGCGCGTCGTCGTTTGCGGAAGCACGGCCGCGAATTCTTCTCCGCCGATTCGGCCGACGAGATCGCCCGTGCGGGTTTCGGTACGCAGCAATTGCGCGAAGTGGCTCAGCGCGCGATCGCCGAGCGCGTGGCCCCAACGATCGTTGAGCACCTTGAAGTGGTCGAGATCGAGCATCAGCATGGCAGCGGTTCCGGTCTCGGCCGCTCGGATCCGCGTGAGTTCGATTTCGCTTTGCATCGTGAAGTGCCGACGGTTCGGCAGTTGCGTCAAATGATCGATCGTCGCCAATTCGCGCAGCTCCGCTTCGATGCGCTTGCGATCGGTCGCGTCTGTGATGAAACCATGCCAGAGCGTGCTGCCGTCGGGCATGCGCTGCGGGCGCGCGTCTCCCTGACGCCAGCACACGCCTTGTTCCGGCAGATTCACGCGATATTGCAGGCGCCAGGGTGTCAAGCGTTCGGCGGAGTCGCGCAGCGATTGCCGGTAGGCCGCGATATCGCGCGCGTCGATGCGCGCTTCGATCGGATCGGCGGATAGCAGCACTTCGTCGGGCGTGAGCTCGTAAATATCTCTAATGCCTTCGCTCGCGTAGGGCACGGTCGCGCGCCCATCGGCGCCGAGCCGGTACTGGAAAACGAGCCCAGGTACTTCGTTGGTCAGGTTCGTGATCAGATCGATCGTCCGCTGCAAGCTTTCGGCCGTCTCGCGCAGGGCGGTGATGTCGGTGGTCGTGCCGACCATTCGCTGCGCCCGACCTTCGCTGTCGCGGCTGACGACTTTGCCGCGGCTGCGAATCCATTTGTACGATCCGTCCTTGCAGCGAATCCGGTGCTCGACCGAGTAGCTGTCCGTCTTGTTCTCGAAGTGCGCTTGCATCGTCGCTTGCACGTAGGCGAGATCGTCCGGGTGGATCCGCAGATATGCCTCTTCGATGCCCGTGCTGAGCTCGTGCGGCCCATAGCCGAGCATCGCCTTCCAAGCGGGCGAGTAATGAATGTCGCCGGTGGTGACGTTGCGATCCCACAGGCCTGTTCCGCTGCCGGTCAACGCTAGTGAAAGAAGATCGCACCGCTCGCATTCGGCGTGTGCCGGCGCCGGCGTCGTCTCGCCGGCCGCCGTATCGGCGGGGTCAAGGGGGCCGTCCGTTCTCGGCATGCTGGGTGGTCGGTAATTTAACGTCTGCAACAAAAAGCGCGTCACTCGGTATAACGGCGCGTATTGGTCGTAGGTTTAGACTGAAGAATAAGCGAATTGCTCATTGCCGCGATGTCGTGAGTTCCGCGGGCGAGCGACGACGGCGCGGGGGACGGCCGCTGTTTGCACGTTCGTCGCGCGAGCCGAAGTGGCGGCTTAAGCGTGGTTTAAGCCGTTGGCGCGACATTACAAAATGTTAGAAAATGTCGCGCCACCCCGGCCGCGCCTCGAGAACACCACACCATGCCTTACTTCGGAATCGGTCTGCACGTCCTCATCGCGATCTACTTCGCGGTGCATGCCGTGCGGCGCCAAGAGAACGTCTATTGGTTGTTTGTGCTATTTGCCTTTCCGATGCTCGGCAGCCTCGTGTATTTCTTCGCGGTCTACCTGCCGAGCTGGCGGCAATCGCGCGGCGCGCATGTCGCCGCGCGGGCCATCACGCAATTCGTCGATCCTAATCGTGCCGTGCGCGAAGGCCGCGCGGAGTTCGAGCGCGCGCCTACGGTGGCCAATCGGCTGCGGCTCGGCGCTGCGCTGCTCGAAGCCGGCGATGCGCAAGCAGCGCTCGAACACTACCAAGCCGCAGCGATCGGGCCGTTCGCGGAGGATCCCGCCGCGTTGCTCGGGTTGGCTCGGGCTCAATTTGCGGTGAATCGCCACGCCGAGGCCGACGCCACGTTGGCGGCTTTATTCGCAGCCCACCCGCAAATGCGTCAGCAAGCCGAGCCGGCCTTGCTGCACGCCCGCACGCTGGCTGCGCTCGGCGCTCCCGGCACGCGCGCTGCCTTCGAGACGGCGTTGGCCTGCGCGAGCGACGCCGCGCCGCGTTGCTTGTTCGCCGATTGGCTCACGGAGCAAGCCGATGAGGCAGATCGCCGGCGCGCCGTGGCGCTGTATGCGGATATCGTGCAAGACGGCAAGCACTGGCCGCGCCATGCGCGGGCGCACAATCGCGAATGGCTGCTGCGCGCGCAATCGGCGTTGGCGTCTTCGCCGGCGAACTGAGCGCCGCCGCGGCCCTCGGGCCGCTCGATCGGGCGGTCGATTCTCGTTATCTCCTGCTTCCTCTCCGCTTTCGCTGCTCAGCCATGGGCTTGACCTAAAATCGCTCGCCCCTTCACCCTGCTGGGCTCGCCGTTCAAATACTCCCCTTAACAGATCTGCACTAGGCGTAAACACGGGTGCCGGCGGCGAGAAAGCGCCATTTCACGCCGATATAAGCGCGCTCACATGGGCTGCATGTTCGCTGCCTGATGGGACGCGATTTTGTGTTCGCCTACCCTTCGTTACGACGTTGCGGATAAGCCTAAGCCAATTAGATTCGAGACAAACCTGACGACGGTCGCAGCGGCCGTTTCAGCATGCTGATAAAGGAGAGAAGCTCATGAGTGATACCCACGCGCAGCCGGTCGTCGGCTCCGGCGCGACGAACGACTTCGGCAGGAAAGGAGTCGTCGATCGATATTTCGACATTTCCTCGCGCGGCAGTACTCAGCGGCGAGAAATCGTCGCGGGCGTCACCACGTTCTTGGCGATGGTCTATTCGGTGTTCGTCGTGCCGGGCATGCTCGGGCGCGCGGGATTCGACACGAGTGCCGTCTTTGTCGCCGTCTGTCTGACGACGGCGTTCGGTTCGCTGTTGATGGGCCTATGGGCGAAGCTGCCGATCGCGATCGGCTGCGCCATTTCGCTCACCGCGTTTACCGCGTTCGGCCTCGTGCTCGGCAAGGGCATTGCGCCGTCCGTCGCGCTCGGCGCCGTCTTCTTGATGGGCCTCGTGTTTACCGCGATCTCCGTCACCGGCGTGCGTTCGTGGATTTTGCGCAATCTGCCGGCCGGCGTCGCGCATGGCACCGGTATCGGCATCGGTTTGTTTTTGTTGTTGATCGCATCGAACGATGTGGGCCTCGTCGTCAAGAATGCGGGCGGCGGCTTGCCGCTCACGCTCGGTCATGTCACGGCGTTTCCCGTGATCATGTCGGTGATCGGCTTGGCCGCGATTTTCGGGTTGGAAAAGCGTCGCGTGCCGGGCGGGATTTTGCTCGTGGTCGTCGCGATCTCGTTGATCGGCCTGGTGTTCGATCCGAGCGTTCAATTCCGCGGCGTATTTGCCGTGCCTTCGCTTAGCGCGCCGGGGCATGCATCGCTCATCGGCGCGATGGATATCAAAGGGGCGCTTTCGGTGGCGGTGCTGCCGAGCGTATTCGCACTCGTGATGACCGCCGTGTTCGACGCGACGGGAACGATCCGCGCCGTGGCGGGGCAGTCAGGCCAGCTCGACGAGAAGGGTCGTATTATCAACGGTGGCCGCGCGTTGACGGCCGATTCGCTGAGTTCGATTTTCTCGGGCTTTTTCGGCGGCGCTCCGGCGGCGGCGTATATCGAATCGAGCGTCGGCGTCGCGGCTGGCGCCAAGACGGGCCTTGCCGCCGCCGTGGTCGGCTTGCTGTTCCTCGTCGTCATGTTTTTCTCGCCGCTCGCGGGCCTCGTGCC
>Ga0157369_10011199_pt1 | contig 10192 bp, 2 predicted proteins | sample C25metaG_FD_113461 | JGI IMG/M metagenome (GOLD analysis project Ga0157369, IMG submission 113461) | Corn rhizosphere microbial communities from Kellogg Biological Station, Michigan, USA - C2-5 metaG | ecosystem: Host-associated > Plants > Roots > Rhizosphere > Soil | place: USA: Michigan...
AAATCCGTGCTGTGCCTTGCGTTCTGCGCTGCCCTGCTTTGGGGCCAGGCGAAACCCGCCATCACGCCCGCCGATATGGGCAAGTGGGAGGCGCTCGGCGCGGCGTCCCTCCCGCCCGACGGCAAATGGCTGGCCCACGCGATCACGCGCGGCAACGGCGCCTACGAATTACGCATCGCGGACGTGGCGACCGGCAAGTCGAAGGTCGCAGCGTTCGGACGCGACGCCGCCTTCTCCGCCGACTCGCGCTGGGCGGCATACGCCGTCGGCCTGTCCGAGACGGAGGAGGACAAGCTCAAGAAGGCCAAGAAGCCGGTGCAGAACAAGCTCGGCATGCTGGACCTCGCGAGCGGCACGTCTGTCACCATCGACGACGTGAGCGGGTTCGCCTTCTCCGACGAGGGCGCGTGGATCGCGTTCCGCCGCTATCCGCCCGCCCGGGCCGCCGGAGCGCCCGCGCCCGATCCGCAGGCCGACCCCGTGGGCGCGACGCTGACGGTCCGCAATCTGCAGACGGGCATCGATACGACCTTCGGCAATGTCACGAGTTTCGCCTGGCAGGAGAAGGGGACTCACCTCGCGATGGCGATAGGCGTCGAGGGACGGGCGGGCAACGCGCTCCAGGTGTTCGACCCGGCGCGCGGCGAGCTCAAGGTGCTCGACTCCGGCGCCGCCGTATTCACCGGCCTCGCGTGGCGCAAGGACTCTGCCGATCTCGCCGCGCTCCGCTCGAAGAAGGACGCGGCGTATGAAGGCGAATCGTACAGCGTGCTGGCGTGGAAGGCGCTCGGCGCGAAGACCGCCGGCGATGTCGCCGCCCCCCAGCGAATCGTGGGCTCACGCGCGCCGCGCTGGTCCGAGGATGGCGCGACGGTCTACATCGGCGTCGCGCCCTGGGACAAGAAGATCGAGCGGAAGAAGAGCGATGAGGAGCCCTCCGGGGTCGAGGTCTGGCATCCCAAGGACTTCGACGTGATCTCCGCGCAGAAGGTTCAGGTGGCGCGCGACCGCGACCGCAATGTGACCGCCGCGTGGCGCGTCGCCGGCGGCAAGGTCGTGCCGCTCGGGACCAATGTTCGCGAGAACGTGACCGTGCCGCGGACGGGCGTCCGGGCCGTCGCGATCGACGAAACCCCGTACGACTCCGAGGGCATGTTCGGACGCCGGTGGGCCGATGTCTACAAGGTGGACTTGGCGACCGGCGAGCGGGCCAAGGTCGCGACCCGCCTTCCCCCGCCCTTCTGGCCTAGCCCCGGCGGCAAGTTCGTCCTCAACTTCAAAGATGGGCAGTACATCGCGTACGACCTCGCGAGCGGCGCGCAGCGGAATATCGGCAGCGCGGCCGGCGTGCCGTTCATCGACAAAGAGGACGATCACCTGGCGCCCAACCGGCCGCCTTACGGGATTGCCGGCTGGACGAAGGACGACGCCAGCGTCATCGTGTACGACGAGTGCGACCTGTGGGAGCTCTTTCCGGACGGCGCGAAGCCCCGGCGCCTGACCGACGGCGCGGCGGCGCAGATCCGCCATCGCTACGTCGATCCCGAAGCGCCGGCGAGGGCGCGCGGCGGTCGCGGCGGCGGGCAGCAGGGCGAGCCGATCGATCTCGCGAAGCCCGTTTATCTGAGCGTCACCGGCATCTGGGACAAACGCAGCGGCTTCGCGCGTCTGGCCGACGGCAAGGTGGACCGCGCCGTGTGGCTCGAGCGCGCCACTCGCGGCCTCATGAAGGCGAAGGGCGCCGACGTGTACGCCTACGCGGCCGAGGCCTTCGCCGTCTCGCCGAACTACTACGCCGCCGGCGCCGACCTCAAGTCCGCGCGCCAGGTGACCGACACGAATCCCTTTGCCGGTCAGTACGCCTGGGGGCGCAGCGAGCTGATCGAGTACAAGAACCCCAAGGGCGAACGGCTGCAGGGGGCGCTGTACTACCCCGCAAACTACCAGCCCGGCAAGCAGTATCCGATGATCGTCCGCATCTACGAACGCGAGAGCGACATGCTGCACCTGTACTTTCCGGTGTCCGAGCGGACGCCGTATTCGCCCGCGGTGTGGACCGCGAACGGCTACTTTGTCCTGATGCCGGACATCGTGTTCCGCCCGCGCGACCCCGGCCTTTCGGTGGTGGAATGCGTGACGGCCGCGACGAAGAAGGCGCTCGAAAGCGGCATGATCGACCCCAAGCGCGTCGGACTGGTCGGCCATTCGTGGGGCGGCTTTGGGACGGTGTTCGTGATGACGCAAACGGACCTGTTCGCCGCGGGCGTGGCGGGCGGGGCGTTGACGAACCTGGTCTCGAGCTACGGCGAGATTTACTGGAACACCGGCCAGCCGGAGACGGGCCACGCCGAGGTCGGGCAGGAGCGCCTCGAGGTGCCGCTATGGGAGGATCCGCAGGCTTACATGCGGAACTCCGCGGTATTCCACGTGAACCAGATGAAGGGCGCGCTGCTGCTGGCGGTGGGCGATAAGGACGGCGCGTCGGACTGGCACCAGGACATCGAAATGTACAGCCTCGCCCGCCGCGCCGGCAAGCAGTGCGTCATGCTGGTCTACCCCGGCGAGAATCACTCGCTGGCCGTGAAGGCGAATCAGATCGACTATCACGACCGGATCCTCGAATGGTTCGGACATTATCTCCAGGGCGGCAAGGCGGCGTCGTGGATCGACAAAGGCGTTTCGGTGGTAGATCGGGAGAAGGAGTTGAAGGCGGTGAAGAAGGACGAGAAGACCGGGAACTGATTCGAAGCGGGCAGGCGACCAGACCCGATCGCCTGCCCGACGGCTTTCTAAAAGTGCACCCTCAGCCCGAACTCCATCTGGCGCGGAGTCGAGTAGGTGCCGGTGATGCGGCCGAAGGTCGACGGTGAGGTCGTAGTCAGGGTGGCATCGCCCATCGCCGTGTGATTGAGGACGTTGGTGAACTGGAAGCTCAGGTCAGCCCCCATGCCCTCGCGGAAGAGCGCGACGCTCTTGTTCACCGAGAGGTCGACGTTCCAGCGCGGAAGTCCGCGGATCGCGTACCCGCCGCAATTCCAGTCGAAGCCGAGAACGCACTTGCGGAAGGAGCCGAGGACGGCAGCCGGATCCGCAAACTGGTTCACGCCGAACTGATTGTTGGTGCCGACGCCGTTGCTGCCGGCCACACCGTAGTGCGCCGAGGTTCCGCCCGTGAACGGCGTGAGCCCCTGCGCGTTGGTGGTGAAGGCCGTGGTGGCGGAGGAAGCGGTCGAGACTTCGCCGAACGCCTGCTGGCCGGTGCTCGAACCGGCCTCGATGTAGCCGATCTGCCGCGGGTTGCCGCTCTGCGCCGTCAGCAGCGGGGAGAACGTCCAGCCGCCGAGCGCGCGCCCGACCAGGCCGTGCTGCGCCCGGAACCACCTCGGGGTCCAGAACAGAGCGGCGTTGTAGATGAACTTCACATCGTAGCTCTGCGGACCGTAGTTGTTCTGGAGATCGAAGTTGTCGATGGCCGTGTTGGAGCTGGTCGCCTGGGACGTGGTGCCGGTCCCCAGCGCGCGGCCCCACGTAAAGTTGCTCGTGCCGCTCACGCCGTGGAACTCGCGCAGGCGGTAGGTGACGAACAGCGCGTTGTAATTGCCGAACCCGTTCGACCCGTTCGCGATGTACGTGTAGCCCTGGCTCGAGAGACCGGGGCCGAGGGGGGCCGAAAGCATCGTGCGCCCCAGAGTCCAGCTCGGCGCCTTGTTCAGCGCCGTCCAGAGGTCGGAGACCGCCGTGTTGCGGATGGCGGTGGCGTTCTTCGCGATGACAGCGCTCGTGCAGTTCGCATAACCGGAGCAGTACGCGGAGTTGGCGCCGCCGAGGGCGTTCTCGAAGAACGGCTGCGCGTTCGCGACGAAGCTCGTGCCGAGCGTGCCTGTCGCCGGCGTCGCGAAGTACGCCTGCGCGTACGCCGCCGAGAAGGCCTGGCCGCCGAGGGTGGTCATGTACGGCACCGAGTCCAGGTTCTCCGCCAGCAGTTCGTTGCGGATGATGCGGCCGATGTAGCCGATTTCGAGCGATTGCGACTGCGACACCTGCCGTTGCAGGCTGACCGTCACGTTATCCGTGCGCTCCGGCCGGTACTTGGGATCGAGGAACGTCACGTCGCTCGCGCCCGCATTACCGCCGACGCCCGGATAGTACGGCTGCGCCAGGTTCTTCGACACACTCGGCAGAGGCGCCGCGTTGCCGTCCACCCCGACACGGAAGACCGTGCTCGGATCCACTCCGTTGGCCAGCAGGCACTGTCCGCCCTTGCTCGGTCCGACGCAGGATACCGCCTGCAGCAGGCCTGGAGGCAGCAGCGGCACCAGCAGCAGGTTGACGCCGTTCAGCCGGCCGTAGATGCGCCCATAGCCGGCGCGCACGACGGTCTTGTTCTCGCCGATCAGCTTGCCTAGGATGCCGTCGCTGAATTTGGGATTCCAAGCCACCGAGACGCGCGGGCTGAAGCCGCCGTAGAAGGGATCGTAGGGATACTTCTTGCCTTGGCCGATGTTGTTCACCGTCGCAAAGCCGAGAACCGGGTTGTAGACCTGTCCGGCCAGCGCGGCCTTCTGCCGCTGCGCCAGGTAGTCGGCAGCCACAACTTCGTTGCCCGACTCGTCTACCAGCGCGACCTGTTTCCCGTTCTTCTCCACCGGCGGCATCTCGACCATGTAGCTCAAACCGTAGGAGAGCGTGAGCGACGGCCTTAAGTGCCAAGTGTCCGCAACGTACGCGTTGTACGACGGGATCGTGCTTTGGTCGAACGCGACATCGCCGATATTGCCGAGCGACAGATTCTGCCCCGAGCGCGTGTAGACCAACTGCGACTGCGACACCATGCCGAGCACGTAGGAGTAGTAGGTGTTCCAGTTGCTCTGCTGGTTCGACGGCACCGTGGAGGGATAGCCGAAGCTGCCGAAGTTCGTATTGGACGAGGTGATCTGGTAGACGATCTGGTTGTTGATGCCCTGCCCGTTGTCCGTGCGCATGTGATAGTCGTAGTTCCGCTGATACATGCCGCCGAACTGGATCAGGTGGTTGCCCTTGATCCACGTCAGGTCGTCCTTGAGCATCTTGTCCTGGCCGTCCCAGAAACGCTGGCGCGTATTCTGCGTGTTCACGTTGTAGGGGATCAGCGCGTTGGTGCTCTCGCCGCCGATCTCGAGCGCGCCGCCCAGACCGCCCAGTTGCGGCGGAGCATTGGCGCTGCCCCACTGCCAGAAGTTGCGCGTGTAATTGAGGCGCAGGTCGTTGGTGATGGTCGGCTTCACGTTGCTGGTCAGGCCGATTACCCAGTAAGAGGGCAACTGCACGCGGGGAGCGGTGGCGGCCGGAGTCCCCAGCGTGTCGCCCTGCAGCGCGCCGCCGATATCCACCTGGTTCGTGGTCAGGTTCTTGACCGTCGAATAGCGATACGTCGCGAACAGGCGGTTCTTGGCGCCGAGGTCGTGGTCGATACGGGCGACGTAGGAGTTCTGCGTCAGTGGCGCGCGGATCGTCGAAAGGAAGCCCTGCGTGTTGTACTGATCGCCGCTCGCGTAACCGGGATCGTTGGCCCGCGGCATGAACTTGGACCAGAGCTGATTGACGAGCGGGTTCAAACCGATGCCGCGCGGATCGCACAGTCCGGTTCCGCAGCTCGCGGGATTGTAAGTGACGCCATTCACGGTCACAGCGCCCGGATTGAGGTTGTACGCCTGATACTTGCCGCTCGCATCGGCGATCTGGATTACGCCGGCGCGCAGCATGTCACTGGGGACCAGCCGCTCGTAGGTGCCCACGTTCGGGAAGCGGCTGCCCTCGTAGTTCACGAAGAAGTACGTCTTGCCGCCCAGGAATTTCGGCGTCAGGATGCCGCCCAGGGAGCTGCCGAAACGGCTGCGATGATTTTTTGGCAGCGGCGTGTAAGGAAGTCCGCCCGCCGGGGTGTGGTTGTTGGTCCAGCTATTCGCCGCGCCGATGTTGGTGGCATAGTAGAAGCCGTACACCGACCCGTGATACTGATTCGTGCCCCGCTTGGTCGCCATCTGGATCTGGCCGCCGATCGAACCGGAGAAGTCCGCCGTCTGGTTGAACGACGACACGCGGAATTCCTCGATGCTCTCCACCGGCGTCGGCACCACGCCGGACGGGCTGCCGCCGGTCTGCGTTCCGCCCGTGCCGGTGAAGTTCGTCACGTAGCTCGTGTTGTTGCCGGCCATGTCGTCGGAGTTGTTGCCGCCGTCCAGCATGAACACGTTCTGATCCTGATACGCGCCCGCGGTCATCCCCCCCGGCGTCGTGCCCGGCTGCAAGACCGCCAGCGTGGAGACGTCACGGCCGAGATTCGGCAGCGCCATCAGCGCTTCGGAGGTCAGCGAGGTTCCGACCGAGGCATTCGTGGTCTGCAGATCGGCGCCTGCCGCGGCCGAAACCTCGACGGTCGTCGCCGTCGAGCCGACCTTCATCGTCGCGTTGATGGTCATCGTAGTGCCGACGTCCACCTTCTGCGCCGCCACCCGGAACACGGCGAAGCCTTCTCGGCTGACCGTGATCGTATATGTGCCTGGATTGACGTTGACGAGCACGTAGCGGCCTTGGTCGTTCGAGACGGTGGTAAGTGCAGCCCCCGTCGCGGAATCGATCATGCGGACATTCGCGCCGAAGATTGCTGCGTTCTGCTCGTCGGTCACCTGCCCCGCTACTGTCGCAGTTGAAGTTGCCTGGGACCAGGCCGGCGCCGTGCCAAGTGTTAAGGCCAGTGCCAGTCCAAACAGTCCCGTTACATTTCTGAACCCACCCAACTGATTGAGCCTTAAGCTCATGTACCCCCTCCTAACCCGTAATGAGAGCGGGCCGCCAACCCGAGGCAGCGTCGAATAATATTGGCGCGATTCTACGTGGGGTTCTGCACAATGTCAAGAGGATTCCCGAGTGTGCAAATTGCCAACAGCTCAATCACTTAACAGAGGAACGTTCGTAAATCCACCATCGTGTACGACACGGTATTCGGCGGTTCTAGGGGTTCCCTGCCCGGCGCGTCAAGCTCCGCGCGATCAATGAAATTGATGGGCGCCATGAGGTTGACAAGCATTTACAGTAGTCGGGCAGGCGACTGCGTCGAATGTAGTGGAGGGTCGAAAGATGTTCAAAAAAATCGGAATTTCGATGGCGTTGCTGGCGGGCTTGATGGCTTTCGGAGCCCCGAAACCGGCCGAGGCGAAGGTCCACTTCGGCATCTTTGTGGGCGGCCCCGCTCCGGTCTACACGGCCCCGGCCTACCCTGCTTACGGCTACAGGTACGATTACAACGCTCCTGCGCCCGTTTATTCATACCTGGCTCCGGCCTACGTGGCCCCGTACGGTTACGGCTACGGAGGCTATGGCGATTACGGTTATGGCTATCGCGATCGCGATCACGAGCGTCACGAGTGGCGGGAGCACGAACGCCATGAGATGCACGAACGTCGTGAGCACGAAGGACGCGGCTGGCGGCGGTAAATTTTTGGGCCACGGACGGACACTGCGTCCGTGGCCTGAAGCTATTTGCTCTCTACTTTGGTGATCGTCAGGGGGTCCAGTTTGCGTGCGCTCAGTATGCGATTGAAGGCGGGCAAATCCGTGGCCAGCACTGCATCGAGCAGCGTCTTCTGCTCGCCCAGCCTGCCGTCCAGAACTCTGAAGACCTCGTACGACGCGGCGGTGGGTTTGCCATCACCGCGCAAGATGCTCGCCTCCAGCGCTGCCAGTTTGTTGTTCAACTTGATCGGGAAGTTCAGCGGATCCTGCCCGCTTCGGTTGCGGACCTGATATACCTCCTCCTCGACTGCCGTCAGCTTCTCGCGGAGATGGGCGGCGGCGGTCTTCAGGTCCGCAGGCGAGTCTTTCTTCAACCGGTCGTCGAGCTGCTTCTTCAACTCCCGGATGACGATCACCATTTCATTCGCTTCCGAGAATTTGTCCTGCACCCGCATCGCGAGCGTGAACTGCTCGCCGAGGTCTGCAACCGTGACGTTATCCAGCCGCGGATCCTTCCGCACCTCGAGCGGCGCCGTTGCCGTCTTCCCGTTCGCTGTCAGCCGCACCTGATACTCGCCCGGCACAGCCACGGGGCCCTGCGTGCTCCCGCTCCACAGGATCATCCCCGTGAAGCCTTTCGCGCCGGGATACCGCAGATCCCACTGGAAGTGATTAAGTCCCGCCTTTCGCGGAACGGGCGGTGTGAACCCCCGACCGCCGCCGCCCTCTTCCGAATCGGCCTCCGAGGCATCGCCGCCGCGACCTCCACGGCCGCCGCGACGCTCATCCTCGGCGCTCCCGGTGAAGGTGCGAATCACCTGCCCCCTTGCGTCCAGAATGTCGATCGTCAGCTTGTCCACCGGCTTGCTGAGATAGTAGCCGATGCCCGCCGCTCCCACGTTCCGCTCCGCCGCCGGAGGCTGGAACAGGTGCAACTCCTCCGTCACCACCGTGGGCGTCAACTGCCGCAGCGGCGTAATGTCGTCGAGGATGTAGAACGACCGCCCGTGCGTCGCGATGACCACGTCCTTGCCCTCGATCACCAGGTCCGACACCTGCGTGTCCGGCAGGTTCAGTCCGATCGATTGCCACTGCGCGCCGTCGTCGAACGACACGTAGATCGCATGCTCCGTGCCCGCAAACAGCAGCCCCGCGCGGCCCGGATCCTCGCGGACCGCGTGCACGAAGTCGTTCTCCGGAATGCCCTTCGTGATCGACGTCCACGTCTTCCCATAATCCGTGGTCTTGAAGACGAACGGCCGCCGGTCGTCGCTTTGGTAGTTCTTCGCCGCCACGTATGCCTTCCCCGCCTCGTGCGGCGACGCATCGATCAGGCTGATGCGCGCGAAATGCGGGAGGCCTTTCGGCGTGATGTCCGTCCAATTCCTGCCGCCGTCGCGCGTGATGTGCACGAGCCCGTCATCCGACCCCGTCCAGATCGTATCCGCTTCCTTCCGCGACGGCGCGATCGTGAAGATCGTCCCGTAGATCTCCGGCCCGTTCTGGTCGTGCGTGATCGGTCCGCCCGAATCGCCGAGCGTGAGCCGATCGTTCCGCGTCAGGTCCGGGCTGATCTTCTGCCACGAGTGCCCGTCGTCGGTCGTCTTCCACAAGTGCTGTGACGACGTGTAGAGCACCTCCGGATTGAGCGGCGAGAACACGATCGGGAACGTCCACTGCCAGCGCTCCTGCAGCGACCCCGCCGATTCGCCCGAGAAGAACAGCGGGTACACCTGGATATCGCGCGAATAGCCCGTGCGCCGGTCGAACTTCGTCAGCAGCGCGCCCTGGCTGCCCGCATAGAAGAGGTTGGGATTGGTGTGATGCGGCGCAATGTAGCCGCTCTCTCCTCCGCCGACGCTGTAGCTGACGGTCGCTCCGCGCCCGCCGCCGCGCCCGCCCGCCGCCGCGCTCGATACGCAAATCGTCGAGCTGTCCTGCTGCGCCCCGCAGACGTGGTACGGAACCTCGTGCGTGGTCGCCACGTGGTACAACTGCGCCGTCGGATAGGCCTCGCCCGTCCACGTCTGTCCGCCGTTCACGGACACGTTGCCGCCGCCGTCATTGCTCTCGACCATCCGCTCCGTGTTGGCCGGATCGATCCACAGGTCGTGATGGTCGCCGTGGGACGGCCGTAGCTGCCGGAAGGTCTTCCCGCCGTCGGTGGACTTGTGGAAGCCGACGTTCAGCACGTAAACCGTGTCCTTCGCCTTCGGGTCGGCGTAGATCCTCGAATAGTAGAAGGCGCGCTGCCGCAGCGCCCGGTCCTCGCTGATCTTCTTCCACGTGGCGCCCGCATCGTCGGAGACGAAGACTCCGCCATTCTCGTTCTCCACGATCGCGTAAACCCGATTCCCATCCGCGCCGGAGACCGAGACGCCGATCTTGCCTATGACCCCGGACGGCAGGCCCGGATTGCGCGTGATCTCCGTCCAGTGATCGCCGCCGTCGGTCGTCTTGTACAACCCGCTGTCCGGCCCGCCGCTCGTCAAACTCCACGACGTCCGATTCGCGTCCCAAATGGCGGCGAAGAGCACGTTCGGATTGTGCGGGTCCATCGCCAAGTCCACCGCGCCCGCGTGGTCGCTTTTATAGAGGACCTTCTGCCACGTTTTCCCGCCGTCCTTCGACCGGAAGACGCCGCGCTCCGCGTTGCGCCCGTACGGATGCCCGAACGCCGCCACGTAGACGATGTCGGGAT
>Ga0157369_10011200_pt1 | contig 10192 bp, 11 predicted proteins | sample C25metaG_FD_113461 | JGI IMG/M metagenome (GOLD analysis project Ga0157369, IMG submission 113461) | Corn rhizosphere microbial communities from Kellogg Biological Station, Michigan, USA - C2-5 metaG | ecosystem: Host-associated > Plants > Roots > Rhizosphere > Soil | place: USA: Michigan...
CGTTCTCGAGCGGCAGCACGCGCATGACGCGATCGTTCTTCACCTGCACGACGAGGTTGCTGCCATGGCCGTCGTGCGGCGACACGCTCTTGCGCCGCGATAGCTCCCAGGTGCGTGCCGCGAAACGGAACGGCTTCGACGTCAGCGCGCCCACGGGGCAGATGTCGATCATGTTGCCCGACAACTCGGAGTCGACGGTGCGGCCGACGAACGTCTGGATCTCGGCATGCTCGCCGCGGCCCGGCATGCCGAGCTCCATGATGCCGCCGATCTCGACGCCGAAGCGCACGCAGCGCGTGCAGTGGATGCAGCGCGTCATCTCCTCGGCGGAAATGAGCGGTCCCATGTACTTGTGGAACACGACGCGCTTCTTCTCGCGAAAGCGCGAGCCCGACGCGCCGTAGCCGACGGCGAGATCCTGCAGCTGGCACTCGCCACCCTGGTCGCAGATCGGGCAGTCGAGCGGATGGTTGATGAGCAGGAACTCCATCACGCCCTGTTGCGCCTTGATCGCCTGCTCGGAGTGCGTCCAGGCCTTCATGCCGTCGGCGACCGGCGTTGCGCACGCGGGCACGGGCTTGGGTGCCTTCTCGACCTGCACGAGGCACATCCGGCAGTTCGCGGCGATCGACAGCTTCTTGTGATAGCAGAAGAACGGGATGTAGATGCCGAGCTTGTTGGCCGCGTCCATCACCGTGCTGCCGTGCGGCACCTGCACGGCGCGGCCGTCGACCTCGACATTGACCAACGGGTGCGATCCCCCCGCGCTTGCGGCTTTCGCCGTCGCGCTGCCCCCCGACGGGGCGGAATTCGCCGCCTGGGGCGGCCCGGAGGCGCTCACTTTTTCAGACATACGCGGGCACGATGCACTGCTTGTGCGCGATGTGGTGCTCGAACTCGCCGCGGAAATGCTTGATGAAGCTCTTCACCGGGAGTGCGGCGGCGTCGCCGAGCGCGCAGATCGTACGGCCTTGCATGTTGTCGGCAACCGAGGTCAGCACGTCGAGATCCTCGGGGCGGCCGTTGCCGTTCTCGATGCGGTTCACCATCCGCCAGAGCCAGCCGGTACCTTCGCGGCACGGCGTGCATTGGCCGCACGACTCCTCGTAGTAGAAGTACGACAGGCGCATCAGGCTCTTGACCATGCAGCGCGTCTCGTCGAGGACGATCACGGCGCCGGAGCCGAGCATCGATCCGGCCTTCGCGATGGCGTCGTAATCCATCGTGAGGCCCATCATGATGTCGGCCGGCAGCACGGGCGCCGACGAGCCGCCGGGGATCACCGCCTTCAGCGCGCGACTGCCGCGCATGCCGCCCGCCATCTCGAGCAGCGTCGAAAACGGCGTGCCAAGCTTGATTTCGTAATTGCCCGGCCGCTCGACGTCGCCCGACACCGAAAAGATCTTCGTACCGCCGTTGTTCGGGATGCCGAGGTCGAGGAACCACTGCCCGCCGTTGCGGATGATCCACGGCACCGCGGCGAAGGTCTCGGTGTTGTTGATCGTCGTGGGCTTGCCGTACAGGCCGTAGCTCGCCGGGAACGGCGGCTTGAAGCGCGGCATGCCCTTCTTGCCTTCGAGTGATTCGAGCAGCGCCGTTTCCTCGCCGCAGATGTACGCGCCGTAGCCGTGATTGTTGTACAGATGGAAGCTGAAGTCGCTGCCCAGGATGTTGTTGCCGAGCAGGCCCGCCGCGTACGCCTCCTCGATCGCCTCCTCGCAGCGCTCGTAGACCTCCCAGATCTCGCCGTGCACGTAGTTGTAGCCGCGCGCGCAACCCATCGCGTAGGCGGCGATCGCCATCCCCTCGAACAGCGAATGCGGGTTGTAGCGCAGCAGGTCGCGATCCTTGAACGTACCGGGCTCGCCTTCGTCGGAGTTGCAGACGAGGTACTTCTCGCCGGCAAACTGGCGCGGCATGAAGCTCCACTTGAGCCCGGTGGGGAAACCGGCGCCGCCGCGGCCACGCAGGCCCGACTTCTTCACCTCGGCCACCACCTGCTCGGGCGGAATCTTCTCGGCGAGGATCTTCTTCAGTGCCTCGTAGCCGCCGCGCTGCACGTAATCGGCGAGGCGCCAGTTGCGGCCGTTCAGGCCGGCCATCAGCACGGCATCGGGACCGTAGTCGAGGAATTCCGAGGCGACGTTCATTTCGCTGCCGGCCCGGCAACGGCGCCTGCCCGATCGGCGGTGCCCGACAGTTCGTCGAGCAGCGCATCGAGCTGCGGCGGATTCATGAAGCCCACCATCCGCTTGTTGTTGACGAGCACGACCGGCGCGTCGCCACAGGCGCCGAAGCACTCGCCTTCCTTGAGCGTGAACTTGCCGTCGCCGGTCGTCTCGCCGAAGCCGATGCCGAGCTTCTCCTTCAGATGCGCGGCCGCCGCGGCAGCGCCCGAAAGCGCGCACGGCAGGTTCGTGCAGATCGTCAGCTTGTAGCGGCCGGTGGGCTTCAACTCGAACATCGCGTAGAACGACGCGACCTCGTACACGGCAACCGTCGGCATGCCGAGATGGCGGGCAACCGCCTCGATCACTTCCGCCGACACCCAGCCGTGCTCGTCCTGGGCGACCGCCAGCGCCGCGATGACCGCGGAGCGCTTCTGGTCGGCCGGGTACTTGGTGATCTCGCGGTCGATCCGGCGGACGGCCTCGTCGGAGAGCACGGTCATCGGTCGATGCTCCCGAACACGATGTCCTGCGTGCCGATGATCGCCACGACGTCGGCGATCATGTGCCCGCGCGCCATCTCGTCGAGCGCCGACAGGTGCACGTAGTCGGGCGGACGAAACTTGAGCCGGTACGGCTTGTTCGCGCCGTCGGAGATCGCGTAGACGCCGAACTCGCCCTTCGGATGCTCGATGGCTGCGTACACCTCGCCGGCCGGCACGTGCATGCCTTCGGTGAAGAGCTTGAAGTGATGAATCAGCTCTTCCATGTTCTCCTTCATGCCCTCGCGCGGCGGCGGCGCCACCTTGTAGTTGTCGACGATCACCGGCCCCGGGTTCGCGCGCAGCCAGTCGATGCACTGCCTGACGATGCGGTTCGACTGGCGCATCTCCTCCATGCGCACCAGGTAGCGGTCGTAACAGTCGCCGTTGATGCCCACGGGGATGTCGAATTCCATGCGGTCGTACATCGCATACGGTTGCTTGCGACGCAGGTCCCACGGCACGCCGGAGCCGCGCAGCATGGCGCCGGTGAAACCCAGCGCGATCGCGCGCTCGGCGGTGACGACGCCGATGCCGACCGTGCGCTGCTTCCAGATGCGGTTGTCGGTGAGGAGCGTCTCGTAATCGTCGACGTACGCCGGGAAGCGCCGCGTGAAGTCCTCGATGAAGTCGAGCACCGAGCCTTGCCGGTTCTCGTTGCGCTCGGAAAGCTCGCGCGCGTTGCGCATCTTCGATGCCTGGTATTGCGGCATGCGGTCGGGCAGGTCGCGATACACGCCGCCCGGCCGATAGTACGCGGCATGCATCCGTGCGCCGGACACCGCCTCGTACATGTCGAGCAGATCCTCGCGCTCGCGAAACGCGTACAGGAACGGCGTCATCGCCCCGATGTCGAGCGCGTGCGACCCGAGCCACATCAGGTGATTGAGGATGCGCGTGATCTCGTCGAACATCGTGCGGATGTACAGCGCGCGAACGGGGACCTCGATGCCCAGCAGACGCTCGATCGCCAGGCAGTACGCGTGCTCGTTGCACATCATCGACACGTAGTCGAGCCGGTCCATGTACGGCAGCGACTGGATCCACGTCTTGTGCTCGGCCAGCTTCTCGGTGGCGCGATGCAGGAGGCCGATGTGCGGATCGGCGCGCTCGATCACCTCGCCGTCGAGCTCGAGCACGAGGCGCAGGACGCCGTGGGCCGCCGGATGCTGCGGCCCGAAGTTCATCGTGTAGTTGCGGATTTCGGCCACGTTATTCGTTTTCCGCGTAATTCTCTTCGCGGATCACGCGCGGCGTCACCTCGCGCGGCTCGATCGTCACCGGCTGATAGATGACGCGGCCCTGCTCGGGGTCGTAGCGCATCTCGACGTAGCCCGATATCGGAAAGTCCTTGCGGAACGGATGGCCGACGAAGCCGTAGTCGGTCAGGAGCCGGCGCAGGTCCGGATGACCCGGGAACATCACCCCGTACAGGTCGAACGTCTCGCGCTCGAACCAGTTCACCGCCGGCCAGAGGCCGACGAGGCTGGGTACGACGGGAAAATCGTCGTCCGCGGCGAACGTGCGCACGCGCAGCCGCCAGTTGTGCGGGAGCGACAACAGGTGCGACACGACGCCGAAGCGCGCGCCGTCCCACGCACCGCCGTAGCTCGAGTAATCCACGCCGCAAAGATCGATCAGCATGTCGAAGCGCAGCTCGGGCCGGTCGCGCAGGGTGCGCATCACGTCGAGATAGCGGTCGACGTCGACGACGATCGTCACTTCGCCGCGATCGACCGTCGTGCGCTTCAACGCGCCTTCGCCGAAACAGGCGCCCAGCGCGGCGGTCAGCTTGTCGGTGGGATCGGCCATCAGCGCGCGATCGTGTTCGTGCGCCAGATCTTGTTCTGGAGCTGGAGGATGCCGTAGAGCAGCGCCTCGGACGTGGGGGGGCATCCCGGCACGTAGATGTCGACGGGCACGATGCGATCGCAGCCGCGCACGACCGAATACGAATAGTGGTAGTAGCCGCCGCCGTTCGCGCACGAGCCCATCGAGATCACCCAGCGCGGCTCGGCCATCTGGTCGTACACCTTGCGCAGCGCCGGCGCCATCTTGTTGCACAGCGTGCCGGCGACGATCATCACGTCCGACTGCCGCGGGCTGGGCCGGAACACGACGCCGAAGCGGTCGAGGTCGTAGCGCGCGGCACCCGCATGCATCATCTCGACCGCGCAGCACGCGAGGCCGAAGGTCATCGGCCACATCGAGCCGTTGCGCGCCCAGTTGATGACGCTGTCGAGCGTCGTCGTGACGAAGCCCTTCTCGAGCACGCCCTCAATGGCCACAGGTGTGATCCTCCGACGCTTGCGGCGGCGCTGCCGCGCCGCCCCCCGCGGGGGCGCAGTGCGCGCCCCGGGACGGCCCTGCGGCCCGCATGTCGCCTATTCCCACTCCAGTGCCCCCTTCTTCCACTCGTAGATGAAGCCGACGACGAGGATCGCAAGGAACACGAGCATCGCGACGAACCCGAAGTAGCCGATGTCGCGCAGCACGACGGCCCACGGGAAGAGGAACGCGATCTCGAGGTCGAACAGGATGAACAGGATGGCGACGAGGTAGTAGCGAACGTCGAATTTCATCCGCGCATCCTCGAACGCCTCGAAGCCGCATTCGTACGGCGACAGTTTCTCCGGATCGGGGCGGTTCGGCGAGACGAAGCGGCCGACGCCGAGCATCAGCGCGCCGAGTGCCAGGCCGAACAGGATGAACAGCAGGATGGGGAAATATTGTTCGAGCATCTCAGGTAACAGCGGCCAGGCAACAGGCAACAGAGGTACCAGGAAGAACGCGCGGCATCGATCGCTTCTGCTGACACCTGTTACCCGTCACCTGTCACCCAATGTGGTGCCGACGGGGAGACTCGAACTCCCACGGCTTTCGCCACTGCCCCCTCAAGACAGCGTGTCTACCAATTTCACCACGTCGGCGTGCGACTACTTCGGTACTTCGTTCGACTTCGGGGCCTCGCCCGGAACGGCACCGGCCCGCGCGCTCGGGCGCGCCGTGGCGGCGCCGTTCGCCGGTTGCGGCACGTCCGACGGCTTCGCCGGCAACACGCGCTCCATCACGCCCTTCTCCATCACGCCCTGCGGCACGCCCGTTTGCGAGCCGAACCACGTGAGCGTGATGCTCGTGAGGAAGAACACGGTCGCGAGGACGGCCGTGGTGCGCGACAGGAAATTCGCCGAGCCCGCGGAGCCGAACAGGCTGCCCGACGAGCCGCTGCCGAACGCGGCGCCCATGTCGGCGCCCTTGCCGTGCTGAAGCAGCACGAATCCGCACACCGACAGCGCGGCCAGCACATGAAGCACGAGGACCGCCGATTGAAGCATGTTCATTGCAGGATTTCTCCACCGACGTGCATCGAATTAGGCACGTCCGATCAGCAAAAATTCATCGGCATCGAGCGATGCGCCACCCACCAGCGCACCGTCGATGTCGGGCATCGCGAACAGCGCGGCCGCGTTCGACCCCTTGACGCTGCCGCCGTACAGCACGCGCACGTCGTCCGCCCCCGCATGCGCGAGCCGCGCGCGCAGCGACGCGTGCACGGCCTGCGCCTCGCCGGGCGATGCACTGCGCCCGGTGCCGATCGCCCATACCGGCTCGTATGCGACGACGATTCGCGCCACGTCGCTTCCCAGCATGCCGGTGAGCGCATCGACCTCACGCCCGACGACGGCGTCGGTGTCACCGCGCTCGCGCTCGGCGAGCGTTTCACCGACGCAGGCAATCGGCGTAAGTCCCGCCGTCAACGCGGCGCGTGCCTTCGCCGCCACGAGCGCATCGGTTTCGCCGTGCATCTGGCGACGCTCGGAATGGCCGACGATCGCATACCGGGCGCCGAATTCGGCGATCATCGCCGCCGCCACTTCCCCCGTGTACGCGCCGGCGGCATGCTCGCTCACGTCCTGCGCACCCCAGGCCACTTCCGATGCGGCCAGCGCCGCCTGCGCCTGCGCGAGATACGGCGCCGGCACACATACCGCCATCGCCCGCCCGCGCGGCGCGCGCCACCCGGCCGCCAGGCGATCGAAGAGGCGCGCGTTCCTGGCGAGATCGCCGTTCATTTTCCAGTTGCCGACGATCAGCTTGTCACGCATCGATCATCAAAACGACAGCACCGGGCCGCGCGGGCCAAGCCGCGCAAGGCCGCCGCGAGGCAGCGCGCGATTCGGGCACGGCAAAGGCCGCTTCTACACGAAACAGTCGATTTTATCGTGCCGCGGTCGCGCGGGTCAACGCGCGCTAACGTCGGTGGCGCTAGGCGACCGCGAGACGGCGAAAGCGGCGCATCAGCAGCGGCAGGAACCAAACGGCCAGCGTCGCCACGCCGAGCGATGCCGCGACGGGACGCTCGAAGAATGCGCGCAGGTCGCCGTCCGACTTGATCATCGACGTCACGAAGTTCTGCTCGAGCATGCCGCCGAGGACCACGCCGAGAATGGCGGGCGCGATGGGGAACCCGTTGTTCTCCAGCAGGAAGGCGACGACACCCGCGGCAAGCATCACGCCGACGTCGAACATCGTGTTGTTGATCGCGAACGAGCCGACGACGCAGAACAGCATGATCACCGGCATCAGGATGCCGCGTGGAACGAGCAGGATGTTCTTTGCCGCCTTGATGCACAGGAACCCGAGCGGGATCATGATCAGGTTGGCGATGATGAACAGCAGGTACACCGCGTAGATGTTCTGCGGATTGTTGATGAACAGCGTGGGTCCCGGATTCATGTTCTTCATGTACAGCACCCCGATCACGATCGCGGTGATCGAATCGCCCGGGATGCCGAACACCAGCGCCGGGATCCACGCGCCGGCGAGCGCGGCGTTGTTCGCGGCACCGGCCTCGACGATGCCCTCGACGTGGCCCGTGCCGAATTTCTCCGGCTCCTTCGACCACTTCTTGCTCACGGCGTAGGCCATCCATGCGGCGATGTCGCCGCCGGCGCCCGGCAGCGCGCCGACGAGCGTGCCAAGCACGCTGCCGCGCAACTGCTGCACCGGGTATTGCTTCGTCAGCCCCCAGATGCCCTTGAACACGTTGCCGATCGGCCGGTTGGAAAGGTGCATCTGCGGGTCCGTGTCGACCGCGTAGCGAATGATCTCGGAGATCGCGAACATGCCGATCATCAACGGGATCAGTTCGATGCCGCCCAGCAACTCGACGCTGCCGAACGTGAACCGGGGAATGGCGGCCGGATTGTTGAGCCCGACCGACGCGACGAGCAGCCCCAGCAGCAGCGACACGAATCCCTTGAGCGGCCGGTCGGACGTGATGAACACGGCGCACGTGAGCCCGAGCAGGACCAGCCAGAAATACTCGAAGGAGCTGAAGTGGAGCGCGAAGTCGGCGAGCGTGGGTGCGGCAACGATCAGCACGAGCGTTCCGAACAGGCCGCCGATCGCGGAGAAGACAAGGCCGGCGCCGAGCGCGAGTTCCGCCTGCCCCTTGCGCGTCATCGCGTACGCTTCGTCGGTATACGCGGCGGACGCGGGCGTGCCGGGCATGCGCATCAGGCAGCCGGGGATGTCGCCGGCGAATATCGCCATCGCGGTCGCCGTCACGATCGCTGCGATCGCGGGAATCGGCGGCATGAAGAACGTGACCGGCACGAGCAGCGCGGTGGCCATCGTCGCGGTGAGGCCGGGGATCGCGCCGACGAACAGGCCGAACAGCGACGCGGCCAGCATCACGAGCACGTTGTGCGGCTGAAACACCAGCGCGAAGGCCTGGAGCCAGGCGTCGCTCAACGCGTGCCTTTCACCAGGCGACGCCCTGCAACAGGCCCCACGGCAGCGGCACGCGCAGCAGCTTGTAGAACACGTAATGGATGATCAGCGTGACGACGATCGCGAGCGGCACGACCAGGCGCGCGCGCACACGAAACACCGCGAACGTCGCGCCGAGGTACAGCACCGAGGCGATCACGAAGCCGAGCGATTCGACGAAGGCGATGTACAGCACGTTGACGCCGATGACGACGGCGAACGCGCGCACGTACCGCGGCGAGCGCACCCAGTCGTCCCAGGCGACGAAGCGGCGCGGGGCGCCGTGCGGCGAACGCGCGCTCGTGCCCTTGTAGACCAGTGCCGCGCCGCAGACGAGCAGGGCGACGGCGATGACGCCCGGGAACAGCGCCGGGCCGTATTGCTGGCCCGGAATGGTCGGGAAGTTGCGGATCGCGACGAGGATCGCGATCCCCAGCAGCACGACGAGCGCGCCCCAGACGGCATCGTTCAGCTTCATCGCGCGAGCGCGAGCCGGTGCGGTTCGCGGATCACTTCGCGATGCCGACCGCCTTCATCGTCGCACCGAGATCGGCATCCGACTTCGCCATGAACTTCGCCATGTCGGCCGGCGCTTCGTAGATCACGCCGAAGCCCTGCTTGGCCATGAAGTCGGTGTAGTCCTTGCTCGCGACGATCTTCTTGATGGCCGCCGCCAGCCTGTCGGTGACATCCTTCGGCAATCCCTTCGGCGCCGCGATGCCGCGCCACGCGGCCATCGTCCAGTTGCTGCCCGTTTCTTCCTTGAGCGTCGGCAGGTTCGGGTAGAGCGCCGAGCGCTTGTCGGCCATGACGGCGAGGCTCTTCACCTTGCCCGCATCGATCAGCGAACGCGCTTCGGGCAGCGAGCAGGGCACGATCTCGACACCACCGGCGATGAGGTCCTGCAGCCCGGGTGCGGCACCGTTCGACGGCACCCACGGCACGCTGGCGGGATCGACCTTCAGGTCGCGCAGCATGCCGGCGATCGCGAGTTGCCAGATGCCGCCCTGACCGGTGCCCGACGCCTTGAACTTGCCGGGATTGGCCTTGATCGCGGCCACCAGGTCGTTGACGTTCTTGTACGGTGCATCGGCACGCACCTGCACGCCCGACGGGTCGGCGTTGACGATGCCGATCGGCGTGTACGAGGTGCCGTTGAGCTGCGTGAGGCCGACCCAGTGCATCATGCCGATCTCGACGGTCACCATGCCGATCGTATAGCCGTCGGGCGCCGCCGAGGCGATGGCCGCGTGACCGACGACGCCGCTGCCCCCGGTGCGATTGACGACGTTCACCGGCTGGCCGAGTTCCTTCTCGAGCAGCGTGCCGATGATGCGTGCGGTCGCGTCGGTGCCGCCGCCCGCGCCCCACGGCACGATCAACGTGATCGGGCGCTCGGGATACGCGGCGAACGCGCTTGCCGCGAACAGCACCAGCAATGAAGCAGCAAAGATCCTGGCCAGTCGTTGCATGATTTCTCCCCTGGAAATACGCGGCAGGCGCCAGGCGGTGCCAATGCGCGCGTCGCGGCCGACCATAGCAGCCGGCATTGCGCGCGGTCAAGCGGGGGAAGCGTCAGATCCCGGTCGGCCAGGTTTCCGGCGGCTCGCCTTCGTCCCAGCCGGCCGTGCGATCGAGCGGCGTCAGCGCCGTGGTGTTGTCGAGATGGATCATCACGTCGAACTGCTCGGGCAGCCGCGCATGGAA
>Ga0157369_10011201_pt1 | contig 10192 bp, 8 predicted proteins | sample C25metaG_FD_113461 | JGI IMG/M metagenome (GOLD analysis project Ga0157369, IMG submission 113461) | Corn rhizosphere microbial communities from Kellogg Biological Station, Michigan, USA - C2-5 metaG | ecosystem: Host-associated > Plants > Roots > Rhizosphere > Soil | place: USA: Michigan...
ATCGAGATCGTCACGAAGCCGATGATGGGCGCGGGGGAGCGGGCGCCGGAGATCGCCCGCGCCTACGTGGCGACGCTGCGTGACCTGCTCAAGGCGCTCGACGTCTCGGACGTGCGGATGGAGCAGGGCTCGATGCGCTGCGACGTGAACCTGTCGCTGATGCGCAAGGACGCCACCAAGCTCGGCACCCGCTCGGAGACCAAGAACGTCAACTCGCTGCGCTCGGTCGAGCGGGCCGTGCGCTACGAGATCGGCCGCCACGCGGCGGTGCTCACCTCGGGCGGCACGATCGTGCAGGAGACCCGGCACTGGCACGAGGACACCGGGGTGACGACCTCGGGCCGGGTGAAGTCCGACGCCGACGACTACCGCTACTTCCCCGAGCCCGACCTCGTGCCGGTCGCGCCCTCGCGCAATGACGTCGACGCGCTGCGCGGCACCCTGCCCGAGCCGCCGGTGGCCCGCCGCAAGCGGCTGCAGGCCGACTGGGGCTTCGCCGACCTCGAGATGCGCGACGTCGTCAACGCCGGGCTCGTCGAGCTGGTCGAGGAGACCGTCGCCGCGGGCGCCTCCCCGGCGGCCGCGCGCAAGTGGTGGTCCGGCGAGGTCGCCCGTCGCGCCAACGCCGAGGGCCAGGACGTGCCGACCTACTCCGCGGGGCTGGGCGTGGGCCCGGCATCCGTGGTCGAGCTCGAGGGGCTGGTGACCTCCGGCCGGCTCAACGACTCGATGGCCCGTCAGGTGTGGGAGGGCGTGCTCTCGGGTGAGGGCTCGCCGACCGAGGTCGCCGACGCGCGAGGGCTCGCGCTCTCGCAGGACACCGGGGCGCTCGAGGCAGCGGTGGACGCCGTGATCGCGGCCAACCCCGACGTCGCGGACAAGATCCGCGACGGCAAGGTGCAAGCGGTCGGCGCCCTCATCGGCCAGGTCATGCGCGAGATGAAGGGCCAGGGCGACGCCGCCGCGGCCCGCGCCCTCATCCTGGAGAAGCTCGGCCAGTCCTGACCCGTACCTGCAGCGACCAATAGGTCACACGAGGTACGCGCGGGCCGGGGCAAGATCGACCAATAGGTCGAAGTTGTCCCAGTGAGTGCGGGGCAACTTTGACCTATTGGTCGAAGTTGTCCCAGTGAGTGCGGGGCAACTTTGACCTATTGGTCGAAGTTGTCCCGCCAGGGCGGCTGCCGGGGGAGCCGGGCTGAGACGTGGCGGTCACCGCCTGACAACGAGCCGGTCTCGGTTCGGCATCCTCCCAGCCGGTCGGGGGTCGTTTACCAGACTGCGTGGTTACCCTCCCCGCTGTGACGACGGCACGCAGACCCGCCTGGCGCGCGGCCGTGGCGGTCGTCGCGCTCCTCGCCATCGGCCTGGGCGTCGCCCTCGGCGTGGGGAGTGCGCTCGGCATCAGCGCCGAGCCGGTCGCCGGCATGGATGCCGTGCCCGCGGCGGTCGGCAAGGTCGCCGCCGCCGTGCCGCCCCCGACGATCGAGGTCGTCGACGCCCCCCGCACCGAGCGCACCCGCGTCGCCTTCGACGAGCTGACCACCGCGGTGGCCGCCGCCCCGACCCGCCACGGCCGGGCCACCCTGACCCTGCGCCCCGGCACCGGCGACCTCGACGACGACACCTACACCCTCACCGGCGACGCCTCGGCCCTGCGGGTCACCTCGGCGAGCGAGAGCGGCGCGGTGCGGGCCGTCTACGACCTCGCCGCCGCCGTGCGCAGCGGGCACCCGGTGACCGAGCAGCTCGGTCGTCAGGTGACCTCCAGGCTGCCGTTCCGGATGGTCGACCTCGGTGCCGTCGGGGTCACGCCCGACGCCGCGGAGTGGGCCCCGGGCACCGACTACTCGCACGCGTCGAAGGCGTTCGCCGACGTCATCCTGCCGTCCGCCCCCTACGTCGACCCGACCGCCCTGGCCAAGGCCTACACCGACTTCGACACCTTCATCCGGCACAGCCTGGCCAACGGCTACACCGCCGTCGCCTTTCCGGGGTTCATCGAGTTCGTCACCCTCCAGGACGCCCCCGACGGGCCCGTCTACGCCGAGGGCGACGAGCACGTCGCGCGGGCGCTGGCCATGCGCCAGGCCTTCACCCCGTTCTGGAACCGCGCCCAGGAGCTCGGCATGAAGGTGGTGCTGCGCACCGACATGCTCACCCTGACCACCCCCCTCGAGCAGTACCTCACCGAGCACGTCGGGTCGCTCGACACCACCAGCCCCGACCTCTGGGCGGTCTACACCGCCGGGCTCGACGAGCTCTACGCGGCCGCCCCGTCGCTCGACGGCGTGCTCGTACGGATCGGCGAGGCCGGCCGGGTCTACGACGTCGACGGCTGGGACTACTACTCCGCGCTGGCGGTGACCAGCGTGGATGCCGTGCGCGCGATGCTCACGGCGCTCACCGGCCAGGCCGAGCGCAGCGGTCGGGACGTCATCTTCCGCAGCTGGAGCGTGGGGGTCGGCGCGGTGGGCGACATGCACACCGACCCGGCGTCGTACGCGGCGGTGCTCGACGGCATCGACTCCCCGGCGCTCGTGGTGTCGACGAAGTACACGCTCGGCGACTTCTACAGCCACCTGCCGCTCAACGAGACCCTGCTCTCCGGCAGCCAGCGACGGATCGTGGAGTTCCAGAGCCGCCGCGAGTTCGAGAGCTACGGTGCGTTCCCGAACGACCTGGGCGCCGAGTACCGCGACGCCCTGCAGCGCCTGCTCGCCGCCAACCCGCACATCGAGGGCATCTGGACGTGGACCCAGGACGGCGGGCCCTGGCGGGCCGGCCCGATGACGCTGTACCTCAAGACCGGCTTCTGGCAGCTGTACGAGCTGAACACCGTGCTGGCCGGCGCCCTGGCGCGCGACCCGGACGCCGACGTGAGCGCCCTGACCGCCGACTGGGCGCGCCGCTGGTTCTCCGACGACCCGGCGACCGTGCGGGCGGTGACCGAGGCGATGGCCGGGTCGCGGGAGGCCGTGACCCGGGGCCTGTACATCGGCCCGTTCGCCGAGCAGAAGGTGAAGGCGATCGGCCTGGAGCCGCCCCCGATGATGTGGATCTTCGAGTGGGACATCCTCACCGGGGACTCCGCCGTGCTCGACGTCATCTCGTCGGTCACCGGCGACCGGGTCGACGAGGCGGTCGCCGAGGGGCACGAGGCGGTCACCGCCGCCGAGCGGATGCGCACCCTCGTCGCCGGCACCGACCCGGCCACCTGGCGCGACCCGGCGATGCGTCAGGCGTTCCTCGGCACCCTCGACTACGAGGTCGACACCCTGGGGCTGCTCGCCGAGTACCGCGAGCTCGTGCTGCGGCAGGGCCAGTGGCACGCCACCGGGTCGTCGCAGGCGCGTGAGCAGTGGTCGGCCGCCCTCGAGCGGTACCGCACCCGCGCGGCATCCCACCTCGACCGCTACCAGGGCGATGTCGACCACCCGGCCTACAACCTCACCGCCGCCGAGCTCGGGATCGCCCGCAGCGAGCGCGACCCGGCGATGGCGTGGCTGGCCCGGGGCCTGCTCACCCTCAGCCTGGGCTGGCTGGTCGCGGGAGCCGTCGGTGCCTTCCGCCGTCGCGGCGAGGCGCCGCGGTCGGCGGCCGTCGCGCACTGGGTCGCCGCCACCCGCCCGTGGCGCGCGGCGGAGGTGGGGCCGGGGATGCCGCGTGCCCAGCGGGTGCTGCTCGTCGCCGTGCCCGGAGCCCTGCTGCTCGCCACCCGGGCCGTGCAGACCTCCTTCCTGGCACCGGTGCACCTGCTCGTCGTGCTGGGGGCGTGGCTGGTGCTGCTCGGCGTGGGCTGGGCGCTGCTGCGCGGCCGGGTGCCGTGGGGCGTGGTGGCGGCGGCCGGTGGGGTGCTGGTGGCGCGCTGTGCGCTGGCGCTGTTGGCGATGTCGTCGACCGGCCCCGGCGGTTACTGGTTCGCGTTCTGGACCGAGCCGGGCCGGCGCACCGCCTACGTCACCGTCGCGGTGGCGCTGTTCCTGTGGCTGCTCGTGGCGGCCGGCTGGGCGATCTCGGTCACGATCGGCCGCCGCCGGGCCACCGGCACCGTGCTCGCCGCGGTCGGTGCGGGCCTGGCCGTACCGGCATCCGTGATCGGCGTGGTCGGGCTCGAGCGGGCCCTCACGGCGTGGAACGACCAGGTCGGCCTGCTGCCGTGGGGCCTGTCGCGCATCCTGGGCATCACGGTCTACCTCGGCATCCCGGCCGACACCGCGTGGTGGGCGGCCGGCCTGGGCGCGGTGCTGCTCGTCGCGGGCCTGCTGCTCGCGCTCCCGGGCCGTCGTCGCCCAGGTCTCGAGTCGGGTGCCGAGGTGGCTGCCCGGGCGACCGCCTGAGCACCCGACTCCGGGAAGAGCCGGTCAGCGGCGGCCGCCGCCGAGGATGCCACCGAGCACGTCGCCGATGATGCTGCCCGGGTCGAACCCACCCGACGCCTCCACACCCTCGGTGCTCCCCGACGGCGACGTGGCTCCGCCGACCGCGCTGCCGAGCACGTCGCGCAGCATGTCGTCGAGCGAGCCCGGGGTGCTGCCGCCGCCACCACCGGGCAGCGACGGGGTGGTGCCGGCCTGGGCCCCCGCGGTGCCGCCCCCGAGGCCGCCGCCACCGCCCTTGAGCACCCGGTTGGCCAGCCAGGAGAGCACCATCGGCGCCAGGATCGGCAGCAGCTTCTTGACGAGCGCCCCGCCCGCGCCCTGGCCGCCGACCGCGGGCAGGCCACCGAGCCGGTTGACCACCTCGTCCTGCTGGTCGCCGAAGATGTGGCTCGCGATGGCCTCGCCGTCCTGCGCGTCGATCGCGGAGAGGTCGGCGCCCCCGGTGAGCAGGTCGTCGTCGTGCTGGCCCAGGGCCTGCACGATCGAGCCGGCCCCGGCCGGGTCGCCGGCGTTGGCCTGCAGGCCGCCGAGCAGGGCCGGCAGCACGGCCGCCGCGGCGGTGCGCACCTCGTCGGGCGAGGCGCCGACCTGCTGCGAGATCTGGTCGGCGGGCAGCGCGCCGAGGATGTCGTCGAGTGCTGACATGAGGTCCCCTTCCGTGGGGGCCACGGACCTTCTCCGCGCCCACCGCCAACCTAGCGCCGGGATGACCCAGCGAGCACCGCCGGCGCGGGACACCGGTGAGCGGGTGGGTGCATGATCGGGGTATGACCCGTGCAGCGCAGGACCGCACCCTCGTCCTCCTTCGCCACGCGAAGGCCGAGCAGCGGGGCTGGGACAACGACCACGAGCGCGAGCTCACCGGGCGCGGCCGGCGCGACGCCACCAGCGCGGGGCACTGGCTGGTCGAGCACGGCATCGGCGTCGACGAGGTGCTCTGCTCCACCTCCGAGCGCACCCAGCAGACCACCGAGAACGTCTGGGCCAGCGGCTGCCCCGAGACCGAGGTGCACCTCGACCGCCGCATCTACCTCGCCACGCCGGAACGCCTGCTCGAGGTCATCCACGAGGCCGACGAGGACGCCGACGTGCTCATGGTGGTCGGGCACGCCCCCGGCATCCCGTCGCTCGCCGAGCTGCTCTGCGACGGCGAGGGCAGCGTCGAGGGCCACCGGAAGATGGCCGAGGGGTTCCCCACCTGCGCCGTCGCAGTGCTGCAGTACGCCGGCCGCTGGTCCGACCTCACCTTCGGCGAGGCCCGCCTCGAGCGCTTCCACGTCTGCCGCGACGGGGCCACGCCGTGAACCCGGCACGGCAACGCTGGGACGACCTGACGCCCGCCCGGAAGCGGCTGCTGATCGGGGTCGCCGTCTTTGACGCGGGGATGCGGGCCTGGGCCCTGCTCGACCTGAGGAACCGGCCGGTCGACGAGGTCAACGGGCCCAAGGCGGCGTGGGGGCTGGCGATCACCGTCGTCAACTCCGCCGGGCTGGTGCCCGCCGCCTACCTGCTGTTCGGCCGCCGCCGCGGCTGAACGACCGCCGACGGCCTCAGGCGGGGGCTCCCGGCGCCGACGCGGCGTCCTCGGGCACCGGGTCGCCGTCCGTGGTGCCCCACCGGCGCAGCACCTCGACGACGGTCAGGGCGACCGCCGCGAGCACGGCGATGAGCAGCACGCCGCCGGCGCTCGGCCGGTCACCGACGAGCAGCGCCAGCACGGCCAGGCCACCCACGGCGGCGCGCAGCGCCACCGTGTTGCGGGCCGCGAAGCGCGCCACGCTGCCCAGCGCACCGGTCGGCGTGCTCGTCAACGCGGACAGACGCGCCGGCACCGACCGCACGGCGGCGGCTGCGCTCGACGGGCCGGCGGCCCACGCCGCCAGGGCGATGAGGAGGAAGAGCATCGCCGACGAGCGGACCCAGACCCGCAGGGGCGTGGTGACGTCGTCGAAGACCACGGTGGCCACCCGCGGCACGAGCAGCGCCTTCTCGAGGTCGTCGAGGTAGAGGGCCCGCAGCAGCTGCACGCCCAGCAGGAGCAGCACGAGGGTTCCGACGATCATCGACGCCCGATGACCAGGGCGCGGCGCCGGGCCGGGGCCAGCGCCACCCCGGCGAGGAGCGCGAGGATCGCGACCACGGGCAGCACCACGCGCAACAGGTCCAGCAGCCTGATCGCTGTCTGCGCCTTGGCCAGACTCTCGCTCTGCAGCACGACGAACTGCGCGTTGACCGCCGGGATCCTGTCGGCGAAGGGCACGCCCCTCTCGACGAGCACCGGCTTGATCTGCTCGATGAACGGCCCGAGGTTGACGGCGACCTGGCCGTTGGTGACGACGACCGCGGCGTTGTTCGTCTCGCCGGTCAGCGCGGCGACCACGCCCGCGTGCGCCTCGCGGTTGGCGGCGACCCAGGCGTCCTGGAAGGTGTCCGACGCCACGAGATTGCTCACCTGGTCCTCGGTGAAGCCGTAGATCGCGTTCGAGATCGGCTCGGCGAAGGTCGACAGCTCGACCGGGAGGTTCTCGGTGACGCCCGCCACCCGGGGCCGGGCGGCGATCGCGTCGAGGGTCTGCGTGGTGAGCTCCTTGACCTTGAGCTGCTCGAACACCGCATTGGTGATCCGGCGCGACACCTCCTCCTGCACCGCCGGATCCTGCGCCAGCGGTGCCACGATGGCCAGGTACCTCGACTCGTCGAGAAGCGTGGACCGAGACCAGTTGGCCAGGGCCGACAGCGGCGCCAGCAGGGCCGCGACGAGGAGCAGCACCATGGCCCCCGCCCACCGGCCGCGTCCGGGGCGACTCGGCCGCGCGGCGGGCGGGGTAGCCACCCCCTGCGACAGGGCCTGGGTGGCGGCGACCTGCGCCCGCAGGCGCACGAGCTCAGCGCGTTCGTCGCTGGTGAGGTCACCCCTGGGCCCCGGCGACGGGTCACCGGGCAGCTCGGTGGTGTCGACGGCCCGGGGCTCGGGACCGGGCGTCGCCTCTGCCCTGGGCCCCGGCGTGGCTTCCGGCGTCGGCTCGGGCGTGGCGTCCGGTGTCGGCTCGGACTCGGGCGCGGTGGCGCGGCGGCGGTTCGGCTTGGGGGTGGGCCCGGTGGGCGTGCTGCTCATGGTCGTCCTCGTCCGGTGGTCCGGTGCGGCACCCGTACGCCGTCGGTCGGGGCGGCCCACGGCAGGCACCGCGTCAGTTCCCGACAGTAGGGAGGATCGGTGGGCGGCTCGTCACCCAGCGCGGGTGAGCGGGGAGAGTCAGCCGGCCAGGCCGGTGCTGTCGGCGACCCACTGCCAGAAGCGCGTGCGCTCGTCCTCGGTGGGCCGGGTGCGCCCGAGCACGCTCGTGGGCCGAGGTCGGCGGTCGTGCCACAGCAGGCCGGATGCCGGTGCCGGCTCGGTCGCGACCAACCAGGTCGTCGTGTCGGTGCCGACCGCGTCGGAGCGCAGCACCGGGCGCAGCGCGGCGGAGAACCGGGGGAGCGAGGCGTCGAGCCCGGGTGTGCTCGCCCAGCCCGGGTGCGTCGCGTGCACGGACACGCCGGATGCCGTGGCCCAGCGCTGCGCCAGCACCGGCAGCAGCTCGACCTGGCCGCGCTTGCTGCGCGCGTAGGCGACCGCCCCGGTGTACTCGCCCTGCTCGAAGTCGGGGTCGAGCACCGGCAGCGCCTGGGTGTACATGCCGCCCGACGTCACGAACACCACCCGCCCGGCATCCGCCGAGAGCGACGGCAGCAGCAGCTCGGTCATCAGCACCGGCCCGAGCACGTGCAGCGCCATCGTCATCTCGTGGTCCTGCGCCGACGTCGTGCGCGTCTCCGGCAGCGCGCCGGCGTTGTGCACCAGCGCCCGCAGCGGCAGCCCGGACGCCAGGAAGGCCTCGGAGAACGACCGCACCGACTCGAGGTCGGACACGTCGCAGAGCCAGACCCGCGCGGCCCCGACCCGGCCCACGGCCCTGTCGACCTCGGCGGCGACCCGGTCGCCACGGCCGGCGTCACGGACCACGAGGTGCACGCTGGCGCCCAACGCGGCGAGGTCGAGCGCGGCGCGCCGGCCCAGCCCGGACGACGCCCCGGTCACGGCCACGTGCCGGCCGGCCAGGGACCCCACGCCCGGGTCGGCGGGCCAGGTCGGCAGTCGCCGGCGCACGGCGTACCCGACCCGGCTGAACCCGGGCACGACGGTGCGGTCGAGCGCCGTGTCGAGGGCGCGGGAGGCGGCGCGCGGGAGGCCGCTCACATCAGGGCGCGCATCGCGGCGGTGGCGCCGCGCAGGTAGCGCTCGACGACGACCCGCTCGGCGTCGGACAGGGAGGAGTCGATCTCGGACAGCCCCGCGAACATCGGGGCGAGCAGGGTGAAGACCTCGACCCGCCCCGACTCGGTGATGACGACCTCGGTGCGGCGACCGTCGTCGGTGTGCGGCCGGCGCTCGGCGTGCCCGCGCGCGACGAGCCGGTCGACGACCCCCGACGAGGCGGCCGACGTGACGCCGAGGGCGCGGGCCAGCTCGACCGGCCCCATCGGGGTGTCCATCAGGTGCCGCAGCGAGTGCAGCTCGGAGGTCGACAGCCCGGCCTTCCGGGCCACCTCGTGCGGCACCTGCGCCGCGACGTCGACGAGCTCCTGCAGGGCGTCGAGCGAGCCGGAGGGCCGGTACTCGGGCACGACCGAGCGGACGTCGGTCGGAACCTTCGACGGGTTTGCGTCCACGGGCGGGGTGTCCCTAATATCGCTAATCAACTGAGCAATCTGGTGAATCATTACCTGAGTCACCGGGTGAAGCACCACCGTACCAAGGGAGAGCACCGATGGGCAGGTTCGCGCACCTCATCACGCGCAAGTGGGTGGCCGGGCTGCTGGCCCTGTTCGCCATCCTCGGCACCGGCGCCGTCATCGGGCTGGTCGGGCAGGCGGAGTCGCCGGCCACCGGGACGTCCGCGCTGCCGACCGGCACGGACAGCCGCCAGGCCGCCGAGCTGCGCGACCAGCTGCCCCAGGCCGAGGGATCGGCCGCCGTCGTGCTCTACAGCAGCGACCAGCCGCTCACACCGGACGAGCTCGCCCTGGTGGAGGAGCGCGCCCGCACCCTGCCCGGCGCGACGGGCGCCCCGCCGGCCGTCGCCGAGGACGGAACCGCCGCAACGGTGTTCATCCCGGTCACCACCAAGGATGCCGTCGAGACGGCTGACGTCGTCACCGACCTGCGAACGGCCGCCAAGGCGGACCTGCCCGACGGCCTCACCGCGCAGGTCACCGGCCCGGCGGCCATCCAGGCCGACCTCGCGGCCGTGTTCGACGGTGCGAACTTCCGACTGCTGGCCGCCACGGCATCGGTCGTCGCGATCCTGCTGGTCATCACCTACCGCAGCCCGTTCCTCTGGCTGGTGCCGCTGACCGTCGTCGGCGTCGCCGACCAGCTGGCCGCCGTGCTGGCCACCCACACCCTGGCCGCGTTGGACGTGCTCTGGGACGAGTCGACGATCGGCATCCTCTCGGTGCTCGTCTTCGGTGCGGGTACCGACTACGCGCTGCTGCTGATCAGCCGCTACCGCGACCAGCTGCGGGTCACCGCGGACCGCCGTGAGGCCATGGCCATCGCCCTCACCCGCACCGCCGAGGCCGTGCTCTCCAGCGCTGCCACCGTGGTGCTCGGCCTCCTCACCCTGCTGCTGTCGCTCTTCCCGGCCACCCGGGGGCTCGGCCTGGCCTGCGCCGTCGGCGTCGTCGTGGCCGCGACCTTCGCCCTCGTGGTGCTGCCCGCCGCCCTGGTCGTCTTCGGCCGCTGGATCTTCTGGCCGAAGGTGCCGCAC
>Ga0157369_10011202_pt1 | contig 10192 bp, 11 predicted proteins | sample C25metaG_FD_113461 | JGI IMG/M metagenome (GOLD analysis project Ga0157369, IMG submission 113461) | Corn rhizosphere microbial communities from Kellogg Biological Station, Michigan, USA - C2-5 metaG | ecosystem: Host-associated > Plants > Roots > Rhizosphere > Soil | place: USA: Michigan...
ATGCGATGGACGCGAAGGCAGCGTGAGACGGACGTTTGCCGGCGTGGACGGCGAAATCGCGTGGTCCTGATCCCCCGACGCTGCCCGACGCTGGGATCAAGCCTTGCGCGTCGATTGCGCACAAGGCGACGGAGGCTAACAAGCCCGGCACTCCGGGGAGAACACGTATAAGCCGTAACACCATCGCGCAGGGAAGGCCGATGTTCCGGCGTACCTGTAGTGACTAACTCGTGTGCTTTTTTGCTGCACACGAGGCTGCGGGTGCGACGAACACCCGGCCTTCCCTGCGCCCTCTGAATTTTTCGGGGCGCTCACTTGGCAAAGCCCCGGGCGGATCATGCCGCGGGAATGCTGATCCGCGCCTGCCATCTGCTGCTTGACAGTCAAAATGGGAAAGCACCACGCCAACGCAAAAAGGCCGCCCGGAGGCGGCCCGTTTTATGCAAATCGCGAAGCTTGGCTCAGCGCAGCGCCATCGTGTCCGAGCTCGTCAGCACCACCGGCTTGCCGGCTTTGATGACACGGGCGGTCTGGGTGTAATCGACGTTGCTGCGGGCCGTGATGCCAAAGGCGGCGACCGCAATGCCGGCCACCAGCGCCACCACCACGATCTTCAGGTGTGTCGCACGATCAGCGGAATGAAAGGAGTGGTTCATTTGAGCCTCCCGGCGTCTTGGACGCCTTTCGTTGGCTTCAGAACTACGCCCCATCTGTTTCAGACTGGTTTCGCGGGCTCCGCGAAATGGTTTCACCGGCGGAATTCATTGATTTCATGGTTAAACTCGCGGGGAGGGCTTTTTTGCCGAAACCAGCCTTTGGGCGTGATCGGCGCTCGGGAGAAAAACAATAATGAAATCAATGAATGTGACCCGCCGGGGTCTGCCTGGCGTGGGTTCTGCCTTGGGTAGGGTGCAGGCGGCGGCCATGTTCGACTTCAAGATTTGGCGTCAACACCTGACGAATAAGGAGACACATCGAAGATCGCTTCCATCATTACCCGCCGCGTAATCGCGGGCGCGATCTTCCCTGGTCATGATGCATCATCGGCAGCGACCACCGTTGCCGATCGATCCATCAGGGAGATGCGTCATGAATCGCCGAACCGTCCTCGAAGCCGCCCAGATCAATGCGCGGGCGCTGCGTCCGACCCACGTCACGGCGGGCGATGGCACCTCGCTGTTCGTGCAGGATTGGGGACGCGGCCGACCGGTCGTGTTCCTCGCGGCATGGACCTTCGATGCCAGCATCTGGGGCAATTACATCGTCGCCCTCAACGCCAGAGGCTATCGCTGCGTCGCGCCCGACCGGCGGGGGCACGGCCGCTCCGACATGCCGATGACGGGCTACGACCTCGAGACGCTCACGGCCGACGTCGCCGACGTGATCGAGCAGCGTGACCTCCGCGACGTGACGCTCGTCGCCTATTCGATGGGATCGATCGAGGCGGTCAATTATCTCGACCGGTACGGTTCGGATCGCATTTCGAAGCTGGTCCTGGTGGCGCCGACGACGCCGTTCCTGGTGCGGACCGAGGACAATCCCGACGCGGTTCCGAAAGTTGCCGTCGATGCGCAGAACGAGGCTATTGCAAGCAACTATCCGAAATGGCTCGCCGATAATGAAGCGCCGTTCTTCATGCCGGACACGCCGGAAACAATGCGGTCCTGGATCATGCAAATGATGCTGAGCGTGCCGCTGCCGGTGGCGATGGCGTGCCGGAAGACGATCTCCTTCGCCGACCTGCGTGCGGCTGCTCGCCAGATCGATCTTCCGACGCTGATCGTGCAGGGTGACAAGGATGCCAGCGCGCCGCTGGAGCTCACAGGCGTCAAGACATCGAAGCTGATCAAGGGCAGCGAGCTCAAAGTCTATGAAGGAGCGCCGCACGGGCTTCCGCTGACGCACAGCGAGCGTTTCGTTAAGGACCTGCTCGCCTTTCTCGATGGCTGATGGATGCTAGATCGCCCGCTTGATGTCGGCGCGGATGAATTTGGCAGCCCACACGAAGAGCAGGGCGCCGAGCGTCGTTGTGACCGCGGCCGACAGCAGCGAGTAACGCACGGCGTCGTTGCCGTACTCGCTCTTGAGCGTGTCGTTGATCATGCCGACGGCCAGCGGTCCCACGCCCTGGCCGAAGCATGTGGCGGTCAGGAGGACGAAAGCCGACGCCAGCGCCCGCATACTGGGCCGCGCCACCGTCTGCGCGATCGCAAAGATCGGTCCGAGATGAAAGCCGACCATGAAGGAGGTCAGCGCCAGCATCGTCATCATGGTCGCGAAGTCATGTGTGAGCATGCAGACCGCAAACACCGGGCCGGCGAGGCCCGACATGATCGCCGGCGCCCACAATTTCCAGCGATCGTCGCGCTTGCTGATGCTGGCCACCACAACGCCGCCGACCAGCGTGCCGGCCATGCCGGCGAGACCCTTGAACGTGCCGGCATAGGTGCCGATCTCGGCGCTGGAGAGGTGATGCACCCGCGCCAGGAAGGGCGGGATCCAGGCGGCGGTAGCGTAATTGGTGTAGGTCGTCAGGCAAAAGCCGACCAGCACAATCACAAAGCTCGGCTGGGTGATGAGGAAGCGCAGGGTCGGCCCGAGCGGTTCGGGGACAAAGCTCTCCGCCATGGCGCCGCGCTTGGGCTCAGATATCGTCAGCCAGAGGATTGCCGCAAGGGCAACGCCCGGCAGGCCGCAGGCGAAGAAGGCCATCCGCCAGCCATAATGCTGGTTGACCCAGCCGCCGACGAAATAGCCCATGAACACGCCGAGATAGGTGCCGATGGCGTAGATGCCGAGCGCGCGCGGGCGCTCGTCCTTGTCAAAGAGATCGGCGACCAGCGATTGCGAGGCGGGCGTGCCGGCGGATTCGCCGAGGCCGACGCCAACGCGCGCCAAGGCGAGCGTCGCGACGCTCGACGCCATGCCGCACAGGAACGTCATCGCGCTCCAGAACGCGAAGGCGAGCGCCACGATGTTGCGGCGGTTGACGCGATCGGCGATGCGGGCAATCGGGATGCCGAGCAGCGAATAGAACAGCACGAAGCCGAAGCCTGCGAGCAGCCCCATGGTGGTGTCGCTGAGCGCAAACTCCTTTTTGATCGGCTCGATCAGCACATTGAAAATGGTGCGATCGAGGAAGTTCAGGGCATAGACCAGGGTGAGAATGCCGAGCACATAATAGCGTCGGGACGACGCGGTCTGTGTTTGCCCGGACACGGCCGCCTGCGGCGCCAGATCGACCATCGTTCAAGCCTCGCGAATGAAATTGCCGGCTTCGAACTCAAGCGGCCTGGCGTTGGGATCAAACGATACGCCGATAGGATCGCGGCCGGCGGCGAGCGCTTCGAGCTGCTCGGTCAGCATCCGCCGCACCATCAGGATGCCGCGGTCGCTCTGGCCGAAATGCTCCTCCGAATGCTGCGTCACCGGGCCCTGGCCGACTTGCGCCTCGTAATCACCGGGGAAACGCTGATGCTCTTCCTCGGTCATGTCCCACCAGAACTTGCCGTTGAATTTAGAGCGCATGCGGCCGATGTCGCCGGAGTTTTTCACCCGGCCGGCGACATAAATGCGGAAGGAGGTGTCGTCGATCGGCAGCGTCCAGCCGATCGACTCGACGCGGGCGAATTGGGCCACACGGGGGTTGGCTACGACGCGAAGGGTAGGCAGGGCGGCTTCGGTGACCCGGTAGAACACCTTGCCGTCGTCCTGCCTGCGGATCGAGCGCACGGTGACGCCGCGCGGCGACATCTCGAACTTCACCTCGGGCATCGAGGCCATCATGTTGGTGAATTGCGGGCCGCTGAAGGAGCCGTGCAGCACCGGCACGTGGTAGGGGTCGACCACATTCTCGAAATGCTGGAGCCAGTTGCAGGGGATGATGGCAGGGCCGCCGCCGCCGATCGATGAATCATCGGCTTCGACGAACTCGCCGTCGTCCATGTTCTCCAGGCACTCGTAGCGCGGCAGCACCGGCTTTTTGTCGGCGGGGCCCATATAGGCGAAGATCAGCCCGTAGCGCTCCTCAACGGGATACCAGGGCTGGCGGACTTTGTTCTTGAACAGGCCGCCATCGGGCTCGCAGGGCTGCTCGAGGCAGTGCCCCTCGGCGTCGAACTTCCAGCCGTGGTAGCAGCAGCGGATGCCGTCCTCCTCGACCTTGCCATAATAGAGCGTGGTGCCGCGATGGCAGCAGCGCGCGTGCAGCAGGCCGACGCGGCCCAGCCGGTCGCGAAACAGGATCAGATCCTCGCCGAATACCCGCACTTTTCTGGGGATATCGGTAGCGTCGGACGTGAGGCCGACCGGGTGCCAATAGCGCCGCAACAGCTCGCCCATCGGCGTGCCGCGGCCGACCGCGGTCAGCTCGGTGCGGCTGGTCGAAGGCTTCATGGCATAGGCGGTGCCGAGATTGCGGTCTCGTTGGGTGATGATCATGCCGCTTCCTCCCGGCTGGTTATTGCGTCAGGAAATGAGAGATCGATGACAATGTCAACGATTTACTCTTTCCAGCCGTCGGCTTTGTTGGCAAAAGTCCTGGATGACACAGACACCGAAACGCGCCGGTCCATTGCAGGCGGACATAATAAAACCGGCCGACGCTGAGCTGGCGCCGATCACGGCAATGATGTCGTCGCGCCTGATGGTGCTCGCCAACCTGCTCAAGCGCGGGGCCATCCTGCGTTACAAGCGCCTGGCCGGGCTATCTTCGGTGGAATTTGGCCTCGTGGCATCGCTCGGCCGGCGGCCGCCAATGAGTGTGGTCCGGCTCGCCGAGGCGGTTGGGCAGGACAAGGGCCAGATCAGCCGGGCGCTCGCCGGCCTCGTCTCGCGCAAGCTGGTCGCGCGCGCGGTCAATCCCAAAGATAACCGGGAGGTGCTGGTTTGTCTGACTCGGTCCGGGCTCGCCGCCCATGACGCCATCGTGGCGGGGGCGCTGGAACGCAATCAGCGGCTGCTGGAACAACTCGATCCGGCTGATGTCGCGATGCTGCTCGGCCATATCGACCGCTTGACCCGCAAGGCCGAAGCGATGCTGGCGGTTGAAAAGGAGCTGGGCTGAGCCTAGCTTAGTGCAAGAGGCTGCGCGGCCTTGGCGATAGCCACGCGCATCGATCCGATCCTCGCGGATGAGGTTTTCCCATGCCGCGGAGAGCGTCAAAATAGCTTGTCTTGCGCCCCCTGTTGCGCTGCGCTAAGCCTCAAGAACCATTCCAAATCGACGAATCTGCGGACTCTTCCGAAACCGCGGACAAAGGTAGTGCCGATGACGGGCATCCTGCAGAATTATCTTCCCCTTGTGGTGTTTGTCGGCGTGGCGGGCTTGATCGGCCTGGCGCTGCTGATTGCCCCATTCCTTGTTGCGTTCCAGCAGCCGGACGCTGAAAAGCTCTCCGCCTATGAATGCGGCTTCAATGCGTTCGACGACGCGCGCATGAAGTTCGACGTCCGCTTCTATCTGGTCGCGATTCTCTTCATCATCTTCGACCTCGAAGTGGCGTTCCTGTTTCCCTGGGCGGTGGCGTTCGGCAAGCTCGGCGCCACAGGCTTCTGGTCGATGGTGGTGTTCCTCGCCGTGCTGACGGTCGGCTTTGCGTATGAATGGAAGAAAGGCGCGCTCGAATGGGATTGAGCCCAACTGCGACCTCCCGGCCGGCAATCGCGCCGGCTCCGAAGGGAATTCTGGATCCCGCGACCGGTCGGCCGGTCGGCGCTAATGATCCGTATTTCCTCGAGGTCAATCACGAGCTCTCCGACAAGGGCTTCTTCGTTGCTGCCGCCGATGACCTGATCACCTGGGCGCGCACCGGCTCCTTGATGTGGATGACCTTCGGTCTTGCCTGCTGCGCGGTCGAGATGATGCAGGTGTCGATGCCGCGCTATGACGTCGAACGCTTCGGCTTTGCGCCGCGTGCCTCGCCGCGTCAGTCGGACGTGATGATCGTGGCCGGCACCCTCACCAACAAAATGGCCCCGGCGCTGCGCAAGGTCTACGACCAGATGCCGGAGCCGCGCTACGTCATCTCGATGGGCTCCTGCGCCAATGGCGGCGGCTACTACCATTTTTCCTACTCGGTGGTGCGCGGCTGCGACCGCATCGTGCCGATCGACATCTACGTGCCCGGCTGCCCGCCGACCGCCGAAGCGCTGCTTTACGGCGTGCTGCTGCTGCAGAAGAAGATACGCCGCACCGGCACGATTGAACGATAACGTCATGAAGATGAGCGACATCCCGTTCGGAACCACCGACTGGTCGAGTATTGAGCCCACGCAGCACAAGGGCGACGCCGGGGTTGCGACCTGGCGGACCCGCCAGTTCGGCGACATCCGCGTGCGGCTGGTCGACTATTCGCCGGGCTATGTCGCCGATCACTGGTGCCAGAAGGGCCACATCCTGTTTTGTGTGGATGGCGAGCTCGGGACCGATCTTGCTGACGGGCGCTCGTTCACGCTGACGCCGGGCATGAGCTATCAGGTGGCCGACGGCGCCGAGGCGCATCGCTCGCACACGGCTAAGGGTGCGCGGCTCTTTATTGTGGATTGATGATGGCGATGAGCGAAACACTGAACACCCTCGGAGAGAAGATCGTCGGTGGCCTCGCCGGCAGTGCTACCGGTCACTCGGTTGCCTTCGACCAGCTCACCGTGACGGTGCAGGCGGAGAAGATCGTCGAAATCGTCAAATATTTGCGTGACGAGCCATCGCTGCGCTTTGTCAACATCACCGACGTTACCGCGGTCGACTATCCCGGCCGCGAGAAGCGCTTTGACGTCGTTTATCACCTGCTGTCGCCGACGCTGAACACACGCGTCCGCCTGCGCGCGGAGGCCGACGAGACCACGCAGGTCCCCTCCATCATCGAGGTTTTCCCGGGCGCGGACTGGTTCGAGCGCGAGACCTACGACCTCTATGGCGTGATCTTCACCGGCCATCCTGACATGCGTCGCCTCTTGACCGATTACGGCTTTGAAGGGCATCCGCTGCGCAAGGATTTCCCGCTGACCGGCTTTGTCGAGGTTCGCTACGACGACCAGGAGAAGCGGGTGCTGTACGAGCCGGTGCGGCTCAGCCAGGAATTCCGCAAATTCGATTTTCTCTCGCCATGGGAAGGCGCGGACTATCCCGTCCTGCCCGGTGACGAGAAGGCAGGACCAAAGGCCTGACCATGAACGAGCAACCGCAGAATCTCCGCAACTTCACCATCAATTTCGGGCCGCAGCATCCGGCGGCGCACGGCGTGCTGCGTCTGGTGCTGGAGCTCGACGGCGAGGTGGTCGCGCGCGTCGACCCGCATATCGGCCTCCTGCATCGGGGTACCGAGAAGCTGATCGAGCAGAAGACCTACCTGCAGGCGATTCCGTATTTCGATCGGCTCGACTATGTCGCGCCGATGAACCAGGAACATGCGTTCTGCCTCGCCGCCGAAAAGCTGCTCGGCATCGAGGTGCCGCGGCGCGGCCAATTGATTCGCGTGCTTTATTGCGAGATCGGGCGCTTGCTCTCGCATCTGCTCAACGTCACTACGCAGGCGATGGACGTTGGCGCGCTGACGCCGCCGCTCTGGGGCTTTGAAGAGCGCGAAAAGCTGATGGTGTTCTATGAGCGCGCCTCCGGCTCGCGCATGCATGCCGCTTACTTCCGCATCGGCGGCGTACACCAGGACCTGCCGCCGAAACTGATCGACGACATCGAGGCGTTCTGCGATCCCTTCCTGAAGGTGATCGACGACCTCGAAATACTCTTGACTGGCAACCGCATCTTCAAGCAGCGCAACGTCGACATCGGCGTCGTGACACTGCAGCAGGCCTGGGAATGGGGCTACTCGGGTGTGATGGTGCGCGGCTCGGGTGCGGCATGGGACCTGCGCAAGGCGCAGCCCTACGAATGCTACGCCGAAATGGATTTCGACATTCCGATCGGCAAGAACGGCGACTGCTACGACCGGTACTGCATCCGCATGGAAGAGATGCGCCAATCGGTGCGCATCATGAGGCAGTGCATCCAGAAACTGCGCGCGCCGGACGGGCAGGGGCCCGTCGTTGTCGCCGACAACAAGATCGCGCCGCCTCGCCGCGGCGAGATGAAGCGCTCGATGGAAGCGCTCATCCACCACTTCAAGCTTTACACCGAGGGCGTCCATGTGCCGGCCGGCGAAGTCTATGCCGCCGTTGAGGCGCCGAAGGGCGAGTTTGGCGTCTATCTCGTCGCCGACGGCACCAACAAGCCCTACAAGTGCAAGATCCGCGCGCCGGGCTTTGCGCATCTGCAGTCGATGGACTTCATCTGCCGCGGCCATCTGCTCGCGGATGTCTCGGCGATCCTCGGTTCACTCGATATCGTGTTCGGAGAGGTCGATCGGTGAGAGCTGTGGCGCCCATCGCGATACTCGCCGGGGCGGGTTGTTGGGTCGGGAGTGCGCAGGTGCAGCTTCCGGCTTCGTTCTCGTCGCCATGTCCAGAACGGGCAACCGGCGCGAACTGGTGTGAGACTCGCGCGTCGAAGGAAGGTTGGAAGCTGAAGTACCAAAGTGTAAGTCCGCCGAACTTGGCGGATGGGTATTGGCGCTACGAAGTGTGGATCCGGGAAGGAGCCGCAGTTCTTTGCGAAATGATTGGAGGTCGTGGTGGCCCCAAAGCGAACTTTTGTCAGGAACTAAGCGAGGTCGATCGGTGACGGTGCCTTCGCCCATCCAGTTTGACCGTGCGTCAGGGGCTCTGGAAGGAGCCAACCTGTGGGAGCGGACGGCTGCGCTGGCATTGGTGACAGGCTCGAAGATTTCCTCGCACTTCTCGCATCGTGGCTACAATTCCTGCGCCAACCTGCTGCGCAAGGCGCTGCCGGAGCGCAACATCGCCATTAAGCTGAACGCAGATGCGGTGTTCGAGTTTCCCTATGGTGACGGTTACTGGAGCAAGCTGCTCAACCGCTCCTATCGCTATGAAGACGAGCTGGAGGTGTTGTTCCGCGACTCTGCCGAGGTCGACTACACGTTCGTCGATTGCGGTGCCAATTACGGCTACTGGTCGGTACTGGTGTCGAGCAAGCCGTTCGGTGCGCACAAGGCAATCGCGATCGAACCGTCGGGGCAGAATTTTCCGAAGCTGGCCAACAATGCGCGTGTGAATGGCAGCCGTTTCGCGGCCATGAAGTGCGCGATCGGCTCGGGCCGCGGCACCGCGCGCCTTTCAGGCACCAAACACGAGGCCTTCAGCATCGCTGGCGACCAATCGGATGGCGAGGAAGTGCCTGTCATTGCGCTGGATAATCTGATCGACGACGGCAAGGTTTCCGCGACCGGCAAATATCTGATCAAGCTCGACGTCGAGGGCGTCGAGATCGAGGCGATCAAGGGCGGCTCGCGCCTCTTGCAGACCGACAGCGTCCTGCTCTGCGAGGAGCACGGCAACGACCGCGAGCACACGGTGTCGCGCTATATCCTGGAGAAGACGCCGCTCAACCTGATGGTCTACGACCCGCAGACAAGTCGGCTCGAGACCATCAAGGAGCTGTCGATCCTCGATCGCATCAAGGTTTCATCCCACGTCGGTTACAACGTATTCGGCACCGCAAGCGTGTTCTGGCAAGACCGGATCAACGCACTGAACGCGAATGCCGCGCGCCGCATGCAATGAGAGACTAGAGCACGATGTCCGTTCGCCGCCTTGCCCCGAAGGAATTGCAACCCGCGAGCTTCAAGTTCACGGACGAGAATCTCGCCTTCGCGAAGAAGGAGATCGCCAAATATCCGCCGGGCCGCCAGGCCTCCGCCGCGATCGCGATCCTGTGGCGGGTGCAGGAGCAGCATGAGGGCTGGGTGTCGGAAGCCGCCATCCGCGCCGTTGCCGACCTCCTCGAAATGCCGCACATCCGCATGCTGGAGATCGCGACCTTCTACACGATGTTCCAGCTTTCGCCGGTCGGCAAGAAGGCCCATGTGCAGGTGTGCGGCACCACGCCGTGCCGGCTGCGCGGGGCCGGGGATATCCTCGATGTGTGCAAGAGCCGCATCCACCACGATCCCTTCCACCTCTCCAAGGACGGCAATTTTTCCTGGGAGGAAGTGGAATGCTTGGGGGCCTGCGTGAACGCGCCGATGGTCCTGATCTGGAAGGACACCTATGAGGACCTGACCAAGGAAAGCTTCGGCAAGGTGCTCGATGGTTTTGCCTCCGGCAATCCGCCCAAGCC
>Ga0157369_10011204_pt1 | contig 10191 bp, 9 predicted proteins | sample C25metaG_FD_113461 | JGI IMG/M metagenome (GOLD analysis project Ga0157369, IMG submission 113461) | Corn rhizosphere microbial communities from Kellogg Biological Station, Michigan, USA - C2-5 metaG | ecosystem: Host-associated > Plants > Roots > Rhizosphere > Soil | place: USA: Michigan...
CGTCACCACTCCGCCCGTCGCGCAGGTGACGACCGTCGGCACGTACGTCGCCCCTCCTCCCCCTCCTGCACCGGCTGCTCCGACCTGCACGAACGGAACGTACGTGAACAGTGCCGGCAACACCGTCTGCAGACCGGAGACGTCAGCGGGCGCACCCCCCGGTGCCACAGCCAAGTGCAACGACGGGACCTACAGCTTCAGCCAGACGCGACGGGGAACCTGCTCCTCACACGGCGGAGTGGCCGAATGGCTCTGAGCGCTGCGCACTGATCGCCGACGTGTCCTGATCTCTCCGGGGGCTGTGGACGCCCGAGCCGACGGCAGCGCGGAGCGCAGCGAGGATCGTGGCCAGATCCACCACCTCTTGCAGGAGCGCTCCGGCGATGGCGGGAATGACGCCGAAAGCAGCGACGCCCATGAGCAGTACCGAGGCTGCGATGCCGAGCCAGATGCTCTGCAGGGCGATCGCGACCGTGCGTCGTGCGATCACCACCGCATCCACCAGCTTGCCGATGTCGTCGACGAGGATGACGAGATCCGCCGACTCGCTCGCTGCCGTGGCTCCTTTCGCCCCCATCGCGACACCGACATCCGCGCTGGCGAGCACGGGAGCGTCGTTCACCCCGTCGCCCACCATGACCACGGGGCGCTCGGCGATGGATGCCACACGGGCGACCTTGTCCGAGGGCAGGCACTCCGCCTGAAAGCGCGTGATGCCCAGCTCCCGCGCGACGCCGGCCGCAGTCTCCTCCGCATCGCCGGTGAGGAGCTCGATGTTCGGAACACCGAGATCGCCCAGGGCACGAAGCGTCGCTGCGGCGTTCCTCCGGGGAGGGTCGCGCTCGATGAGAGCACCCGCGGGGACCCCGTCCACGGCGACATACACGGCGAGTTCGCCAGGTTCGATGCGTTCACGGACGGCGGCTGGGGCCAGCGAACGGACGAACGAGAGTTTGCCGACGGCCACCGTACGGTCGCCGACGCGCGCGAGCACACCATCCGTGGCGCGCTCCTCAGCTGAGCTGACTGCGCGAAGAGGCAGCGAGCGCTCGGAAGCGGCGCGGACCACCGAAGAGGCGAGGACGTGGGAAGAGTACTGTTCAGCGCTGGCGGCCAGAGCCAGCACGTCATCGGGGTCGAACCCCGCTGCCGGCCGCACCTCCTGCAGCACCGGAGCGCCGGTGGTCAGAGTCCCCGTCTTGTCGAAGACGACCGTACGCGCGCGGGCAAGGGTCTCGAAGACACCACCGCTTCGCACGATGAGCCCGGATCGCGCCGCGCGGCTCATCCCGCCGATGAAGGCGACAGGCGCCGCGATGAGCAGCGGGCACGGTGTCGCGAGCACGAGGACCTCTGCGAACCGGACCGGGTCCCCGCTCACCAACCACGCGGCGCCGGCCAAGGCCAGCGCGAAGGCGGTGAACGGAATCGCGAACCGGTCGGCGAGCCGGACCACGCGGGCCTTGCTCCGCGACGCTGTGGCCACGAGGGCGACGATCTGCTGGTACTGACTGTCGACGGCGAGCTGGGTCGCCCGGACACGGACGGCTGCGGTGCCGTTCACGCTGCCGCTCAGCACCTGGTCCTCCTGCCGCTTCTCCGCCGGCATGCTCTCGCCGGTGATGGATGACACATCGAACGCCGCGTGCGGGGTGAGCAGGATGGAGTCCACCGGAACGACCTCGGCCGGCCGGACGAGCAGCACATCGCCGACCCGTACCTCCTCGATCGGGATGTCCTGCACGGCACCGCTTCCCGCATCCTCGAACCGGTGGGCCGAACGCGGCTCGCGCTGGAGCAGGGCGTCGAGGTCGCGCCGTGCGCGCCGGTTCGCGTAGTCCTCGAGGGCTTCTCCACCGGCGAGCATCAGCACGACGATGAGCGCCGCGGCCACCTCGCCGACCAGGACCGTCGCGGCGATCGCCACGACGGCGAGCAGATCCACCCCGAGCCCACCGGCCCGCAGCGTTCTCAGCATGCGGACGGCGTAACCGATCGCGACGACGAGGGCGAACCCGCCGGCCAGCCAGGTCGCGATGCCGGACTCGCCGACGAGCGCCGAGACCGCGGAGGCGGCGCCCACGAGAAGCGTGAGCGCTACCAACCAGTACCGGGTCAGCAGTCGGACAGGGCGCGTCCAGACCGTGCGGCGTGCAGGAGCCGTCATCCGGCGGACGTCCCCGCTGCGGTCTCCGAGGCCGCCTCCACCGGCAACCCGGAATCGTAGTTGAACACCAGCCGGGCGGGCACGTCGCCGGCGAGAACCTCGGCGACGGCGTCATTGACATCGGCGAGGTCCCGGCGGGCGGCGACGACGCGGGTCCGGCCGGCGGCATGCAACGCGAACACCTCGACGAGGTCCTGGCGCGTCCCGACGATTGAGCCGATGATCGAGATGCCCTTGAGCACCGTGTCGAAGACGGGGACGGTCAGAGTGCCGTCGGCGGGAAGCGACACGAGCACGAGCCGTCCGCCACGGTTGAGCGAGCGGAACGCCTGATCGAGGACCGCCGGGGCGACAGCCAGGACGATGGCGACGTCGGCTCCGCCGAGATGCTGGATGGCCTGGACCGGGTCGACCTCGGCCGCGTTGACAGCATGATCGGCCCCGAGCTCGATGGCGAGTTCCAGCTTCTCCTCGGTGATGTCGACGGCGACGACCTGTGCTCCGACCAGCCGTGCATACTGCACGGCGAGGTGGCCGAGACCGCCGATGCCGAACACGGCGACGCGCTCACCCGGTACGACCTTCGCGTTCTTGACGGCGGCATACGTGGTGACTCCCGCGCAGGTGAGCGGTGCGGCGTCGAGCGGGCTGACGCCGTCGGGCACGGGTGTGGCGAAGCGCGCATCGGCGAGCATGTACTCCGCATACCCGCCGTCGAACGAGTACCCGGTGTTCTGCTGCCGCTCGCACAGGTTCTCGCGGCCGTCGATGCAGTAACGGCACTCGCCGCACGCAGAGCCGAGCCACGGAAGGGCGACCCGCTGGCCGACTTCACGGCTCGTGACCCCCTCGCCCAGACGCTCCACGATGCCGACCCCTTCGTGGCCGGGCACGAAGGGCAGTCCGGGCTGCACCGGCCAGTCGCCGCCGATGGCGTGGATGTCGGTGTGGCACAGGCCGCACGTCTCCAGGCGGACCAGGACCTGGCCGGGACCGGGAGAGGGAATGGGTCGGTTCTCGATGGTGAGCGGCTCGTGGTACCGGCTCACGACGGCTGCGCGCATGGACGGCTCCTTTCGGTATGCCGCCAGTCTCGGCGTCGAGAGGGGCGCTGTGCGGGCCGAAGGTCCCGCGCCGGCGGTACCGGCGCGCATCATCCTGGCCGCGGGTCTTTCGACCCTAAGAACGTCGGCCTGCAGGCGGCAGGCTGAGCGGGAGAGTTCGGAGTGACCATGAAACGCTGGATACGCCTCACACTGATGATGTTCGTCCCGTTCAGTCCCCTCCAGGCCGCCTGCTTCATCGCCGGCCTCGCCGAGATAGATCTGACTCTGCGGGGACTCGGCCTGATGCGCCGCGACACGCTGGCTGCCTCGTGAGTACATCGCTCCGCTTCCTCGGCGCGACGGATACCGTCACCGGGTCGCGATACGTGATCGAGACAGGGACGACACGCATCCTGGTCGACTGCGGGCTCTTCCAGGGGTACAAGATGCTTCGAGAGCGCAACTGGCGACCGTTCCCGGTCGACCCGGCCGGGCTCGACGCCGTGGTCGTCACCCACGCGCATCTCGATCACACCGGATACCTCCCGGCACTGGTCCGCGACGGGTTCCGCGGCCGCATCCATGCGACGACGGCGACCGCGGAGCTCAGCCACGTGATCCTTCCGGACAGCGGACGGCTGCTGGAGGAGCAGGCCACGTTCGCGGACAGGCACCACACGTCCCGCCACTCCCCGCCGCGGCCCCTTTACACCGAGCAGGACGCACTGGCAGCCCTGGCACGATTCGAGCCGCATCCGTTCGGCCAGGACGTGACCCTGGGAGATGCGACCATCCGGTTCACACCCGCCGGGCACATCCTCGGCGCCGCCCAGGTCCAGGTCAGGACCGACGACGGACGGATCCATTTCACGGGCGACCTCGGCCGGGTGGACGACCCTCTCATGCGGCCGCCGGCCCCACTGGAGCAGACGGACGTGCTGGTGTCGGAGTCCACGTACGGGAACCGCACCCACCCTCACGTGGATGCGGCAGACCTGCTCGGCAGCATCGTCACCGATGTCTGCCGCCGAGGTGGAGTCGTCCTGTTGCCCGCTTTCGCCGTCGGTCGCGCGGAAACGCTGCTGCTGCACCTGAGCCGGCTTCGCGCGCGCAACCGCATTCCCCAGGTGCCGATCTTCCTCAACAGCCCGATGGCCGTCGACGCGTCGCGGATCTACGCACGGCACCCGGAGGAGCACCGGATCCCGGCCGACGAGTTCGCCGCGATGTACAGCCTCGCGACACTCGTCCGATCCGTGGACGAGTCCAAGCTGCTCAACCTCCGCGGCGGCCCGGCGGTGATCATCTCCGCCAGTGGGATGCTCGAGGGCGGGCGCATCCTGCACCATATCGATGCATATGGCGGCGATCCCAGGAACGCCATCGTCCTCACGGGGTTCCAGGCGGGCGGCACCCGGGGTGCAGCTCTTCAGCGCGGGGAGCGCGTGCTCCGCATCCACGGGCGGGATGTACCGATCCGGGCGCAGGTCCACACGCTCGATATGCTCTCGGCCCACGCCGATGCCGCGCAGCTCGTCGACTGGATGGGGACAGCGCCGGCCGCGCCCGGCGCCGTATACCTGACCCACGGCGAGCCGGACGCTTCCGACGAGCTGCGCACGCGCATCCAGCGGACCCTCGGCTGGACGGTCCGCGTGCCCGAGTTCGGCGAGACGGTCAGCGTGACCGCTGCCGCACAGAGCGCGGCGACCGCGCCGTGAACCGGGACGCCCGCCGTGCGACCCGGTGCCCGTAGGCGCGCCGGCGCTCCAGCACGGGGGTCGGCCGCACCAGGCGGGCGTAGTACCACGCCTTCGCGGCCTCCACCAGCAGCAGATATGCCAGCACCATCCCGGCCAGCGCCAGCAGGAACAGCGCAGGGAGGGGCGTGAATCCGAGCAACCCGGCGAGCGGCGAGTACGGCAGCCACGTGCCGACGGCCACGACGGCGAGCACCGACACGGCCAGAGGGAGAGAGGCCCTGCTGCGCAGGAAGGGGACGCGGCGGGTGCGGACGGCGAACACGATCAGGGTCTGGGTCGCGATCGACTCGATGAACCACCCCGAGCGGAACTCGGGCGGCGCGGCGTGCAGGGCGAACAGCATGAGCCCGAAGGTGGCGAAGTCGAACAGGGAGCTGATCGGTCCGAACAGCAGCATGAAGCGGCGGATCGCGCCGATGTCCCAGTGCGCGGGCATCCGGAGCTGCTCCGCGTCGACGTGGTCGGAGGGGATGGCCAGCTGGCTGGAGTCGTACAGCAGGTTGTTCAGCAGGATCTGACCCGGCAGCATCGGCAGGAACGGGAGGACGACGGAGGCGATGGAGGCGCTTAACATGTTGCCGAAGTTGCTGGAGGTCCCCATCAGGACGTATTTGATGGTGTTGGCGAAGATCCGGCGGCCTTCGGTGACCCCGTCGGCGAGCACGCCGAGGTCCTTCTCCAGCAGCAGCACGTCGGCGGCGTCCTTCGCGACATCCACGGCTGAGTCGACCGAGATGCCGACGTCGGCGCTGTGCAGCGCGAGCGCGTCGTTGACGCCGTCACCGAGGAATGCGACCGCGCGGCCCTTCCTGCGCAGCGCTTTGACGATGCGGGCCTTCTGCTCGGGCGAGACGCGCGCGAAGACCGACGCTGTGCGTGCTGCCTCGACCAGCTCCGGCTCGCTCAGCGCATCCACGGCATCGCCCGTCAGAGTTCCCCGGGTCTCCATACCGAGCTGCGCGCACACCCGCTCCGCCACGACGGCGCCATCCCCCGTGGCGATCTTGACGTCGACTCCCAGCTCGGAGAGCTGGCGCAGCGATTCGCGGGCCTCGGGCTTGACGGCGTCGGCGAAGGTCAGGAACCCGCGGAGGACCAGCCCTCGCTCAGCGTCCTCGTCGACGGACGTCGCCCCGGCGGCCGAACAAGAGGCGACGGCCACGACGCGGGCCCCCTCGTCGTAGAGGCGGGCGAGCACGGACGCGGCATCGTCGGTCGTGCCGTCGCACAGCGGAAGGACCGACTCCGGAGCACCCTTGACCATGACGACCGACTCCGCCCCAGGGGCCTGCACGAGGGCCGTGCACCGGCGGCGCTCGTGGTCGAACGGCCGAACACCCAGGCGGCGATACGACGCGAGCGGTGCGGACGATGCTCCCGGCGCCTGCCGCAGCGCCTGGTCCAGCGGGTTCGCGCCGATTTCGTCGTCCCCGCCCGGATCGGTGTCGGTGGCGAGAAGCCCGGACAGAAGAACGTCCTCCGCCCGTGCCGAGCCCACCGGAACAGCGCGGTCGAACGCGATCCGGCCGGTCGTCAGCGTTCCGGTCTTGTCGGTCACCAGGAGGTCGAGGTCCCCGAGGTCCTCGATGCAGACCATCCGCTTCACCAGTACCCGCCGTCGTGCCAGGGCCCTCGAACCCTCGGCCAGGCTCGTGCTCACCACGGCCGGCAACAGCTGCGGAGTGATCCCGACGGCGATAGCGAGGGAGAACAGCAACGATTCGATCAGCGGGCGGCCCAGGAGCAGGGCGGCGGCGAAGATGACGGAAGTGAGGATGAGCGCCACGACCAGCAGGAAGATCGAGAACCTCCCGAGGCCCCGCTGGAACTCGGTCTGCGGCTGCGCTTCGGCCAGCCCGACGGCGATCCTGCCGAACTCTGTTTCGCCCGCGGTCGCCACCACGACACCCATGCCCGCGCCCGCATGCACCACGGTCCCCATCAGGGCACAGCACGTGAGGTCCCCGATGCCGGCGCCGTCAGGCACCGGCACAGTCGCCTTGCCGGCGGCTTCGGCTTCGCCGGTCACGATGCTCTCGTCGCACGCGAGACCCGACGCCTCGATGAGCCGCAGGTCGGCGGGCACCACCGTTCCCACCGCGAGGACGACGACATCCCCGGGCACCAGCTCGGTCACGTCCACGCTTCGCCGACGGCTGTCGCGGACGACGACCACCGTGTGGCGGAGCCGGTCGTGCAGGGCGTCCGCGGCACGCTCGGCGCGGAACTCGTTCACGAATCCCAGGCCGACGCTCACCAGCAGGATGATCGCGATGATCGATGCCTCCACCCCTTGACCGACGAACGCGGACACCACGGCGGTGACGAACAGCAGCACGAGGATCGGGCTGCGTACCTGCCGCAGCAGGACGAGGCCCGGCCGCGCGCGATGCCCGCGCACCGCATTCGGGCCGATCCGCGCCAAGCGCGCTGCGGCCTCCTGATCCGTCAGTCCGGTGCTGGATGTTCTCAGCGACACCAGAACATCGGTGCTCGCACGTGCGCTCGCGTCGCGTACCGGGCTCCTCGCGCTGCCACCGGAAGTGGCAGGAGCGTCGATCACCGGTCGGCCGGCTGAGCGGATCGAGGAGAGCCGCCGCGCACCACCACGACAGGTGTCCGCACGTTGAGGAGCACGTCATGCCCCACGGAGCCGAGCATCATGCGCCGGGCCCCGTGGCGGTCATGGGTGCCGATCACGAGCATCCGTGAACCAGCGGCCTCTGCCACCAGCCCCCGAGCCGGTGAGGTCTCCACCACCTCCGTGAAGACGGTCAGTCGAGGATGCGCAGCCCCCACCCCCTGTGCTGCGGCCTCGACGATGCGCTCTCGTCGGTCGCCGAGCGAGATCTCGGGCACCAGGCCCGCGAGCAGTGGGTTGGCGATGTAGCCCGCACAGACGATCGTCAGCGACTCCCCCAGCAGGTTCGCCTCGTCGGCGGCGAACGCCACCGCGGGCTCGGCCGGCAGTTCGCCGTCCACGCCGACGACCACGCCCCGACCGCTCGCCTGCCAGCCATGAGGGATCGCGGCGACGGTGCATCCTGCTACGGCGGCGACGCGGACAGCGATGGAACCGGCGAACGCTTGCCGGCGGTCCGCCTCCGACGGCGTCCCGATCACCATGAGGTCGGCGTCGGCCGACGCCGCGGCGAGCTCGCGACCGACGTGGCCGAACAGCAGCCGGGTGCCCACCTCGATGTCGGGCGCCTGCGTGCGCAGGCTCCCCGGCTCGGTGCTCGGCGCGCTCCGGCGATCCAGCACCGAGCGTGCGCGACGGACGGCGATCCGCCCCTCGGCCGCCAGCAGAGACCTCCCGGCCCGTTCGAGAAGCCGAGCCGGCTGCTCGCCGCTGTCGCTCCACGATCGCTCGATCACGTGGACGAGCTCGAGACGTGCGCCATCGCGGGCGGCACGCTCTGCCGCCCAGTCCAGGGCGGCCCGATGACCGGGCTCGCCGTCCACCGCGACCATGATGGTGTACGACATCGGGACCTCCCTACTCGAAAGCGTGAACACGGCAAGCCTCGCTCGGCCCGGACCATCGTCGTAGTGCCGAAAGTCCCCTGCGGGAGTAGTGACCTTCGGCCCTGTGCGCCCGGCCGGCGGTCGGTCACAGTCGTGGGATGAATGAGACAGAACCTGTCGCCCGCGCGACGATCGTCTACGAGTCCATGTTCGGCAGCACCCGGCACATCGCCGAGGCGATCGCCGATGGGCTGAGACCGACCACATCCGTGACGGTGCTCGCGGTGAAAGACGCCCCGGAGTCGATCGGCGACGCCGACCTCCTGATCGCCGGAGCACCGACCCATGCCCACGGCCTCAGCCGTCCGGCCTCCCGGACCGAGGCCGGCAGGTGGGCGGATGACTCCGCCCGCCACCTCACCCTGGAGCCGGATGCCGAGGGGCTGGGGATACGGGAATGGCTCGAGACCTGCGGGCAGGTGCCATCCCTGTTCGCCGCGTTCGACACCCGCGCCGACATGACAGAGCTCTTCACCGGATCGGCCGCATCCCGCATCGAGAAGAGGCTCCGCCGCCTTGGCGCGCACCCCCTTCTCCCCAAGGAGAGCTTCCTGGTCGACAAGGAGAGCGCGCTGCTGGCGGGTGAACTCGACCGTGCCCGCGCGTGGGGCCGGACCATCGCCGCCGAACTCCGGAAACCGCTGCCGCGCTGACGCGGGCACGCTCCGCTGCCGGGAGGCGGGGACGCCGGCGGCCTCAGATCCGGCCGGCGCCCTCCGCACCGTGGATCACGAGCACCGGGCAGTCCGCGTGCTCCACGCTCGACCGGGACACCGATCCCAGCAGCAGCCCGGTGAATCCACCCAGCCCGCGGCTTCCGACGATCAGCATTTCGGCACCCTCCGACTCGGCGATGAGCTGCCGCGCCGGGGACCCGTTGCGGATGACGATGGAGTACCAGGGCGGCGCCGTCGAGCCGAACACCTCACGGGACGCCTGCTCCGCGATCGCGTGCGCGTCCGCCTCGGGCGACCAGCCCTCCATGACGTAGCCGGGCCACGACTGCGGGAACTCCCACGCGGTCACGCCGACCAGCGCGCAGCCGAGACGCTCGGCGATGCGGGCGCCGCGGCGCAACGCGGAGAGCGAGGACGCCGAGCCGTCCACGCCGACGACGATCCGTCCTCCCGGATGGACCCGGTCCTCCAGCTCGGCGACAGCGGGCTCGGTCTGGTCGTTGTCGGTCATGGGAGGTGGCTCTCTCTCTGGGTCACCAGCGCTCCGGCTCGGGCAGACGGCGGAACCGCCGACCGCTCAGGCCTTCGACCTCGATGGTGATGTAGCGGTACTTCAGGGTCGGGATCCAGGGCTGAAGAGGGGCGCGATCCGCTTCGTCGATCTCGGCCTGGTGATCCAGCTGGCGGGCATGGCCGTGCGCGATGACGCTCCAGGCCTCGTCGTCGGTGTACCCGTCCGTCTCGAAGGCAACGGCACTGTGCACCGTCAACTCGAGCAGCTTGGTCCCGGGCGCTGTACGGATCAGGATGGTGTCCCCGTCCGAGAAGTAGTTCACCGGGAAGATGTCCGGCTCACCCCCCGCGGCGGTCGCCAGGCGTCCGAGCACGCCCCGCTTCAACAGTTCCCGGCATTCGGCCCGGTTCAGCTCCTGCACCGGCTCATCCGACGACATGGCTCTCTCCTTCCGGCAGGTGCGCAGCTGCTTCGCCTGCCTCCGGCAGGCTCGGCA
>Ga0157369_10011205_pt1 | contig 10191 bp, 10 predicted proteins | sample C25metaG_FD_113461 | JGI IMG/M metagenome (GOLD analysis project Ga0157369, IMG submission 113461) | Corn rhizosphere microbial communities from Kellogg Biological Station, Michigan, USA - C2-5 metaG | ecosystem: Host-associated > Plants > Roots > Rhizosphere > Soil | place: USA: Michigan...
AGAGTCATGGTCGGCCGAAGTGAACAAAGACGGAATAATCTTCTGCTCCAGCGCGTCTAAACGAACCTCCAGCCGTTCCGCCCATTCCGGCGTAGCTGGCACATCGACCGGTATCACGTCCTTCGAGGTTTTGCGCTGCTTGGCGAGAGCGACCCACTTCCTCATCTCCCATATGTAGCCTTCGAGAGCCTCTCTCGGACCGGGACAGTCATCCGTGACGAGATAAGCTGAGGGCAAGTCACCCACCACAATCCAGAGGTACTCGTCGACCGATTGTCGGGCAGGCATTATGTGTGCAAGATATACCCCGAAGACGTCCCCGATTCCCGCACCGTAATAGAAGGCGCGGATACCTTCGCACCACGCGAAATTGGTGATAAAGTCTCGCGCTCTGTTTTCCATGTTCTGAAGCCTCTGGGTTTCCTCCTCATCTTCACTCCACATCTCTGAGATTGGGACAACGCCGGAAACTGGAAGGCCATGCGCCACTCGTCGCCTCTTTGCTAAATCACTTGCAGAGTATATCTGAGCGTTGTTCCCGGACAGTCGGCGATTGGGACAGTCGCCAATCGCTCGCCAATGCTCGTGCCCCGCGCCGTTTGCGTGCGCCTGCTATCATCTGCGCGTGGAAGAGCAAGCACTCAAGTGGTGGCATGTGCGGTGGGGGCTGGCTGGTCGCATAATCTCCCAGTTTGCAGCTGTTACTGGAAAGATCATTGGGCTGCTCTGTTTGGTAGCTGCCGTTGGGCTTGGCGTTCTTTACTTGCTTCAGCCTTGGCTGTCCTCACAACGTCTCAGCAAGTTTGATCCCCAATTGAGCATTACCCCAGTGAGCCTCTCCACCGAGACGGAAGCCCCCCTATCCCGTTCGAGCATTGCGCAATTTGGCTTCGAGTTCAGGCTGCCCAATAAAGCGTTCGCCAGGAGATTCAAAGAAACAGTACTCGTGGCATTCCCCAGTGGCAGATTGGAATTTCCTCGCTCATTGAACGACGAGGATTCAGTTATATTCGGACCAGTTCAAAGCGACGACGACGCGAAGAAGTTGCTCGGCCCGGAACTGCTCCATTCAAAGTACAAGCTGCTACAGGCGGCGATGTCGGCTACGCCGGAACAGGTGAAATGGTGGAGGTTCCGCTCTTCACAAAACCAAAGAGCCGCGCTGTTGCTCCTTTTAAAGTTCGTTGCCCTTACCGAGTTCACCCCGATGCACTCCCTTGCCATTCGACCCATCTATACGATCGCTTCGGGCGAATTTCGCGGGTACGAATTCGGAGACCCGGCTAAACCACCGTACGACACCCACGTCGATTTGTATGGTGGTGCTACTCGACACATCGCTTTCGATATCAGTGGGGTCGATGGACATGGACAAGTGCTGACTCAGGAGGAAATCAATGCGATGGTGGCATCGATCCGACTGACCTCGGACCGGTGATTCGATTCGTTCACTGAGAGACGTGCTGCGTTGAGCCAGCTTGGTGACCAATGAGCTGACAATATGTTGCTCTCAATTTCCGCATGGCCGGTCACTCACCCCTGATGAGCAAATCTACTGAGATTTCAGGAAGAATCTGATGTCCTCAAGTGCATCGTCCGCAGCTGCCGCGACGGACGGATCAGACCTCATATCAACCAGTCGTTGAAGCACCGGCTCCAAGTCCAATTGACAATGAATGCGTGCGAGATGGCCGAAACACGTCGCAGCTACCCAGCGCACGCCTGCGTCTTCATGACGCGAAAAGGTGAGGCATTGGGCTTGGACCCAACGCCAATCTGGGTCATAGTACGCGGCACTGAGAAGCGCGTCTCCAATATCGGAACCTTGGCGACTGCGCAGGAGAACTTCCACCTCTGAGCGGCTTCGTTCTACAACTGCCCCATATTTCACTTCCCGCCGAGCCTCCTCGCTCAGCTTATAGCCTCAGGACCGTTCAGGGCGGTTTGTCCGCTACCTCCGACCCTGAGGGCGAAAACTCGTCAAAGTTCCGAGTTGCCGTGATACGCCAGCATCGTTGAAAGTGGGTTTATCTCAGATGTTCTGACCGAAGAACCACCGTAATCCTCGACGCTGTTATTCATCAAAGAACGATGATCCGTACTGCTGGAGAACATATTTCCGTGGCGGGGTCGCAATCTCGCAGACATGCTCCGGTCCGAACGTGATGACATCGCCTTCGCACAACCGCAGGTTCTCCGCAATGCCGGGATCACTATCCAGCACACCCACGTAGCCCCCTTTGATCCGAGCCTTGACGATCACCCACATCCTGTCCACACCCCGGTCCACGACTTGCCCGTTCTCCCGCGTCTCTATGTCGAAAAGCAGCTTCGCGGCCTCACCTGGAACGAGCGATTCTCGCTTTTCTCGGTCTGGAATTTGGAATGTGCTTGTATGCGCAGCATTGCGTTCCTCTGCTGAGATTAGTTGCCATCCATCTGTGGCAATTTTGGAGTCCATAGAAGCAAATTACCGCGTTTTCCGAAATCATTGGATGAGTAGTCGCCCACTCTTACATTACCTGAAGGTTAAATACCATCACACGCAAACTCACGGCCCGAGCGTCTGCTGGTTCTTGAAAAAACATCGTCCGACTTTGCAGGTTATTTCCACTAATTCGGCACAATGGATATATATGCACCTGATGCGAACCCAACCACAAAGCGCACTGGATGCCTCCGCCTGGTTCCTGAATCTGCTAAGTCCTTTGTTTAGACACAGCTTGTGAAGAAGTCCAATGTTTTCAGTTACCTGCAGGACCCCTCCCCGGGCGCAAGTTGTTGAAAACAAAGCACACCTTCACAAACTGTGGGGGAGGGGGGATACCCTCTGAGCCAATGTGGCGAGAAAGAATTCGCTCTGGAGTTTGGGATGACTGACAAAGCGAATCTCCAGAGATCCCGTCTCCCCGAGCTTTTCGCGTTCTTTCTGCAACTTGGCCTGACTGCCTTCGGGGGTCCGGCCGCGCACATTGCGCTGATGGAGCAGGGCGCGGTCAGTCGGCAATGGATGAGCCGCGAGGAGTTTCTCGACCTGGTTGGCGGATGCAATCTGCTTCCTGGACCCAGTTCTACGCAGGTAGCGATGGCGCTGGGATATCGGCGTGGCAGAGTGTCGGGTCTTGTGATCGCCGGCTTGTGCTTCATCCTGCCCGCTTCGCTGGCGACTCTGGCACTGGCGTGGGCTTATGTACATTTCGGGCGCTTGCCCCAGGTCGCTGGATTTCTCTATGGGACCAAGCCGGTGATCGTGGCCATTGTGGCGCAGGCCATCCTTCGACTGGGCTGGTCGGCGGTCAAACGGTGGACTCTCGCGTTTCTCGGCGTTGCCTGCCTGGTCGCTGCAGCCGGTGGGCTGCCGCCCTTTGTGATTCTGCTTTGGTCTGGGGTGTTCGCGATGGGGCTTGTTCCAAGGCACCGGGAAGGCGCGTGGTTCAGCTTCGGCGTGCCGTTAACAACTGGCGGTGCCGCAGCGAGCGCAGTTGGTCTTGGTTCCATCGCGCTGTTGTTTCTGAAACTAGGCGTGGTCGTCTTCGGTTCAGGGTACGTGCTTCTGGCATTTTTGAAGGCCGATTTGGTGGATCGGCTCCATTGGATCAGTGTTCAGCAGTTGCTCGATGCGGTGACCGCCGGACAGATGACACCGGGGCCGGTATTCGCTACCTCCACGTTCATTGGATACTTGCTGCACGGATGGGCTGGCGCCGCCGTGGCGACAATCGCGGTGTTTCTGCCTTCGTTTTTTCTGGCGGGAATGGTCGGAGCGCTCGCGGGACGGATTCGCCAATCAAAGATGGCCGGCGCGTTCATCGATGGAGTGAACGTCGCGGCAGTTGCGCTGATGGCCCAAATCGCTTTTGTGCTTGGCCGGGCGAGCCTGATCGACGCGCCTGCGTGGATCATCGCGGTTACGAGCGCTGTGCTGTTGCTGTGGCTGCGCGTAAACGCGACGTGGCTGATCCTCGGCGGCGCTGCCTTGGGAATTCTGTTACAGGTTCTCCACTGATGCGTTCCGCGGCAACCCAGTCTTACTCGATTGCAAATACGGCATACACCGTCGCTTCGCGGCTGACCTGGTGCGGTTCAATTGCAAGGGGCTCAGGCGCGGCGCTCGCGGATTTCATCGCCATCATCTGCATCGGCCTCGGAAACGATGGTGCCGACATCTGGTTGCTGACGTAGATGAGCGATCCGAGTCGTACGCCCATGCCTTTCGCTAGAACTTCCGCATTGGCCTTCGCACGGGTGGCGGCTTTGTCGAGCGCCTGGGCTTCCAGCGCTTTTTCGTCCTTCACGGTCCATTCGATCTGGCCGCTACTCGTTGCTCCTGCATTGATGGCAGCGTCTAGAATTTCGGCGGCCCGTTCCGGCGCAACCTTGACGGTCCAGTCCTGGTGCAGCGTGTATTTTTTCAGCTTGGTGGACCAGTCGCGATCGAGGTACTGCGACTCGCTCCTGATCGCGCTCTCCCCAACTCCCGCCTGTTTGAGAGCGGCAACGATGGCGTTGGATGCGCGTGTCCCTTCAGCGTAGGCGCCCTTTGCATCCTGCGGCTGCGTGACAAAGCCGATATGCAGGATAGCCTGATCTGGCTCGACGGAGACACTGTCCGTAGCCGAAACAGTGAGGGTGCGATTGCTGCTGTCGACCTTGAGCTCGGGCTGCGCGGGCTGCTGGGCGCTGGCTGAAAAGACTGCCACGAATACTGCTGAAGTGAGAATCGCAAAGGGGAGTTTCATCTCTTGCTCCTTGGTTTCTAACAGCGCGAATTGTTCGCGCTCTGGTTAAGGAACGAATGGCCACTACTTTCTTGCGTGCTTTTCTCCAAATTGCCGGAGCTTAGCAAGCGTGGCAGCCGCCTGACCTGAATCAATGGCTTCACTGCCCATCTCTACCCCTTCTTTGAGGCTCTCTGCTAAACCTGCAGCGACGAGCGTGGCAGCCGCATTCAGTAGGACGATGTCGCGCCGAGCTCCCTTGACGCCGGTGATCACGTCGAAGAGCAGGGCCCTGTTGGTTTCGATGTCGCCGCCGGTGAAGTCTTCGAGTTTGGCGCGAGGCAGACCGGCCATCTCCGGCGTGATGCGGGCGGCTTTGAGATGGGGCTCGGTTTCGCCTTCGATCTCAATGATGCGGGCTACCACAGACTCGCCGGTGGTTGTGAGCTCGTCGATGCCGTCGGTGCCGTGGACGACGAAGGCACGTCTTGATCCAAGGGCCTGGAGGGCGCGACCGACGAGAAGAACGCGGCTGGGTGCGATGACGCCGACGACCTGGATGCGCGCGTGCGCGGGGTTGGTGAGGGGGCCGCAGAGGTTGAAGATGGTGCGGAACCCAAGGGCGCGGCGCAGCGGGTTCATCGCCTTCATGGCCGGGTGATAGAGCGGAGCGAAGAGGAAAACAAAGCCTGTCTCGCGAAGGCACTCGACGGCTAGTTCGGGAGAGAGGTCGATGGGTACGCCGAGCGCCTCAAGGACATCGGCGGCTCCGCATCGTGAAGTGACGGCGCGGTTTCCGTGCTTGGCGACTTTGGCTCCGGCGGCTGCCGCAACCAGGGCTGCTCCGCAGGAGATGTTGAAGGTGAGTGGACCACCGCCGCCGGTTCCAACACAATCAACCAGCTCGGCGCGCTCCTCATCGGTGAGCGGGACCGGAACGCATTGCTCCCGCATCACGTCAACAAAGCCCGCGAGCTCGGTGGCCTGTTCTCCACGTGTCGCGAAGACGGTGAGCAGCGCCGCGGTTTCCACATCGGGCACCTGGCCGGAGAGGATCTGGCGGAGGACGGCGCCTGCCTCTTCGCGCGAGAGCTGAGCGCCATCTTCGGCGAGCGACTTCAACAGGGTCTTCAGGGAATCCATATCTTGAATATGGTAATTGTGTGGCATTGAGGCTGCGTGAAGAGCGAATTCAAGGAGGCAGAGATGGAGCGTGAGCTGACGTTCCGAATTGTGCTGGAGAAACCGCCGGCCGGAGTGGATTTCGCTCTGCAAAAAGGAAAGGGCGGCAAGTACGAAATTGTTCAGAAGCAGCGATCAGGAAATGGTGATCTGCGGTTTGAGTTCACCGCGCGGGTCGATGCCCGAGCCCGGGATGGCGGTCCCAATCTGCTTGGCCCGTTCGTTCAGGGACCGCCTGAAGCGCGATTTGTTTACATCGGCATTGGCACCTTCGCAGGGCAGACTGGAACGGAATGGAGCAGAAGGCTGAAGGTTCCGCTGAGCGGCATCAGTGCGGAGATGATCGAACGGTCGATTCGTGATTCTCGAGTGGTTTTCGAAACGCGCGTTCCTGGTACGGGAAAGGATGGCGGGCCGAACTGTGCCACGGTGAAGCCGTTCGCGGGATGGAGGCTGGTGAAGACGTAGAAGCTTGATCCGAGGCTGCGCATTATCCGAACCCCAGCGTTTGCGACTCCATCGTGCAGCAAGATAGTATTTTGTTACCGCTGGCACGATCGTGCTGACGTAGTTTGTCGCTGTCGAGAACGAATTCCCTAAAGCATCAGCAGACCGGGCGGTCCCAACAAACATGAAAATTCACGAGTATCAGGCAAAAGAGATCCTGGCGAAGTATGGCGTGGCGGTGCCGAAGGGCGAAATGGCCAATACGCCTGAAGAGGCAGCTGCCGTTGCGCGCAGACTATTTGCTGAGGGCGCGAGCGGCGTGGTTGTGAAGGCGCAGATCCACGCCGGCGGACGCGGCAAAGGGGGCGGCGTCAAGGTGGCTCGCAGCCGCGAGGAAGCCGATGAGCATGTGAAAAGCATTCTCGGCATGCAGCTTGTCACGCACCAGACAGGTCCGCAGGGGCAGAAGGTTCAGCGGTTGCTGATCGAAGAGACGGCCGCGATCGATCGCGAGCTTTATCTCGGCATTGTGCTCGACCGCGCGACAGGCAAGCTCGTGTTCATGGCATCGCGTGCCGGCGGCATGGAGATCGAAGAAGTCGCAGCGAAGACGCCTGATGCAATCTTCAAAGAGGCGATCGATCCGGCAGTCGGCTTCGGCGCCTGGCAGGCACGCAAACTGGCGTTCGCGTTGGGGTTGAAGCCGACTCAGATCAACCAGGCGGTTGCGTTTCTGCAGAGCCTGTACAAAGCATTCATCGATACTGATGCTTCACTGGTCGAAATCAATCCATTTATCACAACGAAGGACGACAAGCTTTTCGCGCTGGACGCGAAGATCAACTTCGATGACAACGCGCTTTTCCGCCATCCCGACATCAAGGCGCTGCGCGACGTTGCGGAAGAAGATCCGCTCGAGGTGGAAGCCAGCAAGTACGCCCTGAACTACATCAAGCTGGACGGCACCATCGCCTGCATGGTGAACGGCGCTGGCCTGGCGATGGCGACAATGGACATCATTCAATATGCAGGAGGATCGCCAGCGAACTTTTTGGATGTGGGCGGCGGCGCGACCCAGGAGCAGATCGAGCACGCATTCGAGATTCTGCTGTCGGATGCGAATGTGAAGGCGATCTTCATCAACATCTTCGGTGGCATACTGCGCGTGGATCGGCTCGCGACTGGCGTTGTCGCGGCGGCGAAGAAGCTGAACGTTAAGGTGCCCATTGTGCTGAGGCTCGAAGGGACGAATGTGGAAGAGGGCCGCAAGATCTTGAAGGAGTCGGGCCTGAACTTCGAAGTCGGAGCAACGATGAAGGAAGCTGCTGAGTTGGTAGTGGCTGCCGCGAAGGGGGTTAAGTAATGGCGGTTCTGGTGAACAACGATACGCGGCTCATCGTGCAGGGCATCACGGGTAAGGAAGGCACGTTTCACGCGCTCGGCTGTGCGGAGTACGGCACAAAGGTTGTGGGCGGTGTAACTCCGGGCAAGGGCGGGACCACGCACGAAGGGTGGCCGGTGTTTAACACAGTCGCAGATGCGGTGAAACAAACCGGTGCAAATGCGACGATGATCTTTGTGCCGCCACCGTTTGCGGCCGACGCGATTCTCGAAGCGGAAGATGCGGGCATTCCACTGATCGTGTGCATCACCGAGGGCATTCCGACGCTCGATATGGTGAAGGTGTGGGCGAAGCTCAAGACTTCGAAGTCGCGGTTGATCGGGCCGAATTGTCCTGGGGTCATTTCTCCGGGCAAGGCGAAGATCGGCATCATGCCCGGTCGTATCCACAAGGAAGGAAGCGTGGGGATCGTTTCGCGCTCGGGCACACTGACCTATGAGGCCGTGCATCAGCTGACGCAGCGTGGCATCGGGCAGTCGACGGCAATTGGAATTGGCGGAGACCCGATCATCGGGACGACGCATATCGACGCTTTGAAATTGCTGAATGATGATCCGGAAACCGAAGCGATCATTATGATCGGCGAGATCGGCGGGACGAACGAAGAGGCTGCGGCGGCGTTTGTAAAACAGAACGTGAAGAAGCCGGTTGTCGGATTTATCGCCGGACAGACGGCTCCTCCGGGACGGCGCATGGGGCACGCGGGCGCGATCATCTCGGGCGGAGAAGGCACCGCTGAAGGAAAAATGAAGGCGATGCGCGACGCAGGTATCCATGTAGTGGTGTCGCCGGCGCAGATTGGGGAGACGCTGGCGAAGGTGATTGGGAGATGAAGGCAGCCACCAGTTTCTAGCCAGAAAGCCCACCTCGGTGGGCTTTCTTCTTGATCAAGGCACGTTGAACCTTCTGGGGAGAAGTTCACATGGCAGGAATGCGGGAGGTAGTTGCGAGAGCAGAGGACTTTGCAACGCGGCTAGGAATTGATTTGCCTGTGCTGCTGGCGCCGATGGCGGGGGCGTGTCCTGTATCTCTATCGGCTGCGGTGGCAAATGCGGGTGGAATGGGTGCGAGTGGTGCGCTGCTGATGAAGCCGGACGAGATTACCGCCTGGGCCGCTGAATTTCGAGCCCAGAGCAAGGGCGAGTTCCAGATTAATCTCTGGATACCCGGTCCAGCGCCGAAACGGGATGCGGAACTGGAGCGTCGCCAGCGCGAGTATCTGGCGCAGTGGGGACCGGAAGTTCCGGAGAGTGCTGGTGAAGGCGTGTTGCCGGATTTCGACGCGCAGTGCCGGGCGATGCTCGAAGCGCGACCGAAGGCGATCTCATCGATTATGGGACTCTATGCGTCGGAGTTTGTACGGGAGATGAAGGCGCGAGGCATTCTGTGGTTTGCGACGGCGACGACGGTATCCGAAGCTCAGGCAGCCGAGGCTTCCGGAGCCGACGCAATCATCGCGCAGGGCGCGGAAGCGGGCGGACATCGCGGCGCGTTCGATGCGAACGAGGCCGAGCGGCGGATGGTCGGATTGTTCGCATTACTGCCGCAGGTGGTGGATGCGGTGTCAGTGCCGGTAATTGCAACCGGCGGAATCGCGGACGGGCGTGGCGTGGCTTCTGCGTTGATCCTTGGGGCAAGCGCGGTGATGATTGGCACGGGGTTCCTGCGCTGCCCGGAAGCAAATATCAATGCGGCATGGGCGGATGCACTAGGCAAAACAGAAGCGGACGAGACGATGATCACAAGCGCGTTTACGGGACGTCCGGGTCGCGGTGTTGCCAACCATTATGCGAGGACGTCAGCATCGCTCGCTATTCCGAAGCCTGCACCGTATCCGATCCAGCGTGGTCTGACGCGACCGATGCGGGAGGCCGCATTGAAGGAAGGCAAAGCCGATCGCATGCAGATGTGGGCAGGACAGGCTGCGAAGCTGGCGCGGCCGCAGCCCGCGGGAGAAGTCACGAGGAAGCTCTGGGAGCGCGCATTGAAAATGCTTTCCTGATAGGAAGTACTCTCGGGTCGACGAGCGGAAATCCTTCATCGTTATTTTCGATTCAGTTCTGCGACGAAGTTTTCGAGCGTCTGTGCTTCGACGTTTTCGGCCAGCGCGCTGAATTCCCTGCCACTGCGCGCTCTGCGGTGAACTACGATGGAGCGCAAGGCTCGTTTGCCAGTTACACGCGCTAGTGAATTCATCGACGTAGCCATGGACGGCCCGACAGTCTTGGATGCCTTGGCTTCCACCAGCCAGAAACGTGCCTGTGGCTGGGGGACAATAAAATCTACTTCCAGTCCTTGCTGGTCGCGAAAGTAATAGAGTTCCTTTCGCCGACCGCTATTGATCTGACTCTTGAGAATTTCGGCCGCAACTTCACCCTCAAAGATCGAACCCATTGCCCACCCAGGGCTCACGCCGAGAATTTGTGGATGCCATGCAATTGA
>Ga0157369_10011208_pt1 | contig 10190 bp, 9 predicted proteins | sample C25metaG_FD_113461 | JGI IMG/M metagenome (GOLD analysis project Ga0157369, IMG submission 113461) | Corn rhizosphere microbial communities from Kellogg Biological Station, Michigan, USA - C2-5 metaG | ecosystem: Host-associated > Plants > Roots > Rhizosphere > Soil | place: USA: Michigan...
ATTGGCGGCGATGCGTTTGACCGGCAGGCCGGTATCGCTGAGCAGTCGCCGGGCGGTTTCGACGCGGATCAATTCGATCGCCCGCGCCGGGGTCTGGCCGGTGTCGGCGCGGTAGTGGCGGATAAAACTGCGTTCGCTCATGCCGGCCTGTTCGGCCAGCGTCGGGACACCGAGGTCGCAAGTGAGGTTTTCGGCGATCCAGGCGTGCAGTTCATCGAAACGGTTGCCTTGTTGTTGCAGCGACAGCGTCACGCTGAATTGCGCCTGCCCGCCCGGGCGTTTCAGGAAGACGACCAAGTGCCGGGCGACGTCGAGGGCGATATCGCGGCCGAGGTCTTCTTCGACCATGGCCAACGCCAGATCGATGCCGGCCGTGACCCCGGCGGAAGTCCATACCGGGCCGTCGTTGATGAAAATCGGGTTGGCTTCCACGTGCAGATTCGGATGCTGCGCGGCCAGTTGCTCGCAGCGCGTCCAGTGGGTGACCACGCGGCGACCATCGAGCCAGCCGCTGGCGGCGAGCAGAAAGGCCCCGGTGCATACCGAAGCCACGCGCCGGCAATGAGTGCCGTGCTCGCGCACCCAATCGACCAGTTGTGGGTCTTCGGCGGCGGGATAAATGCCCCAGCCGCCGGCGATGATCAAGGTGTCGCTGGGCGTTTGTGGCAACGGTTCGGCGAGCACCGCCAACCCCGCCGATGACATCACCGCCCCGCCGCCGCTGGCGATCACGCTCGGCGCATAGGGCGTCGGCAAACCGCGCTGGCGAGCCAGATCGTTGGCCGAGGCAAACACCTGCAGCGGCCCGGTGACATCGAGAATCTGCATATTGGCGAATGCGAGGACGTGAATGGCTTTAGGCATTTGGCGTAATTCGTGGGTTGATTGGCGTATGCGCCAGAACCTACCCGCCTACAGTGAAGTCGTCCACTTCTTTCAACGGAGCAAGAACGATGACGCTGCAGATCGGTTTTCTGTTATTCCCGCAGGTCCAGCAACTCGACCTGACCGGCCCTTACGACGTGCTCGCCTCGTTGCCCGGCGTGCAGGTACACCTGATCTGGAAGGATCTGATGCCAGTGACCTCCAGCAACGGCCTGCTGCTGAAACCGACCACGACCTTCGACGACTGCCCGGATCTCGATGTGATCTGCGTGCCCGGCGGCGCTGGCGTCGGGCCGTTGATGGAGGATCCGCAGACGCTGGACTTCATCAAACGTCAGGCCGCCCAGGCACGTTATGTGACCTCGGTGTGCACCGGCTCGCTGGTGCTTGGCGCGGCGGGTCTGCTGCAGGGCAAGCGCGCGACCACGCATTGGGCGTATCACGAGTTGCTGCCGACGCTGGGGGCGATTGCGGTGAAGGATCGGGTGGTACGCGACGGCAATCTGTTTACCGGTGGCGGAATCACCGCTGGCATCGATTTCGCCTTGGTGCTGGCGGCGGAACTGGTCGATGCCGATACGGCGCAACTGGTGCAGTTGCAACTGGAATATGCCCCGGCACCGCCGTTCAACGCCGGCAGCTCGGACGTGGCACCGAATGCGATTGTCGATGAAGCGCGGTTGCGCGCGGCGCTATCGTTGAAACTGCGCACCGAAATTACCGAGCGCGCGGCGGCGAACCTCGGCCTGCGCTGATCTTCAGCCGAATGCAAAACATGTGGGAGCGAGCCTGCTCGCGAAGACGGAGTGTCAGTCGCCTGTGATGTCATCTGGAAAACGAACCTCGGCCTGCGCTGATACCGAACGCCTACCGATTTCTGATTGAAATGATCCAATGTGGGAGCGGGCTTGCTCGCGAATGCGCTGTGTCAGTCACCTGTGACGTCATCTGGAAAACGAACCTCGGCCTGCGCTGATACCGAACGCCCACCGATTTCTGATTGAAATGATCCAATGTGGGAGCGGGCTTGCTCGCGAAGGCGGAGTGTCAGTCGCCTGTGATGTCATCTGGAAAACGAACCTCGGCCTGCGCTGATACCGAACGCCTACCGATTTCTGATTGAAATGATCCAATGTGGGAGCGGGCTTGCCCGCGAATGCGCTGTGTCAGTCACCTGTTCTGTATCGGTGACACCCCATTCGCGAGCAAGCCCGCTCCCACATTGGGTTCTGTATATGACTATCCAGCGTTACGTTGTCCCGGTTTGTCGCCACACCTTCACTTGTCCCACCTCCCTTGCCCGTGCAGAAAGCCCCTTCCAGAAATCTCGCACAAGGATTTTCGATGAAGGCGCTGCCCTGGCTCTATCTCGCGCTGCTCGGCCTCGGTTACGGATTGGCCCTGAGCTACGGCCAACTCGGTTGGCTGGCATTGATCTCCGTGGGGCTTTTGCTGTTCGCCGCGTTCGCCGTGCGCCAGCAGCAAGTACCGTTTGCGCACTGGCTCGGCCATGGCCTGTTCATTGTTTTGGCCGTGGCACTTGCGCTGCACTGGTTACCGGGCTTCGCCAACGGACGCGCGATCAACCCGCAACGTTTCACGGACAACGCCGTGCCGTTTGCGATGTACCTCAACCTCGACAAACCGCTGGTGGGCTTCTGGCTGCTGCTGGTCTGTCCGTGGATCGTCGCGCGGCGGTCGTTGCGACTGACTGTTTATGCCACCGCCCTCGCCCTGACGCTGTGCGCAATTCTCGCCCTCGGCGGCGCGCTGTTGCTGGGCGTAATCGCCTGGGCGCCGAAGTGGCCGGATCAGGCCTGGCTGTGGGTGCTGAACAATCTGTTGCTGGTGACGCTGGTCGAGGAGGCGCTGTTTCGCGGCTATATACAAGGCGGACTCAGCCGACGCCTCAACCATCTGCCTTACGGCGATAACATCGCGCTGCTGTCGGCCTCACTGCTGTTTGGTCTGGTGCATGCCGGCGCCGGCTGGACCTGGGTGTTGCTGGCGGGACTGGCCGGGGTCGGCTATGGTCTGGCCTATCGTTTCGGCGGACTGAGCGCGGCGATCGCCACGCATTTCGGCCTGAACCTGTTGCACTTCGGCCTGTTCACCTATCCGATGCTGGCCAGTTGACGCAAGCGCGGTTTTGCGACGCCGTACTTAAATCTGAAAAAAAACTTCAATAAAAACCTGTCAGCGCCGACAACCTTTCAAAGCCTTGCGGATTGATAAACCATGCGTAACAACCAGCCCATTACACAACGCGAGCGGACCTTTCCAGCTCAGCAACGGTTGATTTCCACCACCGATGCCAAGGGCGTGATCACCTACTGCAACGACGATTTTGTCGAGATCAGCGGGTTTTCGCGGGAGGAACTGATCCGTGCGCCGCACAATCTGGTCCGTCATCCTGACGTGCCGTCGGCGGTGTTCTCGCACATGTGGGGCACACTGAAACAAGGCTTGCCATGGATGGGCATCGTCAAGAATCGCTGCAAATCCGGTGACCACTATTGGGTCAACGCCTATGTAACACCGGTGTTCGACGGCAATCAGGTGATCGGTTACGAGTCGGTGCGCGTCAAGCCCACCGCCGAACAGATCAGCCGCGCCGAAGCGCTCTACCAACGCATCAACCAGGGCAAGTCGGCGATTCCTTCGACGGACAAATGGCTGCCGCTCCTGCAGGACTGGCTGCCGTTCATTCTGGTCAGCCAGCTGAGCTTCATGATCGGCGCGACGCTGAACTCGCATTGGGGCTTCGCCCTCGCCGCCGGTTTGTCGGTGCCGCTGGGCCTGATGGGCCTGCAATGGCAGCAACGCGGGCTCAAGCGCCTGCTGCGCCTGGCCGAACAGACCACCTCCGACCCGCTGATCGCGCAGATGTACACCGACAGCCGTGGTGCCCAGGCGCGCCGGGAAATGTCGATCCTCAGCCAGGAAGCGCGCCTGAAAACCTGCCTGACCCGCTTGCAGGACACCGCCGAACACCTGACCGATCAGGCCAAGCAGTCCGACGCCCTGGCGCACAACAGCTCGACCGGTCTGGAACGCCAGCGGGTGGAAACCGAACAGGTCGCCACCGCCGTCAACCAGATGGCCGCCACCACCCAGGAAGTCGCCAGCCACGTACAGCGCACTGCTGACGCCACCCAGGAAGCCAATCGCCTGACCGGTCGCGGTCGTGACATCGCCGGCGAAACCCGCGAAGCCATCCAGCGCCTGTCGGTGGTCGTCGGCGAAACCGGCCTGACCGTGACGCAACTGGCCAAGGACAGCGACGAAATCGGCGGTGTGGTCGACGTGATCAAAGGCATCGCCGACCAGACCAACCTGCTCGCCCTCAATGCTGCGATTGAAGCCGCGCGTGCCGGCGAAATGGGCCGTGGTTTTGCGGTAGTGGCTGACGAAGTCCGTCAACTGGCGCAACGCACCAGCGAATCCACCGGGCAGATTCATGCCCTGATCGCCAAGTTGCAGCAAACCGCCTCCAGCGCCGTGCAGACCATGGAAGCCGGGCATCGCCAGGCCGAAGAAGGCGTGGCGCGGGTACTGGAAGCGGATCAGGCCTTGGTCGGCATCAGCGAAGCGGTGGCCAACATCACCGACATGACCACCCAGATCGCCGCCGCGACCGAAGAGCAAAGTGGCGTGGCTGAGGAGATCAGCCGTAACATCAGCAATATTTCGGAACTGGCGGATCAGACCTCGGAACAGGCGCATAACTCGGCGTTGCTGAGTGAAGAACTAACGAAGACGGCCAACACGCAGTATTCGTTGGTGGCGCGGTTTAACCGCTAACAGCAAAAGATCGCAGCCTGCGGCAGCTCCTACAGATAATCGGTGCAGGAGCTGCCGCAGGCTGCGATCTTTTGACCTTGAAAGCCCGGACGGCGAAAGCTGCCCGGTTTTTTTTGGTTTCGGGATTGGTGACGTCTGGCAGCCTGCTCGCGATAAGGCCTTTTATGCCTCACGGCTCATCACTCCATGTCCAGTTGCTTCCGAGCATTCTCGAGCAGGCATCCGTTCATGGCTTTTTCGCAATCACACCAACCATGTATTCATGCAAATCACGAAAATCCTTAACGCTCCAGACATGCGCCGGGATCTTCACGCCATTCTCCTGCAAGGTTTTCGGTATCAGATTGCCGTTCGGGCGCAGGATCACCGACGACACAATCACCCCCGGGTAATCATTCAGCCGTTGCTTGAACGCGGGGGTGGTCAGATCAGGTGTGGACGGATTGCTCTTTTTCGCCAACGGCCCCGTGCCTTTGATATCCGGCCCGTGGCACACCGCGCAGCGCTGGGAATAGAGAGCTTTCCCGTTGACGTTTTCCGCCAGGGCCAGCGACGGCTGACTGGCCAGCAGCGCCGCGAACGACGTGCACACCAGATATTTCATGCGCGCGGATAATGTAGCCAACAGGTCATCCATGACAGGTCTCTCGCAATAGAGCGCGAGACGCTAACGCCTGGGGCTGTGTGTGTCCAGCGAGTTTTCCGATGCGCAATCCAAGTCCTGGCAACAGCGCAATTCAGATGCAGAAATCGATCGCCGCGATAGTGGCACATTAATATCCACCACCCCTTCAGAGTTCCTGCATGCGGACGACAACCTCCACAAACCCGTTCCTTGTTGTGAGTCCTTCATGAAGAAGTTCGCTGTCCTGATGTTCGCCGTTCTGTTCCTGGCCGGATGCGCCAACCAGAAATTCAAGCCCGAATACCGTACCCAGATCCACACCGTGAAAATCCTCCCGGTGTCATGGAAACCTCGGGAAATGAGCTATATGGGCCGCGAACAAGCATGGGGCGCGGCCATTGGCGCGGGCGTCGGCACCGGCGTAGGTCTGGCGGCGGGCGCAGGCAAAATCGGTACGGCGGCACTCGGCGGTGCCGGTTTTGCCGCTGGTTTGAAGGCCGGCGACCTGGCCTCCATGTCGACCGTCGATGCGATTCTGTACAACATGGAAACAGCCAACATCAACCTCGGCGACCTGGTGAAAAAGAGCTTCGAAGAAAAACTCGCCGCCAGCGGCCGCTTCAAAATCGTCGGCGACAACGAACCGGCGGACGCGCAGATTGAACTGACCGTATTCAACTGGGGCTTCGCCCTGACCCAAGGCTTCAGCAGCGTGGTTTACACGACCATCGCGGTCAACGGTGTGATGAAGCGCGGCGACGAGTTGATCTGGCAGCGCAACGAGCCGATCACCGCGTTTAACGGCGCCAACACCTACGGTTATGAGCCGCTGCGCTATCGCACCGAACCGGAACTGGTACGCACCGCGTTGACCGGCGTTTCGCAGATCGTCGGCGACTACCTGGTCAAGGATTTGAACGAGTAAGGGTGATGGCGCTGCGCTGAGCCCAAGCAGGGTTATATGAATCGTAATGCCTCTTTCAATCGATCCCCCGGAGAGTTCCGTGCAGCGCATCATTCTTTGCCTCAGCACATTGCTGCTGGCCGCTTGCGTCACCCAGCCCAAAAATACCGACCGCCAGGCAGTGTTGCTGGCCCAGCCGTTGACGCCCAACAGCCTGATGCGTGAAGGCGACGTCATCAACTTTCAGGTGATCGAGCCGCGCGATCCGCAATCCATAGTGGTACAGCGCTTCCAGTACTCGGCGGCCTGCAGCACGGCGCAAATCAACGAAGTGTATTCATTCCTGTTGATGCGCCACATTTATCCGGGCAATCCGGGTCACTATGCGCCGGCGAAGGCGTTGCCCGAGCGTTACCACGCCACACTGCTGAACAACCGCGACTTCCTCCAGGCATGCAAAAACCTGCCCGTCGCCGATTGGCGCAAAGTGGCGCAAGACGACACGGGCCGCTGGTTGCTGGTCGATAAAAACAACCTGCAAAACAAGGCCGGGCAAGTCGATTTATGGATGGCCTACGACGAGCCGAAAACCCGCCTCAACCTGGTCAATAGCGCACCGTTCACCCAAACTCGCGAGCATTACACGTTCGATTGCGCCACACGCAATTCCACGCTGCTGGCCCGCTATTTCCTCAACCCCGACAACCAGGTCACCGACGGCAAAATCGACATGTTCCCCGAGACCAAAGCGATCAAGGCGTCCGATGCGGACAAGTCAAAGATGGTTGAACTGGTGTGCAACGCACCAATGTCCATCGCCAGCCTGCCGGCGCTGACCCGACGCAGCAAAGCGGCGGTAGATGCCAACGCTATCCCCGACATCAACCCGAACGTGCTGAAAAGCATCGAACAGCTGCACCTGCCGAAACCACTCAAGACCCTGACTTACCTGGACCTCGCCGGAACTGCCAGCAATAGCAAAAAGAGCTGGCCGGAACGCACCGAATACTTCATTTCCACCGACCCGGTCACCCAACAACTGAGCATTGACAATAAGAGCGAAAACCTCGTCGGCCATGGAATCAGCTGGCGCGGCCTGCTCACCCTGTCCGGTCGGGAACAGGCCAAACTGTCCCGCAACACCCTTGTGATCGACAATTTGAGTTTCCGAGGTGATTGGCAGCAAATGCGCGTCGGCAGCCAACTGGGCTACACCCGCCAAGGCAGCGTCAACAGCAACCTGATCGGCTCGCTGGGGGAAGAACCGGTTACCGTGGATTGCACCGTCGACAGCGAGTCACCCGCCAAACTGCTGAACCCGGCATTGAGTGGTAACGCCAAAGCGATCAGTTGCCGTGATCAGCGCAAGAGCTTGAAACCCGTGCCGATGGATCATTACTACTATCTGGTGGATTACGGTTTTTTCTATCACGCTAGTACGGATAAAGGCGACGGGATTGCGCTGGATATGCACGTGCAAAGCGTGAAGTAGGCGACGACGGGACGCCAAAATAGCGCCGCCATCCCACGTCGCTCTTTTTACACTTGAAAGCCCGGCAAGCGAGCGCTTCCGGGCTTTTTGTTTGTGATCTGGAATTTTTGGAGGCCGGCAGATCGTCATCGCGAACAGGCGAAGGCCTCTATTGGATCTGCGGTGATCACTGGTTTATGTACCCGGTCACGATCCCCTGTAGGAGCGAGCCTGCTCGCGAAGAGGCCTTCTATGCTGACGTCGATCTCACTCAAGCAATGCCGACACTGCCTACAACTGCGCCAGAATGAGCCGACTGGTGCTCGCGGAGGCTAGGTTCTATCGTTTGCCGGTCAAAACTTATTCACATAAGCTGGTCAGCATGAATACACATCCTTCTTCGGAGGCTCCGATGGCCACCACTCGAAAAACCGACAAACCCAGCAAAAAGGAAGTTCGTGAAGAACTGACATTCCTCGATGTTCGGCAAGCCGCGCGTGATGGGCAGAAAGTGTTCGATAAATTTGTGATCACTGGCAGGCTACCGATCACGAAGTAGGCCTGAATGCCAGCCATCAAAATCTCTGCACTTTTTGAACGAATCAAGAACTGGCAAAACTTTGCTGCACACTTCTACAACTACAAAATTTGCGATGAATTACCTGCCATATTCGGGCGGGATGAACGACTCGATCTGAGCGACATGCACCACATCCACCTTGCCAGTACACAGTCACTGCAGGCTCGATGGGCAAAAATCAATCGCCAGTATTACCGGACAGCATTGGTTAATGATGCTGACAATGACTTTTGGCTGATTTATGCCTATGACGCTTTTCGGGATGAGTATTTGCTACTGACGATCATCGGCCCGGATGCCCATAACCGAATAGAGTGGGGATCTTTTTTGCGCAGCATGCATTGCGACATCGTTGAACCTTGGACGCTTGGCAGGATTATCTTCCCTGATCTGGATAATCTGTAACCAGCCCAGGCCGGTAGAAAGCGAGATTCACAGGTCGGACTGGGTGATCACTAAATGTCTTCGGCAGCTCTGATCGGGGTTATTTGATGATTTTTAAGTGCAGGGACTACCTCTGACAGTCAGGTGGTTTGAGGTCGTCTGGAAGAGCGCTTTCGCGAGCAGGCTCGCTCCCACGTTTGGACCGATTACGTCAGTGAGGGATTGGTAGGCTTGGAGGTCGCCATCGCTGGCAAGCCAGCTCCCACAGGGATTTGGTCCAAACGGTAGAGATTGGTCGACTGGGAGATCGCCATCGCGAGCAGGCTCACTCCTACACTGGATCTGCGGTAATCACAGATTATGTGCCAGACACCAATCCTCTGTGGGAGCGAGCCTGCTCGCGATGAGGCATAACAGCCAATGACATTATTAAGGCAACTTCAGCTTATCCAGCAGCCGATTGACCAACAGTTCGTTGAGCATGATCACCTGTTGCAGCGCCAGCAGTGGTTTGCGTTCCGGTCCGCCGATTGAGTTGGCGATGTTACCGGCCATGGCATGCGCGTATGAGAGCGACTCGCAGGCCTCGACCAACAGGGTTTCGTCATCCAGCATGGGGTCGACAACATAGATGGGGCGATATTTCGGCGAACTTGGCGGGGCTGCCAGGTCTTCGGGTTTGAGGTAGTAATCGAGGGCGCGGTCGGTGGCTTCCTGGATTTTTTGCGGGTCGAGCGCGCGGTCGTGGGACGGTGGCGGGTTTGGGGTGACTTTGAACATGGGCGTACTCCGGTTTCGAATATTGGGAGCCAACACCCTCGCTACCAAACGAAGGGTGGTGGCCATACGCAGGTTGGTAGACCGGTCGAAACAGGAAACCCGGCGCTCACAAAGGAGCCCCACGCATGCCCACCATAAAAGTCGAGCCCCGCAACGGGACTGCATACGGTGACGCTATACAACGGTTTCGACGCGGGCTACCAAACCCCATCACTTTTTTTCAGTGACAGACAAACGATATAGCCCGCCGCCTAGCCGTGTAAGCCGGCGGATTCTGGCGTACGAGTAGGCAACGGCGCAAGGAGTTGTAGCCGGGATGGCGTAACGGATCGTGTAGTTTAAACATTGGTATTTGATGATGTTTAAGTGCAGGGATTGCCTCTGACAGTCAGGTGGTTTGAGGTCGTCTGGAAGGGAGCTTTCGCGAGCAGGCTCGCTCCCACATTTGGACCGAGTACGTCAGTGAGGGATTGGTCGGCTTGGAGACATTTGGACCGATTGCGTCAGTGAGGGATTGGTCGGCTTGGGGGTCGCCATCGCTGGCAAGCCAGCTCCCACAGGGAATTGGTCCAGACGGTAGAGATTGATCGACTGGGAGATCGCCATCGCGAGCAGGCTCGCTCCCACAAAAGCAAAAAGCAAAGCAGCGCAGCTGCCCGCGGCGAAGCCGCCCCACTCAACAATGAGCGCAAGCTCGAGTACCGCTTTTGATCTTGATCCACCGGCGACGTCGGAAGGCTGAGTGGAGGGATTGATC
>Ga0157369_10011209_pt1 | contig 10189 bp, 11 predicted proteins | sample C25metaG_FD_113461 | JGI IMG/M metagenome (GOLD analysis project Ga0157369, IMG submission 113461) | Corn rhizosphere microbial communities from Kellogg Biological Station, Michigan, USA - C2-5 metaG | ecosystem: Host-associated > Plants > Roots > Rhizosphere > Soil | place: USA: Michigan...
AATCGTTGGCTTGGCATTTTTTAGTGCAACTCTGAAGAGGGCCTTTCGGATATCCCCGGTTCAGGCTCTGTTTTGCTTTTTTTGTATTCCGGTCGTGCTAATTCAAAGCACAAGCACCTATATAGACTTGTTCGGGAATTGTGTATTAGGAAGCATGGTTATGGTGATTCTTGCTGCGTGGCTGTGGCCAGAAAAGGTATCGGTCAAACAGATCTTGTTGGTTGTGGCGCTTTTTTGCGTGGTGCTCAATATCAAGATGCTTTATCTGCCCGTTGCTCCGTTTTGGCTACTGCTGTTTGCAGCGATTTTGTACTTTCAACGCGACAAGCTTGCGACCCTGAAGGTGCAATGGAATAACGCGACAAGCTTCGCTCGGTTTGGTCTGATTGCGGGTGTTCTAGCTCTAGTTAGCTTGGGCTTCGTGAACGAAGTCAAGAACGCTCTCGTGTTTCACAATCCGGTCTATCCGATCGACATGAGGATTGGCCACATTCACTTTCGTGGCGAGATTGCGAACACCCAGATTGCCTCGGTGAAAGAACCGGCTTACCTGGAACACGCTCCACGTGTTGCGAGATGGCTACTTTCTGTCTTGGAGTACAGGGCGTTCGAAGGACGGGTGCCCCTCTGGACCAACTCGCAAGGAGACGTTCCATTCACGTCCCCAGCATTGCGGATGGGTGGCTATTTTTCGCCGATTGTCCTGTTCAACATACTTTGGTTTGGGCTTCTGCAGACCAGGCTGCGGGACCGTTTCGGCCGAAAGCCAGCTTACTTTGTATGTCTACTAACCGTACTCACAGCGTTTCAGCCCGGGGCAGAAGAATTGCGCTATTTGATGTACTGGCTGCTGTGCCTAATCAGCGTCAATCTGTTCCTGACTACTCAACTGCTTGAAGAAACGAAATACGCGCGGATTATTTTTCTCGGCACGATGGCGGCATTTATGATCTTTGTGCTGTGTTCTACCGGTTTTGCCTATCTGCGGACCAACGGATGGAGCGTGCAACAGGTCTCCAGGATGTGGGGTGTCGATGGGAAATTGTCTGCTATGCCGCCGCATGATGGCGAGGTGGTTTGCGTGCTGGGAAAAGGTCAGAGGAGCTTTATGTATGCGCCAATATTCCATCCGAACCTCGCTGGACTTCATTACCGCGTCATGGAGGCCAATACGCCGGCTGAGTGTCAAGGTGCAAGAGTTCTTCCGTAAGGGTGATTTGCGCGATGCGCGGCTCGTTGAAAGCCCGCTCCTCAATCCGTCTCCCTCATTGTGTCCCGCGAGCGTTCTATAATCTGGAAAGTGTAGATATGAGCATACCGATACGTGTCCTGGTGGCCAAACCTGGCCTGGATGGACACGATCGTGGCGCGAAGGTGATTGCACGCGCGCTGCGTGATGCGGGTATGGAAGTGATTTACACGGGTCTCCGGCAGACGCCGGAAATGATAGTGAATGCGGCTCTGGAGGAGGATGTCCAGGTTATCGGATTATCGATCCTTTCAGGCGCGCACAATGCGATTGTGCCGCGTGTGATGGAGCTGCTACGCGAGAAGGAGATGACCGACGTGCTCGTCGTGGCCGGGGGGATCATCCCGGACGAAGATGCCCGGGAGTTGAAGAAGCTGGGTGTGGCAGAGGTTTTCCAGCCAGGCGCTTCGCTCCAGAAAATCATCGACTTCATTCGCGATTCGGTAAAACAAGTTGCCTGAGCTAAGGCTCGGTGCGGCAAACGAGAAAAGGAAATTGATGCAAGACAGACTGAACATCGCCGTGTTCGTCGATTACGACAACATTGAAATTGGCGTGAAGTCGACACTACGCCGGGAATTCGATGTAGCGCTGGCGCTGGGCGCCTTGAAAGAGAGAGGCGATATCGTGGCCAAGTTCGCCTACGCGAATTGGGGCCGGCAGGAAGGCGCGACGCGCCAGATGGCGGAGAATGCCGTACAGATGGTGCAGCGGATTCCCTCCCCGCGCGGCGACAAGAACGGTGCCGACATCAACCTAGCGCTCGATTCTCTCGAGATGGCCTTTACGCACGCTCACGTGAACGCATTTGCGATTATCAGCGGCGATAGCGATTTCATCCCGCTGGTGAACAAGCTCAAGGAATACGGCAAGACCGTCTTCGTGGTCGGCGGGAAGGCGTTTACCAGCACGATTCTCCAGCAGAATTGCCACGAGTTCGTAAGCTACGAATCGCTGCTCGAAGACGGCGACCGTATCGTGCCCCAGCCCATGCCGGACCGGCGAGACCGACCCGACCGCAATGACCGGGGAGACCGGAAAGATAAGAAGGACCGTGGCCCGCGACCGGCTCCGCTTGAACTTTCGCAAGCCATGCCGCTGGTCGAGCGCGCCCTTCAAGTGTTGGAGCGACGGGCCGTCCAACCGCAGCTCGGGCTTTTGAAGAGCACCATGCTGCAACTCGATCCGGCGTTCAGCGAGCGCGCTTATGGCGCCGGCAGTTTCTCCGACTTTGTCGAGAAGCTCAAGAAATCCGAATTCATCAATGTGAGCGGATCGGGCGGCCGGTACATCATCGAGCGGCGCGGCGGAAGTGGAGGCCCGGAAAAAGTGGCGGCCCGTCCTGAGGAGGCCTTGCCGGCATTGCGCGACGTCCTCGAAACCCACCGCATGGAACTCGAGGAAGGCGGCGCTACGGGCGAGGAACTGGAGCAATGGATGCAGACCGAGCATCCGGATTTCAATCTGTCGCGACTCGGCTTCCAGAGGTTCTCCGAGTTTTTGAATTACGCCCAGGACAAGACCGTAGTCCGCACCGAGCCGGACGAAGAGCGCGGGCTCATCGTGCATCTCGGCGCGGAATTCTATCCGCCGGCATTGCCTCCGCCTCCGGTTGAACAACAACGCGAGGAGGAGGAAGACGAGCCGCAACCCATTGTGGAAGGCCAGCCCACTATCTTCGAACCGAATCCTCCACCACCTAAGCCGAAAAAGGCCGCGCCGCGTAAGCGTGTTTCCCCAGGAGGCGGCGTGAATCGGCGCCCGCGGAAGCGCAAACCGGAATAGAAAATCTGTCGTTGACTTTGGCGAATAAATGGCGAATATTGCCTTCTGGAGGTTCTTATGAAAATCAGCGATGCACTGTTGCCGGAGTTCGATCAGGAGATGACTTCGACGCGAAAGGTGTTGGAGCGTTGCCTGGAAGACAAATTCAGCTGGAGACCCCACGCGAAGTCATGGACAATGGCCGAGTTGGCCAGTCACATCGCGTACTTGCCTGAGTGGGCATGCGACACCCTCAAAAAAGATTCGTTCGACTTGGCTCCAGCCGATGGTACGCAACCTTTTAAACGAGATCCCGCACGCTCGAACCAGGATCTCCTCGCGGCGTTTGACAAGAATGCGGCGGCAGCACGCGCCGCCATCAGCGAAACCAGCGACGAAGCTTATGGGAAACTCTGGAGGCTGCTAGCGGGCGACAAGGAGATTTTCAGTCTTCCGCGGTTGGCTGTGCTGCGCTCCTTTGTGCTCAACCATATCGTGCACCATCGGGGCCAGCTTTCGGTATATTTGCGTCTGAACGACGTTCCGGTTCCGGGGCTATATGGGCCTTCGGCGGACGAAGCGTCCTGATATGGGCTTGTCGCTTTCCGACTACGCGCTTGAAGATACCTCCGGGATTGTCTCGCCCGCGCTCTTGATCTATCCAGATATCGTCGATGACAACATTCGAACAACGCTGGCCATCGTCGAGAAGGATCCCGAGCGCTGGCGGCCGCACATCAAAACCGCCAAACTGGGGGCGGTGGTCGCGCAGATGATCGGGCAGGGAATCCATAATTTCAAATGTGCGACCACGCTCGAACTGCTGACGGCGTGCCGTGCCGGCGCCGAAGATGTGCTACTCGCGCTTGCGGTTAGCGGTGGCAATGCGCAGCGGGTGGCGGAACTCGCTAGCCAATTTCCCAAGACCAAGGTTTCTGTTCTGGTCGAATCCCGAGAGCAAATCACCGCTTGGCGCGACACACCCGTGGGCGTTTTTATCGACATAAATTCAGGAATGAACCGGACCGGAATCTCTAACGAGAGAACGGCGGACGTGATCCAGCTGGCGCGCGATTTGGGGCGTGCCTTCCGCGGCCTCCACTGGTACGACGGCCAGATCTCGAATCCGTCGGCCGCCGAGCGAGAGAAGCAAGCGCATGCAGGCTACGGGCGGCTGCTTGCGGTTGTTCATGCCGTCGAGGCGGCGGGGATTCCGGTCGGCGAAGTAATTACTTCGGGGACGCCGGCGGCGGCATCCGGCATTTCGTATCCGGGTTTTGCGGGCGCCAGGTTCCGCCACCGCGTATCTCCGGGAACGGTTGTGTATAACGACATTTCCAGCCTACGGCAACTGGAAGCATTCGATTATCGACCGGCGGCGCTGGTGCTTGCAAGCGTAATCAGCCACCCACTCGAGCGCCAGATTACTTGCGACGCCGGCCACAAGAGCGTGTCCGCAGACGCAGGCGTTCCAACATGTGCTGTCATAGGTCATCCCGAATACCAGCCGTTAAAGCCGAGCGAAGAGCACCTGCCGATCGAGATCGCCGCGGGGGTCAACGTACCTGCCATCGGCAGCAAACTGTATTTGATCCCGCGCCATGTGTGCCCCACGGTGAACAACTTCGATCAGGCGTTGATGGTTCGAGGCGGCCGGGTCGTGGGCGTTGAACCTGTCACTGCGCGGGGCCATGAGAATCCTCTGGTACTCGCGGGTCAAAAGTCAACAGTTTAGCTCTCTCCAGCCAATAACCCAGCCAATCCATTGACAAAAAAATGGCGCAGAGGTATTCTTCTACCCAAGACATCTACCCTAGACAACTTGGTTACTATGGCGAAGAGCAGTGACAACCTACAGGGCAGTTTAGAGCTCCTGATATTGAAAACTCTGGAAACCACGCCGAATCATGGGTTTGGGATCGCCGCCCACGTGGAGTCCGCCTCCGAGCAACTCATCCAGATCGAAGAGGGCTCCTTATATCCGGCGCTACATCGGCTCGAGCGTGAAAAGATGGTCACGGCGTCATGGCAGGTGACGCCAAATGGCCGCCGTGCCCGGCTCTACCGTCTTACTCCCGCAGGAAAAAAGCGCCTTGCCGAGGTCCGAGGCAACTGGAAGACCGTCGCGCGGGGCGTGAAGAAGGTGTTGAAATCCGCCTAGGGCCTTCGGGCCCGCTGGAACATAACAGGCTGGCCGTAGCTTTCTCGAAAGGCTTCCACGGTCTGATTGGCCGACCAGATTTCGAGATCCGCATCTCTTGCCGCTTCCACCAGCAGATGCAGGTTACCATCGCGGAGAGAGCTAGAAATATCACGAACTTTCCGGCTCTGCCCGCGGTCTAGAGCATCGGCCATTCGAAGTAGCGGCGCCAGATACACGACCGCGCGCTTGGCATCGGCATGGAGCGCCTGAAAGTGCGAGTGCCGTGGCTGCGGCATGGATTTTCGATGAAAACGGCATAGCGCGGCAATGGTCAGGCGCTCATCGGCGGTAAAGCCCGGTAGATCAGAATTGGCGATCAAGTAAGCAGAATGTTTATGGTGGCTGGTGCCACTCACAAAATGGCCAATGTCATGTAAGTAAGCCGACGCTTCGAGTAGCTTGCCGGAGGCGCGAGCCAACCGGTGCACGGGTTGGAGCACTTCAAACAGCCGATGCGCCAAGCCGGCAACGTGCCGCGCATGGGAGAGCGACACGCCATAGCGGCGGGCCATCTTTTCGACGACGTCCCGCTGCTCACGCGAGAGCTGTGACAATTCACGGCCTACGCGCCGTGCCGCCAAATCGGCAATAATGCCGTCACGTACGCCCGCGGCAGAATAGTACAGCGAACGCTGCCCAAAAATCTCGAGCCCACGTAGGAAGACCGCAGTGCCAGCGACTACGATCTCAGCTCGTTTGGGCCCAATACCCGGCAGTTTGCGCCGGGCGGCAACGTCGCTCGCACTAAGGGTCGCATACAAGTCGCGAATTTGCCCGGTGAATGCGCGCGAACGGTCCGCTTGGTCCCGTTTCATACGGGGAATCTGGTTAATAGCGCAGACGACCGCCGCCGCGGTGGCGGACGTCGCCAGTGTGCGGTCGAACTTTTCACCGCCGTGCCGCTTATGAAAGGGAACAAGCTTTTCCTTCACGTACCCATCCAGGCGATTCAACTCCTCCGGCAGCGGTGGATCGGACTTAAGAAACATTTCGGTTAACCGGACTGCGCCCAGGGGCTTCGAAACCGCGTCAATCAGTTGCCCGTTTTGGCTCAGGATCAATTCGGCGCTTCCACCGCCCACGTCAATGACGAGCGTCCGCTCGCGAGGCCGGGGCCAGCGCGCCTTCACGCCGAGGTGGATTAGCCGCGCCTCTTCCTGGCCGGATATGATTTCCACATTCGTGCCGAGCGCGCGCCTTGTCCGTTCTAGAAACTCGGGTTGGTTGCTCGCGTCGCGAACCGCACTAGTGGCTACCGCGCGTACACCCGCCACATCCAGCTGACCGTAAACTGCCGCCATTTTACCTAGCGTGGTACAGAGAAAATCGAGCGCAGCTTTGCTTATGCGGCCTTCGCGGAACACGCTCTCGCCCAATCGGGTGACCTGCCGCTCCTCTGCCAGGATCTGTGTTTCACCATGACCAATTTCGGCCGCCATCATACGGACCGAATTGCTGCCAATATCGACGGCCGCGTAGCGGGACATATTCTTTTTGTAGCAGCCCACTCCTAAATCTCGATGACAAGGCCCTTCCTATGTTTGTGAGCGACACGGATAAAGAAATACAGGAGCAACCCTGCCGGGCCGAACAGAAAGGTGAGCGCCAGGCAGGGAACTACCAGCAGATGCGAAATTCCACGAACTCGAGAATCGCGCACCTGCCAAGCTCCTATGAACAGATCGAAAGCCAGGTAATGCACCCAACCGGCGAGCAACAGCCAGCGATTCTCGAAGAGTGCGCTGACACCGGCCAATGTCTGAAAGCTTCCGTTGCTTCCGACAAGATGACCGACCAGCAGTCCGGAATATATGACCGCGAACAGCAATGGCAGCACCGCGCCCGCAACCATGGGGCCGCCCAACGGGTCCTGCCGCCAAAGATCAGCAGCAGCCAACCAAGACGGCGAGGGCGTTGGCAAGTGAAAAAATTTGTCCCGCGTTCATGCTTTTATCCAAATAGCGGCCGCCCAGCAAGCGCCTGCCAGGTAAGCAGGGCGAAGAGGGTCAGGTAGCCGCCAGCGAAAGCAATTATTGCGGCAGGCGCACGGCGCCGGCCTATCACCCACGCGAAGAGCGGGATAATCTGAATCCCGTGGAGCCCGAAGAAGTGCGGCACCCGGAGGTCACCATGCCGCGAACTCCACCCAACTGCTGGCAAGCCGGGACCACCATCCGGGCCACCGACGGTGTGAGCACCGATAACCCTCACCTGTTCGTGCTGCTTGAGCGATTCCATTTGTGCAGGCGTGGGCCGAGTCATGACACCACCTATTGCCGCTCCGAGGATTGTGACTAACAGGCCGAGCCGCAGTGCCCATCCCCAGGCCGGATCAGCGAAGCGCTCACGAAATAGCGCCACCAGCAGGCCGATATTCGCCAGCCACAAGACTAGAATTGACCCTGCCATAATGGCGAAAAGTGTGGCGTCGAGTGGCGTCCCTACGTTGAAGTGACTGGTGGTGCCGCGAGCCGCCTGCATGTCGATGATCGCTACTTCGACGATCAAGACTGTTGCGATTACCCCGCCCATGGCACGTTTGAAACGCGGCCAGACAGTGATGTAGCCAAAAAGCCAAGCAAGCGTGCCCGCGTATATGGCCGTCGAAATGCCGAATTTGGCTGGCTTAAGCCAAGCCGGGACGCCTGTTATGACTCGGGGATCGAGATAGATACCCGTTACCGAGCACAAGAAGGCCGCGAACATCAGCAGACTGGTGGCGGCGAGCGGGCGATTGTTGGACCAAGTTTTCTGTAGCATGTTGACAATGTCCACATCATAATTCGGGGATGTTGACAATGTCAACATAAACTGCGAAAATTTTGCTTTGGCCAATCACACTCGTAAACGTGCGTATCATCACGGAAATCTGCGCCAAGCGCTCATCGAATCCGGACTGGAACTGATAGCCGAACAAGGCGCGCGCGCGCTTACCCTGCGCGAACTAGGCAAACGGGCGGGTGTTTCGCGGATGGCAGCATACCGGCATTTTCGAGACCGCGCTGCGCTGCTGGCTGCTATTCGCGATGCGGGCTTCGAGCGATTTGCGGATGCGCTCGAACAGACGCGACTCACCGCGGGCCAGGACTTCACGTCCCGTATGCAGGCGCTGAGCGTAGCGTACATCCGCTTTGCACGTGAGAATCCAGCTTATTTTGAAGTGATGTTTGGTCCGGCAGGCCTCGCCGATGATTCCTGCCGGAGCGAAGCGGGCGAACGCGCGTTTGAGGTGCTGCACCAGACCATTCGAGACGGGCAGCAGACCGGCGATGTACGAGCTGGCAATTCCGCGCTACTCGCCTCCGCCGCCTGGGCCATCGTACACGGCATCAGCACTCTCGAACTAGAAAGGCAGTTCACAGCGGAAATGGCTCCCGATGCGTTTGTGGAGGCGTGCTCCGGCCTCATCCTTACCGGCCTGCGGCCATAAATCACTTGGAGCACAGTGCAGTCAAAGAAGCGAACGCTCTACTGTCATTGACATGGGTAGCGCCGGACCTGCCGATCTCCACTTGGCTAAAGTGGCGCCGCAATTCAATGGTCAAGCTTGTTTGATTGAAGAAATTCACGTGCGTCGCTTCGAGCAGATGCCAGGGGACAACGCTATGGCGGAAGCCGGCAGGTATAGCGCTTGCATCAGGCACGGTGAAAAGGGCCGATCGTCGTGTGACGCGCGCTATCTCGGCGATGGCGGTACGGTAGTCCGGAATGTGTTCTAAAACTTCCGAGCAGACGGTCGAGTTGAATTGACCGTCCGCAAAGCGGGTAGGGAATGAACCCTCGTAAAAGGTAATTCGGTCGTATACTTCCGGAATAATCGCCGCGTGCAGATCGTCCGAAAAGAGCTCGATGCCATAGGCGTCTATGCCAAGCTCGCGCAACCGGTGGATAAGAGCTCCCTTGCCGCATCCAAAATCCAGTAATGGAGGCGGCAGTTCTTTCACCACTTCGAGAATTTCGGGATCTGGTTTGGAATTCGGAGGCCCAGAGCCGTAAACGTCGGCTCGATGCCAAACCGCGTCCGAATTGAGCAATGCCTTGTAATGCGGATTCACGAAAGCAAAGGAGGACTCGAATCGATGACGCCGGCCATTCACACGGATCTCAAGTACCTGAAATGTCCTTACGAGCGCTTCTGGGACAAGATACTCGAGCGCCAGCGCGCTATGGGTGGATGGCTGCTCCGAACCCGGGCGTACTTCCAGTCGGTTAAAACGATAGTGCTGCAGAAAGGGTATTTGTACTCCATCGAAAGAAACGACCGGGAGGTCCTCACCGGAGACCACTTTGCAGCGGCCTTCGATCCGAACCAAGCCGCAGAGATCGACGTGAATGCCATCTAAGAGCCCATGTCCCCAAGGCACACCGATTTCAAAAGACAGACGAGGAGGAGATGGAGGTTTCGGGTCGAAAAGCCTAGAGGCGCGCGCGTACGCATTCCGTATGCTTTTACCGGCCGCGTGACTCATCGCATCACCATTCTAAGAAAGCTGGGCCCCGGCACCACGCAAAGCGAGACCACGAGCAACCGACGTGAATTCATCGCCCGTACGAATCTTGTGCGATCCAAATTGTAGTTCAAAGATGCGCCGGACAGCCGGCACGAACGACGAGCCGCCCGTAAGGAACACTTTGTCTACGTCTTTCGCGTGAATGCCGGTCTTAGCGAGCAGCGCCGCCATGCTTTGTTCGATAGCGGCCAGTTCCTCTGAAATCCAACTTTCGAACTCGCCTCGTGCAACCGGAATTTCCAGCAACACGTCGCCGTCCTCGAAGCGGAACACTTCTTCTTCGTGTTGTGACAGTCCGATCTTGACTTGCTGCACCGCGCGATGGAGTTGATAGCCGAGATCATGTTGGATCAGGTAAAGGAGCGCCTCGATTTTTTCCGGCTCGACGGCCTGCGCCTTCACACTGCGAAGCATGTTCAGCGTTTCGCGGGATTTCAGGAACGAGAGATAGTGCCAGCGTTC
>Ga0157369_10011212_pt1 | contig 10189 bp, 7 predicted proteins | sample C25metaG_FD_113461 | JGI IMG/M metagenome (GOLD analysis project Ga0157369, IMG submission 113461) | Corn rhizosphere microbial communities from Kellogg Biological Station, Michigan, USA - C2-5 metaG | ecosystem: Host-associated > Plants > Roots > Rhizosphere > Soil | place: USA: Michigan...
ATGAGGGTGTATGCCCGATAACGGGTAATGGCGAAAGACAAGACGGACATCATCGCCGAACTGCTTATGAAGCTGGCGGATTGTTTGAAAAAGCTGGCCGCAGGCAGGGCACTCATAATCGCCATACTCCACCAGCGTGTAACGGGCATGGGGAGAGCCTTCGATATGATCCTCAGGCTGAATGGGCAGAAGGAGTTGCGACAGCGGCTCGCTCGCGGTGTTATTAGGAGAATCGACCGGCACGATTTACAGGATGCGCGCCAGATGCTGAAGGTCGCTTTAAAATACTACTGATCCGCTATCGACCCATCCCCAAATACATAGTGGCCCCGATTTACCGGTTTGTACGGATGCTTCGCGGCTACACTCTCGTTTAGTGTGACACCTAACCCCGGCTTGGACGGCAAATCCGCGTAGCCGTCCTTAATCGCGATGACGTTGCCGTCGAACAGCTCGGTCCTCCATTGGTCCTGGTTGCTGGTCGATTCCTGGATGGCGCTGCTCGGCGTTGTGGCGTCGACGTGCAGAGATGCGAGAGTGCTGACCTGGCTTTGTGGATTGTGGGGCGCCATGGCAATGCGGTAGGTCTCGGCGAGTGTACCGATTTTCTTCAATTCCGAAATTCCGCCCGCGTGGCAAACATCCGGCTGAACGTAGTCGACCAGATGACGAGAGCAAATGTCGGCGAACCCATACTTGGTGAACAAACGCTCACCTGTGGCCAGCGGCACCTTCGTCTTCTCCCGTAGAAGGGCCAATTCGCCTAGGTCCTCCAATTGTGTCGGCTCCTCGACAAACAGCGGACGGAATTCCTCTACTCCGGTGCAGAAGTCGACTGCCATGGGCGTCGTTAACCGGCCATGCGCATCGATGCAGATATCGAAGTCGTCACCGACGGCCTTTCGCAATGCTTCGACCTTTCGAATGGCGTCGCGCACGGCGTAGTTGGGCCGTATCAGACCGTGCTCCGCGCTCGGAAGAGCTGTTTTCGCGGCCGTATAACCAGCTTGCTTCGCCTGCAGAAAAGCCTCCGGCGTTCCCGCGACATCCACATACATGCGAATACGGTCGCGTGCGGCCCCGCCCAGAAGTCTGTAGACCGGTACGTCAAGTGCTTGTCCCAGGATGTCCCAGAGCGCAATCTCGATGGCGCTGATAGCGGAATTTAAGATCGGTCCACCGCGCCAGCGTGGGTTGCGGAACATGCTCTGCCACAAGTATTCGATGTCCGCTGGATTTTTGCCCTCGAGTAAACGCTCGTTGTCCATGATGGCCTGCGCGACCGTGGCCTCCTTGCTGGTGACCGACCCTTCGCCCAGGCCAACTAGACCTTGATTCGTATAGACCTTACAGAAGACCCAGTTCACACCGCCGGCGTTCACCACAAACGTCTTGAAGTTCTGAATTTTCAGATTGAGCGGCTTGGCCCGAGCGATCAGCGCAGTGGTTCCCGCCAGGCCAGCGAGGAAGCTCCTTCGCGTGGTCATTGGGGAAACGGTGCGTTCGAGGAAGGCGCGGGCTTGCCGTCGATCGTTACAGGCTCCATCACTTCCGTACGCGTGCCATCCGGATCGAAAATGTTGAGCTGGCGCTTGCGATTGGTGCCAATCCGGATTTCGAGCGGATGTTCGTATTGCTTGCGATAGGAACTCGCGTTTAGGGTCGCGAGCGTTGCCACGGCATCCGGCAGCGCAAGACAAAGATGATGAGCGCTCCCACGCGCGGTAGGAGCAGGCGCGTCCTTATACAGCATGAATTCGATATAGTCATCGCCGTCCGGCACTTTCAAATTGATCCAGGACAGTACCGTGCCGGACTTGCTGCCGCGCCAAATTTCGCGAAAGCCCAGGACATCTTCATAGAACCTTATTTCGGCCTCAGGATGAGTCACAATGATGCCAACGTGCAGAATACGATCTGAGATGCGTGTCTTGGGCATGAACTTCCCGTAGGCCTTGGCGGTCCAGCTATCGGGTTGGTATTCGACTATCTCGACGGTGTGTCCTTCGGGGTCTTTGATATTGAAATTCGAATTACCGATCCTCCCTTTGGGAACCTTGTCGGGGACCTTGACGCCTTTGGAGGCGAGGTACACACGCATGGCTTCCGCATTGTCGGTCTGAACAGAGATGTGATTCAGCCTGTCGCTGCCCGGTTCACGTTCCGGGGCAAGTTCAATATATTGCCGGTCGTTAATCTTGAAGAACGTCATGGACATCGATCCATTTGAATTCTTCAGAGAGTATGGTTCCTCGAAGCCGAGAAAGTCGTGATAGAAGGCGCGGGCTTTTTCAAAGTCCTTGGCATATACCGCAATATGTGCGACGCCGAGAATCGGAGGCCTGGGCGGGTCTGCCGCCCAAACCATACAGGAGCACAACAACAAGAAGACGGCTCGTCTGCCAGACATCTCCTGATATGTTATCCGGGACGACATATGGATCATTCACCCACACGGTGGCGAGCCATCCTGAAGGACGTGCAATTTTGGGTCCCCTTCGCGGTTTTGCTGTTGGGCTTGGCGCTGCTGCGTCTGGTGCAATGAAAGATTCTCGCCAACGAACACTTCACAGACTCGGTATCTTCTGTGGCGTGGCCGCTGCGCTCTGGCTGGCGGGGGCCGAGGCCCCGACAAAGCTTGTTACGGTTTCCGTTTCGCCGCTGGTGATCTCGTTCATGATGGTCTTCGGCGCTTTCGTCTCGCGTTGGAGTTTGCCTGCCCTGATTCGCGGCACCTCGGACACCTTCGCCGATGCCCGGCACGTGTCCCATCTGGTGGTTTGGGGAGTCATGGCGGGTTGTTTGTGGGCGGTGGGAAACACGCTGACGATATTCGCTGTAAAGGATATTGGCCTGAGCCTCGCATTCCCTCTGTGGAACTCGAACAGTCTTGTCGGAATCCTGTGGGGCACGTTGCTGTTCAAGGAACTGCATCGGGCGGGTTGGCTTCGAAAGCTTGGCGTAATTGGAGGCGCGGTGGTCATATTTTCCGGCGCGGCGCTGCTCTCGGTGGTCTCCACATCCGAGGCCGTGCACGGTAATCCGTATCGCGGGATCGCAGCGGCTGTGGGCGCCGGACTCATGCTCGGCTCCATGTACATTCCCTACCGCAAGGCCTACATCACTGGAATGAACCCCCTCACCTTTCTAACTTTTTTTACATTTGGTGAGATGACAACGGTTGCTCTGCTGGCAATTGGATCTCTCGGGGGCCCGGGGGCGCTCTGGAGAGAGCTGGTTGCGGATCGCAGCATCTTGTTCTGGCCTGCGCTAGGAGGCTTCATGTGGGTGGTGGGCGATCTGTTTCAGAATTACGCCACCAAGTATGTGGGCATCAGCCGCGGTATTCCCTTGTCGAATACGAATCAGCTATGGGGTTTGCTCTGGGCCATTCTTGTTTTTCACGAGTTGCATGGCATGACGGGAAATATCTACGCGCAGGTAATCGGCGGATCGCTGCTGATGGCCGCCGGTGCCGTGGCTATTGCCTTTTCCTCGGCATCAGAAAACGAATACTCGAGTTGGCGAGAGGCCGCGCAGCGGGAAATTAATCTTTATCGAATCGATCCAACCTACGTAACGACACGGATGGAAGGGCACGAACTTGAGTCGGAGGGCGGCGGCCGCCGAACCTGGCTTGATTGGCTCCTTATTGCTGCCGCGATATTTATATTCGTTGCGTTAGGGGTCATGGCGAAAATACCCCAGATGGAAATCCAAATGGGATGGCTCGTGGCACTTAGCCTGGCGATGCTGCTAGTGTTAATCGCAGGCGGCGTGGCCCTGTGGCGTATTACCAAGTTCACCTAACACCGTTGCCGCCTGGGCTGGACCTGCGATGGCACGCATCCCGGCAGAAATAACTTCTTGGGCGCGCAAACCATCGCGATGATTTGCCGGGAAGGGCGCACCTGTGGCGCAGCAGTCGATAAAGGCCGCAACTTCGGCTTTGTATGCGGCGCCGAAGCGATCTACAAATTCAGGTAAGGGTCGGCCGTAATTGCGCGCGGGAAATGTTTGATGAGTTATTGGTTCTTTGCTGCCCCGCGGGCCATATGCCTCTACGGTAATCTCAAGGGGCTTCTGGTCAAAGCTGCCAATTTGAATCTGACCCTTTTCACCAAAAATCCGGGTTTCGACGCGATAGCCGGAGACATGATTCCGGCTGACCTGAACTTGCGCGACGAGATCTTTGTCGAACCAGAGATACAAAAGTGCGTCATCGAAATCTTCCTGGCAAGTAGTGTGCGCGTGGCTATAGATGCGCGCGCCGATGGCCAGGGCATGTGAGGGAGTTCGGCCCGTCAGCCACAGAATTTCATCCACGTTGTGTACCGACATGTCGGGCAGAATTCCGCCGCTCTGATAGCCATTCGGAGCGGGATTCGAATCTTCGAGAGCTGAGTAGATCTTGAACACACGCCCAATTGCCCCGCTCCCCATGAGCTGCTTCGCATAGACAAGCGGGGCGTCGTAGCGGCGCTGGAACGCAAGCATCACCGATTGTGGGTGATCCCGATCGAGCCTCGCGGCAAATTCGCGGTCTCCTTCAAGGGTTCCGGTCAGCGGCTTCTCGAGCAACACGCGGTGACCCGCGTCGATCAATGTCGCGGCGTGTTCGCGATGGTTATTGGTCGGCGTGACGATCACCGTAGCGTTGCAAATTTCGGCTTTTGCCAGTTCCTCGACGGAGGAGAAAACGGGAATCTGAAGGCCAGTTTCGTCGCAGAAACGGCGAGCGCGATCGGTATCAAGATCGGCAATCCCGGCAAGCTCGCAGGTCTGAGTGTCGCGAGCCAGTTCGTGGAGATGAAGCGCATGAACCGTTCCCATGCGGCCCAGACCGGCTATGGCGAATTTTAAGGGTTTAATCATAGGCCGCGGGGTGCAGCGCACTCAGTATAAGCGATACTTACAAATTTCCAGACTAGTGGAAGTCCAGAATGGATGATGTACGCATGGCCTATAAGAACATCGATAACTACGGGGTAATCGGGGACCTTCACACAGTGGCGCTGGTGGGCACGGACGGCTCGATTGACTGGTGCTGTCTGCCGCGCTTCGATTCGCCGAGTCTGTTTTGCGCCATCCTCGATGAGCAAAAGGGCGGATCTTTCCGGATTTGCTCGACAGCCGAAGGCCGCACTAAGCAAATGTATCTGCCCGACACCAATGTGCTAGTGACACGTTTTCTCAGTACGGACGGCGTGGGTGAAGTAATCGACTTCATGCCTTGGCATGACAGCCCGCACGGAGCTCAGGCGATCGTTCGTATTGTCCGGTGCGTGCGGGGATCAGTCAGCTTTCGGCTCGCGTGCATGCCGGCCTTCGACTATGCGCGGCAACCTCATGATACGACCATAGACGGGACAAATGCTCGTTTTTCGGCGGGTGCGGCAACTTTGGTTCTCAAAGGCACCATTCCCTTCGAACGGACCGATAACAGCGGAGCGCGCGCAGAATTTGTTTTGGCTGAGAACGAGACAAGAAGCTTTGTTCTTGAAATGGCTGACGAATGCGAACCCAAGACGCCACCCGACATCACCGCCTATGCGGAGCAGGTGTTTCGCGAGACCATTGATAAGTGGCGAAAATGGGCCTCGCGCTGTTCCTATACTGGCCGCTGGCGGGAGATGGTCATGCGTTCTGCGCTGACGCTCAAGCTGCTCATTTACGAGCCGACCGGGGCAATCGTTGCCGCGCCCACTTGTGGATTGCCGGAAGGCATTGGCGGCGTGCGGAACTGGGACTACCGCTACACCTGGATTCGCGACGCCGCCTTCACCATCTATGGATTTCTGCAGTTAAACTACTACGACGAAGCTGCGCGCTTTATGGACTGGCTGCAGTGCCGCACGGCAGAAGACCAGGAGACCGGACCGCTTCAGGTGATGTATCGCGTAGACGGCTCATCTGATTTGAAAGAGTTCACTCTCGATCATTTGGAAGGGTTCAAAGGATCGAAACCGGTCCGGATCGGCAATAGCGCGAGCGGCCAGTTACAGCTGGATATCTATGGTGAGTTGATCGATGCGATCTACCTTTACAACAAATATGTCGAGCCGATTTCTTACGATTTCTGGAATTATTTGCGCAAAATAACAGACTGGCTTTGCAACAACTGGCAGCGGCCCGACAATAGCATCTGGGAAGTACGGAAATCGCCGGAACATTTTACTTATTCAAAGATGCAGTGCTGGGTAGCACTCGACCGTTCGATGCGAATTGCGATGAAGCGCAATTTGCCGGCCGATCTTGAACGGCTGCGCTTGGAGAGCCAGAAGATTTTCGAGACAGTGATGCAGCAGGGCTGGAACGGAAAAAGCTTCGTTCGCGTTCTGGGGGGTAACAGTATCGACGCAACCAGCCTGCTATTTCCGCTCATGAAGTTCGTGTCGCCCAACGACGCACGCATGACCTCGACCCTCGATCGCGTTTTGAATGAATTGGTCTCCGATAGCCTGGTCTACCGCTACCGGACGCACGGCACCGCGACCGACGGGTTGCCGGGAACGGAAGGGACATTTAGTGCATGCACATTCTGGCTTGTGGAAGTGCTCTCCCGGACAGGCCGCCTGCACGAGGCGAGGCTCATCTTTGAGAAGATGTTGAGCTATTCCAATCATCTTGGTTTGTACGCTGAAGAAGTGGGGTCGGAAGGCGAGGCTTTGGGTAATTTTCCGCAAGCGTTCACACATCTCGGTTTGATCAGCGCGGCACTGGACCTCGACAAGAATCTCAACCGCCATCGGCATCCCTGATCTGCTATCCCTGTAACATGCGCACTTGGCGATTCGTGGGTGTTGTTGCGAGCGTGGCGATGGCGGCGTGGGGGCAGAATCCACCGGCCAGCGGAGTAGATCTCCAGGCGATCGACAAGAGTGTCAACCCATGCCAGAACTTTTATATGTATGCCTGCGGCGCATGGATGAATGCAAATCCGATACCGGCTGAATACTCACGCTGGGGCCGCTTCGACGAGCTTGCCGAGCGCAATGAAAAGATCCTGCGCGAAATTCTCGAGGACTCCGCCAAGCATCAGGAGCGTTCTTCCCTGGATCAGAAGATCGGTGCATTCTACTCCTCCTGCATGAATGAAGTTGCCGTCGATAAAGCCGGCGATGGCCCGTTGAAGCCGGGCCTCGCAAGAATCCAGGCATTGAAGAGCAAGGACGATCTCCCGGCGGAGGTGGCGCGGCTGCATGCGCAAGATGTAAACGTGTTCTTTGCTTTTGGCTCCAGCCCGGATGCCGACGACTCGAAAATGACCATTGCCGATGTCGATCAGGGGGGACTCGGCCTGCCGGACAGAAGTTATTATCTGGACGCGAAAGACGAAGAAACCCGGACCAAATACCGGGATCACGTGGCGCGTATGTTCGAGTTGATCGGCGATTCGAAGGCGGACGCCGCCGCGCGGGCGAAGGCGGTACTTCAAATTGAGACCGCTCTAGCCCAGGCATCGCTCGACCGGGTGTCGCGACGCAATCCTCAATTGACACACCATAAGATGTCGCTCGCCGATTTTCTAGCCTTCGATCCGCACTTCGACTTCAAGCGTTATTTTGCCGAGAGCAACGCGCCCAAGTTCAATGCCCTGAACGTTTCCGTACCGGACTTTTTCAAGAGTCTTGACAAGAATGTGTCTTCAAACAGCCTGGACGATCTCAAAAGCTACCTGACATGGCACTATGTCTCGGCCTATGCCGCCTACCTGAGTAAGCCGTTCGTGGACGAGAATTTCGATTTCTATCAGCGCTTCCTCGCCGGGACCAAAGAACTGGCGCCGCGCTGGAAACGCTGTGTGAGAAATGCCGACCGGAATCTGGGTGACGCGCTCGGGCAGAAATATGTCGAGCGGGCGTTTGCCGGGCAGTCGAAAGCCAAGACGCAGGAACTGGTCGCGATTATCGAGAAGAAAATGGCGACCGATATCGATTCTCTTCCTTGGATGAGCGCGGCGACCAAACAGCAAGCGTTAATGAAGCTGAAGGGCGTCACCAACAAAATCGGCTATCCGGAGAAATGGAAGGATTATTCGAGCGTACATGTGACGGACGAGAACTTGGTGGCGAATGTGGCGGGGGCACGCGAGTACGAGAATCGGCGAGACCAGAACAAAATCGGTAAGCCTGTCGATCGGGCTGAGTTCCACATGACACCGCCGACTGTGAACGCCTACTATAGTCCGCTCGAGAACAACATCAATTTTCCGGCCGGTATTCTGCAGCCTCCCTTCTATCAAAGCGGGGCGGACATGGCAGTGAACTTCGGGGGAGTCGGCGCCGTGATCGGCCATGAGCTGACGCATGGGTTCGATGACCAGGGACGTCAATTCGACGCGGACGGCAATCTGCGGGACTGGTGGACAAAACAAGATAACGAAGAATTCAAGAAGCGCGTGGATTGCATCGCGAATCAATATTCACAATTCAGCCCCGTGCCAGGGGTGAAGCTGAATGGACGGCTGACGCTAGGCGAAAATGGTGCGGACAACGCCGGAGTTCGCCTGGCGTTCATGGCGCTCCTGGGAGGCCTGGAAGACGGCTCTATCAGCAAGGACAAGCTCGATGGCTATACGGCTCAGCAGCGATTTTTCCTCGGTTACGCGCAAATCTGGTGCCAAAATCAGCGGCCGGAATCCCTACGCAACAGTGTGCGCACGAATCCTCATTCGCCCGGCGAATTCCGGGTGAACGGAGTATTGCAAAACGTTCCGGAATTTAGCTCGGCGTTCGGCTGTTCGGCCGGCCAACCGATGGTTTCGGCGAACGCCTGCAGGGTTTGGTAGCGGCGCCTGCCCATCGGCTGATTACACTGGAGCATGGCTGTTTCGAAGTTCGTGCGGGTGCTGTTACTGGGTCTACTGCCAGGCCTGACTGTTTTTGGACAGACCAGCGGCCTGGATTTGGGCGCAATCGATCGTTCCATAAATCCCTGCGCCGATTTCTACCAGTACGCTTGTGGGGGCTGGTTGAAGAATAATCCGATACCAGCAGACGAGAGCAGTTGGGGACGCTTCGACGAGCTGTTCCAACGGAACCAGGAAATCTTGCGTGGCATTCTGGAGGACTCTGCAAGTCATCAAGAGCGAACGGCAATCGATCAAAAGATTGGCGGCTTCTATCAGTCCTGCATGAACGAAAGCCTTGTGGAGCAGCGCGGCGTCTCTCCACTCAAAGCCGAGTTAGAGCGGATTTCGAGCGTAGCTAACCGCGCCGATCTGGTGGACGAGGTCGCACGGATGCATGCGCGCCAAGTGCCCGCATTTTTCAGTTTTTACTCTTCTCCGGATCCCAAGGATGCACGCATGACGCTTGCCGGCATCGATCAAGGCGGCCTGGGACTGCCGGAAAAAGACTACTATCTCCGCACCGACCAACGATCCGAGGAGATTCGGAAGAAATACGTCGCGCACGTTGCCAAGATGTTCGTATTGGCGGGAACGGCCGCAGGGGAGGCTGCGAAAAAAGCCTCCGCCGTGATGACGATTGAGACAAGCCTAGCCAAAGCATCGATGGATGTCACCGCACGGCGGGACCCGCAGTCGTTGGTTCATGAGATGCCGAAGACTGATTTAAAACAATTTGGTACCCAATTTGATTTCAACCAATACTTTATACGCGTTCAGTCACCCGGATTTACGAAGCTAAATGTGTCTGTTCCGGAGTTTATTAAAGGATTAGATGAACTTCTGGCAAAAGAAGAAATGAGCGCGGTGCAGGACTATCTGGCCTGGCACTACATCCACGCTAGCGCCCGGCTGCTTTCGAAAGCACTGGTAGATGAAAACTTCGACTTCTACGGCCGGACGCTTACCGGGGCCGAGCAACAAAAGCCGCGCTGGAAACGCTGTGTTTCGGCAACCGACGACGAACTGGGCGAGGCGTTGGGACGGAAATTCGTCGAGCAGACCTTCGGAGCCCAGGGCAAGGAACGGACACTCAAGATGGTTGGCGAGATCGAGCACGAGATGGGGCGCGATATCGACTCGCTGACCTGGATGAGCCCAGAGACTAAGAAAGAAGCCCAGGTCAAGCTGCGGGCAGTAACCAACAAGATCGGGTATCCGGACAAGTGGCGCGACTATTCGTCGGTCAAAATCGCCGCAGACGATTATTTCAATAACTGGTACCGGGCAAACGAATTCGAGAACAAGCGTCAACTGGATAAGATCGGGCAACCGGTA
>Ga0157369_10011214_pt1 | contig 10189 bp, 11 predicted proteins | sample C25metaG_FD_113461 | JGI IMG/M metagenome (GOLD analysis project Ga0157369, IMG submission 113461) | Corn rhizosphere microbial communities from Kellogg Biological Station, Michigan, USA - C2-5 metaG | ecosystem: Host-associated > Plants > Roots > Rhizosphere > Soil | place: USA: Michigan...
AGGCCGCTGAACGGCAGCGGCCTGGAGTGACGACGGTTGAACGGGAAGAGCCAAACAACCGCGTCGAGGGAAACCTTTCGCGGTGCGACTCAGCTGTCTTTCTCGAGCGCTTGAGTCTGGGAAGTGGCGGCCTGCGGGGATTGCGTCGCGTCTTGAGCCTTGGCCATCACCTCGGCCTGATGCTGATCGAATGCCTGCGCTCGGGCGACTTTTTGCGCAACGAACGTTTGCGATTCTTCAGCCATCGCCATCGGCGAAAGGATCAATGAGGACAAAACGAACGCGCTGGCAATACCCATACTGTTGGACATCTTGAAAACCTTCTCGCTTGGCGAGTGCTGTTTGGTGCGGGCAAAGATAAGGTTGCCGGCAGTCGGGAAACAGCATGATTTTCATAAATGACTGTTACAGCAAAAGCAAAGATCGCAGCCTTCAGCAGCTCCTACAAGGGCTTGGCGTACACCTGTAGGAGCTGCCGAAGGCTGCGATCTTTTGATCTTTTCAGACCGGGAGGTGAATGCCAAAGGTGTTCATGCCCCGATCACTGCGCACAAACACATCCCCGCCATGCATCAGCGCAATCGCCTTGACGATCGCCAGGCCCAACCCATGGTTATTGCCACTATTGCGCCGAGCCGCATCGACCCGATAAAAACGCTCGAACAACCTCGGCAGATGCTCACTGGCAATCGGCGTCCCGGGATTCGCTACGCCAATGCTCACCTGATGCTCTACAACTTCGATGTGCACCTCGATCACTTGACCCGGTTCGGTGTGCTGCACCGCGTTGCTCAGCAAGTTGATCAGCGCGCGGCGCAGGTGCGCGACCTCGATCTGCACCTGCGCATCGCCGCTGACCTGCACTTCAACCTGCGCGTCTTCAAGGACGAAATCCAGATAGTCCAGCGTCGTCGCCACTTCGTCAGCCAGTGACGTCGAGGTCAGTTTGGTCGCCTTGTTGCCCTGATCGGCGCTGGCCAGAAACAGCATGTCGTTGATGATCGAGCGCAGCCGTTCCAGTTCTTCGAGATTGGATTGCAGCACTTCGAAATAGTGTTCGGCGGAGCGCCCGCGAGTCAGCGCGACCTGGGTCTGGCCGATCAGGTTGGTCAGCGGCGAGCGCAGTTCATGGGCGACGTCGGCGTTGAACGATTCCAGCCGTGAATAGGCCAGTTCAACCCGTTCCAGGGTCGAGTTGAACGAGTCGACGAACTGTTCCAGTTCCGGCGGCAGCGGCGACAGGCGCAAGCGTCCGGCGCGCAGCGGTGGTGCCAGTCGCTGGGCCTCCTGCGACAGTTTGATCAGGGGCTTCAGACCGATTCTTGCGACCCAATAGCCCAATGCCGAGGCCAGCAGCACCCCGACAATCGCCAGACTGATCAGGGCGATCAGCAGGTGATGCTGGGTCTGATGCAGCGTCTCGGTGTCGATGCCGATCATGAAGCGCAACGGCGGGCGCTGATCCTTGGCCGGGAACTGACTGACCAGCACTTTCAGCGGGTACGGTTGATCGGGCAGTTGCAGATCATGCATGCCCAACGGGCCATTGATGGCGGCACGAATCTGCGGGGTGAGATTGCCGTACTCGTAACGCGAATCGCCGCTGCTGATCCAGAAGCTGATGCGCTTGTCTTCCTCGCCGAGCAGCTTGAGCTTGTTGTTGATTTTCACCCAATGCTCCGGGGTGCCGTAACGGCCGACGGTGGATTCGAGCACGCTGTAACGCGCATCCAGCTCGGCTTCCGGCAACAAGCCCAGGCCTTTGTCCACCTGCTGATACAGCGCGCCGCCAATCAGCAGAAACACCAATAGCGCCACAAGCGTGAACATTCCGCTGAGTCGCAAGGCAATCGAGTTACTGGACACCACGGCTCTCCAGCACATAACCCATGCCGCGAATGGTGTGCAGCAGTTTTTCGTTGAACGGCCCGTCGAGTTTGGCGCGCAGGCGTTTGATCGCGACTTCGACGACGTTGGCGTCACTGTCGAAATTGATGTCCCAGACCATTTCCGCGATGGCCGTTTTCGAGAGGATTTCGCCCTGGCGACGGGCGAGCACGCTGAGCAGGGAAAACTCTTTGGCGGTCAGGTCGAGGCGCGTGCCGGCGCGGGTGGCTTTGCGGCTGATCAGGTCGATCCACAGGTCGGCGATGGTCACTTGCACCGGTTCGTGTCCGCCACTGCGGCGAGTCAGCGCTTGCAGGCGGGCGACCAGTTCGAGAAAGGAAAACGGTTTGCCGAGGTAATCGTCGGCGCCGTCGCGCAGGCCCTTGATCCGATCTTCCACGCGCTCGCGGGCGGTGAGCATGATCACCGGGGTCTGCTTGCGCGCACGCAATGCGCGCAGTACGCCGAAGCCATCGAGCCCCGGCAACATGACGTCGAGGACGATCACGGCGTAGTCGCATTCCAGCGCCAGATGCAGGCCTTCGACACCGTCGCGGGCAAGGTCCACGGTGTAGCCCTGTTCGGTCAGGCCACGGTGCAGATAGTCTGCGGTTTTTTCTTCGTCTTCGATAATCAGAACGCGCATGACCGCCTCAGTCTGTGTTAGCCAGTGCCGTTGCGGGCGTTGGGGCAGGTGGGTGTGAGTGCCGGTGAAACAGCCGCTCGAGCCATAAGTATATGACCGGCGTGGTGAACAGCGTCAGCATCTGGCTGACCAGCAAGCCGCCGACCACGGCAATGCCCAGCGGCTGGCGCAGTTCGGCGCCAGTGCCGTAACCGAGCATCAGCGGCAACGCACCGAGCAGGGCGGCGAGGGTGGTCATGATGATCGGCCGGAACCGGGTGATGCACGCTTCGAAAATCGCTTCTTGTGGCGGCAGACCGCGCTGGCGCTGCGCCTCGAGCGCGAAGTCGATCATCAGGATGCCGTTCTTCTTGACGATACCGATCAGCAGCACCAGCCCGATCAACGCCATGATCGAAAAGTCCTGGCCGCAGATCCACAGCATGATCACCGCGCCGAGGCCTGCCGCCGGCAGGGTCGAAATGATCGTCAGCGGATGGACGAAGCTTTCATAAAGCACGCCGAGAATGATGTACACCGCCACCAGCGCCGCGAGGATCAGCCACGGCTGGCTGGCCAGCGAACTCTGGAACGCCTGCGCCGCGCCCTGGAAGTTGCCGCTGATCGCGGTGGGCATGCCGATCTCGGCCTTGGCCTGATTGAGCACAATTACCGCATCGCCCAGCGCCACGCCGGGGGCGAGGTTGAACGACAGATTCGCCGCCGGGAACATGCCGTCATGGGCAATCGACAACGGGCCGATGGTTGGCGCGTCAAATCGGGCGAGAGCCGACAGCGGCACCATCTCGCCACTGAGCGGTGAGCGCAGGTAGAAATAGTTGAGGCTCTCGGCCCTGCCGCGCTGTCGGGTGTCCAGTTCCAGAATCACGTTGTACTGGTTGACCTGGGTCTGGAATTCATTGATCTGCCGTTGGCCGAAGGCATCGTACAGCGCCTCGTCGACATCGCTGGCGGTCAGGCCGAAACGAGCCGCCGCGCTGCGGTCGATGCTGATGTGAGTGATGCTGCCGCCCAGTTGCAGATCGTTGGAAATGTCGCGGAACGCCGGATTGCTGCGCAGTTTCTCGGTCAGGCGCTGGGTCCAGGTGGCGAGGGTCGCGCCGTCATTGCTCTTGAGTACGTATTGATACTGCGCACGGCTCGGGCCGGAGCTGAGGTTGATGTCCTGCCCGGCGCGCAGATACAGGACGATGCCGGGGACTTTCATCAGCTGCGGGCGGATGCGATCGATGAACTGGCTGGCGCTGACATCGCGATCGCCACGTTTTTTCAGGGCGATCCAGAAGCGCCCGTTGGCGATGGTCTGGTTGCTGCCGGAAACCCCGACCGAGTGCGAGAAGGCCTGCACCGCCGGATCGGCCGCGACGATTTCCGCCATCGCCAAGTGTTTTTTCACCATGTCGCCGTAGGAAATGTCCGCAGCGGCTTCGGTGGTGCCGAGGACGAAACCGGTGTCCTGCACCGGGAAGAAACCCTTGGGAATGAAAATGTACCCGGCGACCGCCAGCGCCAGCGAAAGCCCGAACACGCCGATCATCAGTTTCTGATGGTCGAGCGCGCGACGCAGGCCCTTTTCGTACCAGCCGAGCAAGCGTTCACTGAAGCCGGGTTTGGCGTTGGCGTGATGTACCGGCTTACGCATGAACAGCGCGGCAAGCGTTGGCGCCAGCGTCAGCGACACCACCACGGAAATCATGATCGTGGACGTCGCGGTCAGGGCGAATTCCTTGAACAGCCGCCCAACCACACCGCCCATGAACAGCAGCTGAATAAACGCCGCCACCAGCGAGAAGCTGATCGAAACGACGGTGAAGCCAATCTCGCCGGCCCCCTTGATCGCCGCCTCGCGCATGTCATCGCCGGCCTCGAGATGGCGATGAATGTTTTCCACCACCACGATCGCATCGTCCACGACGAAGCCGACCGCGACGACGATCGCCACCAGTGTCAGGTTGTTCAGGCTGAAGCCCAGCACGTACATCAGGGCGAAACTTGCGATCAGCGAGACGCCGAGCACCGCCGAGACAATCAGTGTCGCCGACAACTGGCGCAGGAACAGCGCCATCACCGCGACCACCAGCAGGATTGCGATCAGCAAAGTGATCTCGACTTCATGCAGCGAGGCGCGGATGGTCTGGGTGCGGTCGATCAGGGTTTTCACCTGCACCGAGGCCGGCAGCATTGCTTCGAGACCGGGCAGGGCGGCTTGAATGCGGTCGACGGTCTCGACAATGTTGGCGCCGGGCTGGCGCGAGATCACCAGATTCACTCCCGGACGATCACCAGCCCAGGCCTGCACGTAGGCATCTTCCGCACCGTTGACGACTTTGGCGACATCGCGCAGGTGAACCGGGGCGCCATCCTTGTAGGAAACGATGAGCTGGCTGTAGTCCTCAGGGTGAAACAACTGATCGTTGGTCGACAATGTCGAGATGCTCGACTCGCCGTACAGCGCACCTTTGGCCAGATTGAGGCTGGTCTGCTGGATCGCCAGTCGAATGTCGGCCAGCGTCAGGCCAATCGCCGCGAGTTTGTCCGCCGAGGCCTGCACGCGAATGGCCGGACGTTGCTGGCCGGTGATGTTGATCTGGCCGACGCCGTCGATCTGACTGATCTGCCGGGCCAGCAGGGTTTCCACCAGATTGCTGAGCTCGGTGCCGGGCATCTGCGTCGAGCCGACGCTGAGGATCAGCACGGGGCTGTCGGCCGGGTTGACCTTCTTCCACGTTGGCAGCGTTGGCATGTCCTTGGGCAACTTGCCGGCGGCGGTGTTGATCGCCGCCTGCACTTCCTGGGCGGCGGTGTCGATGCTTTTGTCGAGGGTGAATTGCAGGGTCAGCAGGGTTGAGCCCAGCGCACTGCTTGAGGTCATCTGGGTCATGCCGGGGATGGCGCTGAATTGCACCTCCAGCGGCGTGGCCACCGAGGACGCCATGGTGTCGGGGCTGGCGCCGGGTAGCTGCGCCGAGACCTGGATCGTAGGAAATTCCGCTTCTGGCAGTGGCGCAATCGGCAAGCGCGGGAAGGCAATTGCGCCGACCAGTACCAGAGCGATGGTCAGCAAAATCGTCGCCACCGGATGATCGATGCACCAGGTCGAAATGCCTTTGTGCGAGCTCATGGCTTGGGCTCCGCATGCACCACTTGCGCTGGCTCGCTCATGACTTGCACGCTCGATCCCGGTTTGAGCCGCGACTGGCCGTCGGTCACCAGCACGTCACCGGCGTTGACGCCTTGGATGATGTCCTGACCGCTGCCCTGATAAACCATCTGCACCGGCACCGCCTCGACCTTGTCGTCCTGCACGCGGTAAACGAAGTGTTGTTCGAGGCCACGCTGTACGACGGTGGGGGGAACCACCAGCGCATCTTTATCCACAGCCGTCTGAATTTTTACCGTCACCAGCAAACCCGGCCAGAGCTTCTGGCTGGCATTGGCGAACTCGGCCTTGGCGCGGATGGTGCCGGTGTTGGCGTTGATCTGATTTCGATCAGGGTCAGGTGACCTTCGCCGAGCAGATTGCCGGTTTCGCCATCGCTGTCGGCACCGATGTACGCCTTGACCGGCGCGCGTTGCGGATCGCTGATCAGACTTTGCAGGGTCGGCAGCATCTGCTGCGGCAGCGAGAATTCGACGGCAATCGGGTCGATCTGGGTAACGGTGAACAGGCCCTGGGTGTCGGTCATGCGCAGGAAATTGCCTTCATCGACCGTACGAATACCGACGCGTCCGGTAACCGGAGAGCGAATCTGCGTGTAGGACAGTTGCACCTGCGCCGCATCAATCGAGGCCTGATTGCCTTGCGCCGTGGCTTTGAGCTGATTGACCAAGGCCTGTTGCTGATCGAAGGTCTGTTTCGACACGCCGTCGTCGACGCTGAGTAGTTTGTAGCGTTTGAGATTGACCAGCGCGACCTGCAACTGCGCCTGGCTCTCGCCCAACTGCGCCCGGGCCTGGTCGAGGCTGGCGCGGATCGAGCGGTCGTCGATGGTGGCGAGCAGGTCGCCTGCTCTGACCAGCTGACCTTCCTTGACCAGGATTTTCGTCAGGATCCCGTCGATCTGCGGGCGCACCACCACGCTGTGGAGCGAGAGTACGGAGCCGATGCCGCTGGTATAGCGCGGCACGTCTTTGGCGCTGACCGTTACGACGCGTACCGGGATGGCGGTCGGACTGGCCAGTTTGGCCGGCGCTGGTTTGAGCGCGAACCACAGGCCGGCTGCTGCCAGCAGAATCAGGAGAGTGGCCAGCAGGATTTTGTTTTTCTGGATGGACATGCGCGGCGCCGAAGTCTGGAGTTTGGGCAGATTGACCCGTTATAAACCGCTCAGGCGGTCGGCAGGGTGACGGCTGGCTGTCAGGATTGTCAGTTTCCTGCGTTAATTGCAGTAGCTGCGATTACCGTTGAGCTGATAAGACCCTGGAAGGGACCTATCGCAGCCATTCGGCGCATCCCGCAAATCTTCAGATGCCGAGCCAGAGCGCACAGGTATACTGCGCGCCTTTGCGGCTCACTGATCGGGCCGACTTTTTGTTCCCGGAGCTTTTATGACTTCCCCGACCCAACCGCCGGTTGACGACGCTGTGAGCGACGTCCCGGCTGAAGTGGCTGACACCAGCGAAACAAAGGCCGAGATCCCGGCGTTCAAGTTCCCGTTCAAACCGGGCGAACTGGCCTCGGCGAAAGGCTCGAATCAGCCGTGGTACAAGAATGGCGCGAAGAATGGCCACACCAAGACCCCGGGCATGGCGCCGCCGGGCACGCGTCGGTCGATGGGCAAGCGCTGACATCGGAAAGTGATGGTGCTTGTGCTGGCCTCTTCGCGAGCAGGCTCGCTCCCACTATTGGATTTGTGTAGAACCCAAACCTGTGGGAGCGAGCCTGCTCGCGAAAGCGACAGCCGCTACACCACAAATGCCAGATCAAGCCGCGCGCAATGAAATGAACGCATAAGTCTGCGCTGGTTCGGTCACTACCTGCCCACCCGCAGCCAGTACCTGTCCGGCGACATCATCGCCAGACAAATGAAACAGCCATTCACTTGCTTGCGCCGCCAGCGGTTGCGCGCTCACTTGGTCGATCACCTTCGCAAATGCATCCATGTTCGGCAAATACGCGGTAAACCCGTCACCCTTGAGCGCTGTGGTGCGAATCCCTAGCATTGCGCAGATCGCGTCCTTGAGTTTGATGTCATCCCGGTCCGCCTGACGCGAACGCTGGATCAACTCAACCAGTTCCCGATCAACCAACTCACCCCCCACAATCAGCTCCGGCCCCTGTTCCCAGGATTCCGGCGGGCAATCCTTGGCAGCCGGGTTGAGCGGGATGTGCGGATTGATTTCCGCCGGGTAAATCCGGCAGACCAGCGGACGGCGCTCGTAGATCCGGCAGCGCTTGTCGTCGTCAAGATTCCGGCAGGGGCCGACGTTGTAAGCGGCGAAGGTGATCGCCACATGAGCATTGGTCGTGCCACTGCGGACCCCCGCAGAACGGCGCTCGGCATGTTCACGTTGCTGCGCCGGCAGGCCCAGACCATTGCCGAGAAATGCCTCGACCAGCACGATCACCTGACCGCCATCGACCGCCCACATACGGGCTTCGGCCAGCGTCAACGGGACATGGTGGTCGGTGCAGCACTTGCCGCAACCTACGCAGGAAAACCTCGTATTCATTGAGCGATCTTTCTTCAATCAGGGCGTGAAACGACGGCGGAAAACCATCGCACAGAACCGGATCGAAGCAAGGACTGCGCCACTCAGTGGGTTTTCGTGGCCGGGCGAATCGAATCCCACTCGGTGACGAACGCGGTTTTCGACTGTTTGTTGTACAGACACAGCTCGCTGCCTTGCTGGCCCTTCATGTGTTTTTGCGGGTATTGGCCTTGTAGCAGAACGGCGGTGTAACCGACGCGGTCATCGAATTGCGCGGGGGTGCCGACCGGTTTGACGTTTTTCAGACCGCTGGCCTTGGTGCAACTGGCGAGCACGGTTTTGTCGTACGCGGCCCAGGCGTCGGGGCTGGAGGCGTGTGCCTGGGAGGCGAGGGCGGTGAGGCTGAGCAAGCTTGCGGTGAGGATTCTCACGGTGGGCGTCCTTGGTTCTGGGTGGCCAAGGTTGGAGTCTGTCTAAAGAGATTTGTTGCCTGGGACACTGCAAAAAGATCGCAGCCTTCGGCAGCTCCTACATGGATATGCGGTTTCCTGTAGAAGCTGCCGGAGGCTGCGATCTTTTGACTTTGATCAGTCCGGCACCAATTCCCGACGGACCACATACATCCCGACACTCTCATACAAACGCCGCGCCGGCCGGTTGTCCTCCAGAACCTTCAAATCGACAAACCCCTCGCGCCGCTGTTGAAAGGCGCTGAAGGCATGCAGCAACAACGCCCGCCCAAGCCCCTGGCCCCGCATTCGCCGGTGTACCACCAGGTTCTTGATATACGCACTGGTCCAGCACTGCGCCACGCCAACCACGCCCTCGGAATCGAAGGCTACGAAACACAACGAGGGATCGTATTCAGGATTGCTGGCAAACCGCTGCTGCCATTCCTCGAGCGGCGGTACTCGACCGCCACCTTCCAGCTGTCCGAGCTGAATCAACTGATGCACTGCCGGTGCCAGTTCCTCGTGGTAGACGGACAGCTCGATCCCGGCCGGCCATTGGGCATCCGGCACCGCTTCACTCAAGTCGCGCCGCAGCAGAAAGCAAAACGCTTCGGCCAAGATTCAGTGCCCGTTGGCCGCAACGTGCTTGGCCGCTTCGATCAGACGTTGGGTCAGTTCCGGCGAGGAAAACTTGGTCAACACCGCATTGGCACCGGCCAGCCGCGCCTTCTCGCTGTTCATCGCACTGTCGAGCGAGGTGTGCAGCAAGACGTACAAATGAGCGAAGTCCGGGGTCTCGCGCAGGGTGCGGGTGAAGGCGTAGCCGTCCATCTCGGACATTTCGATGTCGGAGACGATCAGGTTGATCTGCTGCGCCGTGCCCTGCAGATCGAGCAGACAGTCGATGGCTTCCTTGGCACTGCGCGCGGTGTGGCATTGCAGGCCGAGGTTGCGCAGGGTGTGCACCGATTGCTGCAGCGCCACCTGGCTGTCATCGACCACCAGAATGCGCGCGTTGCCGAGTACTTCGGCGTCTTCCATGGTCAGGTCGGTCGGCGCCATCTCGATCTGCGCCGGGGCGATGCTGTGGATGACTTTTTCGATGTCCAGCACCTGCACCAGCGTGCCGTCCACCGAGGTCACGCCGGTGATGTAGGCGCGTGAGCCACCGGAGCCGAACGGTGGCGGCTTGATGTCGGTGGTCAGGCAATGAACGATCTTGCTCACCGCTTGCACATGCAGACCCTGCTTGGAACGGCTGACATCGGTGACGATCAGGCAGCCACCGTTGGGATCTTCCAGCGGCCGTTCGCCGATCGCGCGGCTGAGATCGATCACCGACAGCGATGCACCGCGCAGCGAGGCGATGCCTTTGACGTGCGGGTGCGACTCCGGCAGCTTGGTCAGCGGCGGGCAGGGGATGATTTCACTGACTTTCAGCAGGTTGATCGCCATCAGCTTGCCGCTGCGCAAGGTAAACAGCAGAAGCGAAAGTGAATCTGCGCGGGCTTTGGTGGAGGACATAAGAACCTTCTGTGGATGGGCGAGAGTG
>Ga0157369_10011219_pt1 | contig 10186 bp, 7 predicted proteins | sample C25metaG_FD_113461 | JGI IMG/M metagenome (GOLD analysis project Ga0157369, IMG submission 113461) | Corn rhizosphere microbial communities from Kellogg Biological Station, Michigan, USA - C2-5 metaG | ecosystem: Host-associated > Plants > Roots > Rhizosphere > Soil | place: USA: Michigan...
GGGCTGGCGCGGCGCCTTCGTCGTGACCGGCCTGTTCAACATCGTCTGGATCGTCATCTGGCTGATCTTCTACCGGCGCCCGCGAGAGCACCCGGCCCTCAAGCCCGCGGAGCTCGCCTACATCGAGGCCGATCCGGAAGATGCCCAGAAACCGGTCGCGTGGCGGAGGCTGCTCACCACGCGTCAGGCGTGGGCCTATATGAGCGGCCGCTTCCTGATCGACCCGATCTGGTGGACCTTCCTGTTCTGGCTGCCGGACTTCTTCCACAAGCGCTACGGACTCGACCTCAAGAGCTTCGGTCCGCCGCTCGTGGCAGTGTACGTTCTCGCGGATGTCGGATCGATCCTCGGCGGCTGGTACAGTTCGCGGCTGCTGGGGCGCGGAGTCGGGGTCGGCCGCGCGCGCAAGCTGGCGATGCTTGCGTGCGCGTTGATCGTCGTTCCGGTTGCCTTCGCAATGTCCGCGTCCACCGTCTGGATCGCGGTGCTGCTGATCGGCCTCGCTTGCGCCGGCCACCAGGGTTTCTCTGCGAACCTGTTTGCAATGCCGGCAGACTTGTTCCCGCGTTGGGCGGTGGGTTCGGTCGTCGGGCTCGGCGGCTTCGCCGGCGCCGCGGGCGGAATGCTGATGGCCAAATATGCCGGCTGGGTCCTCGAGCAGTTCAGAAGCTACACCCCTATCTTCGTCATCGCCGGTTCTGCTTATTTGGTCGCGCTCGTCGTCGTGCACCTGATTAACCCGAAATATGAGGCGGTGACCAAATTCTCGGCAGTCGAGGCGACCGCCAGCTGACCTCAGGAGCGCGTGCGGTCCGGCGGTGCGCCACGCGCAGTGACGATGTGCGGCGTAACGACGATGTAGAGGTCGCGCGTCGCTCGGTTGGTATGCTCAGTCGTGAAAAGCGTTCCGAGCAATGGGATATCCCCGAGTAGCGGAATCTTGCTCTTGTTCGAGATCCGGCTTTCCTCGGTGAGGCCGCCGATGACGAAGGGCTCGCCGTCCCTGACCGTCGCCGAGGTTGACGCTTCGCGCTGGCTGATCGTCGGATAGCCTTGTGAGAAGCCCGTCACGCTCGAGACGACTGCAAAGACGTGAGCGGTCACGAACCCATCGTCTGTAATTCGTGGTGCGATCTGCAGCGTGACTCCGACATTCACATATTCGACCTGCTGCTGGACCGCATTGACGCCCGAAAGCGCGATCGCGGTCAGGATCGGCAGCGCATCGCCGGTCACGATCTTCGCAGTCTCGCCGCTCTGCGCGGAGATTCGCGGCTTGGACACGATCTTGCCCTCGCCCTTTGCGATTTGGGCATAAAGCGCGACCTGGAAGGCCGCGTTTATGCCGCCGTGCTTTGGTGTGTCGGCGAATCCCGGAAACCCATTCGAATAGGTTGCGACCGCGGCGGCTATTTGCCCGTTGGCATTGTTGAAATCGAGGCCGAGATTGCGTGCGCCGGTCGCGCTCAATTCGACGAACTCGGTCTCGAGGACGACGCTGGTGACGGGCACGTCGAGCTGCTCGATTTCATGTTTTATCGCCGCGACGCGCTCTGCTGGACCACGCAGCACGATGGCGTTCAACCGGCGGTCGATACCGATCTCGCCGTCCACCGCTTGCCCGAGCGAGTCATTGCTCGCGACCGACCCATTAGCCATGGCGAGGATCGGTCCCGGCGGAAGACCGCCGGCAGCGCCGAAATAACCACCCGCGGCAGCGCCGCTCGAGCCAAAATTGGGCTCCTGAGGCGTAAAATCATCGTTCGACTTGATCGTCGAGTTACCGGTCAGCAGGCCGACGATCTCGCTGACGTCGGCATATTTCAGCTTTACGATCTCGAACGCTTCGCCCTGGTTCGCGATCAGGCCGCCGCCCAATGCCGGAGCTGGAGCGACATCACTCGGCGGCGCGGCCGGTTCACCAAGCACCGGCTCACGCGGCGGCAGTTGAAACCAGCCCGGCGGCATTTGAGTCGCCGCATCAATAGCGCACGGCGTCGTGACGAAGAGCGATGCAATCGCAAGCTTCACGCGCAAAGATGCCATCGCGACAGTGAGCGCGGCTCCATTTCGAAGCCGCGCTCAGCCCCCTCAATTCGCGGAGACGCGCTGGGCGGTAACCTGCCCATTCTGATGAGCGACGGCCGTGGTTCCACTTGGATCATAGACATCCAGAGTGAACGACCCGCTGTAGCTATTGCCAGACGGGTCGACCGTAACGTCTTCCTTGATGATGACCCGTGCGTTGATCGATCCGGAGGCCGGATCATAGCTCAGCGCATAGTGATTTAGATGATATTTCGATGGAGCCACCTGCCGCCAGACACCCATGCAGAAGTTCTCGGTCGCCGGCGCGCGGCCGCCGCTGTTCATCAACTCGGTCCCGTCCGAATGCCATTGCTGATATCCAAAATCCCCGGGCCCCGCGGTCGGCGTCATCTTGAACGACCACATGCCGACGATCGAATGGATGTTCCCCGGAACGAACTGGGCGTCGTGCAATAGTCCGGTGCTTTGGCCACTCCAAGCCGCCGCACGTGTCAGCGCGTCGTCGCCGCAAGCATAGGCGCTGGACGCGTAACTAATCGCACCGAAGCCGAAGAGGGCGAGGGCCGAAGCCTTGATCGAAACTCGAGATATGCAACGCATGACCTGTTCTCCAAAGTTGCTTCCAAGTTTTGCGAGAGCGGGTCGTCCGTCCGAACGCCCCCCGTGACGCGCACACGAGGCTGTCCCGGATCAGGAGCGGTCGGCGATGGCAAAAAGCTGATTTATTTCTGATTTCTGCTAGGTTGCGGGCAGTTCGCTGAGGGGGCGATATGGACCGGGCAATCTCGCTGGAGGCGCGGCGCGTCGATCTTTCGATCGAGCTGCCGTTCCTGCTCGGCCGCGCAAGGGTCGATCCACCTGCACATGAGGTTGCCATCGGGCGTAAGTCCGAACGGATGCAGCCGCAGACGATGAAGGTGCTCGTCGCGCTTCATGACAAGGCGGGCCAGGTGGTGACCCGCGACGAACTGGTCGACCGTTGCTGGGACGGCCGGATCGTCGGAGACGACGTCATCAATCGTTGCATCCTGCTGCTCCGGAGGTTCGCCGAGCAAAGCCGCGGCTTCAGGATCGAGACGGTACCTCGAGCCGGCTATCGGTTGGTTGAGAACGCGCCCCAGGCGATCGGAACGAATAGACGCCGGGCGGCTGCAGCGGCGGCGGTAGTTTCAGCACTGGTTGTCGGAGCAATTGGCGGCTGGATGTGGCTTCATCATCAAGCCCCGAGCCAGGGGGTTCCACCGACGCCGAGCATCTCCCTGGTACCGTTCGTCGCCGAAGCGAACGACACCGTGGCGCGGCAAGTCGCGCAGGCGGCGCCGGTGTCCATCTCTCGAATGATGGCGGACAGCGGCTTCGCGGTCGTTCGTGACGAATCTGACGGCAGGCAGATTCCGAGCACTGATTATCTGTTCACGGGCGATATCCGGCATGAGTCGAATTCCGTCGAAGCCACCGTGCAGCTGGTCTCAAGGCGCGACGGCGCCATCATCTACACCCACGATTTCAGCGCGGCGCTAGAGCAGGTACCGGACTTGCCGGACCGTATCGGCGCCGCCGTTGCCGCCGAGTTGGCGTGGACGGGCGCGCAGATGGCGCTCGATCCGAACGAGCATCTCAGTCCGGAGATCACTTCTGAGCTGATGAATGGCATCGTTCAAACGATCGAAGGCCATGATCGTCTGCGTTCTTACCAGCTGACCAGGCGTGCCGCCGCACTGGCGCCGAACTCGGCGTTCGCGCAGCTGTCGCTGGCGGTCAATACCGGCTTCGGCATTTCCATGGTTCCCCGCGGCGAGCGGGACGAGGCGCTCGCACTTGGCCGCCGAGCAGGCGAGCGCGCCCGCGCGCTCGCGCCCGAGTTCGGCGACGTTTATCTGACTTGGTGCCAACTCCACAGCCCCGCCCGGATGATCGAGTGTGATGAGCGCGTGCGTCGCGCTCTCAAGGTCGATTCGATGTCGTCGTTCGTGCCGGGCTATCTCAGCAGCCTGCTCTATGGAGCAGGGCGGATTGAAGAGTCGGTGCAGCTCGCAAGACAGTCTCTCGCCAACGATCCCTACAAGCCGGCGAAGTTGGCGCGCATGATACGCATGCTCGAAGTGTCGGGGCAGAGCACCGAAGCGGAGAAGGTCTATCGCGAGGCGATACGGTTATGGCCCGACAATATCGGCCGAATCCGCGCGAGCCGATTGGCCGGCCTCGCCGAAGCTGGCAATTATGCCGGCCTCGCCGCCTTTGCGGATCCGGCGATCGACGCTCCCATGATCGGGCCGCAGATGTTCGCGAAGTTGCTTGCCGCGCAACGCAAGCACGACCTGGGGGGAGGGCGGCAGGCATGCGCGGCCAAAAACCTTACGGCCTTCACGCTCAGCCTGTGTATGACGATCCTTGCAGATCTCGGCGATTTCGACGGCTCATACGCCATTGCGGCGAGTTTTTATCCTGCGTGGAAAGCGCCCCGCACAGCTGACGACGAGTTCTGGCTCGACCATCTCGGTGGATTTAATACCGAGATCCTCAATGCTCCCGCCGGCAAGGCGATGCGCACCGACCGGCGCTTCATCGAAATTGCGCGCAAGCAAGGTTTGGTCGCCTATTGGCTCAAGGACGGGCTCCCCGATTTCTGCACAAAGGAGCATGAGCCCGAGTGCGCACGCATCAGTGCCAAGACAAAGTAGCGCCGCCGGCCGATTGGCGCATCACGCCGGGCCAAGTATGGCGCCAGTCAATGCCAAAGCCCCTTACCATCCGCAACGACGCCCGCTGGGCCTTCATCGTCGGCGCCCCTCGCTGCGGGACGACCTCGCTTTCCAAATATCTGCGCGAACACCCGCAGGTCGGCTTCGCGCGGATCAAGGAGCCACATTTCTTCGCGCAGCATGACCTGAAAGCGCTTCCGGATCACGAGCTGCGCGAGATCGTGCAGCGGGAATATCTCGACCGCTATTTTCGAGGCCGCGAAGATTGTTCGCTGCTTGCCGAAGGGTCGGTCAGCTACCTTTATTTCCCTGAGCAGGTGAAGGCCGTCTTGCGGCTTTGGCCCAGCGCGAAGTTCGTCGTCGCTGTGCGCAATCCGTTGCAGATGATCCCGTCGTTGCACCAGCGCCTCATCCACAACGGTGACGAGAATGAGCGGAACTTCGAGCGGGCATGGAATCTGGTGCCCGAGCGTCGTCGAGGACGATCTATCCCTGCTCGATGTGCAGACCCCCGCTTGCTCGATTATTGGGAGATCGGCCTGCTCGGAAAGCATGTCGAACGATTCCTGGCGGAGATCGGGAGGGAGCGGTGCTTCGTCTCGGTGTTCGACGATCTCGCGAAGGACCCGGCGAGCCAGTACCGGAGTCTGCTCGATTTCCTCGATCTCGAGGATGACGGGAGGAGCGATTTTCGCGCCAACCGCGAAAGCAAAGGGGTCAAGCTGATCTGGCTTCAGCGGCTGCTGATGCGTCCGCCCAAGCGCGCCATCAAGGTCCTGGCCAGCCAGAACTACCAGGAACGCTTCGAGGTCGAGAAGCCGCCCAAGCCGATTGCGGAGCGTGTACTGAAGCTTCGCAAGCACCTGCTCGAATGGAACCAGGCGCTGGCGCGCAGACCCGACATCGATGCGGGGCTTTTGGCGGACATGAAGGACCGATTCCGCGATGACATCGCGCTATTGTCACGCGTGCTCGGGCGCGACCTGAAGCACTGGATCGACGGCTAAGCTATTCCTTGCGGGTCAGGCGCTCGAGGGCGCTTTCCATCCTCAGCGCCAGCCGCTCGACTTCGATGTTGAGTTCCCTCAATTCCTCGACTGGATCGTGATTTTCAGGCGCGCGCTCTCGTTCAGGCGCGCTCTGGAGCAAAGCGGCGCTGAGGACAGCGGGCGAGATCGGCAGGGTGAACTGACAACCGTAATATTCGCCGCTGTTCCAGACGATCGCTCCGTTGATCCGCCCGGCGTGGGGAAGCTCGACCTCGAACTCTGCGCCGACCAGCATCGGAACCGAGGTCTCGAGGAGCGCTCCGGTGAGCGACAAATCATGGATCGTGACCGCAGCGCCTCCAGTCGTTGCTCCGAGCTTCAGCGCGCGGCGTACGGAGCGGCGGCGGTCGCCTTCGGGCTCCCGTTCCTCGAAATAGGCCAACATCGGCATGGGTGCGTCTCCTGAGAACGGGAGTGCCGAGCCGATGGTTAAGAAACGGTAACCGTTGCGGAGCCGCACCGCCGAGCTGTTGTTGCCGTTCGTTGAGCGGCCACAATTCTTCGAGACGGCCATTCCCCTTCGTCGAATGGCGATTATTGACCGGCCTGAGGGAAGGCGTTCCATGTTCAGCATAATTCAGTCCGCGATTGTGGCGCCTGCGCCGGCCGATCAACGCGATGTGATCGAGATCGTCGGCCAGCGCCCGGACGAGGCGCTGAAGATCGACCGCCGCACGTACCGCGTGCAGCAGAACCCCCACACACAGCAGAAAGACAGCGTGCAGCTGCTGCGCGGCCTCCCCGCGGTCACCGTCACGCCTGACGACCAGATCGAACTGCTCGGAAGTGCGGGGGTTACGGTACAGGTCGACGGCCGGACGGTCAGCAACCCGGATACAATCGCTTATTTGCGAACGCTTCACGGAAGCGACATCGATCGGATCGAGGTGATCACCAACCCCTCGGCGCAATATGCGTCGCAAGGAACTGGCGGCATTATCAACTTCATCCTGCGCAAGAAGCAAGCGCAGGGCATCTCCGGCAATGTCAGCGCCGAAGGATCGAGCCTGGGTCACGGCTATGTCGATGCTGCTCTCAAATCCAAGCACGGAAAGTGGACCTATGAATTCCAGGGGAACGGTAGAGCCGGCGCAGCCCAGCGTTCGACCTACCACAAGCTGCGCAGCGTCGAGGAGGCGCCAGGCGGCCCTGCGACAATCAATTCGGAGAGCGGGGGCGGCCCCGCTCGAGACCGAGGCGGCTTCGCAATCGGCAAGATCACCTATGACGTCGACCCAAGGACGAGCATTTCGGCAATGGTGGCGGGCGGCGGGTCGAGGGGCCGCTCAACAAACGAGGTCGATTTCGTTGGCCTTACCCCTGACTTTCAGTCGTTCAGCGAGCGCCAGCGGTTCACCAACTCGGCATCCTTCCTGATTTCGGAGCTGAACTTTGATCAAAAGGGCAAGAAGGATGGCGAGAAGCTCGCCGCCAGTCTTCGGCTGTTCGGCAATCCTCGCCAACGCGAAGACAATGTCGCGGCGTTCACCAATGGTGGTTCGCTCTCCACGGACAAGCTGAAGCATTTCCTCTTCGCCGATGGGCAGATCGACTGGCAGCACCCCATTGGAGACGGCGAGCTCTTGTCGCTGGGCGGCCTGTGGAACTATTCGCGAATCCGAGAAGACTATAGATTCACAAGCACGGACATGGCGCTCGGGCCGCCGGCAGTGGACGAGTTCCGTGGCATTGAGGACACGCTGGCCGCCTATGCGACCTTCCAGCAGCCGATTGGAAGCTGGACGTTCATGCCTGGCATTCGGCTCGAGCGAAACAGCCGTCACGTGACTAGTCCGGGCGAACCGAACGTCGACATTGCGCGGACCTACATCTTCCCAACTGCGCACGTCCAACATGCATTGAGCAAGTCGCTCGACCTGACCTTGAGCTACGCCAAGCGGATCGACCGCCCTCAGCTCATCGATCTTCGGCCCTATCCGCTCGTCCAGGACGTGTTGACGGTGAAGATCGGCAACCCGCATCTCAAGGACCAGTTCACCGATTCATACGAGATCAACTTCGGCTATCATCACAGCAAGGTCACGGCGGGCCTGATCCTCTATGATCGTGAGACCAGCAATCTGGAAACCTCCGACTACAGCGTCATCAACGGCGTTAACGTCTTCACGCTCATCAATGTCGGTCGCCTGAGCGCTCGCGGAGCTGAACTGGACTTGGGCATGCCCCTGGTGAAACGCGTGAAACTCAGCGCAACGCTGAATGTCTTCGAGGAGCGGGCGCCTGTCGACATCGGCTCCGGCGTTCTCCGCCAAGGCATGTTCCGCTACACGACCAACTCCACACTCGAATGGGATGGGCCCGATCGGGGGAAGGTCCCTGGCGACATCGCCCAGCTGCAGTGGATCTACAACAGTCCGACGCGCGTGTTTCAAATGCGCGACGCGGCATGGAACTGGCTGAGCCTCTCCTGCACGCACAGCTTCACTCACACGTTGTCCCTGACGGGCACTTTGAATTACCAGAGCGGTGTCCGCCACCGCCTTGAAGCGCCGCTGGTGCAGGAATATTTCGCCGAGCATCGCCCGGTCGAGTTCAAGTTGAAGCTGCTCAAGACCTTCGGCAATCCAAAATGATCGCGCGGGGCTAGCTTTTCGCGATCCGCTGTTTGAGTTCGTTGACCTCCCAATAATCGTTGCGGCTGAATGGCATCAGCGCCTGGAGCGCCGCATAGGTGCTTCGGCCGAGCGCGCGCTGGAGGCCGTCGAGCTCGGCGATGGCAGCCCGAATCTGCCCGGGGTCGAAGACCGCGTCGCCCTCGGCTTCCTCGATCATCGTTTCTTCGGCCTCAGCAACGAGCCAGGCCATGAGCTCCCAATAGCGACGAACGCGCTTTGCGGATTCCGCGTCGAGCCGTCCCGCCAGCGCCCCAATCTTCTTTCCCGCCGATCCGTCGGGCCAGCGCCCCGCGCGCAGCGCCTCGAGCTGGGCCTTGTGATCGGCATGTTCCACTTTCAGCCACCGCTCGGCTTCGGCGGTGCCGAAGCTGAGGATTCCAATCAAGGCAATCGGGGCGACAAGAATGGCGCCGAGCATCGCGATCAGCGGACGGTCGGGGAACTGGTTGAAGACCATGTGCAACGCCACGGCGATGCCGTAGCCGGGTATGAACCACATCAGGCTGAAGTCGAAGTCGCTGGCCGCTTCGCGCGTTTCGCGTTCGGCGAATTCGTGGGCGATTGCCGCGAGGATCGCGAGCGTCGTTCCGTGCATGATCGCGGTACCGAAGCCCCGGACCAGCCAGGTGCCGGTCGCATAGTTCGGGAAGATCGTCAGGTAGATGATGTTCTCTACGACCGAGAAACCCGCGCCGATCGCGAAACCCGAAATGACGGCGTCGAGCTTGTAGCCGATGCGGTTCATCCTGAAGAGAGCGATGATGATGACGGCCTTAATCGCCTCCTCGATCCAGGGCGCGACGAACCGGCTGTAGGAAGAAAATCCGATGGGGAGGGCGTCCAAGAGGCGGCCGCTGACGGGATAGGCGGCGATCGCGCCCAAGCCGCCAAGCACGAGCAGGATGAGGACCTCCTTGAGGCTCATCAGCTTGAACGCGTCGAGCCACACGAACACGCCGAGCAATACGAGCACCGGTATGAGCGCGACGCTCCAATGCACAACCTGGGTCAGAAGCAGGGTCATGGGCTCACATGATCTTAAGCGATGCCAGCCATTCCGTCTTGCGATAATGGCCGTCGCGCCAGCCCGATGCGGCGCCGACCGAGAAAACCATCGGCAGTCTTAGCGCCACGGTGAAATTGAGATCGAGCTGTGCGCCGAGATCGGCATAATGATGGCCGGATTTGTCGGGAGCCTCCGTCGCCATTCCGCCTCCGAAAATCGCCGGCCTGATATAGCTCAGGAAGAAGGCAGGAGTCCCGACCTCGGCAAAACGGATCGGCGGCAGATTCACTTCGCCTGTCAGCTTGGCGAAGCGGCGCGCTGCGATTTCGTCGATGGAGAACCCGGGGAAGCTTTCGACTTCGCGATATCGTTTCTCCGGCCGGTTATCGACATAGTTGTTGCGGAAGGAGCCGAAGTAGAAGGCCGCGAGCGGGCTCGAACGCTCTCCTCCGACGGTGCCAGCATGGGCGTAGATCCAAACCGAGCTGTTTGGGATCGGCAGCGGAACACCGTAGTCGATGCCGCCGTAAAGACGCGGGAAGGCGTGGTTCTGCGCATAGTCGAGGTCGCCGATCAGCCTAAGCGCAATGCCTTTCTCGTGATCGACGCCTCCCAGCGCCCTGGTGGTGTTGGTATATTTGAGGCCGATCTCGGCAGAGCGCAGGTCCTTCGGGCTAGGGATGTTCTGCGCACCGGGCAGCTGGTCGAGGCCGAAGTAGGCGGCGGCCGAACCGAAAACGTCGA
>Ga0157369_10011220_pt1 | contig 10185 bp, 9 predicted proteins | sample C25metaG_FD_113461 | JGI IMG/M metagenome (GOLD analysis project Ga0157369, IMG submission 113461) | Corn rhizosphere microbial communities from Kellogg Biological Station, Michigan, USA - C2-5 metaG | ecosystem: Host-associated > Plants > Roots > Rhizosphere > Soil | place: USA: Michigan...
AATTTGTGAATCGAATGCAAAAGGCTCAAAAGTAACGGGGGGCTTGCAGCGCGGTTTTACATCGGTTTTACATCATGGCACCGAGCTAATTTTTCCCGAAAGAACAATCCATGAGAGGAACCTGTGCAGAAGGCTGAAGCGCACTTATCCAGGCGGCCTATACCGCTTTCTTACATTTTGATGGCAGTCCTGCTCGTGCACCTACCGCTGCTGGTGATGAAGCTGCCACTAAAGTCGTACGATACAAATCAGCATATCTTTTTCGCGTCCCACTATCTGCATCACTGGTTTGATCCCTGGAATACCAAGTGGTATGCAGGTTTTTCGCAGACCACATACCCGCCGTTGCCTCAGCAGTGGATAGCGGTTCTGTCGAACATTACGGGACTTGAATACGGCTATATGGCTGTGCAGTTGGTAGCCATTCTTCTGCTCGCTGTGGGTGTTTATCGCTTCTCGCTCCTGTGGGTGTCTCCTCGAGCGGCGTCTTTTGCAGCCCTGGCCAGTGTTTTCCTCGGTTCAGAGAGCTTTCTGGTCTATTCCGCCGGCCAGCTTGCAACCACATCTGCTGCGCCAATCTACTTGAACGCTCTGCCCTTCCTTTTTGAGTGGATCCGGTTTGGGCGGTGGCGTGCTTTTCTCAAGGCGTCGGTGCTCTTCGCCACCGCGGCTGCGGCGCACCATGCCACCCTGATTTTCGGTTCGTTCTTCTTCGCTCTGCCGGTTGTCGGGCTTGCCATTATGGAACGCCATGAGGGAGACGAGTCTGAGCAGTCGTCCACGGCAGCACTCATTGCACGCACCGTCGGGATCGTCGTTATCGTTACGGCGCTGATTGTCGTCGTGCTCTTGCCGTTCTGGATCGCTCTGATTCACTACCCGGTCACGCAGGAGCCAATCCCGCACGCAAGCCGTGCGAACTACATTCTCAGCCCGTTCTGGGGAATCAACTACTTCATCGTTCCCTATGGAGCTTTGATTCTGGCGTTCCCGTTCATCTTCTGGCGGGGAGCAGCTGTTTCGCGCCTGCGCCCCTTGCTCATCGGTTTCTGGGTCGCCATGCTCGTCGGTTTGGGTGGGACCACGCCCGTAAGCCAGCTCGTTCTTCGTCGTGCCGGAGAAGTCATCACGATGGAGCGCTTCAGCTATTGGGCAACGCTTCTCGCGCTTCCCTTCATCGGTCTGCTCATCACTGAACTGATCGACCGCTACAACACCAAGGCTGTTGCGACCATATGCACGCTGGCGGCTTTGACCTGCGGTCTCGCGGTGGCCTGGTCCACAATCCATCCGCCGGACGCGCAGGAGTTCGATACCAAGCCCGTTGCAGACTGGCTCGACCGCGATGGCCACGATCACTACCGATACATAACGCTGGGGTTTGGCAATAAAATCGCACGTCTGGCCATGCAAACCAACGCGGGCAGTGTAGACGGTGAGTGGAACTCCGCTCGTCAGCTTCCTGAACTCACGGCTCATGGCGCCGGCGCGCTCACAAGTTCCAAATTCTTCGGCAAGAACGGTATTGATGCTTTGCGAGCCATGCTGGAGCACGCGGACCACTATGGATTGAAGTGGGTGTTCGTGAAGGACCACTATTACGATCCGCTGCTGGCATTTGCGGGATGGCGTCCAGTCGACAATCTCAACGACCACAGCATCATCGTCTGGAGCAAGGATGGAGTGCCGCCGGCCACGCCGCTCAACGCTCCTCAAATTCCTCCGCACTGGCAGGGCTTGATGTGGGGACTTCTGCCATTCGGTGTCAGCATTCTGGCATTGCTTGTTCTTCTCATCCCTGAGCGCCGGCCGTTGGAGAGCCGTATCTCCTTCCCCTCTCCGGCCGAAGAGGAATACGTATCGGGGAGGTTGGCATCGTGAGCAACGGAGGAGGACGTCTTCTGGCGCTTGTACTGGCCGGAGCTACGATAGCTCTGATCGCGATTGGAACTCTCTCGCCGAGCAAAACCGCGACTGCCGCGGCCGGCGGCGTGCATTTCACAACATCGGCGGGTACGCCGGAAGCAGCAGTACGCTCACTCGGCGAGCAGATTCGCGCCAATGCATTCGGGCGCGCATACGAAGGCCTTGCGAATAAAGGCGAGTTTAGCGAACAGCAGTTTCGTCGCGACCTCACGAGCGGCTGGCCAGACCTGCGTACCTACGCTACGTTGAGCGATTTCCAGGTGCAGCCTCTGCATGCCACCGACACTGATGCCACTGTCCGTTTCAAGATGCAGTGGTCAACCGTGGTCGGGCCTTCACCAAGCACCCGCGACCTCCATCTCGTCAAGAACGGCGGCAGGTGGCAGATTGAGTGGCCGATTCAAAAGGAGCCGGTCGTTCCTCCGCAGGTGATTCCGGTTAACTATCTCCGCTGGGACGTCATCAACCGGTCGTCCGCGGATGATTGGGGCGCGCAGGATGTCGAAGCTCCGCACGTCCGGATTGTGGATATGCACCCGGTACAGCGCGCCGAAGGGCTGGTACTGCTCGGCGAATTGCTGAATGAAGATGTTGTTCCGGCCTACGTGTCGGTGACAGCCACACTGCTGTCAAAGGATCAGAAGCCGATCGATACAGAGGGCAGCTTCGACGATATCTCGCACCAGTTGCTGCCGAAGCAGGTTACCCCGTTCCTCATCCGGTTCCCGAACGTGAATATCTCCCAGGTGGGCAGCGTTCGCATGACGCCGTTCTCAACGCTGATTTCGGCTTCAGCTGATCCGGTGATCGAAATTCAGAATGAAAAGCTCAATCCCGCGCCCGATGCATCGCTCACCGGCCAGCTGACAAATCAGAGCGGCCAGATCGCGAACGTGGCACATGTGCTGGGAACTTTTTATGACCAATCGGGGCAGGTGGTTTGGGTGGGCGATCAATATGTCGATCATGCTCTGCTGCCACAGACTCCGGTTGCATTTAACATCCACATCCCCGAAGATCTCGCCCGCAAAGTCAGCAGTGAGCGAACTGTTGTCGCAACCTACAGCTTCGGAGGAACTCAGTGAGGGCGGGAATTCCAATTTTCATCGGTGGTCTCGCCTTAGGCATTAGTTCAGCTCTCTCTCAAACGGGAGATCTGAATCTGCCAAAGAGTATCGCCGCTGGAGCTCCGTTCTCAATCCAAAGCACGGGAAGCGGTAAGGGCACCCTTTACATTGTTGGGCCGGGACAGATGATCAAACAGGACGTGCAACTCGGAGGAAGCATCGAGATCGCGACCGGTGCGCTTTATAACGCCGGCCACTATTCGGTGTGGATTGCCTCCGACTCGTCCACGCAATCGGGAGCGATCGATGTAACCCCCTCAGCAAAACCTGCGGATCTGACCTTCATCGCAAAGCCGTCACGGCTGCCGGTTTCTCTGCACAACGGGATCACAGGATCAGCCTACGTATTTGACTCATACGGCAATCTGATTACGAAACCGATGCAGGTTTCATTTCAGCTCTCCAATCCTGGCAGCGCTCCGCAGACTCGAACCGTCGAGACTCGAAATGGCGCTGCTTGGACGCAGATGGATTCTGCCACCCGAGAGGGCAAAGCTCAATTTGTTGCGCGTGTTGGCGATGTTTCGAGCACCCGCATTGTGGGCCAGGTCCCGGGCGACCCGTGCACCATCAAGATGAGCGCGAAGCCCGCAGGAAACAAGATTCAACTGGTCACCGATCCGGTCCGCGATTGCAGTGGTAACGCAATCCCAGACGGTACCATTGTGACCTTCACGGAAACTTACGGTGCCAGCAAAACGACAGTTGACGTCCCACTTAAGAAAGGGATTGCATCTGTACAAGTACCGGCTCACCGTGGCGCCACGATTTCAGTTGCCTCCGGTGTTGTTCTCGGAAACCAGGTAAGGTGGGCCGAATGATAGCGAAGAGCCTCCTCATGATTTCTGTATTGAGCACCGCCATGACAGCACATGCGGCAGACGAACCGTCCATCCACGTTCAGCAGCCGCACCTGCAGGGCCCACGAGAGCTTCAGGAACAAACGGCGAAAGCTGTGGTTCAGGATTATCTTGATTCCTGGCAGAGCATGAACAAAGCTCTCGACCAGAACCGCCCCGACCTTCTCGACCGCGACTTCGTCGGTTCCGCCAAAGAGAAGCTCGTATCCACCATCAAGTCACAGCGTGCCGCGGGTGTCCATACGTCCTACCGCGACCGCTCGCATGATGTCCAGATTTTGCTCTATTCGCCAGAAGGGTTGTCCATAGAGCTGTCGGATAACGTGACCTATGACGTGGAGATGTCCAGTGGTGGTAAGTCAGTGGGAAAGCAGCAGGTAGCGGCCAGGTACATTGTTGTCCTCACGCCTACGGAAGTGCGATGGAGAGTGCGCATTTTCCAGGCTGAGAAACAATGAATTCTGGATTAATTGCATCTAAACAAGTTGGGCCGGGTAGAGAAACCCTCTTTCAGCGCAAGCGCAAGTGAAAAGAGCTCACCCAATGCGATCTGATAGGAGTTGACAATGATCTCGATAGTCATACCGATTTATAACGAAGAAGAGCTCATCGAGCAATTGAACGAGGCCCTTGCGAGCGCGTTAAAGGAGGTTGTTGACGATTGGGAAGTTGTCTACGTCAACGATGGCTCGACTGATTCCTCGCTTGAACTGCTGCGAGGATTGCAAGCCACGGACTCGCACGTCGTGGTTGTTGAGCTGTCCCGGAACTGGGGTCACATGGGGGCAATTAACGCCGGTCTTCAAACCGCGCGTGGACGCGCCGTCATTCTGATGGACGGCGACTTCCAGGATCCACCTCAGGTGCTTCCGCGCATGATCGACGCGTGGCGAAAGGGTGCCGAAGTTGTCGTAGGCGTGCGCCGGAGCCGTCAGGAAAGCCGTAAGCTGCTCGCGTTCCTCTTCCCGCTGTTTTACCGGGTCCTCGGTTCTCTTTCGGACTACCCCATCCCGCTTAATGCAGGCATCTTCAGCCTGATGGATCGCAAGGCTCTCGACTCGGTTCTCGCTCTTCGCGAGAAGAACCGTTATCTGCCGGGTCTTCGTGCATGGGTAGGGTTTAAGAATGCGATCGTCTACTACGACCGCCAGGACCGCGCCGGCGGAGACGGCAAGCTCTCGTTCATCAGTCGCATCAAGTATGCGATGGATGCCATCACGAGCTTCAGCTACAAGCCCTTGCGGCTGAGCTTCGGCCTGTTCGGTTTCACGACATCACTCGCTGTGTTGATGGCACTGTCGATGTTTGTGGCCCCAAGTGCGGTTGCTACCGCAGCATTCGGCATCGCGAGCGCGGTATTCCTCGTGGGAGGGCTGCTGCTCTTGTCAGTGGGTATCCTCGGCGAATACATTGGCCGGATCTATGATGAGGTGCGCAATCGTCCGCTGTCGCTCATCAGCCAGGTTCACCGACCCCAGGTCAGCATCGAGACCGAGACCGGCACGATCGAAGTTCCGGTGGGCAGTTACGGTGTTGCTGGAAGTCTCGCCATGCAGGCGGTCAACTTCCAGGAGCAGGACGCCGCGTAGAATTTCGTTCCACTCGAACAAGCGAGCCCCGTTGCATTGCGACGGGGCTTTCTCTTGTTCTGATTGAGCTCGCCGGGGGGGATAAGTGTCCTTGGGAACGCCTACTCCGGTGATGAGCTGACATCTCAGGATGATGGGCTGATCTAGGCCCAGATGCGGCAGCGTTCCTGTTTCCCAGGGCACGATCAAGTCGTAGGAATTCATCCACGGGGAGCGGAATGCGCTTATGCACGATGCGGGGTCTCTCCCGGGCGTGCCTGAGGCCTTGTGAGCCCTCCGCAAGAGGACCTCCCGCTTGCCATCGGGCTTTCGATCAATGGGTTCCTAAGCTACAGAAAGCAGAGATGTAAGCACGGGAAGGAACAAATAATCCAGCTTCGTCCTACCTTCCGCCGCCGGGGTCCGATGGCGCTCCGGAACCTTGAGCCGTGGACAACGGCTTCATCTGGTTGTTCTTCCCACAGTCAGGGATTCCACGTTCCAATGCCGTACCTTCCTCATAATCGTTCCAGGTATCGAGCAGAATGAACGGCGGAATCTGGTCGGGAGGAAACGCCTTACGCCAGAAGTTGAAGGTGTCCTGATAGGTCTGGCCGCATCGGGCGGCAATATGACGATTAAGTCCCCAGGATGCCTTGCTGTCGTCAAAGGTGGACCAGGCGCCGCCGACAATCATCTTGTCCGGATACTTGGTCTTCATCGTTTCGTAGAAATGGCTCAGGTACTGCTCTCCCCAGTCACTACCGTCTGGTGCCCAGCCCTTTTCGCCCGGATTCACCCACGCGTAAAACCCGTCAAACGCATTGGCGTACTGCCCGGGCAGGTTCTCCTGGATGAGGAGCGGGGATGGATCCCAGGTGTTCACGACAGCGCGAACCTTATCCCAGTTGGTGTGTCCCCCTTTGGGGAAGATGAAGATAACAGGGTGTCCCTGATAGGTCAGATAGGCCTCATGGCCCTCTGACTTGGTTGTCAGGTAAGTGTCGTGGAACATCGTGAAGTCCGCGATCGCGACATCCGTGGCGTCTTCCTCGTGGTTGGTCTCGTCGTACATCATCGCGACCTGGAAGCGATTATTCCCCGCAGCCTTCTGCATCTCTGCATAGGCGCGGTTGATAAACGGCTCGCGGTCGCCGTACCAATCTACGACGAAACCCGTGATTCCCATCGCTTTAGCTGATTTGATCTGCCGATCGATGACATCGGGATCCTGCGACGAGTATCCGACGGAAATGTGGCGAGGATGCCCGAACCACGCCTCATAGACCGCGAGCACCTGGGGAGCACTTCCCGTAGCACGGTATTTCAGTTTCACAGGGGCATCCGCGGCTGAGCTGAGACACCCATGCGGAAAATATAAAAGCAGTAAAAGTACACTTAAACGGTTGAGCATCAATATAGATTTTAGAAGCCCCAACTCAGCCTTCGGTTGCAGCGAAATTGTGACCCTTGTTGGGGTTCCCTTTGAGCAGCCAAGCTGTTGTTTATCGCATCCGATTAATAGCGGCCTTCTCAGATCCCAAATCTCTGCTGTAGGAGACAGGACCGCTCCATACCTATAAGAACTCTGGAGTTTCGGTGGCCAATTCCGTAGTGCCAAGTAGAAAGACCCTGCAGGCACGAATTGTCTCAGGCAGTATTGTGCTCTTGTCGGGCTCGGGCCTGAATACAGCCATAAATCTTGCGTATAACATCGCAGTCGCCCGCTATTTGGGGCCAAAGGGATTCGGGCATGCGACGGTCATCTACACGATCCTTGTTCTCCTTTCTGCCATAACGCTCGCATTTCAAATAATTGCCAGCAAGATCGTTGCTCAGCAGACCTCTCCCGAAGCCAAATCGGCTGTTTATCGGCTTTTTCACCGCGGTTCATGGATTTGCGGAATTGTGGTCGCTCTCGGGCTGGTCAGCTTCCAGGGCGGAATCGCTAATTACCTCAATCTGCCTGCAGCGAGCCTCGTCAGCATCATTGCAATCGGCGCCGCGATTTATGTTCCCCTCGGTGCCCGCCGTGGATACGTGCAAGGCACATGCGGCTTCCGCAACCTGGCTGCGAATCTGGTCACTGAGCAGGCGGTTCGGCTTGTTGGCTCCCTGGCACTCATTTCCATGGGATGGGGTTTGAAGGGGGTAATTGCGGCGAACTCAGCAGCCATTGCAATCGCGTATTTCACCGTGCGCGTTAAGCTGACGGGCCACGAGCCGGTCCCTATTCGGTTTTCGCATGCTGCGCATGAGACGTTTCAGGCCTCCGTGTTTTTCGCAGGCCAGATGATCATCAACAATGGTGGAATCGTTCTGGTGAATCACTTCTTCCTCGCGCGCGAAGCCGGATACTACGCGGCTGTGGCGATGGTCGGTCGAGTGATCTTTTCCTTCTCCCAGGCTGTTGTGAATTCCACTTTCCCGCTGGTCGCCGGAACGAGCAATGAGGAGAGAAGGGATCTTCGTGTCATTGCTACCGCGTTGGCGCTCGTTGTCGGAGTCGGTGCAGCGATCTCGGTCGCTCTCTGCATCGCTCCCGCTGAGTTGTGGACGCATCTGTTTGGAGCAGACTTTGCGATCGCAGGCAAGTACAACCTGCCCTACCTTCTCGCTCTGTATGCATTGGCGACGGTGATCTATTCGCTCGCCGGCGTAATTATCACCTTCGAAATGTCCTACAAGATCGCCAACACCAGCTGGGTTCAGCTGGGCGTGAGCGGTGTTCTGCTGGGCGCGATCTCGATCTTTCACTCGTCACTGCGCGAGGTAGTGCTGGTTCAGCTTCTATTGATGGTTCTGCTCTTCGTCTTCGTGGCAGTGCCGTTCATGATCAATTCGCTGACAGATCCGAAGGATATTCTGGCGACGGGCGAGAGCCGTCCGTTGCGTCTCGTCCGCCGCATCTCTGAAGATGCAGCGATCGCGGAGTTCCTTAAGAGCGATTTTCACGTTCCGGCATTTCGGGAATACCACAAGACAATGAGCGAGATCGTTACGAATCCAAATTTCGGAGATCCCGAGGAGAACGCGAAGCGCCGGGCGCTGTTCTACATTCGTCATTCCTATCTATGGCGGGAGCTTCCCCAGGATACTGAGTGGTATGAAGTCGAGGTTGCGTACGAAGACCTTGCAAGCATCAGAATGTTTCCGCGTGCTCAGTGGCGCAAGGTCGCAAATGGGCGATTTTCCTCTCTTCAAATCGCAGAGGGCATGAAAAAGAATGCGGATCAGCTTGATACTGCATTCGTAAAAAAGATCCATGCCATCAGTCGGCTGTTCGACGCTGAGAAGCCAAGCCTGAACTCCGTCATCCTTATCGGAACAAGCGATGCTGAGCCGATGACAGTGATTGACGGCAATCACCGCCTGATGGGTGCGATGATTCATTCCCCTCAGGCAGTTGCGAAACTGCATTTCATCTGCGGCCTGTCTCCCCGCATGACGGAATGCTGCTGGTATCGAACCAATCTCATCACGCTGTTCCGCTACGCAAAGAATGTGCTCACTCATTCGACGCGCAATCACGCAGCCGAACTCGCTCGCATGCTGTGACAGGATCGTTCCCCGAATCTTCAGTACGGAACAAGTAAATTCCAAAGGAAAAAGGAAACCCGGCTATGAGAACCAAGGTCAGATCGGTTGTGGTCAGGAAATTGCCCGAGAGCATTTCTGGGGTGCAGCGCGAACAGGTCTACAACGATCTCGAGAGTTCTATCAACGTGGACCGTCCCGCGGTGGTACTCGATTGCTCCGCGGTGCAGCGGTTCGACCGCTCTGCGATCCACCTTCTGTTATGTTGCCTTGAAGAAGCAATGAAGCGGAATGGCGATATACGGCTTGCGGGTCTGACATCCCAGGCACTCGGGGATTTGAAATCCGCGGAGGTCGATTCTCTGTTTCATCGTTTCGCGAGCCTCGGTGAAGCAATCGACAGCTTCCACAGGCCGCAATTTGACTTTATCCAGATCGACAAGCCGATGCAGGATGGCGAGAAATCCCGCATGAACGCGGCGTGAACGTGAAAGTGAGGCAAGTGATGTTGAACAACGGTGTTTCCCGGCTGAATTGCAAGTCTGGTTCGACTTCTGGGCTCAAGACTCCATTTGTATTGGCGCTCTGCGCAATGCTGCTGGTGCAGCCTGCGACGGGTATAGCGCAGGAATCTGTGGCGCAAAAGCAGCAGGGAAATGCATCGCCGACGAGCGAGTTCAGCAGTTCGCAGCCTGCCGCATCAGTGGATGAGCTTCCGTCCGCACCCGTTCCACAAGCATCCTCGCAGCCGCAGAACGACCCCGGGCAGCAGCCCAGCGCGCCGCAGCAGCAGACTCAGCCGCAGCAGCAGACTCAGCCCGTGCAGCAGCAGACTCAGCCCGTGCAGCAACCAAATTCGACCCAGTCGCCAAATGAACCGCAGCGACCGGTTGGAACGGCTGCCGCGCCCTATGAGAAGCCGACCGGTGTTCCGGGATCGCGGCCGGCGGGCGCTGCAATTGCTCCAGCAAAGCAGCGTCGGGTCCGAGCGATCGTGATCAGTCTCGGTTTGATTCTCGCCGGAGCAGGCGCCATCGGCGCAGTTGCGGGCATGTCAAAGGCGAGCCACAGCCAACCTTGATTCTTGAGCGCAGAGGCCAATACAACTATGCACAAATCGTCGAGAGTTAAGACAGTAAGCTTCTCCGGTGTTGACGGCGCCGGTAA
>Ga0157369_10011221_pt1 | contig 10184 bp, 12 predicted proteins | sample C25metaG_FD_113461 | JGI IMG/M metagenome (GOLD analysis project Ga0157369, IMG submission 113461) | Corn rhizosphere microbial communities from Kellogg Biological Station, Michigan, USA - C2-5 metaG | ecosystem: Host-associated > Plants > Roots > Rhizosphere > Soil | place: USA: Michigan...
AACATCGGCGACAGGCGGCAGACCATGAACACGCCGGCGGTGACCATCGTCGCGGCGTGGATCAGGGCGCTGACCGGCGTCGGGCCCTCCATCGCGTCGGGGAGCCAGGTGTGAAGCGGCAGCTGCGCCGACTTGCCCATCGCGCCGATGAACAGCAGCAGGCACAGCAGGGTCATCGTGTCGACGCGCATGCCTGCAAACCCGATCGTCGAGCCGGCCATGCCTGGGGCCGCGTGCAGGATCGCCGGGATCGACACCGTCCCGAACACCAGGAACGTGCCGAAGATGCCGAGACTGAAGCCGAAGTCGCCGATGCGGTTGACAACGAACGCCTTGAGCGCCGCCGCATTGGCGCTCGGCTTGTGGTACCAGAAACCGATCAGCAGGTAGGAAGCGAGGCCGACCCCTTCCCAGCCGAAGAACATCTGAACCAGGCTGTCGGCGGTCACCAGCATCAGCATCGCGAAGCTGAACAGCGACAGATAGGCGAAGAACCGGGGCTGACTCGGGTCCTCTTCCATGTAGCCCCAGCTATAGAGGTGGACGAGGCTCGACACCGTGGTGACCACGACCAGCATTACTGCCGTAAGCGCGTCGAGGCGGAGCGCCCAGGCGACGCTCAGAGTCCCCGACTGGATCCAGTTCAGCACGGGCACAACCTCAGGCCGGGCAGACCCGCCAATAAACTGCAGGAAGATCGGCCAGCTAAGGAGTGCGCCGATGAACAAGGCGCCCGTTGTGACGACCTTGGCCGCGGTCTTGCCGATCCACCGGCCGCCGAGGCCGGCGATGATCGCCGCGATCAGCGGCAGGAAAACAATCAGTTCGAGCGCCATCAGCCGCGCATCCGGTTGACATCGTCGACCGCGATCGATCCGCGGCGCCGGAAGAAGATGACGAGGATCGCTAGGCCGATCGCCGCCTCGGCCGCGGCGACGGTGAGGACGAACATCGCCAGCACCTGGCCGGTGAGATCGCCGAGGTAGGCCGAAAATGCGACGAGGTTGATGTTCACCGCGAGCAGAATGAGCTCGATCGCCATCAGCATCAGGATGACGTTGCGGCGGTTGATGAAGATGCCGAGCACCCCAATCGTGAAGAGGATCGCGGCGACGGTGAGGTAGTGAGCGAGGCCGATCACAACTTCATCCCGTCGCCCACGCCGGGGTTGAGCATTTTGACCGCATCTTCAGGGCGCCGCGCGATCTGCTTCCACGCCGTCTGCGGGCGCGTGTCGCGGCGGCTGCGGTGGGTGAGAACGATGGCGCCGATCATCGCCACGAGAAGGATGAGCCCGGCAAGCTCGAAAGCGAACAGATAGCGGCTGTAGAGGAGTTGCCCGAGCGCGACGATGTTCGGCACCGGCGCGGCCGGAATATCGCGGCCCTTGAATGCCGGACCAACCTTGTAGGCGCTAACCGCGAGAGCGATCTCGCTCATCAGCACCAATGCAATGATGAAGCCGAACGGCAAATTCCTGCTGAATCCGGTCCTCAGAGTCGCGAAATCGATGTCGAGCATCATGACGACGAACAGGAACAGCACCGCGACCGCGCCGACATAGACGATCACTAGCAGCAGCGCGATGAACTCGGCGCCGAGCAGCAGCATCAGGCCCGCCGCATTGAAGAAGGCGACGATCAGCCACAGCACGCTGTGCACCGGGTTGCGCGCGAAGATCACCGCGATCGCCGAACCGATCGTGAGCGTCGCGAACAGGTAAAAGGCGATGGCCGCGATCACGCGCCCACTCCTCCTCTCCCCAGCGGAGAGAGGATCGAGGTGAGGGGGTACTGCGGTCGAGAATTATCGCCGGCGTCGAACACCCTCACCCTGCCCTCTCCCTCCTGGGAGAGGGAATTGTCCGCCGCGTCCAGCATGCGCCGCCGCCTACCGATACGGCGCATCAGCGGCAAGGTTGGCGGCGATCGCCTGTTCCCACTTGTCGCCATTGGCGAGCAATTTCGCCTTGTCGTAGAGCAACTCCTCGCGGGTCTCGGTCGCGAATTCGAGGTTCGGCCCTTCGACGATCGCATCCACGGGGCAAGCCTCGGCGCACAGCCCGCAATAGATGCACTTCACCATGTCGATGTCGTAGCGGGTTGTGCGGCGGCTGCCGTCCTCGCGCGGCTCGGCTTCAATCGTGATCGCCAGCGCCGGGCAGATCGCCTCACACAATTTGCAGGCGATGCAGCGCTCCTCGCCGTTCGGATAGCGGCGCAGCGCATGCTCGCCGCGGAAGCGCGGGCTCTGCGGCGTCTTTTCGTAAGGGTAATTGATCGTCGCCTTGGGCTTGAAGAAATACTTCAGCGTCAGCGCGTGGGCGCGGAGGAATTCCCACAGGGTGAAGGCCTTGAGGGTGCGGGAAATCATGCTGCGTGCCCTGCCGAAGTATCACCTTGTGACTGACAGCCGTAACCCGGCGTCTTCCAAAGCGACGGCCTGTCGAAGCTCAACCAAAAATACTTGATGCCGCTCGGTATCGCGACATCCGAGAATGATATGTACGCCGTTTTGGTATTCCCCTTCTTATCTTGCCACCGAAGGCCAAGAGACCGACCAACGCTCCCAAATTGCGCGCGAAAGGCCGTTGCGATTGCAGAAGGTTCATTGGCCATTTCGACGGTCCATGTTCCGTCCGGGCGCTCAACGATGCGCATGTCAACGATGCTAACCCATCCGTCCCCCGCTTCCCGTTCGTTGCGGAAGTACCGACAGGCATAAACCTCGCCAGACGCCTTCACAGGCGCAGCTTGGACCGCGTTGACGGTTGCGGCGAGTATGTAGGGGGCCAAAATCATGCCGCCGGCCCTCCGTAACGGGTCAGCATCAGCCATCCAGACACGAGGATAACGAACAGTAATGAAAGCGGCAGGAAGATTTTCCAGCCGAGCCGCATCAGCTGGTCGTAGCGGTAGCGCGGGACGGTCGCTTTCACCCAGCCGAAGCAGAAGAAAAAGAACAGCATCTTGGCGAACAGCCAGATGATGCCCGGAATCCAGTAGAGTGGCGCCCAATCGACGGGCGGCAGCCACCCGCCCCAGAAGATGATCGCGTTGAGCGCGCACATCAGGATCGTGTTGGCATATTCGCCGAGCCAGAACAGCGCGAAGCTCATCGACGAATATTCGGTCTGGTGGCCGGCTACGAGCTCGCTCTCCGCCTCGACCAGGTCGAACGGCGTGCGGAAGGTCTCGGCCATCGAGCTGATGAAGAACACCACCCACATCGGGAACAGCAGAAGGTTGAACCCGAAGCCGTTGAACAGACCGAGACCGAAACCCTTCTGCATCAAGACGATGCCCGACAGGTTGAAGGTGCCGGCATAGAGCACGACCGTGATCAGCACGAAGCCGATCGATACTTCGTAGCTCACCATCTGCGCCGCCGCGCGCAGCGCCGAGAAGAAGGGATATTTGGAATTGGATGCCCAGCCGGCGACGATCACGCCGTAAACGCCGAGCGAGCTTGCAGCGAGCACGTAGAGCAGGCCGACATTGACGTCGGCCAACACTACTCCGGGCTGGAACGGTATCACTGCCCAGACAATCAGCGCGACCGTGAAAGTGACGATCGGCGCGATCAGGAACAGGCCCTTGTTCGCGTTGGTCGGGATGATGGTCTCCTTGAGGAAGACCTTCAGGCCGTCGGCGAAGCTCTGAAGCAGGCCCCAGGGGCCAACCACATTGGGCCCGCGCCGAAGCGCGATCGCGGCCCAAATCTTGCGCTCGGCATAAATCACCATCGCCACCGCCAGCATCAGCGGCAGCGCGATGACGAGGATGCCGATGATTGTGGCAAGGAACCACGCCCAGTCGTAGGACGCGCCCCAATGCTGGAAGGTGGCGGTCATTGGCCCTCTCCCCGCCGGGGAGAGGGAGGCTTGCTGCGAATGGCGCTCCTCATTCCGCCGCCTCCTTGAACATGACGCCACGGATCAGTTCTTCCGAGCAGCGCTGCATCGTCGGGCTCGCGCGACAGATGGCGTTGGTCAGGAAGAAATCGCCGATCGGGTAGCGGACCGGCCCTTCCGCCTTGGCAGAAAGCCTGGGCGGCGCCCACGGTAGGTCGACCAACCCGTCACGGCCGAGCTGCGGATATTCCTTGACCATTGCAGTGCGAAGCTGCGCGAAATTGTCGAACGGAAGTTTCTTGCCGGCGAGCTCGCTGACCGCGCGCAGGATGGACCAATCCTCGCGCGCTTCACCCGGGGGGAAGGCCGCCTTCTCGCCGCGCTGCACCCGGCCCTCGGTATTGACGTAGGTGCCGTGCTTTTCGGCGTATGCGGCGCCCGGAAGCACGAGGTCGGCCTGCTTCGCTCCAGCATCGCCGTGATGGCCGATATAAACCTTGAACGCGCCCTTGAAGCGGTCGGCCGCGACTTCGTCGGCACCGAGCAGCAGCACGAGCTCGGGCCTGGCCGCCTCGATGTCGGCAATGCCGCCCGCCTGGGCATAGCCAAGAATCAGACCCGCCATCCGCGAGGCGGAGAAGTGCAGGACGTTGTAGCCGTTCCAGCGATCCTTGATTAGGCCGAGTGTCTCGACGAGCGCAAGCGTGGCGCCCTGCGCGCCCGCAGCCAGCGCCCCGCCGCCGACGATCACCGCAGGCCGCTCCGCCTTGGCGAAGGCGTCGATCACGGCCTTGGGCAGCTTGCTCAGCAGCTTAAGGTCGCCCCCCAGCCACTCGACCTTCATGCCGAGGTCGACCGCCGGCCCGATGGCGAAGACCTTGCCGCCTTTGCGCGCAACCTTGCGGACGCGGGTGGCGATCAGGGGCGCTTCCCAGCGAATGTTCGATCCGACCAGCAGCACCACGCCGGCGCTCTCGATCCCAGCGATGGTCGAATTGAACGCCACCGCCGAGAGGCTCGTGCAATCGTAGGTCAGCCCCGTCTGCCGACCTTCGAGCAGGGCCGACCCCTGCCCTTCGAGCAACTTCTTCGCGGCGTACATCGTCTCGGCGTCGAGCAGATCGCCGCCGATTGCCGCCACGCGCGTACCCGCCTTGGACAGCCGTCCGGCGAAGATCTCCAGCGCTTCTGACCAGCTCGCCTCACGCAGCTTACCTTTTTCCCGCATCCACGGCCGGTCGAGCCGGTTTCGGACCAGCGCGTCGACGTGATGCCGCGTCTTGTCGCTGATCCACTCCTCGTTCACGTCCTCGTTGATGCGCGGAAGGATGCGCATCACCTGGCGCTGGCGGACGTCGAGGCGGATGTTCGACCCGACGGCGTCCATGACGTCGATGCCGGGGACCCGACGCAGCTCCCACGACCGGCTTTCGAAGCTCTGGGGCTTCTGGAGCAGCGCGCCGACCGGGCAGACGTCGGCGAGGTTGCCGGCCAGCTCGCCGCCGACCGCATGCTCGAGGTACGAGGTGATCTGGCTGTCCTCGCCGCGGTAAAGCATGCCGATCTCATCAACCCCGGCCACTTCCGAGGAGAAACGGATGCAGCGCGTGCACTGGATGCAGCGGGTCATCGAAGTCTTGATGACCGGGCCCATATATTTGTCGTCGATCGCCCTTTTGTTCTCCTCGAAGCGCGAGAAACCGCGACCGTAGGCCACCGCCTGATCCTGCAGGTCGCACTCGCCGCCCTGATCGCAGATCGGGCAGTCGAGCGGGTGGTTGATGAGCAGGAACTCCATCACCCCTTCGCGCGCCTTCTTGACCATCGGCGTGTCGGTACGGATCGCCTGGCCGTCGGCGGCGGGCAGTGCGCAGCTCGCCTGCGGCTTGGGCGGGCCCGGCGCGACCTCGACCAGACACATGCGGCAATTGCCGGCGATCGACAGGCGCTCGTGGTAGCAGAAGAGCGGAATCTCCTTGCCCGCAAGCTCGCAAGCCTGGAGCACGGTCGCGCCCTGCGGAACCTCAAGTTCGATGCCGTCGACGGTGACTTTAGGCATGATCCTCCCCCTTCGCCGAGAGGACCATGCGGTCGCTGCGTGTTCTTAGCTGTGGACCCAGCCCAGCCGCCAGAGCGCTTCCGCGATGCGATAACGGAGAATCATCGGATCGATCTGGAACCCTTTCGGCATGTTCGGCGGAAGGCACGCTTTGAAGTTCGGCAAGAGCGCGTCGATTGCCGCTTCTTCTTCCTTCGTCTCGGGCTTGGTCGTCTCGATCAGCGAACGCGCTTCGGGCGTATGCTTGTCGGCGTAGCAGATCGCCGCATCCATGACCGACTGAACTTTCTCGGCCGGCAGCGAATGCGGGGCCGCATAGGCAGGCGGAAGCGGAACCTTGCGGGCATAGAAGCCCTCGCCGACCGCTCCGCGAACATATTGCCATTGCACGGAAAGCCCGTTGAGATCGGTGAGGCAGGGCTGGTCCTTGCTGAACAATTCCTTGTAAACCCGGGCCTCGTCGATCGAGCCCGGCTGTGTCCCGAGGAGCTTCAGCGCGTCCTTGGACTGCTTGGTTGCAAAGCAGCCGCCAAAATCGCTGAGGTCGTCGTACGCCTGCCGGCCGGTGTAGGTTCGCTCGGTGGAAGTTCCCGACTGGCCATTGCCGGGAGAGAATTGGGCGGTTGCGGATGAACTCGCCGCGAGCAATGCAATGCATTGAAATAATCTTACGCTTTTCATTGACGCTCCCCCCAAATTGCGCGGCCGTTACTCGCCACGCCGATCCGCCGAACAAAGCACGGAACAGAATCGTGTTCAACTTCGGTCTTGCGACGCCTTCAACACTATTGGAGAGCATCGAAGATCGGTGGATGGACCTTTCCCGACTCCTCATTCCGCGGCCTCCAGCAGCTGGCGTCCGGCGCGCTCGGCGATGCGGCGTTCCAGCTCCGGGCGGAAGTGGCGGACGAGGCCCTGGATCGGCCACGCGGCGGCGTCGCCCAGCGCGCAGATGGTGTGCCCCTCGACCTGCTTGGTGACGTCGATCAGCTTGTCGATGTCGGCGACCTCGGCATCGCCCTCGCGCAGCCGCTCCATCATCCGCCACATCCAGCCCGTACCCTCGCGGCACGGCGTGCACTGGCCGCAGCTCTCATGCTTGTAGAAGTAACTGATACGGCTGATGGCCCGGACCACGTCGGTCGATTTGTCCATGACGATCACCGCCGCCGTCCCGAGGCCGCTGCCGAGCGCCTTCAGCCCGTCGAAGTCCATCGGCGCGTCGAGGATTTGCTCCGCGGGGACCAAAGGCACCGAAGAGCCGCCGGGAATGACCGCCAGCAAGTTGCTGAAATCGTCCGCATCCTTGCCGCCCCGAACGCCATGGCCGTGGCGGCTGATCAGCTCGCGGAAGCTGATCCCCATCGATTCTTCGACGACGCACGGTGTGTTCACATGGCCCGACAGCTGGAACAGCTTGGTGCCCTCGTTCTTCGGGTTGCCGATGCCGGCGAACCATTCGGGCGAGCGGCGGAGGATCGTCGGGACGACCGCGATCGATTCGACATTGTTGACCGTCGTCGGACGGCCGTAGAGGCCCGCGCCTGCCGGGAACGGCGGCTTCAGCCGCGGCTTGCCCTGCTTGCCCTCGAGGCTTTCGAGCATCGCCGTTTCTTCGCCGCAGATATAGGCGCCGGCGCCGCGGTGCACGAACAAGTCGAAGTCGTAGCCGGAGCCGCAGGCGTTCTTGCCCAGCAACCCGGCTTCATACGCTTCGGCGGCAGCCTTGCGTAATACTTCGGTTTCGCGAATGAATTCTCCGCGAATGTAGATATAGGCGGCGCGCGCGCGCATCGCGAAGCTGGCGATCAAAGCGCCTTCGATCAGTTTGTGCGGATCGTGGCGGATGATCTCGCGGTCCTTGCAGCTGCCGGGCTCGGACTCGTCGGCGTTGATGACCAGGAAATTGGGTTTGCCGGGCTTGGGCTCCTTGGGCATGAAGCCCCACTTCATGCCGGTCGGGAAGCCTGCGCCGCCGCGGCCGCGCAAGCCCGACGCCTTGACCTGGTCGATGATCGCGTCTTGGCCGATCGCCATCAGGCCCTTGGTGTCGTCCCAGTCGCCGCGCTGCTTCGCCGCCTTGAGGTCGGGCGACTGGAAGCCATAAAGGTTGGTGAAGATGCGGTCCTTGTCCGCCAGCGGCCCGGTGTAGCCCATCAGAACACCCCGGCCTGGTGGGCGATGAACAGGGCGAACAGCAGGATCGCCGCGAGAAGCGCGAACTTGATCATGCCCTTGATGAACTTGAAGGCGACGAACGCCAGCAGCAAAGCGACGATGATGGCGAGGATCGTCATTTGAGCCGCTTGGTCCCGAACTTGTTCTGCGCGAACATCACGATCCCGACGCAGACGGCGAGAATGACCGCGATCTTGATGATCTTTAGAACGATCCCGATCAGCAGGATGCCGATGATGGCGGCAATGATGATTCCAATCATGGGCGAACTCCCGCCAAGTCCCTCTCCCCTTCGCGGGAGAGGGAGGGGCCCATTGCTCGGCAATGGGAAGGTGAGGGGGCGGCGGGTTTGCTCATCGCCCCCTCTCCCCAACCCTCTCCCGCGAGGGGAGAGGGAGCCACGTCGTGCTGCAAACTCATCACGCCCCCTCCCCGGCTGTCGCCGTCCACATCGGACGATAATCGTAATTGCGTTCGGCCATCTTCTTGAGAGTCGTCGGGCCGCCCATCGGGCAGCTGGTCTGGCGGTCGACCTGAGGCCCGGGCCTGGGCGACTTGCCCGCCGCGAGCGCATCGAGGATCGCGGTCATGCTCGCCTCGGTGAGGTCTTCGTAATTGTCGTCGTTGATCTGGACCATCGGCGCATTGGCGCAGGCGCCGAGGCACTCGACCTCGGTCAAGGTGAACAGCCCACCCTCGGTCGTGTGGCCCTTCCTGAGCCCGCGTTTGTAGCATGCTTCGAACACGTCGTCGGAGCCGGCCAGCATGCACGGCGTCGTCCCGCACACCTGGACATGGAAGCGGCCGACCGGCGCGAGGTTGAACATAGTGTAGAAGGTCGCGACCTCGAGGATGCGGATGTAGCTGGTGTCGATCTGCCTCGCGACGAACTCCATCACCGGGATCGGCAGCCACCCTTGCGTGTTCGTCTCTGCCCCGACCTGGCGCTGGGCGAGGTCGAGCAGCGGGATCGAGGCCGACATCTGTCGTCCCGGTGGATAACGGGCGATGATTCCCTTGGCCTTGCGCGCATTCTCGTCGGTCCACTGGAAGCCTTCCCAGCGGGCGCGCTCAGCGGCATCGTCGACGAAGGAGCCTTGACCGGACATCAGTTGGACTCCGACCGGACCGAACCAGAATTATAAGGTGTCCGCCAACCAGAGGCGGATCGAAGGAGGCCGCCGCTGTACTTGAAGTGGATTGGAGCTGATTGTTGGCCGTCGACCGAGATGAACTCGACTGTGACCTCCAGGGTAGAACAGGGATCACGGGGAGCCATGGGAAGCCCTGAGTATCCGTGGAAGGAATAGGTTGCTGCGTTTAGGTTGGCGCCCATTGCCAGAGCGCCTTCCACACCATGGCCCATCGGCATGCCTACATCGCCGGAGCCAAGAGAGAATTCCGCTTCGGGCGTGATGAGGGAAGAAAGGGCAGTTCTATTCTTGGCAGACGCGAGCGCAATGATTTGAATACTTCGGCGCGAGTAAGCATCAATTTGAGCGGCTGCGTCCCGACCAACTTGGAAAGGTGGCGAACAAGTCGCAGTAACAGCTGCTAGGACCGCGAGCGCAATCACCGGTCTACCTCCCCGAACACAATGTCGATCGCCGATAGGATCGCGGTGGTGTCCGCGAGCATGTGGCCCTTCATCATGAAGTCCATCGCCTGGAGGTGCGAGAAGCCGGTCGGGCGGATCTTGCAGCGGTAGGGCCGGTTGGTTCCGTCGGCGACGAGGTAGACGCCGAACTCGCCCTTGGGGCTCTCGGTCGCGACGTACACTTCACCGGCGGGGACGTGATAGCCCTCGGTGTAAAGCTTGAAGTGGTGGATCAAGGCCTCCATCGAGGTCTTCATCGACGCGCGGCTGGGCGGGAACACCTTGTTGTCGGCGCCGATCGGGCCCGGCGGCAGCTCCTTCAGGCACTGGCGTGCGATCTTCCAGCTCTGCCGGACCTCCTCGCACCTGACCATGAAACGGTCGTAACAGTCGCCGTTGGTGCCGACCGGAATTTCGAAATCCATCCGGTCATAGACTTCGTAGGGCTGCGAGCGGCGGATGTCCCAGGGGATGCCCGAGGCGCGGATCATCGGGCC
>Ga0157369_10011224_pt1 | contig 10184 bp, 17 predicted proteins | sample C25metaG_FD_113461 | JGI IMG/M metagenome (GOLD analysis project Ga0157369, IMG submission 113461) | Corn rhizosphere microbial communities from Kellogg Biological Station, Michigan, USA - C2-5 metaG | ecosystem: Host-associated > Plants > Roots > Rhizosphere > Soil | place: USA: Michigan...
AGACGGTGGCCGCCGTCGGCGGCGGTGACGCGATAGCTCGAATCGTTGCGTGTGCCGGTGATGTTCGAGCAGTGCCCGCCGTTCCGGTCGCAACGACGCCACCACGTGTTGAAGTCGGTCGGACTGCCGGACCACGTGCCCAAGTGCCCAGTGAGAACGGAGCCGATGACCGCGGCTCCCGAGATCGTTGGCCGCGACTGGTTCTTCGGCTTTGCAGCCGTCGCTGCCGCGCCCATTCCGCCCGTGACGCCCAAGAGGGCCGCGCCTCCCAGCGCGGCAACGAGGCACTGCACTGTGCGGTTCATGCGGCGGCTATTCCCCGCAGCTGTTACGGCCCGGTTCGCAGAACGTTCGGAGTTAGCGCGACCGTGCGGCGGTGAGCGAGTAGCCGCCCTCGAGCATCGCGCCGGCGCGCGCCATCAGTGCGTCCCACTCCGGCACGGCCCAGCCGAACGAGTCGGCGAGCCGCACGATCATGTTGAACATCGCCGAGACCTGCGCAGCGTCACGGAGCGCCTGCTTCGACACGCCGGCCGCATAGACCGCCTCCGCGTCCTCGTGCGTCAGCTCGTCGGGATGCAGCGTCTGCTTCTCGATGAAGCCGAGCGTCGCGTGCAGCTGCGGCGACACGGGCGCCGTGCGCCAGTCCGCCTTCACGGCCTCCCAGACGTCCTCACCGAGCGCGTACGACGCAACTGCGCCGTGGGAGCCCATTCAGAACAAGCACTGGTTGAGCTTCGACGCGAATGCGGCGAACAGCTCGCGCTCGCCCGCGCTCCACTCCGACCGCCCGCGCATGACGACGTCGAGTTCCTCCGAGAACGGCCCACCGAACAGCTCGGGCCGGTACGTGAGCGTCTTGATCACGCCGAGCGCGTTCTCCGGCGCGTGCGGCCCGTTCAGGACGGCGAGCCTCACAGCACGCTCTCCGCAGCGTCGAACCGCCGCAGTCCTTCGGCGATCGCCGCGGCAACGGTCTGCTCGAAGATCTCGTCCTCCGAGATGCCCGCAGCCTTCAAAGCCGCGACGTCCTCGTCCGTCACGCGATACGCGTGCTGGTGAACCTTCTCGAGGTACGCCTGCATCTCGGCAGGCGGCGGCGCGGCGGCGCGCGCGACCGCGCGCAGCGCCGTCAGCTCTCCGTGACGGGTTCCGGCGTCCGTTCCCACGGCCTAAAGGTAACTAGGAGCTTGTCGATCCGCTGGCCGTCGACCGAATCGACGCAGAACACGAGCCCGTCGTGGTTCACCTCGTCGCCCAGCTCCGCGCCGCGCCCGAGCCGGCCGAAGACGAAGCCGGCGACCGTGTGGTAGTCCTCGACCGGCAGGTCGACGTGGAACTGCTCGTTGAAGTCGTCGATCGGGAACGTCCCGTCGATGCGGATCGTCGTGTCGTCGATGCGCTCGTACGTCTCGTCCGGCAGGTCGAACTCGTCCTCGATCTCGCCGACGATCTCCTCGAGCAGGTCCTCGAGCGTGACGATCCCCTCGACCGACCCGTACTCGTCGATGACGACCGCAAGATGCTGGTTCGTGCGCCGAAACTCGGTGAGCAGCGCGGCGAGATCCTTCGTCTCCGGGACCATGTACGCGGGCCGCACGAGCTCCTCCAGGTCCACCGCCTCGATCCCGCGCTGGACCATCGCCTCGACGAGGTCGCGCACGTGCAGGATCCCGACGACGTCGTCGAGCGACTCGCGGTAGACGGGGTAGCGCGTGTACGGCGACTCGAGCACCGCCTGCAGCGCCTCCGGCGTCGGTAGGTCGACCGAGATCGCGACGACGTCCGGCCGCGGCACCATCACGTCCGAGACTTCCTTGTCGGCGAAGTCGAAGACCTTGTAGACCATCTCCTGCTCTTCCTGCTCGATCTCGCCCTGCTCGGCGGCGCTCGACAGGATCAGCCGCAGCTCGGCCTCGGAGTGCATCTCGCGCTCCGCGCCCGGGGGGTCGAGCCCGAGCAGCCGCAGCAGCGCGGACGACGACTCCTGCAGCACCCAGATCAGCGGCCGGAACGCGATGAAGAACGTGCGCACCGGCGCCGACACCCACAGCGCGGTTCGCTCCGGGTGGCCGAGCGCGATGCCCTTCGGCACGAGCTCGCCGACGACGACGTGCAGATACGTGACGATCAGCAGCGCGAGCACGACGGCGAGGAAGCCCGCCATCCACGCGTCGAACTTCCGCGCCAGCACCTGCTCACCGAGCGCGCCGATTGCCAGCGAGGAGATCGTCACGCCGAGCTGCATCGCGGAGATGAACCGCGGCGGGTCGCCGGTGATGCGCAGCACCTGCCGCGCGCGCCGGTTCCCCTCGTGCTCCAGCTCCATGATCCGCGTGCGCCGCGACGTGACGAGGCCGTATTCGGCCGCGACGAAGAACGCGTTCAGCACGATGAGGCCCGCCAGGGCCAACATCTCGAGCGCGAAGGTCATCGGCGCCTCTTCGGCGCCCGCGTACTGGGCGGGTCGTCGTCCACGCGAATCAGTCCGGCGAGTATAACGACGCGGCCGACGACACGAACATATGTTCTATACTCCCCAGATGCGGGTCGAGTACCGCGAGGAGCCGTGCAGGGTCGCCCTCAACCGCGTGCGCGGCATGCCGTTCGACTGGTCGCTGAACCCCTACATGGGTTGCGTGCATCGCTGCACGTTTTGCTACGTCCGGGCCTTCGAGAAACGCGCCGACCGCCCATCCGGCGACCGCTACGGGACGTCGATCCGGGTGAAGGTCAACGTCGCCGAGGTGCTGCGCGCCGAGCTCGCGCGCAAGTCGTGGACCGGCGAGGGCATCGCAATCGGCGCCGCGACCGACCCGTACCAGCCCGCAGAGGGCCGCTACAAGCTCACGCGCGCGTGCCTCGAGGTGCTCGCGGAGGCGTCCAACTCGTTCCACATCATCACGCGCGGGCCGCTGATCGTCCGCGACGTCGACCTGTTGGCGAAAGCTTCCCGGCGCGCGGACGTCAGCGTCACGTTCTCGGTGCCGACGGTCGACGACGAGATCTGGCGCGCGACCGAGCCGGGAACGGCGCCGCCGCGCCAGCGGCTGCGCGCGCTTCGCACGCTCGTCGACGCCGGCGTGCGCGCGTCCGTCGGCATGGCGCCGCTCCTCCCCGGGCTGTCGGACGCGCCGCAGCAGCTCGAAGCGGTCGTGAAGGCTGCGCGCGACGCGGGCGCCTGCGGGCTCTGGGCCAACGTGCTGTACCTCAAGCCCGGGACGCGTGAGCACTTCCTCGAGTGCCTGAGCCGCGACTGGCCCGAGCTGCTGCCCGAGTACGAGCGCCTGTACGACGGCCGCGCCTACGTGCGGAACGACGTTGCCGCCGAGGCGCGGGGCGCCGTCCGTGCGCTCGCGCGCGAGCACGGAATCCGCGACCGGCGTCGCGAGCCCCTCCGCCCGCCGGCCCGCGACGAGCAACTTTCCCTGATAGACGCCTGATCCCGAAGCTTCGCGCCCGCGGATGGGGGCCTGAACACGGCTCATCGCGGCCGGCTCGCCCGGCACCGAGGCAACCAGCCTCGGCACCGGTCAATCCGTCCACGCTGCTTGGTTCATGCCCTCCCCGCAGGCACGCCGCCTCGGAATCAGACGTCTTCCCGCGTAGACTCGCCGTTCAGTGGCAGACGAAATCACGACATTGATCGTGGACGACCACGAGGTGGTCCGGGAAGGGCTCCGGCTTTCGTTGTCGCGCGCGCCGCACATCCGCGTCGTCGGCGAGGCGGCCGACGGCTTGTCCGCGGTCGAGCTGGCGGAGCGGCGGAAGCCGGACGTCGTGATCATGGACGTGCGGATGCCGGGGATGGACGGGCTCGAGGCGACGAAGCTGCTCGCCGAGCGCGCGCCCGAGTCGAAGGTGCTGATCTTCACTGCGTACTCGGAGCGCTCGCTGCTCGGGCGCGGGCTCGAGTCGGGCGCGAAGGGCTACATCCTCAAGGAGGCTCCGCACCAGACGCTCGTGCGCGCGATCGAGAAGGTCGCGGCCGGCGAGGGTTACGTCGACCCGGCGCTGATGCCGGCGTTCCTCACCGGCAAGGACTCGAGCGACATGCTGACGACCCGGGAGCGCGAGATCCTGCAGCTCCTCGCCGACGGCATGTCGAACGCCGACGTCGCCAAGCAGCTCTTCATCTCGCAGGAGACGGTGAAGAGCCACGTGCGCCACATCCTCACGAAGCTCGAGGCGGACACGCGCACGCACGCGGTCGCGATCGCGCTTCGCGAAGCGATCATCGACTGAGGCCATCGATGGATGACGCGCTCGAGCGGCTGATCTCGGCGGAGCAGGACGAGCGGCGGCGCTTGGCGCTGTTCCTGCACGACGGGCCGGTGCAGCACCTCTCGGGGATCGCGCTGATGATCGACGCAGCCTTGCACTCGATGGAGACCGGCAACATCGACGATGCGCGCTCCGTCCTCTCGACGGCGCTCGACCGCCAGCGCGAGACGATCCGCGACCTGCGCAACCTCTCGTTCGGCCTCGAGCCGGTTGTGCTGCGCGACCAGGGCTTCGGCCCGGCGATCCACGAGCTCGCGCTGCAGCTCGGCACCGACTACAAGTTCCGCGTCGACGTCGAAGTCGAGGCGGCCGAGGATCTCGGCCAGTCGGCGCAGGTCGCGCTCTACACGATCGTCCGCGAGCTGCTCGACCAGAGCGTGCGCCGCGGGCCGCCGTCGCGCGTCCGCATCGAGATCGGGCGCCAGCCTGACGGCGGCATCGAAGCGAGCATCGCCGACGACGCGGAGCCCGAGCGCCGCCGCCGCTCGATGGAGTCGATCGAGGAGCGCGTGAAGCAGCTCCACGGCTCGATCCGCTTCGAGCCGAGCCCCGGCAAGGGCACGCGCGTGATCGTCACGCTGCCGCCCTACGCGACCCGTCGTTAAACTGCCCCGCCGTGAGCGGCTATCTCCTCTTCGTCTGGTCGCCGGCCGGCTACACGCTGCGCGAGCAGGAGGGCGACATGCCCGAGATCGGCCACGTCTTCGAGGACGACGGCCGCAAGCTGGTCGTCAACAAGATCGGCGCTTCCCCGCTCCCCGGCGACGACCGGCCCTGCGCGTTCTCAGTCGGCGCTAGCTAGCAGCGTCTTCGGCGGCGACGAGGCCGAGCACGAGCGCCTGCGCGAGGCCGCTCGCGTAGCCGCCCGTGGCGATCCCGCCCGCGTCCACGCCTGCCGCCCACACGCCGTCCGCGACGCGCGCGCGTTCGTCAACGCGCAGACCGCCGATCGTGTGCGTGATCGACGCGACAACGCGCACCGCCTCGACTGCGCCCGGCGGCGGGTCGAACGGCAGGTCGCGCGGCGCGACGCGCGCCTCCGCGGGGGCGGACTCCACCATCTCGGCGACGGTCTTGTCACGGACGCGCTGCTGCAGCGCTTCCGCATCGAGCACGTAGAACGCCTTCGCCTGCGGCCGCCGCGCCGTGGCCTGGACGACGTTCGTCTCCGACCACGTCACGTCGTCGCGCGCGAAGAACTCGACTCCGTCGCAGTCGAAGATGCGCGCGAAACGGCCGTAGAGCTGCGACATCGACACGAGCTGCGTCTCGTCCCATGGAGCGTCCGGCATGTTGCGCCCGTAGAACTCGTCAAGCCCGCTTGACAATGCTCCGAGCACGAGGCCCGCGCGGAGGCCGTCCCCCTGCGACCACGGGTTCGCACGCAGCCGCAAAGGCGCCGCGGGGCGGATGTACTCGGCGACGAGCTCGTCGGAGGCCGCAAAGCCGCCGGTCGCGAGGATCACCGGACCGTCCGGCACGCGCGAGACGCCGAAGCGCACGTCGCGGCACAGCGTCTCCGTCAACCCGCGTGGGTCGAACCGCTTGCCGACCGTGCGCGGGTTGCCGGTCTCCTCCCACACCACCGGCGCGCCGAGCGACACGAGCCACTCTATGGCGTCGTCGAGCCGCTCCCAGATCAGCCGCTGCAGCTTCTCGTCGCCGCCCGGGCACTCGCGGCGGAAGTCCTCCCACTCGCGGTGCCGCCAGACGACGCATGACGAGAGCAGCATCGAGCCACCGGCGCGCGTCCCTTTCTCGGTGAGGTCGACCTCGCAGCCGAACTCGCGCAGTCGCGTCGATGCCACCAGCCCGGCCATGCCGGCGCCAGCGACCGCGACGCGGCGGCTCACGTGAGCGAGAACGTCGGCTTGTGCTCGACGTACTCGATGCGCACGCGCTCGGGGCCCCAGAGGAACGCGGCGTACGTGTTGGCGGCGTCGACGACCGACTCGATCTCGATGCCGAGCTCTGTCGCCTCGGCGACGACCTCGTCCGCGGAGTCGACGAGCACGGCGAGATGGTTGAGCAGCGGCGCGCCGTGCCCGCTGCCCTCGTGGAACTCGACGAACGCGCCGCCCACCTCCACGCGCGCCGGACCAACCCGTTCGAAGCCGTAGCGCTCGTAGTCGGCCGCCGTGGCCTCCGGATTGGGCGACCAGAGCGCGACATGGTCGAGGTCGTAGTCGACCTCGGTGTCGCCCTCGACGAGCTTGAGCAGCAAGCCGCTGCCCGCGTCGAACACCTCGGGCGTCCCCTCCGGCAGCTGGGCGCGGGCGGCGGCGAGGTCGGCCACGCGCAGGCCCACGTGGCACAGGGCAGGCGAGCCGGGCGGCGCGTCCTCGCGGGGATCGAACAGCGTCAGCTTCCCGCGCCGGGCGTCGCTCCCGATCAGCGTGAACGCGTCCTGACGGTCGATGACGTGCATCCCGACGTGCCGCTCGAGGTACGCCGCGATCGCGTCGCGGCCGTCGATCCAGTACGCCACGTGGTCGAGAGTCTTCGGGCCCATTAGGTGAGGGTAACGGCGGGAGTGCGGATGGTGTTCCGCACCCCCGCCGTCGAGGTACTGCTACCGCGACGAGCGCTTGCGCGACGCCGAGCGGGAGCGGGTCCCGCTCTTGCGCTTCGCCGTCGACTTCTTCGCGGCGGTCTTCCGCTTGGCGGTCGTCTTCCGCTTCGCGGTCGACTTCTTCGCAGCCGTCTTCCGCTTGGCAGTGGACTTGCGCTTCGCGGTCGACTTCTTCTTGGCAGTCGTCTTCCGCTTCGCGGTCGACTTCCGCTTCGCAGCGGTCTTCCGCTTGGCCGTCGAGCGCTTGGCGGTTGACTTCCGCTTCGCGGTCGACTTCTTCTTGCCGGCGGTCTTCCGCTTCGCGGTCGACTTCCGCTTGGCCGTCGACTTCTTCTTGGCGGCCGTCTTCCGCTTCGCCGTCGAGCGCTTCGCGGTCGACTTCTTGGCGGTCGACTTGCGCTTCGCGGTCGACTTCTTCTTCGCGGTCGTCTTCCGCTTCGCCGTCGACTTCTTCTTTGCCGTCGACTTCTTGGCGGTCGACTTGCGCTTGGCGGTCGACTTCTTCTTCGCACCCGAGCTACGGGAGCTCGAACGCGTGCGGGCCGGGACGGTCCGAGGCGACTGCTCCTCTTCGGTCTGCCCCAACCCTTCCGGACCCCCGGTGGACCATTCGGTGGGCGAGTCGGCGACAGACGTTTCCGTCTGGCCGGTCCCGCTCCAATCCTCCTGGGTCATCTACGACCTCCTGGGTCTAGTTGCGTGGCACGATTCCCTACCACGTTTGCTTTGTAACGTGCAATGCGGACAGCATGCATTGTGCGCACGTTGCTAAAAAGGCAAACGCAGTTCCGCGCACTTCTTTCGCAGCGCGTCGTCGTTCACCTGCACGCGTGATGCGAACGCGTCAACTCTGTCCACCGAACGAGAGATCAGCGGCGGCTCCGTTGCCGCCGGCAACGTCGTCGAGCTCGTCGTCGTTCAGCTCGCGAATCTCGGGCGCATCGTCTTCGCGCTGCACTTCCGGTTCCTCGGTCACCTACATCACCCCGGATTGTTCGCCGGGTTCATCGCGACCTGGTTCGAGCCGGCGCTGACGTCGTCGAGGTCGTCATCATCGAGCTCGCGGATGCCTGAGTCGTCCTCTGCGCGCTCTTCCGGATCCTCTGACATGGTGCTCCTCTCTCGTGGGAGAGCGAGCATGTCACGGTGACGGCGGTGTGACTAGTCGAGCGGTTCGTTCTGGACGTTGTGCTCGGTGGCGTACTCGTCGGTGAGCTTGTCGACGACCGCCATGCCTTCCCCGTACGCGTAGTTGATGCGCACGAACGGCTGCCACTTCTCGGGCAGCGCGTCTTCGGGGAAGATCGCCTCGACCGGGCACTCCGGTTCGCAGGCCCCGCAATCGATGCACTCCTCGGGGTCGATCACGAGGATGCGGCCGGCTTCGTGAATGCAGTCGACGGGGCACACGTCGACGCACGAGCGGTCTTTGATGTCGATGCAGGGTTCGCTGATGATGTAGGTCACGGCGGCCTACTCTACCGACGCGAGCAGCTTGCGAATCAGCTCATCCGTCCGCTCAAAGAGCGCCGATTTCGCGACCACTTGGTCGAAGCCGGCGGCATGCGCGCGGCGCAATCCTTCGGTGTCCGTGTGGTTGGCGTAGCCGAGAATCGGGATGTCCGGGTAGGTGTCGGCGACGTCGTTCGCGTCGATCCGCGCGATGTCACAGATCACGAGATCCGCCGGGTCGACTGCGTCCGTGGTGATGAAGCGATGCGCGGGCAGCAGGGCCTCGAGCTTGCCCCGGATGAAGAGGTCGACCCCACAAAGCAGGATCGTCGCCATGACTGAGCGCGACATTAGCAGCGTCGAACGCGAGTACCAACGCGGTCTCGAGCTTGCGCGCGCCGGCGAGTGGTTCGAGGCGCACGAGGCGTTCGAGAACGCATGGCGGGCGTGCGCCGGCGAGGAACGCGACTTCTTCCAGGGGCTGGTGCACGTCGTCGTCACCGCATACCAGCACGGCCGCGGCCGGCCGGTCGCCGAGGAGCGGCAGCGCGCGAAGGCGCTGCGGCGGCTCGCGCCGTTCGCGCCCCACTACCGCGGTCTCGACGTCGCGGCGCTGCTCGCGGCGCTAGAGCGTGCCGAGCCCGACGTGCGAGAGCAGCTGGTTCAGTCCGTCGCGGAGCCAGAAGTCGCGGTGGAAGAACAGCAGCAGCCCGAAGGCGACCAGAACCCCTCCTGAGATCGCCTGCACGACGTTGAAGTGATCGCGCACCCAGCGGAACGCCCGCATCGCGCGCGCGAACGCGACACCGGCGATCAGGAACGCCGCGCCGAGACCGAGCGAGTACGCGACCAGCAGGATCACGCCGCGCACGATCGTCCCGCTCGAGCTCGCGAGGACGAGGATCGAGCCCAACACGGTCCCGATGCACGGCGCGGCGCAGACCGCGAACGCGCCGCCGAGCAGCGCGCTCGAGCCGGTACGCCGCGCGCTCGTGATCAGCCCCGGCGCAACGACTGCTTTTGGCAGCGGGAGCAAGCCCATGAACGCCAGGCCGATCACGACGAGGACGAAGCCGGCGATCTCGTTCTGCGACGTCTTCGGCAGTACGCTGGCGATCGCAGCAGCGGCTGCGCCCAGCGGGACGAACACCGCGGTGAGGCCCGCGATGAATGGCAGGCTGGACGTGACGACGCGCCGGATGCTCCCGCGCGTGCCGAGCGCGGTCACGTCGACCGCCGACACCGCTGCGAGGTAGCCGGGCACGAGCGGCAGCACACACGGCGTAAGGACGGAGATCAGGCCCGCAAGAAACGCGACGGGAAGCTTCTCAGCCATCGAAGCGCGCGAGCTCCTCGTCGATGCGCTGCTCGAGCGCGGGGTCGAGCGCGCGCGGCGTTTCCGGCGGCCCGCGACGCCGCGACCACGTCCACGCGCCACCGGCGATCGCGAGCGCGCCGAGCGCGATCCCCGCGAACGGGAGCACCCACGCGACCAGGTCGAAGCCGTGCGTGCGCGGCACGCCGAGGACGCCGGTGCCGAGGTTGTTCGGCGGGCCGACCAGCTCGTTGACGATCTGGCTGCGTGTCGCGCCCTGCGCGATGCGCCTCGCGATGTACGCCTTCATCTGCTGCGCGACCGGCGAGTTGGACTCGTCGAGCGGCACATGGCAGCTCGGGCAAACGAGCATCGCCTCCATTTCGTCCTGCGTCGGATGACGTTCGCTCGCGGCCGCGGGGGCGGCGACGACGAGAGCCAGCGCCGCCGCGAAGACGGCGAGGAACTTCACGCGGTCAGCGCGCGCCGGATGCCGGCGTCAAGCGCGCCGGGGTTCGCCTTGAGCGCGCCGATGATGTGCGGCGGCACTGCGCGCCCACG
>Ga0157369_10011230_pt1 | contig 10179 bp, 10 predicted proteins | sample C25metaG_FD_113461 | JGI IMG/M metagenome (GOLD analysis project Ga0157369, IMG submission 113461) | Corn rhizosphere microbial communities from Kellogg Biological Station, Michigan, USA - C2-5 metaG | ecosystem: Host-associated > Plants > Roots > Rhizosphere > Soil | place: USA: Michigan...
ATCATCTTCACGTTGGCACTCGCGTAAGCTAGCGATTGAACCAGTTGCTCCGCGGCGCGATGCATCATGATGGCAGCGAATCCACATACGACCGGAACCAAACCGGCCTTAGCCATGCCGGCCGCCATTCCAACCATGTTTTGTTCCGCGATTCCCGCGTTGATAAAGCGATCTGGGTAAGCACGCTGAAACCGGTAAGTCCGCGTCGAGTGGGAGCAATCGCCGTCAAGTACAACGAGATCCTCACGTTCGCTACCGAGTTCAATCAACGCCCTCGAAAATGCTTCACGCATCATCCGTCTCCCTGGCGAAATCCCGCTTCATGCGGTCGGCGTCCGCCACTGAATGCCATTGCCAGTCGCCTTCCATGTACCCAACGCCCTTGCCCTTGATCGTGTGTGCAATGATCGCCGTAGGTCTCCGGTCATCCGGGCTCGATAGTGCCGCTTCGAGCTGATGGCAATTGTGGCCATCCACTTCGAGCACCCGCCAGCCGAATGCCTTCCATTTTTCTGCGAACGGTTCGAGCGGGACGATGCCGTCAATTGCGCCGTCGTGCTGGATCTTGTTGTAGTCGACGATCGCATACAAGTTGCGGGAATGATGCGCGGCCGCCAGTAGTGCCGCTTCCCATATCTGCCCTTCCTGACACTCTCCGTCGCCGAGAACCACGAACGCTCGCCGTGGGGAACCCTTCAGTTCGCAAGCGAGCACATAACCAAGACCGACAGATAGCCCCTGTCCCAAAGAACCCGTGCTAAGGTCGATGCCCTCGGTGAATCGGCTGTCTGGATGTCCCTGAAATCGACTGCCATAGGCTCGCAACCTTTCACCCGGTTGTCGGCGCAGGATGCCGAGATCCAGCAAAATGGCGTACAGAGCAGGTACCGCATGGCCTTTCGAAAGAACGACCATGTCGCGCTCGCCGAGTGGATGTGACGGATCGACAGCGATATTTCCGTAGTACAGCGAGACCAAGATGTCGACGCACGACAGCGAACTGCCGGGATGGCCAGTGCCCGCCTCGCCGATCATTCTCAACAGCGATGTCCTGATACAGGACGCCTTGTGTTCGAGAAATGCCGTGCTGATTCGTTTCGTCATGGGCTAGTATCCTTACCTAATTGGAACGTAGGTATCGTCCTGTACGCGAATGCTCGTCAGGTCCTCTGGCACCCCGTCGAAAAGCGCATCAAAGCGCTGCGGCCACTCTGTCGCACACAATTCGGCGCCGAATAGCGAAAGGTCCGGACCAACCCAGCCTATGTGGCTCACGGTGACGAGTTCCGAAAGATGAAGCAAGCGTTCGACGATATGAAATCCGCAAGCCGCCAACCGCCTTGCCGTACCCTGTAGAAGTGCCGGTCGCGATGCCGAACAACAATGGACACCTTTTCCGGTCACGGCGACCATCACGCCATCTTCCGGACCGAGGAGATAGCCATCGCTGTCGAAGTGGATCAACACATCTCCATGAACTCCGCCTCCCCCTCTTCGCGCATAACGTAAATGTGCCAAGTAGCTCGACAATGAGGTCAATATTTCATTCGATTTCACACCTATTGGGTGTCTGCAAAGGGTATAGCGTATCGGCTGCTGGCTCCCGGGTGGCCGGGTAACAATATTCTGAAGCGCGATTCCTAGGATGGCCTCGTCTCCGCTGAATTCGGTGGACAGATTGTCGAGCGAGATGGCTAGTTGGACCTTTTTCGCATCGTGTCGAAGCCATGTCACCTCGGCGGCAATTGTCGAAACGATGTCATCGAGCGTCGTCGTCGTCGTCAGCCCGACGGATTGTGCGGCAGTCTTCAGAAGGGCCAGCGAATACGGCAATTCGTGCGCGATCAAGAAACGGCCGCTTTGCCCCCCCCCAAGAGTGCACGGTACGACCACGTGTAGCGACTGCGCGTAGCTCACTGCCGCGGCGATGACGGGATAGCCTTGCGCCTCGTCGGAACCTGAATGCTCAGTAAATGAACTCATCGATTGTCGTGGGAAAGATTTGACGGGGATCCTGCAGGGCACGCTGCCATTGGTCCGCGACGACCCGACTAGCGGCCGTCGCGTAGCGGTAAGGCCCGATCCGCTCCACCGGTACCACACCAAGCGACGAGCTAAGCATGAGGACACCCGAATACGATGCGAGTTGCCCGATACCGATGGATCGTTCGTTCCAGCGCAACGCGGTCTTGGCCAGCAGCACTTCGCGCAGCGACTCCCGGGTCACACCGGCCAGCGTGCCGTCTTCGACCCGTGGCGAATGAATTTCGTCAGGGCTCAAGAAGAGGAAATTCGCGCGCGGGCTTTCCGTAACGTTCCCGAATTGGTTGACGAACAGGCAGTCGTCGAATCCGGCAGCCTTCGCGGCCAGCGTTTCGGCTCGTGCGGATGCATAGTGAGACATGGTTTTTGCTGTATGGGGGATGCCATGACCAGCCCATCTCGTATGTCGCGCGAAATTGATTCTATAAGGTTCGAGTTTGGTATATCCGGCAAGCGGACGCGCAAATACGGTGACGATAGGCGGAGCCTGTTCCGCGCCCCGTGCCAATTCTGTAACGAACCAGCGCAAACCCATATCGTCCTCAGGTCGCAGTGCTTGAATCACGTCGCTCGCAGCTATAGCCAGCTCGCGCGCCGTATATGTCAAGGCGATGCCGAGCGTTTCACAACTGTGGCGGAGCCGTTCGAGGTGGCGCGCCATATTGATGGTGAAGGCGGCAGGGCTGCGTTCACGCTTGCGCACGAAAAGTCGACACCCGTCGAATACGGCTCGCGCTGCTCCGATCGCGGATGCGTCGGCGGGAATTAGCGCGTTCGGCATGTCCATCAGGCGGCCGTTTTGCCAGACAGGGCCGGTCATGAAATCTCCTGCGAAACGGTTAGTGTGCCTACAGGTTCGGTCGCACAAGGTGTCCTCGCCAGAAAAGCGCCAAAACGCAAAGCAACATCTGCCGGAGATACGTGCGGCCTTCCCAGGTTCACAATGGAGCCGGCGCTGATCGACACGCAGACAAGGTGCGGGCCGGCCTGCGTGTTCAGCTCAGCAAGCGTTGTAGACAAATCATCGAGATGATCGACAAAGGTCGAGGTTGCGTATCCGCACGCGCTCGCGACACCGCAAAAAGACATCGCTTCGGAGACAGTCTTCTGACCACCCGTAGAGTCATGGACACCATTATCGAGAACGACATGCAAAAGGTTGACCGGACGATAAGCGCCGATCGTCGCAAATGTGCCGAGCCGCATCAGCGCGGCGCCATCGCCATCGAGAACGATCACCGGTTGCTCGCGATTAAGCGCAACTCCCAGCCCGACGCCACTGGCCGAACCCATCGCGCCCACCAAATAAAAATGTTCGGCACGATCCTCAAGCGTGAACAACTCGCGGCCAGTTTTTCCGGTCGTGGCAATAATCGCTGTATCGGCCGACGCCGCCTTGCGAACCGCCGTCAGAGCGTCGAAGCGCGACGGAGGTGAGCCATAGCGGCGACGGTCCCGATGACGTGTTGGAAACAGCGTTCGGCTTACCTGTCCGTTCAGCGGTACGCCCGCGAACGCCGTTGCAGGGACGATCAGCGCTCTCACCGCGCGGCGATCCCGCATATACGCTGCCGCTCTCGCTATCTGTGCTTGCGCGACCTGCTGGTCCAGCGACAGGATTTCCGCCTCGATACCCATCAGGGCGAGAAGATCGATCGTGATCTGCCCCATCAAGCCATGCTGAGGTTCGTCAATCGTACCCGGTTGTCCACGCCAAGTAATGAACATCAGAACGGGGATGCCAGAAGGCAGATTCATCGACGTCAGTGGATTGACGAGGTTGCCGAGGCCCGAATTCTGAGTCAAAACCACAGCGCCCCTGCCGGCCAGCGCGGCACCAGCAGCAATCGCGATGGCCTCACCTTCCTGAGTCGCAGCCACGTAGTGCTCCTCACCAAGGTTGATGGCCGCGTTGATGAGCGGGGTCAATCCCGAACACGGGACTCCAGTGTAGAAATCGATACCTTCGGATTTCAACGCATTTAGAATCAATTCGGCATCAAGCAGCATAGCCCCTCCCTGTCAGCGTGTTGCGTGCGACCCTGAAATTACTTAGCACCCAATCGCTGTCGACATACGCGCCCTGAAGATGCCGCGGTGACGTCGAAGAGAATGCCGCGCGGGCGTGCAAAACGCGATGATTGTCGACTATAAATGTCTGTCCCGGCGCGAGCTTGAAGCGAACTTGGCGTGCCGGGTCGGCCAACAGCGACCGATACCGCTGATAGGCTCGATAGAATCGGGCGACACGCGTGGCAGGGCCAACAACCGGTAGCATCGAGCGGTCGTTAAAGGACACTTGAAGCGGTTCGCCCTGCTCCGACAAGGCGATGACTGGTCGCCAGCTCATAAACGACGCATCGCGCGATTCAAACTTGAACCTGACGATGGTTCTGGTCAGCGCTTCGTAATCCTCAGGATAATGGTCGCGCAGATAAGCGGCACTTGCGAAGCCGTCAGCGACGTATGACTCTCCGCCTTGCGCGGCGTTACGGATGCAATGGAGAATTTGCCAGCCCGGTACCGGATCGCGATAGGGATTGTCGGTGTGCAGGAACAGGTCGTCAGCGGTAAACGCGAGGTTGGATGGCGACGGATCAAACTTGACGTCGAATATTGGACCGACACGGCTCTCTTTGATACGTCCAATGTATCGCGCCAACTGCATGATGAAGCCCGGTGTCTCCGGGCATTCATTCACGATGGCAAAGCCATAACAAACCAGACGTTCAAGCAGCGAGAAGTGCCCCGACGGATCTGTCAGATTTAACCACGATATCGACACCGGCTCGGTCGTTAAGGACTCGTCCCAGAGCCTCCGGTGATCCGTCTCACGCGAGGTCAGGGTCTCACCGACGAGATCCGAAATCCGTACGACAGCATGGTGTCCGTCGTTCTTGAAAACCACCTTCAGCTCCGTGCCGTTCTGGATCTCGGCCCGGGCAATCTCCACGTCTGACGGCCATGAGCCAACATGGGTGCGTCTTTGTCCCGAGTGCGAGTCAATACACTGATCGCAAACGCAGGCATGTCTCAGCGTATGGGCGGCGACGACACAACGTATTCCCTCCGCTTCGGTCTCGAAGGTCAGCTCATCGGTCGAAGTATGCAAGAGTCTGCACGAGTCGATGTTGTTCATTTGGGTGGATTCTCGTCCTTATCTTAGAGTTCACGCAATGCATCGGCGAGACGGTCGACCACATTGTCGAGAACCTTGATCTGCATATTGAAGGCGGGGGCAAGTGTGACGTGATCGCTGACTTGCTCGCCGTTATCTCCGCTGGTCATACCCGGCATGACCAGCAGCCCTCGGGATAGACACGCCGAGTACAGCTTGGCGCTGCCGCCACGGATCGAATCGAGGCAAACCGAATACATCAGTCCTCTGCCACGTATTGCCACGACGCCCGACTGGTGGCCAAGATCGCGAAGTTTTGCCTCGAAATGGATTCCGAGCTGCAGCATGTGGCGCTGAAACGCAGGTTCCACTACCTGGCTTACGACATGAAGTGCGGTCGCACATCCAACCGGATGTGCGCCATGCGTGTGGCCAAGCAAATTCACATCGTTGAGCTTCGCGACAATGCGCGGGGACACCAATACGGCACTGAGCGGGAAGAGTCCGGCTGTCAATGCCTTGCCTAGAACGATGATGTCAGGCCGGACTCCTTTCGAGAGAGAAAGCGATATTCCACTCGTCCGCCACGTGCCAACGCTGACCTCGTCCGCAATAAGAACGATGTCGTTGCGTTCACAGACCGCGGCAATCGCCGACAGAGTTTGATCGGGAATTTCGACGCAGCCGGCGGCGTTTCCGAGCATCGGCTCCAGGACGATAGCACCGGTCTGTTCACCGATGGAGTCTTCAATGTCGGCCTCGTCCCGTTTCCAATCGGCTTGGTAACCACGTTCGCTTCGGACCCACCGCATCAGGTCCAGCCGGTGCACGGGCTTGAGATGCCCAGCATAACCGCTGCGGGCAGCCGCATGTCCCGTCGCGGAAAGCGCGAAGCCTGTCGACCCGTGGTAACTGTATCCGAGGCTCGCAAGTGCCGTCCGGGACCGGCCAGCGCGAACTCGACCTGCCGCAGCGGCAATTCGGAGGGCAGCCTCCACGCCATCCGCACCGGACACCGAAAAATACACGTGGTATCCCGGATCTCCGGCAAGATCGGACAGCCGTTGCGCAAGGGCCGCGCTCTCGTCCGTATCGAAGCGCGCGTTGTGCACATAGGGCAACTTCTCCGCAGCAGATGTCATCACTTCCACGGTCGACATCAGGTCGTAACCCAGAATCGCTGCATATGCGCCTGATATCGCGTCGAGGTAGCGCGATCCCGTCTGATCGATCAGATCGTGACCGCGGCTCGCAACAATGCGCGGCAGTGCCGCCCCCGGAACGCGCCCGAGAAGAGCCTCACTGAGCAGCGCTTTCGACATCTCGTCTTTCCTCCCTCGGCGGCGTGTAGTAGAAGTAAATGCCCCTCTCCTTGACCTCCGGCAGGCCGCGATATAAAGCGACAACGCGGGGGTCGGAGGCTTTGATCAGCACGTTGGTTGCGTTCACCGTATGACTGAGGGCTAACACTTTTCGCAGCAGTGCAACGCCGATACCTCGCTTTCGGAAGGCCGAATCGACGGCGAGTCCATCGTGACGAATCTGCAGGTAGCCGCGGGAAAGCAAAGGCGAAAGTTCAAATAGAATCACGCCAACCACCACATTATTCACGCGCGCAACGTAACCCCTCTTCCCGATGCCACGTACATAATTCATGAAGACAGCCCTGGTGGCAGGCATGGCAGGGTCGCAGGAGTATGAATCGCCTAGCGCGCTGAAGATCTCGACGACGCGTCGGTAGTCGGCAGCCCGCGGGGCTGAAATCTGGAGCGCCTCTTCGCGCGGGAGCCGGCGATCACTGTCTTCGATTGCATTGGGGAGAATGGAAGCCATAATCAGACCGTCCCCGGAATCAAGCGTAGAATTTCCTCGATTGAAAAGAGTTGATCCTCAATTTCGTAAGAGCGGCCGCTACTCAAAATTCCTGCCGCTGCCTTGACCATTGCCGGATAGGCTGCGCGCAACAGATGATTTGCGTAAATGACCAAGTTGAAACCAGCTTGCTCCAGTTCACTGAATTTGATGCGGTTGTAGGTCGTTGGGACACAGACGAGCGGTGTCCTTTTGTCCTGCTCTCGGAAATGTGTGGCGAACTCCAGCACTTCGGCCGGTTCCTTGCTTTTGCTGTGAATCATGACGCCATCGGCACCGGCCTCGACATATGTGCGTGCCCGCGACAGGGCATCCGGCATGCCCTTTTCGAGAACCAGGCTCTCAATTCTGGCAATTATCATAAAATCATCGCTGCGCCGCGCCTTGCGTGCACGTTCGATCTTCGCGCCAAAGTCGTCCGGGCTCTCTTGAATCTGCACAACACGGTTTCCAAGTAACGAGTTCTTTTTCAAGCCCGCTTTATCCTCGATGATCGCGGCTGACACGCCGGCGTTCTCCAGGGCGATCACGTTGATTTCGAAATGCTCCGGCTTTCCGCCGGTATCTGCGTCGATAATCAACGGCTTGCGCGTGCTCTCGAATATCTCGCTGATATTGTTTATCCGACTGCGTACATCGAGAATCTCGATGTCGGGTTTTCCTCGCGAAGTCGAGTCTGTCAGGGAACTGGACCAGAATCCATCATACTCGAGCATCTGGCCCATCTCATCGGCAACCTTGCTCGCCTCCACCACGAGGGCTGAAAGTGGGCTCGTCACCTCCATGATGCGCAAACATCGCTTTTGCTCCAACGCATTTCTAAGCGCCTGCGTGCGGGTATTTCTGAATTGAGGGTCCGGTAGGACGTGCGACTCCATTATTGATTACCTTTGAGATTTGAGGACCGATACCACATAGCTGCCGAAAAGAAATCTCCGACAGAGCCGTTGACTTACTCGATGGAGGGACGATATCTCATCAGTGAACGCAGATCCACAAGGAGAGAATCAGACTCCTGCAAGATTTTTTAGGTTTACTTCGCCACCACTCGCCAAGCAAAAATTACCAACTACTATCTCATTTATGGCAATAATTACTTTCTTACATGATCGAAATAATCATGAAAGGGTTTTCTAATTTATTTGCAAGTTACAAATAATTCTCATCTGAACATTGAAATTTAGAAAAATAGCCTTTATGGTAGATTCCTGTCGCATGACATTTTTATGTCTTCCAGAAAACGACGCGAATCAATTGACCTATCGATCGGAGATTCAGTTGAAAACCGACTTGAAGCAGTGGTGGGAAAAAATTGCCACTGGAGTTTCGAGCGCCGACGACGAGCGCTCATTGAGAAATAAGATCGTCGAACTGCTCAAACTCATAGACTTCGAATTTTTCTCTTTTGTCTTTCGTCAATCAATCCCGGATCGAAAAGTACAGATTCGTGTCCTCAACAACTACCCGGTTCAATGGCAGGAGCGCTATCAGGAGAAGGAGTACGGCAAGATAGACCCTGTCTTGAAGCTCGCCGCGCGCCCACGGACATTGGTAACGTGGTCGGACAATCTTTTCGCGCGATCAGCTGCACTGTGGGAGGAGGCTAAGCTGGCAGGGCTTTCGGTTGGGTTGTCGCAATCGGGTTGGTCGCGTGGGGGAGCCTATACTGTCCTGTCGCTTGCCCGCGGTGGCTCATTGCTCGACTCCGGCGCAGTGTCGAACTTGGAACCCTATGTCCTACTCCTATCGGATGTGGTGACATCGCGTGCGCAGGAGATTATCGATAATTTGGAACCACGTACCAACCGAATACCGCTCACCCAACGTGAAATCGAAGTGCTGCGGTGGAGCGCCAACGGCAAAAAAGCCGTAGAGCTGGCGGGAATACTTGGTGTCGCCGAATCCACCATCAATTTCCATCTTCACAACGCGCGACGAAAACTGGGATTTAAAACAAAACTCCAAGCTGCAGCTTACGCATCGAAACTCGGATTACTCGATTAGCGACGGCGCCTCCCAGAGCGCGACACAGTTCGGTAGCGCCGGAAGCCATCCAGACGGTTCCGATTCTGTTGCAGTTCCGCCCAACGTGACACGCGTGTTGGTCGACGCTTCATATATTGCTATCTGAATTGCCTCCTGCGGCGACAGAAGTAGGCCGGGCCAATCAGTTGGCCCCTCAAACCACAGTTGGTTCTGTCCGTCGTTCGACCACGAAGGTTCCTTCCGCGCGGAAACGCTCGATCAACTTCCCTTCTTCGAGAATATCCAGCGCCTGCCGGATCGTCGCACGCGCGACCTTGCATTCTGCAGCTAGCTCGTCGACGGTAGGTATTCGTTCACCCATCTGCCATTGCCCGGACTCAATCCGGCGGCGAAACAACGTCGCAATCTGGATGTAACGTGAAACGGCGCTATGACTAAAATCCACATCTCAGGTCGCAATCGTTCCCACTTCTGTCATTGTCTTGTTGCACCGCTCTCGCCCCCGCTACCCTGCGGTTACACCACCAAATTGCGGCCCGTTTACGTCAAAAACCGACACTTATGACCTTTTCGCAATGTCCGCCGCAGATGAGCAGCCGCTGAAGGAGGAAAACGAACTCTTGAGAGAATCGAGCCACGAACAAGAAGCCAAGCAAGATTTCCCCGGAAGTCCGGGAGCAAGCAGTGCGTCCGATACGCGATCAGCATAGTGAGCACCCGTCGATGTGGGCGGCAGTCGAATCGATTGGAAGACATCAATACGTCAGGCTGACTGAGGCCGACATCGAGCCCTCCGTGTATCCATTTTCAGTCTTCACGACTCCACATCCTCAAGACTGAACACCTCCGTCTTGTCGTTATACGAAAAGACTTCGCCGTAACGCCCCCAATCGATCACCGCATCGAGCGTTTCCTCGGCCGCGCCGTCCGACAGAAAATCCTCCAGCTCCTGCTCGAAGCGCACGCGCGGCGCGCGATGGCCCGGACGTTCGTTCAGCACCTTCTTGATCCGCGCGGCGAGCGGCACGTGCTTGAGCAGGTGATCCGCGAACATCAGCTTGCGCTCCTGCGTGCCGAATTCCGCGAACACACGCCCCGGCGGCGTCAAGAACACGTCCCCTTCCCGCACGTCAGCGAAACCGAGGTACTGCAGCACTTCG
>Ga0157369_10011231_pt1 | contig 10178 bp, 14 predicted proteins | sample C25metaG_FD_113461 | JGI IMG/M metagenome (GOLD analysis project Ga0157369, IMG submission 113461) | Corn rhizosphere microbial communities from Kellogg Biological Station, Michigan, USA - C2-5 metaG | ecosystem: Host-associated > Plants > Roots > Rhizosphere > Soil | place: USA: Michigan...
CTGCTGCCTGCGAACGATGCGCTTGGCATCGCGACCTGGCGTTCTTTGTCGGGCGAATAGATCCGAGCCGCGCTGCCTGAACTTTACGAAAGTACCGGTCTCGTAAAGTACCAGCGGGCCGCGTAAGGCCCGTGTCAGCCTGATGGCTTAGCTTTCGCCGCCACGATTCGCGACAAAGGGGAGCTGACGGATGCGCCGCGCAACCTGGAATACGATCTTCGCCCTCGCCATGACGGTCGCCATCGCCGTGCCAATGATGGCCCTTGCGGCGTTTGCGATGGGTCCTCACTGACGCAGGGCGGCCGCAGGGCAACGCGTCGCTTGCGCCAGGACGGCCTGCGGGCCTCGCGCGCGGCCCCGCGCCTTCCTCGGGGCCTATCCCGCCTGGTAGGCGTCGACGGCGTGTGCGAGGAAGAGGGCGGCACTACAGCAAATCAGAAACGCAACAACGAAACTCATGACAATACTCCTGCGGCCAGCAGGCATTATTTGGCGCCGTTTTGTTTCAGGACCGCTTCGCGGGGCTAGCGAAATGGTTTCGATGCTGCGGCCATTTTGTGGCAACGACGACGTCGCGCCCGGCGATGCAGGCAGCCAGCCAACCCGGCACGTCGCCCAACGTGCTCTGCGGCAGCACCTTGCCGTTATTTAGCAGCCTCGGCAGATCGTGATATTGGGCTTCAGTTTCTCAACCTCTGTTTCATCGCCCAGCGGCTGTATCGCCGATGGTTTCTCGGCAATATCGCGCTTTTGCCTGACCTTGGACTGTTTTGCCGGGCGAGGCCTGATGGGTAGAGGCTGGCCTGTCTCCTCGTCCTCGTCGGGAACTGCGATAAGGCCATCGGGACCGGGCTCCTGTGTCGGAGACAGCTTGCCCATGCGCGGTGTGGGCAAAAGGTTGTCGAGGCCCGGCGAAGGCAAAATGTTGGCGACGGCCGGTGCCGGCGCGTCCTGGTCATTGGCAGGCGGTGGCGAGTTCTTGGCGGCTGCCGATCGCGGCGAACCTTTGGCGGTCGCCGTTGGCGTAGAAACGTCTTGGGGGGCCGGTACCGGCGAACGTTTGGCGGTCACTGTTCGCGGTGCAATGTCATCGGTCGCCACTGGCGGAGAAATGTTTTTGGGGGCAGGTCGCGGCGAGTGTTTGGCGGCCGCCGTTCGCGGTGGAACGTCCTCCGTCGCCACTGGCGGAGAAATGTTTTTGGGGGCAGGTCGCGGCGAACGTTTGGCTGTCGCTGTTGGCGGTGGAACGTCGTCAGTCACCGTTGGCGGCGAGGCAAGGATGACGGGCGGCGGAGACGTCGGGACTTCCTCCGCCATTGGCGGCGAACCTTTCGCTGTCGGCTCTGGTGATAAAACGCCGCCCGTCGGGTTGCTGCACCACCGATTGAGGCCGCTCCAGTGACACGTGCCCGCTGGTGCCGAACCTTGGTCAGCCACCAATGGCGGCGGGGCAAGTGAAAGCGGCCGGGCAGCCGAGCTTTGACATCGAGCGCCGCCATGCAGCCAAAAACTGACAAACACGAAACCAACGGCAAATAATGCAGCGCTTTTCAGTCGCATTCTGCTACCGCTTCGCTGTTGTAATCAGTGACCCCTAGCTGCGCGCAACTGCGCCTTGAGGGCGACGGTGAGCGCGTCCGCCTGATTACCAGAGGCGGTGACGACTGGGCAAGACACCACCCAAGCATGCCGAGGCGGCACGGAAGTACCGGCAGAGCCGCTTTGTGATTGGCGGCGAGGTCATCGTCCACGGCGTCGATGGCCCTGAAACGAGAAGCGCGCGACCGAAGGACGGTGCCAAAAGACAGTCGGAGCCTGGTTAATGGACCAGCAACGTTGCCGTATTAAGCTGTGTCAGCTTACTACTGGGACGCTTGCGATGACCGAGTACGTCATTACGGAAGTGAGCCTCCATCAGTGGCTCGTGTTCGCCGATCGCAAATGCATTGCCTCTTGTGCCGATGAGGTTGGCGCGGAGAAAGCAATGAGGGAACATAGTGCTCGCGGCAGTCGATCGCCTGCCCCCAAGAGCATGGCGCCGGCTCCACCAGCAAAAAAGCCGCCGGGTGAGACGTCCGGCGGGTAAGCTGTGAAGCAGTTCATGTTCACTTTGCATCACGCTCTCTAAGCTCTCCCTTGGGGCTTTTGAGCGCGGATCAAGATCATGAAGCCCAATACTTGGCTCATCACAGTCTCGATTGCTTGGGCCATCGCCATGACTGGCGCTCTATTGGTGATGATCGCCATGTACTGATGCGGTCTGACCAAGCAACGCCGCGAGGAAAAACCCGCCGGTCTTCTTTACCCGGCGGGTTTCGCTTTTGCCGGTGTCGCGGTACGCAATTCCCAACCCGCGACGTCACAAGATTAGCCTTGGCGCCTTGACGTTGAGTTACGACCCGCACCGCCGGTGTGTCGCCAGCCGCTGTCGGTAACGCTTCCGGTGAGATCGGCGCCGGCGCGTCATTGCTGCCTCCGTGCCATTCGCAACCGGCCTTTCCGATCGGAGCGCCGCCCGTTCGATTACACCCGAATGGGTAGATTTAAGATCGAAGGCCCATCGGCTATCAATCGGTCGTGCCCTGGCGCTCTTACAGGGACGCCCAAGCCCCCACGGCCTCAGCGAGCCCCAAGCTGGGGCCGTTTTCTTTCACGCCCACGACGCAACGACGCTACCGGAACTGCCGCCGGGCCGACGCTATCGCGGCCCAACAATGACACGCGCTCAAGGAAACACTATTCGATTCGGGCAAGCTCAAGCTTCACAACATCAAGGATCTTTTTCATCTGATGAGGAATCACTCCTGGCAGAATTTCGCTTGCGGGCGCCGTCAGGTTGCAGGAAGATTCTACCTCACAGCGTAGGGGGCCATCCATGTCGCTCAATCTCCACAACGTCTCCTAACGCAACTTCTCCTAAAAGGAGTGCAGCGTGCGAGCCGAAGAAGCATACGAGTTTTTGGTCCAGCACCTCTCCAGCATTGGCTTTCAAAGAAATTTTTACGGACAGCGCAAGGGAAGTCATGGCGCCGATCTCTATATCCCCGATGTCGCGAGAAGCTATTGGGAGCCGAGCCTAAGCAGAGAAGGCAAGTTCATACCCGGCATCGATCAGATTCCGGAAGAAAGTATCATTCCGTTCTATGACGCCGCTTGGGACCTCTGCCGGCTTGGAGTGCTGCGGCCTGGACAGTTTGCACCAATGGGGCAGGGGCATCCCGTCGCGTTCGGCGATCAGTACACAATAACCGCATTTGGCTCCCAATGGCTCAAAGATGCTTCGCAACGAGCGTTTCTGGACATGAGTCGATTGGCAAGCACGCTGACCGGCTTTGCCAACAGATTCGGTGACGGATATGCGCAGCGAGCAACCGAAGCCGTTAAGACCTATCGAAACGGCACCTGGCTTGCCGCTTGCGTCATGTCGGGCGCCGCGGCGGAATCCGTATTGTTGGCGATAGCAGTGGCCAAAACAGGTAACGAAAAGAAGGCCCTTGCAACATACAACAATGCGGGTGGTCGAGCGAAGACTACGAAATCGGTTGTCCTGAACGTAAGCCCGTCAATCAAGCAAACGTTCGAAAATTCACTGGGCGTTCTTCACTATTGGCGAGATGACGCTGCTCACGGGGTCGTCACTGCATTAGGTGAAACCGAAGCTCATGAAAGCTTGTCGCGCCTTCTCAGGCTCGCTCAGTTCACCGACAAATATTGGGCTCAGCTCACGAAGCCGGTTAAACCTTGAACTGTTAGCCAACCGCCATCCGCGCCACGGCAGATGGCCGCGGAGTAGGAATAGTCTCGTGCCCCGGATGCGGCGCAGCGTGCGCTTGCGCTGCTGAGCCGGGGCCTAGCCGTATTCTCCGAACGGAGTGGGCCCCGGTTCTGCGGAGCAGCGTTTCACGTTGCACGGCGCCCTGGGCGTTCTTCACTATTGGACTATTGGCGAGATGACGCTGCTCACGTAATTGCACCTTGTATTCGTACCGGGTCTCGATGGCCTTTGGACCAATCCGATGGATTACGCTGCATTCACAAACGATAGTCTGACCATGATGTACGAGGCGGTGCGCGGCGCTTTGGCGGCCGACGATGCCGCGGAAGAGCAGGGTAAAAAGCCGCGTTTCAGAGTCAGGGATACCAGCGCCTGGATGACGCATGTGGCCGACCTCGAGGCCGAGATGACCAAGCGTGGCATGGTCTTCGAGCTCATCGCCTGGGATGCAGCAATCAACGGGCTGACGCCTCGTGATGATCAGCCATAAAATCCGCCCGCGGGTTCACTGAGCGGGTTGGCGAAGCGCCGAGCAGGTGATTGGCGCTGCCCGCATCACTGGACGTGTATGCGGTAGATCAGCGGCAATTGCGCATCCGCCTCGCAAACCTCCTGTTTGGCCTAGATGTTGTTCCGTTTTGGACAAGCGGCGGAGCTGCTTCTCTGTTCGATTTGTTCGACGCAGAAAGTCTCCGATCCGGAGCGTGGTCGAAAATATCAGGTAAATCAGAAGGGGGAAATCATGCGAACTAAAGCAGGAATGTTGGCTTCGAATGCAGCCTTCCGGTTCGCCGAACGGATTGCACTGACGACGGAGGCTGGCCATCAGACATTCCGCGAGCTTGATCAGGCAGCGAACAGACTGGCGTCGGGATTGCTGAGCATTGGCCTTGCGAGCGGAGACAGGGTCGGCGTTCTGAGCCACAACCGTGCCGAAGTCATGCACGCCTGGCTCGCGTGCGAACGCGCCGACCTGGTCAGGCTTGTCCTGCATTCCCATTTCGACATGGCAACCCATCGCGATACGGTGCGGCACGTCGGCGCTTCCGCCATACTTTTTGATACGCGCTTCAAGGCTGCCCTTGAAAGCTGTCGCGACCAGTTTCCAGGAGTCCGCCACTTCATTGCGATCGGCGACGATCCGCCCGACTGGGCGATGCCCCTCGATGCCGTGTTGGCGCGCGGGTCGGCTGATCCGTTGGACCTGGATGTGGACGAGGATTCGCCCAATTTCATTCAACCGACGACGGGCACGACCGGCGCGCCAAAACCATGGATCGTGACACAGAGGTCGTGGACCGCCATGGTCAATCAGAACCTGATCCATCTCGACAGTTTTGCTACGGCACTTCCCCCGATTGGACCCGACGACGTCAGCCTGCACGTTCACGCGCTGCAGTGGGCGTCAGGCGGGCAGACCTTGTACCCCTATTTCGTTCGAGGTTCGCGAACGGTTCTGATGGATGACGAGACGTTCGATGCCGAGCGCCTCGTTGCAACGATCCTCGATGAGGGCGTGACGGGCGTGCTGTTGCCGGCGCATATTCTGGCGCCGATGCTCGACATCGTCGAACGGCGTGGCGGGATCCCCCATCGACTGAAGCGCCTCATCGTCTTCTTTGCCACGCCGGAATTGCTCACGCGAACCACCCAACTGCTTGGTCCCGTGTGGTGCCACGGCTACGGTTCTACGGAGCAGGGAGCCATCGGCACGCGCCTTCTCTACGAGGAGACGATTGGACGGCCGCATCGACTGGGCAGTGTGGGGCGCGGGGGATCTCCCTTCTACGAATGCTCCGTGGTCGACCACAACGGCGACCCCGTCGCGAACGGAAGGGCGGGTGAGATTGTTGTCCGGAGCGCAATGTCCAACAGCCGCTACTGGGAAATGCCTGAAAAGACCCAGGCATCGTTCTTCCCTGGGGGGTGGTTTCGTACCGGCGATGTCGGAACGATGGATGAGGATGGTTTCCTCTATTACGTCGACCGCGCCAAGGACGCCGTGCACACGACGGGGAGCGTCATCTATCCACACGAAATCGAGGCCAATCTGCTCTCGCATCCGGCCGTTCACAATGTCGGCGTCGTCGGTCTGGGCGAGGCCGGCCGGCAACAGATCGTCGCTGCTGTCGTGCTGAAGTCCGGCCAGGCGAAATCAGAAGCGCTTAGGTCCGCGATTGCGAGGTTGGCGCCCGTGAACGATGGAAAGCCAATCGACATCAGGTTTGTCGACGAGCTCCCGGCTGTGCTGGGCGGCGCCAAGGTGCAGCGCGAGGTCTTGCGCGAGCGGCTGGAAATGGAGCGGGCGTGATGGTCGCCTTGAGCGAGTGGACAGGTCCGGGAGTCCATCAAGCGCTCATGGCCTCAGCGGACCGCACCTTGCTGAGGGGGCTCGATGGGACGGCGCGCAGCGGAGAGGAGATCGCACACCGAGTAGGGCAGCTCGCGGGCGCCCTCCTTGGGCGGGGCCTTGCCGGAAAGCGCATCGGTCTCTGGTATTCGAACAGCGTCGCGGCGGTCGAAGCCTTCCTGGCCGTCGAGTGGATCGGCGGCACGCGCGTGCCGCTGGATCCCGATGCGACAGCGGACGAAGCGCGTACGACGTTCGAGGCGGCAGGCGTTGCTTCGATCATTGCCGACAGGACCCACGCCGCGCTTCTGGGCGACCGGAACCGTTGCGTGGAATTCGACACCGATAGCCAGCTTACATCGACTTCGGTTCGGCCCGTCGACGACGCGGTCCCCGGTCGCGCGCACACACTTTTTTTGAGAGGCATGACGGAAGCCGGCCTCAAGATCCTTCCAATGTCCTATCGAAATTGGGCTGCGACCATGTCCCTGAACGTCGGATTGTTCCGGGCAGGGCGATATGGTCCGCCTATCGATGCGGATGATCTTCTCCTTACTGTCCAGCAACTGATGTACGGAACGGGTCTCATGGCAAGCTTCCCGTTTCTGCTGATGGGAATACCGCAACTCATCGTGCCGCAGTTCGACGCCCGGATCGTGCTTGCTGCCCTGGAGCGGTTTGAAGTCACGACAGCTCTCATGACGAGCACGATGTTGCCGCGCCTGACGTCGCTGGCGCGTTCGGAGGGCAAACCCAAACATCGGCTCAAGCGGCTCATGTACGGAGGAACGACGCTTTCCTTGCCCGAGCTTCAGGCTGCCATGAACTTGTTTGGCCCGGTGTTGATTCAGATCTACGGCAGACTGGAGGCTGGCTGGCCAATAACCCTGCTGGATCAGGCGGATCATGAAGCGATCGCCCGTGGCGAAACGCACCTGGCGAAAAGCTGCGGCCGTGCCGTCGGACCACCCGTCGAATTCGCGTTAAGGGCGCCTGCGCCGCCAGGTGACTTGCCCAAAGGTGACTTGACCCAAACCGAAGTGTGCACCCGTTCGGAATTGACGATCGATGGATTTGCGGATTCGGACGGATGGTGTCGTACCGGCGATCTCGCTGAAGTGGACGAGGCTGGATACGTCTACCTCGGTGGAAGACCCGACGGAATGATCAATACGGGCTATCATATCTATCCGGCTGAGATCGAAAAGGTGATCAGGAGCGTTGATGGCGTTGCTGATGTCCTGGTCCGGGGGGAAGCGCGTCCAACATACGGCCATGCTATCGTGGCCTACATCGTGGCTGATGATTCCAGGTCGACGGACGATCTCCCCAATGTTGTCACCGGCACGCTGGAGGCGAAGCTTGCGCGGCACAAGAGACCCCATCGACTGATGCTGGTAAAGGAATTGCCTCGCTAGGCTCCGGATTGGAGAGCTTCATCGACGGCCGAGCACGTTTTCGCGATGTTCGCTCGGCGACGATCCGAATGCCGTTCGAAACACGCGCGCGAAATGGGATAGATCGTTAAATCCCCAGGAAAACGCAATCTCGCCGATCGTCCGTCCGCGTTGAGCATAGTCACCAGTGCCGCACGACATTTGTCGAGGCGGCGCTTCAGAATATAACGTCCGACGCTGATTTCCTCGGCCGCGAAAATCGAGTTGAGATAGCGCAGCGACAGCTTCAGGGATTGGGCGACCCGATCGGCCGACAGGCGGGGGTCTGTCAAATGCGCTTCTATGTAGTTTCTCGCGTGTATGAGGTGTGAAAGTCGGGCAGACGTTGGGCTCACTTCGGCGTTCAATACATTTCCAACGGCCGCGGCGAGAAGATCAAGGCAGGTCTCCGACAGGCGCCGTGCGGCTACGGTGTCCAGGCCATCAAGCTCCAGGGGCAGCATACGAATGAATGCCGAGGTCAGCTTTCCAAGTCCGCGATCGCCTGGAATCCGAACGCAGGTTGTCCGATCGAGTGGCCCGATTTTTCTTGTCAGTGCGGCCTTCGGCACTTTCAGAACATAGTGCTCGAAACCGGCCTCCAGTCGCGCCCAATACGGCCGGGTGCTGTCGACGATGGAAAAGTCGCCAAACTGGAGAATCGTGTCACGGCCATCCTGGCTCGCCAGTGACCGGCCAGCACCATGCACCGGAATGATGAAGTAATCCTCGGATTCCCTCGCAATATGTCGGGTGGTTCTGCGCAACTCCATTTCCGTCGATCGCATCGAGGAGAGTTGAAGGTCGCCGAATTGTTGATTGTAGATAAAGCCGGAAAAACCATTCGACCGCGCAGTCGCGCGCTGAAGGTTTATGAAGACATCGCAAACCAAGTCTTGCCAATAGGCGAACGCGTCATTCGCCGCGACATGCTCGGTTGAAAGCACGTTTCCGACCATCGCCCGCCTCCAGCACGATGATATGATCATCGGTTGTCGCGGTCAATTTGTGCCGGAACCGTGCGGCTGTTCGCGGACGCTCTGCGAAAGGCGGGAATTGAACGTTTCGCAGACTGCGAGCAGGACGCGGCGCAGCGCGCGCTTGCGCTGCGCTGCTGAGCCGGGGCCCAGCCGCATTCTCCGAACGGAGTGGGTCCCGGTTCTGCGGAGCAGCTTGCCGGACGATGCTTCGCATCGCCGGGATCACGCTGCACCGCGCCCGGGACACGAGAGCGGCCCACATACCCGCCATGTGCGTTTTGCCCGTCGTGTTAATCTGTCGCACCTTGCGCGCTTGTGCCGTCGGGCAAATCAGTGGCCCTTAGTCGCGCGTCCCGCCCGCATGAGGGGCGCTTCGCGATCGTCACGAAACGTGGGCAGGGATGCGATGGACGTGTTGGCGCGCTTGACGAGCGCGTCGATGCGGACGGCAAAGCCGTGTGGTCCTGATCCCCCCGACGCTGGGGTCAAGTTCGTGGACGATTCCACGAGCGACGGTGGCTACAAAGCCCGGTACACCGGGGAGAGCGCGGGATAAGCCGTAACACCGTTGCGCAGGGAATGCCGGTTGACCCGGCCGAACCTGTGGTCACTGCCGCCTGCTTTTTTGTTTGCAGGCGGGCCATGGGTGAGGTCGTCACCCGGCATTCCCTGCACCCTCTGTTTTCGCGAGGGTGATCCTTTCAAAACTCGGGCAGTTGCTGTCGCGGGAATGCGCGTTGCTGCGTGTTCGGCTGTTTGACAATCAAATCAGTTCAAGTCGCTGGCGCGAAGGCGAGGTCAGTGCAAACCCGCTCCTCACGGTTCTCCAGGTGGCAAACCCGATATATCAACAATCTGGGTCCTTCGGGTCCGCGCGTGCAACCAAAACCAAGGGGGTAGCCGGGCCGTAAAATCCCGGGAAGGTGAGGACTGCAAGCTGCCAATCAAGCCACGAAAACGAAGGCCAGAAGGCTCGAGCAGAGCAGGACGAGGCCGGCAGCGGTCAGGGCCAGGAAACCGTCGGCGACAGGATCATGATGGCGCATGGGACATCCTCCTTTTCCGACGCTCGCCCGAATTTATTAAAACTTTCGAAACGAGCTGCTTGAAGCAGATGATGGAGAAGGGCGCCTGACAAGCCCAGGCGCCGTCGCGGGATCAAGCCCGCGACAGAACGCCTTCAAACGCGTGTGCAATGAAGATACCGGCACCGACCAGAGCCATCACCGCTGTGACCATTTCGAACATCGCAAGCATCCTTTGCGCCCAGCACGTGAACCAAACGACGTGCATGCCCGCACAGTCAAAAGGATTTCGTGGAAGCGTCGCACAATGGGCTGGAGGTGGGGATTTCGCGCAACATATGTGTCAAATCCGAGCAGATTGCAGGTCCGGCCGTGGCCCGATTGCAACGATTCATTCACCATCGCAAAGCCCTCCCAATTTCTGCCACGGTCTCCTTGCGGTATCTTTACAACTTGATGCGGGAGTGGGGACCGCATCAAACGCGTATTGCCGGAACTTGCCGCGATAGGCATGCACCGGTTGAGATGGTAATGGGGCGAATGGGGATCCAACTCTTAGATTCGGCAGTGCGGGTGGCGCGTAGCGTGGCCATCCTGGGTGCCTGCCTGGCC